>JAABUY010000199.1_pt1 | contig 121427 bp, 115 predicted proteins | sample 5560271 | NCBI WGS metagenome assembly JAABUY01 (sample SAMN10711886, study PRJNA513374) | rock metagenome | isolation source: Antarctica rocks | place: Antarctica: Victoria Land, University Valley
AAAGACGTTTCAGTAAGGGCTTTTTGTGGGACATGGACGTAGCAATAGTTTTGACAGGATGATAGCGCTAGAGCCCTTTAGGCGTAGTGCCTCCGGGCGGAATAAATTACCTACCTACCTACCTATAGTCGGCCGTGGAAGAAAATCATGATTCATGACAACTAATACAAGCTGCATAACCACATGGAACCTAGAATATAGGCTTGAATTCCAGCACACTCCTTCGAGCCCTGACCCTCCAAGCCATGCCCTAGAGGCAAATCTTCCCTGTGACTGTCCTCCAGCTGCGTGCAGACTCCCGAAATACAACTGGGCTGATGTCACAGCCTCAGCGGGACTTATGTGGGCTTTTGTAAGTGCCTGCTGCGCAGGCCTTCCGTGCCTAAGATTGTCTTGACTTGAGTGCTTGCTGTGCAGGGCTTCTGTGCCTGAAGAGGCCTTGTGACGGTGTTTCCTCCTCCTTCTTGCCCCAGATATTGACCAGATTGCTGCTTGCTCCAGGTGTTGGGAAGAAGTGGTAGGATTTACTGTTGTGTCATTACGTAAGACTTGTAGATTGATACCGGGACAACAGCGAGTTGGGTAGGACTTCTTGAAGTCCTTGTAGCCTTGAACAATAGGAGCTCTTGTGTCCAACAAATGGAATAACAATCAGGTATAGTGGTATTTAAAGACTGTAAAGTCTCTATAGTGAAATCTGTCAGCTGGGCTCATAACCTGTCAAATAGAGGATTGACTGCTGCTCAATTATTACATGTGGAGGAACATTGTGACTACTAATACAGGCGAAATAAACCTTAGTTGATCCAATGGCCTTTCGATACGATTCGTAGAGATGGTCCAAGCGGCTAAACGCGCTTGGAACCAAAGGCTCAAAATTCTAACAGGCTACCTATACCTAAGATCAGCAGTAAGCACTAAATCCGACTCGGGGTAGTCACTTTTCCTGCTCTATACCTAATTAACGTCATTTCTAGGCTGAGTACCTACCTTAGAAGGCGTCTACTAGTGTCAGACGGACATGACTGCTAGTAAGGAAACCATGCTAGGTGCAGAGAAATAGACAGCATTAATTGCCCGACAGCGGGGGCAACAGCAAGGGTGACAGTGAGGCCGACAGCGAGGGTAGCAGTAGGTAGGTCCTAGGGTCGGTAAGGTTTCCTTACAGCACTAGCAGTCAAATCCGTCTGACGCTACCTTAGTGGACGGCTCCTCCTCAGCCACGAAATGCTAACATTGATTACGTATAGAGCAGGAAAGTATGTATGTCAACATGACTGTGCCGTGTTGACCGCCCGAGTCCTTCCGAGGAGAGTCTTGAGAAGAGGTAAGCACTACCATCCGCTGTCTGAAATCGACACTTCCCACTGTGCGATCTCTTTGAATTCTTCAACAAGGTATCGAATCAACAAGATATCTAGAGAGCCGAGTTTTCGTAATGTTGGAAGAAGGATCAAAGGCCTCAGCAGCACAGGCAGACAGGGACAGGCCCACTGCATCTGACAAGATCAACTGGCCAGTAAAGACACATGAGATGCATAACCATCACATCGATTCAACAATGTGGAACGACTTCCCCTTCCGCGACAAGGACATCATCATCGCCACATATGGGAAATCAGGCACGACCTGGCTGCAGCAGATCGTCGCTCAGCTGGTCTTTCAAGGTGCCGAGGAGTCGCCAATGCCGGAGATATCGCCCTGGGTGGATATGCGACTCCCACCACGCGAGGTGAAGCTACCGGCCATCGAAGCCCAAACGCACCGGCGCTTCCTGAAGACGCACTTGCCGGTGGACGCACTCGTCTTCTCGCCGCGGGCTAAATACATATATATAATGCGTGACGGGCGCGATGTGATGTGGAGCATGTACAACCACACGGCCAGGGCCACCGACTTCTTCTACCAGATGATCAACGACTCTCCGGGGCGTGTGGGGCCACCACTAGATCGGCCACCGGCTTCTACCCGCCAGTACTTTCTCGAGTGGCTGGACGGGAACGGCTTTCCGCTGTGGCCCTTCTGGGAGCATGTGCGCTCCTGGTACGCTATTCGTGAGCTGCCGAATGTGCTGCTACTCCACTATACTCAGCTCAAGGATGACCTCCCGGGCCAAATGCGGCGTATCGCAGACTTTCTCGACATTGAAGTGCCCGAAGATCGTTGGCCGATGCTCGTAGAGCATTGTGAGTTTACTTACATGAAGGCTCACGCAGCGAATTACACCCCACTGGGTGGCATACCCTGGGAAGGCGGCGCTGAGACCTTCATCCACAAAGGTACCAATGGCCGCTGGCGTGATGAGCTGACTGCCGAGGATAATGCCCGCTACGAGGCAACGGCCCGACGAGAATTGGGAGAGGATTTGGCGCGCTGGCTGGCGACCGGCTACCCTTGATCAACGGAAGGAGAAGAACGAGGCGAGAATGTGCAAAATTTCTTTCATGGTACTGGATACGTGGTTGTAAAGGCGTTTCTACGAATTAGGTGTTTGATTATTGCAACAATGCCTTCCCAACCGACTAAAGTGATCTGTCTCTCTGCATCCGAGTCTTCTTCTCACCCCAGACCTTTCGCACCTGAGATCTTTCGCACTAGGGATCTTTCGCCTCAGCCAGAGTTTTTTTCGTAGGAGGCGCGGTGTCCCGCTTTGCCTGAAGGAGACTGGCCATGATTATGACAATGACAGCAATCTATAATACTCATCAGCAGGATAAACACTCTCGAGGGCGCTCCCATCTCCTTGGCAATCAGAACAAGTAGAACAACTCACCAACGCCATATCCATTCCCCCAGCCACATCGACCTCATACTCCTGCTTAAACATCCACAACGCCCCTCTCTTCCCATCTTCGAATACCCTCCTCACCGACGCGACCTTCTTCTCCCCACAAGTGATATCCGTCACGACATTCTGCAAATTCTGCCCGCGCACTTCCAGCGTCACCTCCTGGCCCTCGCCGTCGTCGTCCGAGGCCGCGTTGGTGAAGGTGCAGTCCAGCTTCAGCTTGCCGAGCGACAACCGGGGCCGGACGGCCATGACCATCTGCCCGCCGTCGCCCGGCAGCTCCAGGCGCCACGCCTTGGCCATGGAGAACCAGGAGATGCGCAGGTCGAACAGAGGGAGGCCCGAGGCGTCTTTGAATTGCTTGCGCATGGTGTTGGACCAGCTTTTGCCGTCGCACGAGAGCAGGACGGACCCGTCGGCCTTGGTGGCGGTGTAGTTGCCGTTCGACCAGCTGAGGTCGTGCTTCACGTGCAGGGTCGTGGGTTGCGGGGTGATGCAGTCGGTGCGGATGGCGAGGGGTTGTTTCAGGGTGGTGAGGTTGGAGGGAGTGGTGGTGGCCATGATGCGTTTGCTGTGTGAAAGGAAGTGAGGGTGAGCGTAGTGAGAGTCTGTGGTGTAGAAAGGGTGAGGATGGAATCAACGATTTTTATTGCTTTGCCGGCTTTGCTAGCTTTGCTTGGAGGATAGTGTTGAAGAGGTGTAGGTGCACCATGCGTAGTCTATAGGTTTCACGAGCTGTGTTGGTGATGTGTCTTCCAACACCCTCGCGCCGCATGGGTGCATGAGACATGGCGGATCAACCTGGCCACCAGTATTCACTTCTAGGTGAAGGTAGGTAGTAACACGGCGTTGCATGCACGTGTGCACGGCTAGGTACAGATAATGTACGTAGGTAAGGTATCAGCCTCAGATAAATGAGGTTAGGTAGCGGTTTTGTAAATACGAGGTAAATAAACGCAGCGCTAGTAATGACGGCCCGCAATACCACGTTATTTTATTTTTAGCTTGAAATTAAGGTTAGGCCATGACCATGGATCTGAAGTCTACGACCACAGTTGGCGCAGACTCTACCTTAAGTAACGTTATGGCTCGTTTCACCATTGCTACGTTACGAGGTACAGACTGTTGTTTAATCGATACAGTAGATCCCTCGAATGACTACTGATCGACCTCCATAATCTATCTACCGGATTATCCCTCGTCGGCCAGCCAAGCTGGATAATGCGATATACCGTCCCTAAAGTTCGGCTCAACGACGCCGCCATCAATGGTCTACCAACAAGCCTGAAGGGCATTAGCAAACTCGGAAGTAGATAAAGCGGGCGTGAAGACACTGGACAAGATGGCTGGGCTTACAGGCCAGTTGTGGCAGCCTGATCTCAACCGCTCAATCCGCTCCTCCCCTTCCCTCTGTTCCGTGTGACGGAACTCATCAGCCCGTTTCTTTTGGTCGATGGCGGCGGCGATGGCGGCACCGCCGACCGCTCCGTCGGCAGCGATGATGATTGGGCCATTGCTTGCAGGCGGAGCTGGGCAGACCTGGCAGAGGGCGATGAAGGCCAAGATCGAGGTTGAAACTGCTGTGCTGGTCTTCATTATGGTTGAAGGCCAGTGCCCTTGTGGGCGATGAATGTGTTGTGTTTGTGCGAAAGCGAAGATCGAGTGGATCGTATGGAATGGTAGATTTGATGGGGAAAATGTTGGTCTTGGAGCCTAAACTTATACTGAAAGTATACGTAATACTACGGAGCATTTGTCCCTCGTTGGATGGCCCCTCGCGCATCATCACCATTTTGTGGTCCCTGGCGCGATCTGCATAAGATTGTTTCATGCTCACATGGCATTTCTTTAGGCTCGAACACTGCCTTGACCAAGCCAACACGAAAAGTCAGATATGATGTCAAAGTTGGAAACATTCCTCTCAGAGTGTGTTGGAATGTCATGGGCTGACAGGAGGAACCTCGCGAGAATCCCTCATCAGGTGCATATGCAGCCCAGCTGCATGAGAAACAATGGATCTTGTTGGAGGCACAGAGCATTGAAACAGATATAGCTTCTGCTAAGCGGTGTAGTTCAGTGATGGATCGATGCCTGAGTCGCACGTCACGGTACGGTGACCTAGCTATCTATACTAGTATCGTGATTATAGTTGCTATGAACGGGATCTGCGACTGGGTTTGGGGCCAGATTGATACTGAAACCGACCCCATTGACGGCAGCGTAATTGCCATCCCTGTGCTCCGCACCAACAAGGCACAACGAAAATCTGTCTAAGGCACTGATGAAGGCGGCATCCAACATCTTGGCAGCTGGTGAGACTCAGACTGTTCGACCAACGCCAGATATTGTCCAAGGAGAGCATGCGCTCCCTGTGTCATTCATTGCGTACCGAGGGACTACTGGCGGCGATATACGGCCGCGTTCACATCAACCCTTGTCTCCTTGTGGTAATAGGTGGATATCTCGGACATTGTGGAAGCAATGGAAAAGGAGTCCCACGCCTTAACCCAACAACTCACTTCAACCCCTATCAGCCACTGTCACATTACAACAGCGTTGGATCCGATCTGCATGATGCAGGAAAGTGGCATGGGCGGAACGTAGCATGGCCCTTCTCTGCAACCCTTGTCAGCCATGTGCTACACTCTCAAAGATCTGAAAACCAAAAGGCGCTCCGATTTCGTCATTCCAACAGGTTCATCAGGGTCGATAAGATCGCGAGACACACCGCATATCCACCTCGCCAGGGAGTGTTTCACAACAAGCTTGAAGGATGCCAAAGATGTGAATATCCCTTCAGGCAACGCTGAAGGTCATGTCCAACTCGTGATGGGACCAACACCAGGATGCTATGGAAATACCCTATAGGGTGTTGGCAAGCCTACCTTGCGGCAGGACAGTCTCAGATCAGAGTTTGATGTCACCAACGCTGCTTTCACAGGCCTCCCTCGGATGGACTCCATGGATATAAAAGACCACGAGGTTTCCCCCAAGTCAAGTCCATCATCAACCACAGCGAGCAACAACAACAACAACAACAACAACAGCAACAGCAACAACAACAACAACAGCAACAACAACTTTCACCAAAGACAAATCAGGATTTGCTTTTGGACATCCCAGATCTCTTCATCATCATCACAAGCACCGAACTCAAGGCAAACACCAATACCCAAATCACCACAACCAAAATGAAGACCTTCACAGCAGCCAGCACCGCCGCCATCGCCCTCACCTGCCTCTTCCAAGCCTGCCCTGCCCCCCCAATCGCCCTGGCAGCCATCGGCATCACCGCGGGCGAAGCCGGCGCCATCGGTGCCGGTGTCGCCGGCGGCCTCGGCGGCGGCGCCATTGCGGGCGGAATTGGCGCCGCCAAAGGCCACGGGAAGCGCCAGGACAACAACAGCCTTCCTCCCGTGGCCGCGGCGGCCTGCAAGCAGCAACTCCACGGCGTCACCGTCCAGGTCTCCAAAGTGGGCGCCAACGACGTCCGCTTCGACAACGTCCCGCCCGCCTGCATGACCCTCGCCAACGTCTTCCTCGGCCAGAACACGCCGGGCCAGGCCCACCCGATCCTCATGGGCTCCGCTAGCCTTCAGTATAACGGCTTGACGGCGGACGAGTTGAAGGTTCTCCAGAACGCGCTGGACGTGTATCAGCAGGGTCATTAGATGATGGCGGTTGGGCTTGAGCCTGAAGACAGGGCCGGATACCTGTCTAGCGGCGCATGTGTCCACTGGGACAATGGGCGATTTGCGGTACCTGTGCGGGGTTTCGAGTACGGCAGTCTAAGGCGGGATAGGAATTGTGGGAGATTGTGTGGGCAGACTGTTGCGTGTTGTACAAGTTTGGGGGATTGTTCGCTGCTGTTTCCTTTATCCTATCTTTCGAGGTAGAATAGAATGTCAATCACTTCGGCGAAAATTCTAGAGTTCGATCAATTACCCATGGTCTCTACCGTCTTTGGAGTGCACTCGTCCCCAAGTGACTCTTCCTCCAGACAAATACTGCCCTCGCATCAAAAGCAAAGAAAGTCGGTCCGGTCATTGTGAGGATCCATTATGATAAGGCGTCGGAAGGATCCTTGGATAACGTTCATCAAAAACACGATGACTGGGACCCAAAGTACTACGCAGACCCTAGACACGCGACGGTCGTCGTCAGCATGTCCTGGGACCCTTCCGATATTATACTGGCCCAGGGGGAAATTTCGTTGCCCGCTTTCGATCTTGTCTCGGGCAGAACAGCGAAGGAGTGACCACACCCGTCTCGGTTCATCTTCGTGGTGCTACACCAAAACCCATGCCAGCACCCCGTTCCGCCCTTGAGGGAGCCCAACGTTTGGAGCTTATCTGGTCATCGGTATCGCATCGAGCCCGTCCAGCAAGCAGAATGCCACCATCGCCATACCGCTCTCGAGCGCGCGCCTCTCAGAAGCCAAGGAATTTCCGCTACGTCTGTGCCGCGCAAACATGGACAAGCGCAGGAGCACAAAGCATACATTGCCCCCCTGACACCTTCGAACCCCGCGCACGAGAACCCAGAATCAAAACGAAGAGCCACCAGCCTAGCGACTATAAATCTCCATCAAAGTAGCGCAGTACAATTTCGGGAACAGCCACTTAGGCACCGACCAAAAGAAGAACGCCCAAACCCACAAAAACCCCACGACCTTAACCCCCATGCCCGACGCGAACCTGCGATACCCCTCACCGAACCCGCACCTCTCCGCCCACGCGGCGGCCCACCGCTGCACCACGCCCTCGACCGCGCCGGCCACGAAATTGGCCACGAACCAGGCGACGTCGGTCCAGACGGCGCAGCGCTGGCCTCCGGCCCAGCCGACGGCTGAATGGGCGAGGCCGGAGAAGAGAAAGATGCAGAAGGGGACGAAGAGCGAGCGCGGGGCGAGGGCGAAGGGCGGCAGGCGGGCCAGCAGCGTGGCGTGGCTGGCGTAGGGGCCGACGACGAGGCGGTGCCAGAAGCGGGCCCAAAAGCGGCGCACGCTGGTGATGTGGCGCACGCTGCCGAACAGCGGGGGCCAGTCGGAGGGGGCGTCGAGGCGGAGGACGCAGACGAAGAGGAGGGCTGAGGCGTGGTGGCTGCCTTCGAGGAGGAGGTAGGCCGCTACGGCCCAGTCGGTGGCGAGGACGGCGCGGAGGAGGAGCTCGCGGAGGTGGATGCCTTCGAGCCCTGAGGCAGCGGCGGCGGCGGCGGCGGGTGGGGGGAAGAGGAGGCGGGAGATGAAGCGTTCGCGGTCGGGGCCGAAATCGGCGATGGTCATGGGGCGGAAGTGGCCGGGGAAGATGTGGGTGGTCATCAGGCGGTGGATGAGGGCGTATGCGCCGAGCTTGGCGGTGCGGATGAGGGCGAAGGAGGTCATGGTCGGTTGTTTGGCGGAGGTGCGGAGGTGAGGATCTTTGATGTTGTCCGAGGGAAATGGCGGATTGTTGTTGCTGGTTGGGATGGGAGGCAGCCAGCGCGGGTTACTCCAGACTTTGTACGCGGCTTTAAATTTCCAGCAGGCTAAGCGGCGGTGATGGTCCTGTGTGCCGACGACGGATTCGTCGTCGTCGCCGTCGTGCCCGGGCTCGAGAACCCACTTCTCGATGTATAGGACTGCGGTGATGTGCATGACGTAAATTGTGACGAACAAGCCCCAGAGACTGTTCAAGCCCAGCCATGATGGGATATCGTTGAGGTGGAGGAAGGATAGCAACGCGAAGAGGAGAAGAAAGGGCGCGAAGTAGACCCGATGGACTTGAGAGACATTGAGCGCGATCAGGCTGATGGCACTTGAGATGCCGAAATATGTCACTGGAATAAGAGCAGACTTGATGGACGCCATCAGGGTCGAAAGATCCATGTTTCAAAAAGACAAAGGGTAAAGTGGGCACGCTGGGGAGTGAGAGATACAGGCCTAGTTCGCAAGAAAATTGCACACACGTTGTCTTCTGATTTTCTTGCGGACGAGAAGGCCATGATCACATGTGGATGTAGGAAAATCGTCAATCGAGTTGACGTTGAAGCAACCGAGGCGAGATTCAAGTAGGCTGACTGCTAATGTTGGAGATTTTGCATCCTGGAGCAGAGTCATATGTTTCAGGACCCTGTGCCACGGCTGAGGTTCTTTCTTTAGAACCCATGCACCTTCCACGAGGTTGTGATATGCAGGGGTTCGTTAGGCTGATGCAATGCAATGCAGTGCTGATATCACAACAAGGACGTCATAATCGATCCAACGTGTTACACAGCATACATGTTCGTCGCAGCCTCGTTGAAGGATGCCAAACTCCGTTCCATAGTCAAGCTTTTTGGACAATCGGTCCATAGTGCCCTTGCTGCGGACCGAAGCTACTCTTAGGCCTGTTACCTGTCAAACCCTAGTAAATCCGTACGAACACCCAAGCACTTACCTCGCCGTCTCCATCACATGATTAGAAGCCATGTGGCCGGAGAGGTCTGTCGACACAGGAGGTCCCTCTCTCAATCCTGGAGCTCCTTCGACAACGTGTCTCGTATTGAAAGTTCATGAAGGCAATCTGCCCCAACGAACCTCCCTCACAAGGTTGTTGATGGATTGTCCCTGGCAGAATGGTCAGTGGGAGTATTGTAAAACTCCTTTGCTTCTTGTGATGGTATGGATCTTAGGAACACAGATAGACTTAGAAGTGAACTAGCTGTCGGTGCTTTACATCCAAAAATGCCAGCAGAGCCAACATAATATTTCAACCGTTGATGAAAAATATCTAAGTAAATAATAGAGCGTTGTCAAAACGGTATCTTGCCACAAACCGAAGCTCGAAAGTCTACCATTTCAAGCATAAGAGTAACAGCGCTACAGCACCCACAGCTTTCAGCCAAGGATACTCGTGAAAGACGATCGTGGCCCATCCGAGAAATGGGGCGTAGCCAACCACAACACCAACAATCTCGTCGCGGTCGACAAAGTGCTGTCCGACCGGATAGAGCAAGGTGTCGTCCACGTCGTTATTGTCGCCCTTGGTCAAGATCTTCTGCCTGCCGGAAAAGTCCATCAGCACAAACGCCCGCTTTACCACCGAGACTGTCAGTTCCGTACCTGTATGTCCCATTGCGCCCGCCCTCTTCAGCCTCAAAGTGCGTCTTGATGGCGCGATGGACCATTGGAAGCGGTCGCCCAGCGAACCAGCAAACGGGAATGTCTCCGACCTTGATGAACCGGTCTCGATTCCAGAGAAAGATGACGTCTCCCCGATGGAATGCAGGCGCCATGGACTCGGAGATGACGACCATGACGGGCTGCGAGGAATGGGTAAGGACTGAAAGCGTCTTCCACGCCATGAAGGTGGTTGCGAGCACCAGTAAGATAGGTAACATCTGGGATGCCAGCGTGCGTATCAAAATTGATCTGTTATTGAAGTTACGTTTCTTCAGCATTCTCGTGGTCATTGCGACATTTACGCTTGTTCATGAGATGACTTGAAATACCAAAGGTAAGGTATTGATACCAGCTGTACTGACAGCTGGCCTTTGAGATTCATGGTTCATAATCCATTGGCAATTACTTTCAGAAAGTTGTCCTGGGGCGCAAAAGAAGCCCAAAGTTAGGTAAGCTAGTCAACTCTAATTTTAGCCCCCACGTGTATCGTGTATCCCGCGCGCTGTACACCGCGCCTTGGCGCTCGCTAATCTGTCTGCCCTGCTGTGGCGTCTGTCAAGGAGAACATCCTCGATCCCATTCAAGTCAATTCAATTCAAAATCACGCATGAGAAAATTCGCAACCGCCAGCAAGATGTCTAAACGGGTATGTGTGTCCCATCCTCGATACCTTGGATCAATCAACATTTGCTAAGCCATTTTCTCAGATTTCTTTTCTCGTTCATGGCGATGTTCAAGGTACGCGAAAATGGAAATCTTATAGACAAGTTATACTGCCTGGCTGACACGAATTCAAGGCGTCAACTTCCGGTCTGTACCGCCGACGTGCATGTTTGAAATGGAAGAACCCTCTGGGCTAAGTTAACGGTCTTCAGCTCCTTCACGGAGAAGAAGGCCCAGAGCTATGGCTTGACAGGCTGGGTTTCGAACACAGATATTGGCAAGGTGAGTGATTCTACTGGATGAACCCTTACACAATCGCCGTCTCCGCAACATTTCCGCGCTGCTGTGCTCTGCTCTCGAAAGCTGAGTCACACTGATAGTGTCAAAGGTCGAAGGCGAAGCTCAGGGGGGCGAGGAGTCTCTCCAGAAGCTGCTGAAGGATCTCCATCAGGGTCCTTCGGCCGCTCACGTAGTCAAGGTCGAGAAGACGGAGCAGGAGGTCAAAGAAGGGGAGAGTGCATTTGAAGTCCAATAGGACTCGCCTGTTCGCTTTTACGGTGGTGCTCAATGGGATCAGGACTGTCATCGCTGGCAGCAGCGAGTAGCAAAGGGCAAAGGATCACTCCACCGGAATCTACCGGCTTCACGCAATTTCGCTTTCTTTCTCGATATTATTACGTCAGCCTAGCTCGCATGTGGAGAACAAGGACATGTCACATGATGGAGCCGAATGGAAGTGCAGGGATGTGTTAAAAGATCCATTTGGAGGTGATGATCAGCAGACTCGCAAACTGCCCGCCGGATTCCGAGTTCAAGGACTGCTTTGTCAGCCGGGTGGCGCCGTGGACTCTGCATTAGGCTAGGCGCGATAATCAACCGGCGTCTGGTAGTCGGCGACTTAAGGTACCAGGTATCTGGACCCTGTACTTGTACCTTGGATGGATAAGGTAGATATTCTCTTTTATATCTTATGGATGCGGTGGCACCTGGAATCTGATTTTCTTACTCTACACCAGAGCAACACGATAAAGAGAATCCGATATAGACAATTCAATAAACAATCCGACCTTCACAAGCACTTTACTTCACACAGATGTTTGCGCCGACAAGAACATCAACGCAAGCTCTAGGACTCAAGCACGCCGGAACTCAGCTTTCAAAGGCTGTCTTTGGCTTGCACCCAACGTCCGGAACCACCGGTCTCCGGGGCAGTTTCGTCGTCCTCAACCGACTGAATCCTCAGACCAGACAGTTCTCATCGACGAAGACGGTACAACTGAAGGAGTACTTTGGACCACCACAGAATGCACCGAACATCAAAGTCACCGGACCTGCTTGGCATCATCCCGTGTAAGCCGATCACCATGACCTTCGCATACCGCCCCATTCAAACAAAAATCGTCAACGAACCGGGCTGATGGTACCAATAGTTACTCGGAGGACCAGATGAGAGCGATTCAGGTTGCCCATCGCGAGTGCAAAAACTGGTCGGACTGGGTGGCACTCAGCATGGTCCGCATCCTCCGGTTTGGTATGGACACCGCCACCGGCTACCGCCATGTCACGGACGTGGCCAAGGGCAAGGAAGATGGAACCAGACGTAGCTGGTTCGATATGACGGAGCGGAAGTGGTTGACCAGATTCGTCTTTCTCGAAAGTGTGGCGGGCGTGCCGGGGATGGTCGGTGGCATGCTACGGCATCTGCACAGTTTGAGACGGATGAAGAGGGATAATGGATGGTGAGTCTTTTCGTTTCTGCGCATGTCGTTATTTAAAGTCATCTAATAATTTGTTGCCAGGATCGAAACGTTGCTTGAAGAAGCGTACAACGAAAGGATGCATTTGCTCACCTTCCTCAAGATGGCAGAGCCTGGATGGTTCATGAAGGTCATGATCCTCGGAGCCCAAGGCGTCTTCTTCAACGGGATGTTCTTCTCATACCTCATCTCGCCGCGGACATGCCACCGCTTCGTTGGATATCTCGAGGAAGAAGCCGTGCTGACCTACACGCGTGCCATTGCCGACATCGATGCCGGCAAGTTGCCCAAGTGGGAGAAGCTTGAGGCGCCGGAGATCGCGGTCAGGTACTGGAATATGCCAGAGGGTCATCGGACCATGAAAGACCTGCTGCTATATATCCGTGCGGACGAGGCCAAGCATCGGGAGGTCAACCATACTTTGGGCAATTTGGAGCAGAAGATCGATCCGAACCCTTTCGTCAGCGACTATGAGGACCCCAGCCGACCTCATCCAGGGAAAGGGATAGAGAACATCAAACCGACGGGCTGGGAGCGGAAAGAAGTTATCTAACGAAATAAACCATTGGGAGCACTGGATAGACGGAGTTCTTGTGATTGTAGCGGCATGGCAAGTGGAGTAAAGGTGGAAATCTCCTCTCTCTAGACGTGTTGACAAGGAGTTCAAAGAGATGATCAATCAATCAGGATGAGTGCTTATCATAGCTGAGCGTGTCCGATGGACAAAGCGAAGTATTGTAGATAGTCAAGAAACGAGTTGTACTCGTCGAAGTTGGAACGCTGATGCGAAGCTGCACTAATTCGAGCAGCAAAGCTTACCTAAGGTAGCACTAGTTATCCGGAGACGCCTTTCCTAAAGTAAGGTAGGCTGCGCTAGGCCCATCAGTTCAACCGACGACCAATGTCCTACAGGGAGTTCTTTATACACTCTCAGGACTCTGGACGTCACCACCAATATGACGGAAGTCAATGTATCGAATGCACTCTCTTCAGAAGAGCCGCTCTTCCGAGCCGCCAAACGGCGAAAGTTCTACCGCAAGCACAACGCAAACGACGACGAGAACAGCGTGGCAGCCCGAATCTCATCAGAGCACTCGATAGCGGTGCCCCGTACAGAGGGCACCCATACAGACCCAGATGACAATCAAACTGCTAGGGACGGCGAAACGGAGACTCACCACACAATGGCCGAGGTGCTACGTCGCCGCCAAGCAGCGAGGAACCGTCGAGGCGGCATCGAGTTCACCAACAGCACCAGCACCACGAAAAGCGACTTCGCACCACCACAACCATCGGGGCCGCTAGTCGAGAAAGGCGAGCCGCCCAAGGACTTACACCCAGTAGCCGACCGCTTCGCGCCGCAAACAGGCCAAGTCGCCGACGTCGACAAGCACATGTAAGTGGCACGCCATCCACCGCCGCTCCATAGCACAACGGCCCTCACAACACCGAAAGCCGCGCAAGCAAGCTGCAGCGACTAACGGGCGCAAGGATGGCCTACATAGACTCCGAACTGGCCAAACGCCGCCACGGGTACGGCCACGCCGGCGCGCACCCGTATCCCAGCAGTGACCCAAGCCGCCACCACGAGGGCTCGACCCCAGCCGGCCTGACCAAGGACGGCCTCCCGCAGCGCCAACCCGCCGCGCTGGGCAAGCTGCACGAGATCGACCTCGGCCCGGACGCGACGCTGCGCAACATCGCGCGGACGGAGGCCGCGCAGCGGAGGCTGGAGGCGGGTGAGGAGGGGGCGGGGAGGGAGGAGCGGGCGCCGAAGGTGCGGTTGCGGAAGGACGGCAGGCCGTGGCGGGGCCGAAGGCGCCGGAATAGCGAGGATGTGAAGCGGGATCGGCTCGTTGAGGAGGTTTTGCGTGAGAGTAGACGTATGTTGCACCCCCCCCGTACCCCCTTTCACCACCCCCGATCATTGACACGTCGTTCGCCGCAACAGTGGAGATCTACGACGAGCCGGACCCCGACACGGCTGCCAACGACGACCAGGCGGCCGACGACCGCATCGCCGAGCAGTTTCGCCGCGAGTTCCTCGATGCTATTTCTTCGCGCCGCCAGCGGTCTGGCCCGTCGGCTGCCAGTAAGCAGGCGAAGGGCAAGTCGGAGGCGCCGAGGGGGCCGAAATTGGGGGGGAGTCGGAGTGCGAGGGCGGCGATGCGGGAATTGCAGGAGAAGGCGGGGAAGAAGTAGGGCTCAGATGCAGGGTTTGGGGGAGCGCTCATTGGGGCTTCCGATGCGTGTCTTGTGACGTACGGGTAGAGTACATGTACTGGGTGGGGAGTCAACTCGTTCTAAACCTTGTCGGCACGTGCGACTTGACAATCTACCATATATGTCGAGATCGTGCCATGTGGATCGAGAATGAGTACGAAAGGCTGACTGCAATTTCGACAATGACGCTGTATTGAATGCACCACCAGAATAGACCCCTCGACCTATACAACATAAACTAGTCTAATAAACGGACCGCTGTAGAAACAAAAGACAAGCCCAAACATATACATTCATCCCGCCATCGTCGTATCGTCAAACAGATCCGCAAGCAAACCTTTCACGCAAGCCTCCCGATCCGCCTCCCCCATACCGTACGTGCTCTCAAAAGCATAGATACTCAGCTGGCTGAGAAACGGCTTGAGCACCCTAGCCGCCAGATCCTCCGTCGACACGACCTTCGTCTCAATCAGATTCAGCAACGGCCTCCGTCGGCCGTGCGGGACACTCATCGGCGACGCGACGGGTATGTACGAAGACGGGGTGCTGCCGGCCGTCGCGCCCAGCCGCTCAGACAGCCTGTCCGCCAGCGCGACGGGGGTCCAGTTGCTGGGTTTGTAGACGGCGTCGATGGTGTCGGTGATGAAGAGCCACTCGTGGAGTTGGAAGGCCTCGGGGGCGAGGGTCAAGAGGAGGTCGAGGAGCTTGCAGGCCTGGAGGATGGAGAGGTCGTTGTAGACGCCGTGCCGCTCGCCGGGGAGGACGGCGGAGATGGCGGGCTGCAGTTCGAAGTTGATTGCGGGCCAGAGCGACGAGAGATGGACGGCGGAGGTGGTTAGGAGGAGGGCGCGGAGGACCATATAGACTTCGGCCTGGGTCGCGGATGAGGGTGAGGAGGCCGCCGTGGCTGTCATTAATTCGATAAGCTTTTCTTCGAGTGCACGGAGATTGCTGACGAAGGAGTCTTCGGGTGCGGCAAGGATGATCAGAGCGATCCTTCGCAGGTTCAGCTGCGTCTTGCGATCAGCTTCGAGGCGTGCTGATGACGCACCGACTCCGAACATAATGCCAGCGGATGTTGGAGCTGTAAGACGTGAGATCAGATCCGGGATGCGGTCCTTGTCAGCGGATACCCATTGCTTCAGAAGAGGGAGCCATCCCACTTCTACAAGCTCGAGTGACGTGGAGAAGAACTTAGAATCATTGAAGCCATCAGTGAAGTCCCTTCTCCATGACTTGTGGGCGGCGGGAAGTTTGCTCAAGCCCTGAAGTAGTTTCAGGGTGTTTTTGCTGATGTTGTGAGGGAATGATCGTGATCGAAATAATGGTGCAATGACGTTTGTGGAAATAGCTGCTGCAGTGGCAACAATACGATCCTGGTCGAGCAATATCTTTGGAAGATTCGGTACGATACCTTGTAAGATGGTGACTATATCGTCAGAGCTTGCCTGGACTCGTGATTCAGGGGTTTGTGAGGATCCATTGGTATCGAGGGAACCCTTCTCCGGGTTGGCAGTCTGCGGGATATCCTGGGAGAAGCCTAGCGGTTTCGTTGTGAAGATCGCAGTGAGCAACCGGGTAAAGACGTCCTATGTGCTCGAATTAATGATCCGTTGGCTTAGTTTTGGTTATGATAGAGACTCACAGCTAGGTCTCTACGTATCCTACGTTGCTCGCCAAATATTGTATTATCGACCTTCTCTCCCAGTATGGCGGCAAACTCAAGTAGTCTTGGAAGCGTTTGTCGGTGCGGAAAAGGATTGGCAAGAACGTCTCGCAAGAAAGTCATGCAATCGTTCCAGATTTCATCCATGGCATCATCTTCCACGGAACGTGCATAAAGTGTTAAGAACGCGGCCAGTTCTATATCGGAAAGAGTTGATGTCAAGGTTGACTTGCGGGTTGGCTCAAGGGCAACGGGATTAGTCCTGGTGTAGATGGCATTGAAGACTGCCGGTATGGTATGCTTTGGTCTTGACCCATCAAGGGCATGTAGCAAGTCGAAGACAGACACGGACTGTGATCTCGTAGACGTGGCAGTCGATTTCCGCCATAATTCAATCAGAGTCTCCAAGCACTCCAGCGCTTCAGCCGCAAAGAGATGCTCCATAGTCCTGCGTGCTCGATTTCTCAGACGAATAGAGGTATAATTGAAAGACGCAACGGACGCCGGATCTTGGTTAGTGCCGTCGAACCCATGACCACCCCACGACCAAATATCGTAGCACAAACAGACTGTATCCTTGAAACACAACAGTACAGTTAGGCGGCGGTTGGCGAATTCTGTGCGCGACCGAGATATTTCCGGCGTAAAGACACCAGATACCATGTTCCCAAAAAATCCTTGGGGTTGTTCCGGGCTTTTCGACGTCACAGCTTTAGCCTCTTCAGTAGCCAGACGTTCATGCGCCCGGGCGAGGGTCTGCTCTAGTCCGTTCAGAAGCAGCATTAACACCGGTTCAGGATCGCCAGCCTGTTCTGCATCCGTGAGCCTGAACTTGGATCTCAAGTTTTCGAAGACCTCTCTAATGTTTGCGCAGAGACATTCTACAAGCGGTATCAAGACCTGAAATATTGTATCCTGATACAGCGGGAGACAGTTGTGAAGGAACAAGATCCAGCTGTCCAGAATCGGGCGGCTGCTTTGGGAGCTCAGTCCCGCTATTAAACAGTTCAACAGCTGTGGAGGCAATGAGGGCGGACTCGGAGTATGTTGCTCCTTCTCACTTCTGTCAATGCTCAGCGATAATCGAGACAGACTCGTTACAGTCTCCAAAGAGTTTGTCCTCCGATGGTTGTTCCCAAGGCTAGGCGACATCCTAAGCATTTGGAGTCTGAGTGCCGCATACAACGTATCCAGCAGTGCAACTTGAACGTATATATCATGCCGATCTAGGTAGCTGAGGAGTCTACCAATCAAAGGTGTCTCTAGCTGTAGAGGTATGAGAGCCTTCGAGCTTGGGCCGAGCAAGAACTGTCTAATCAGAAGAAGAGCCGTATGATGTAGCCCGGACACTTTCTCACGAAGGTCCGGATCGCTGGTGGCCGCCTCTCGAGTCAATGCTTGAAGGCACATGGTTACAAGAACTGCCTGCAAGCTCGAGCCTTGCTTAGAGTCACCTATGTTCAAGTCTTGTAAGCCGCCTGGGAGACTCTGTCACGTAGATAAGGCCTACCTTCAGTATTACCTTCATGCTCATCATTAGCAAACAACATCTGATTCGCTAACAAGGCCCAGACGTTCTCAGGTGAGTATCTAAGGAGGTTTCGTGTGGTCTGCAGATAGTACCTGCAATGATCTATATCCACTGTCTCATTGTCTTCCTGTGTGCCATTGTTGCCTCCAAACCCGATTCTTAGCATTGGTTGAAGTTTACCTAGGATAATATGGAATATCCTACGTAGACACCTGTTAGTGAAGTATTCTTAAAGACTTTCGTACAGGACCTAGCTGCCATACTTAATTGGATTTGGTAGGCTTTGTAACCAGGCTCGGACAAAAATGAAGGTCTCTGTGCCTTCGTCGACAAGGCCATCAAGTAACAACAAAAGTGATCGGGTAAGCACAATATCCTGTTCTTCAACGCCTTCGCCTCTCCTGGACTCATCCATCATGCTCATATTTTGAGTTGTGCTGATTTCCGTGAGACCATGAGATAACTGGAAACAATGTGTCCATAGGATCGCCAAACGTCCGCAAGCTTCAGTGTCTAATACACTCTTCCCATAATTAGAGGCATCTACCATGAGAGATGCAATGGCGGCCTCCACTAGTCTATCCTGCCGTGTCATCGCATGCAAGCGCCAAATACAACGGACAGCTTCAACATGATACTTTGGATTCGACGGCACTAAATGAGTCCACAATTTGCGAACAAGTTCCGGGGTGAGTTGATGAAGCTGCTCATCAGTGAAGTGGGAACTCAATACAGCAGCTTGCGAAAGAGACGCAAGGCAGGAGATGATAGCATTCAGAGCCGGAAAAGGTAGCTCGGTTTGTGAACGAGCCGTGGCCGGTTTCAAGGCTTGTATAATTGCGAGGAATAATTGACCATTGCGTATATGTTGAATGTCTGATAATTTTCGTAGAAGCGCACTGAGTAACGCAGCGCTTGCTTCAAGTCTAGAGACTTGGGCAGCTGAATGTAAAGCCTTTATCAATAAAGACATCACACCTCTGAACAAAAGCGCACTCAGTTCATGACCGGAAAATGGTGGGCTGGAAACTTCGAGATTACCCTGGTCCTGAGTATAGAACTTCCTTACAATGCTTACTACCTCACGGCTCTGTAAAGCCTGTTGTGGAGGTTGACCGGCGAGAGAAGTGGTCGACTGCGCTGATGCGCTCCTCTGAAATGCTCTTTCTGGAGCCATATCAACGAGCCTCTGTGCGAGGGATAAGGACAAGATATGGATGTCTCCAAGTTCAACTCTAGCTCCTCTTGGTGGCTGGATACTGCTAGGCTCTGTGACCTCTAGCATTGAGACAAGCGCTAGTGTGACCGTCGGGATGTGGACAATCAACATCTCTTCCTCTCGTAGGTTAAATCTGGTGACCATGAATTTGGCAAGGGCCAGTGACTGCTGAGCGTCCTCTTCCTTGGTGTTAGTCTTGTTTTCAAGGGCAGCTGTTAGTTGGCCTAGGATCTCCGCCCATATCTGGCCGCTCTCGACTCCGTCAAAGAAAACATTGCTACTTCTGAGCACTTCGGCGAAATCATCTCTGGATGTTGCAAGATCTTCATATTGTCTTACACTATCCACCAGGCGAAGAAAAATCTTGGGGATCACTAGCCCTCCAACTTCCCACCGGTCCATCAACGATAGGCAAATTCGGAACGGTCGAACTCTCTCAACCGGAACACGGCTGTTTTTGTTGATCATGTTGCGTATGCCGTTCACCAGCGGCCCCAGACCATACTGGCTAAAGTAATGTGTCCGTCGGCGCATAGAATTTTCAGAATTGGTACCGAGTTCATCGCCATTGGGTGAGTTGGGGGAGCTAGGTGTGCTTGCTTCTTCGAAGGAGGGTTCTGTTGGTCCAAGAAACCAAGTCCAAAGCCTCCTATTCAAACTCATGTCCCTTCGCGCTACCACCCCAACGGCAGCGATGACTAGACGCTCTAGATCTTCATCCGCTACCCGTTCTTGGAGCACTATAGAATGCAACGGGAGGTGAGTCACCAAGAGATCCAGGAAGCCTCTCTGGATTAGCAGCTGATCATCACCTAGGCCAGCGGCGAAACATCGTATGAGCAATCCCGGTTCTGGTGATAGTAGGTTCTCGACAGCTGGAGTAAGATGGCCTTTTGATCCAGCCTCATTAGAAGTACCCTTGTTTATCCCATGAGAGGAGTTTGCCGAGCTTGTAAGCTTTGGTAGTGAACGAACAAGGTATGCTAAAGCTCCTGTTCTTTTGCTTGGGCTTGTGATGGAAGCGAGAAAGAGACATTGCCAGAAGTACTGGTCGTCTGATTCGTCCTCCAGATTTGAAGATGTATTTTGTCTTCCACTTACAGCGCGCCGAAACTTGTTCAACAACCGTAGCGTTCGTTCGAAGTCTTCGCTCGCCTCCTCCTCTAAGCCCGGCAAAAAGCACAGAATGATTGCTTTTAGGGCGGGCCGCAATGCTGACGCACGGAGAGGAACAAAAAATGACTCAGCCAGGGTCATAAAGGCTGGTCTGACGGACAAAGAGGCGAACGAGAGTGTAGATGATAGACCTGGGAGATACAAGCCAAGGTCCCGCGACAGAGCCTCCGACTAATTTCAATCTTTTTCAGCACATGATATGGGAATGATCCCGTCGGGAAAGACATACTCCAATCGTTGAGAATATGTACGAGTACACCTCTAGTGTCTTCTGGTGTACACCAGATGGCAAGTTCGGATTTAGGCATTGCGCCAGTCGATTCGCGACGATTAACTTGTTGGGTACAATGGTGATGTTTGTCGGACGAGCTTGCAAAGCCTTAAGTTAATGCTGGAGTCAATATAAGTTCACCTCCTTGACGGACTGTTAAGGGCCATGTACCTTCAACAGACGACCGAGAAAGGAGATATAATCGGCCCATTCTTGCAGGGCTGTATCGAACAAGGACAACGCTCGCTCCACACCGGAGGCATATCGCCGGTAGTTCTTGTCCTTCTTGAGCGCTTCTGTAGAAGCAACTATGTCAAGGTAGAACACTTAGTGTTGCATGGATTGGATACACGTACCGTCCTCTGCGCCAGCTCGTACATTCGGATTGGCTGGGGAAGAGCTTCGAGAGCTTATGGGCGATGAGGCCCGCAGCGCACTCCCCGGCTCAAGAGCCATCTCAAGGACTGTAAATATATAGACGCGCCATTTCAATGCAACTTTGAATATGAGTGCCCGGAGAAGTTACTTTATGCATCTAAAGCGTTTGTACTCTTGTTCGTTAGCCTGAAAGAGTTCCGGGCATCGCAACATAGAGGTCGCCAAGCTGTCAACTTCACACACGAACCCCCACCAAACATCTCACCAACTCCGTACGAACTTTCCAATGAAGACTGCAGCACAGCCCGTAACCACACCTGCAGCTAGTCCATGGAGATCTTGACGATCAAGGGTCATTCGTCGACTCCAGTGTGACTGACTTGAACTCAATATGGACGGACGGATATCCCACGACGGTAGACCATGAACCCTTCAGCGGACAATTCTGAGAGTGTACTCTCCGAAAACAACTCAGAAGAAGAGCTACCTCCACCGCTGCCGCCACGACCGGGCAATCCTTCGTCGATAGAGACACGACCCTCGGCCTTACTAGGAAGTCTTCGGCTCCCGAATAAGGTCTCAAGGCCTCAACTACAGTCCACTTCGACTACAGCGGTCTCGTTGACCGACATTCATTCCCACGCATCTCAGAATGGGTCTCAGGAGACTTTTGCCTCGGTGTCAGAGAGAGTCCACTCTAGGGCATCTCCGGCGGTCAACAACAGCTTCGGTCGATATATCAGTTGTAATGGCAGTGACGCTGATGAGTCTGGAAGTGTGAAGAGCTATGCCCGAACAATTGAAGGTCAAGGGGATGCAGAAAGCCTACTTGGAGAGGTTCTTGGTGACGAAGAGGCTCCTGCATGGAAGCTTTCGAGCAGCCAGGAAGATAGTCTTAACTCATCGGACCTACTGGAACAAGATGAGGGCGAAGCTACGGTTGATTTCAATCGTGAGTTCGATGAACTGAGCGAAGCCACGGAGGGCAGCGATAACGAAGGTACCACAATCTTAATCATAACAATTGACCTCTGTCACCCTCATTAAAGTTACCTATTTCTAGACGCCCTCATGGCCCAATGGAAGCTGAAACGCAAACACTTCTTCATCCTATCATCTGCTGGTAAACCGATCTACAACAGGCACGGTGACGACAACCTTATATCAAATTATATCGGCGTTATTCAGACGATCATTTCTTTTTATCAAAGTGCGAGCGACTCGTTAAAGGGATTCACCGCGGGCGGCGTACGTTTCGTTGTTATGATCCAAGGACCTCTCTACCTGGTAGCTATCAGCCGGCTGGCAGAGAGCGACACACAGCTCCGAGTCCAGCTTGAAGCTCTCTACATGCAAATACTGTCGACGCTTACTTTGCCAACACTAAACCATCTATTCTCCAGCCGACCCTCTACGGATCTGAGGCGGCCGTTGCAAGGTACGGAATCGCTGCTCTCAGCACTTGCCGACTCTTTCACACGGGGCTCTCCTCCAGCACTCCTGTCTGCTTTGGAATGTCTCAAGCTGCGAAAGTCACATCGTCAGGTCATTGACAGCACCCTTCTGAAAGTCAAAACCGAAAATCTGCTGTATGGGCTCATTGTTGCGGGAGGTAGGCTAGTCAGTGTGGTACGGCCCAAGCGACATTCACTACATCCAGGTGACTTGCAATTAATATTTAATATGCTTTTCGAAGCGGGAGGTGTGAAAGCCGGTGGTGGTGAGAGTTGGATTCCTCTCTGTCTCCCAGGCTTCAACAAAAATGGGTACCTGTACATGTTTGTCAGCTTCCTCAGTTCCAAAAATGACGATAAAGAGGCAAATACTAGGTCGTCTGATAATCTTGAAAATGAGAACGAGGTGGTTGTACTTCTTATCAGTGCGAATAAAGAAGGCTTCTTTGACCTGCGGAAAATGCGCGATGATCTTGTTGACGTTGGTGGAGCCCCCCTCTCCGCCACAGCTCTATCGCTAAAGTACGTGACAGCAACTGGAGAAAAACGGAAGCATGGGCGCAATCTCCGCAGCCGTCCGTAAAGGTCGTCCCACAACCACAGATATCATTCCGGGCACTGTAGTCCGCCACTTCCTCTACAAGTCGCGCGGAAACGTGCAATTCGTGATGCCGTCCTATGAGCCTCACTTCACGACTCTTGTGATGCGTCGAAGGTTGGTGAGCTCTTCCATGGTTTCCCACAGCGCTAAATTTCTTCGCAGGCTGTTATCTTCATATCATACCCTACACGCCAGCATGCACGCTAAGAACGCGCATCTTAAGGTCCACCACTGCATGAGTCGCAACTCAACCTCCTTGGCATGGTTGACGCCAGTCTTTGAGCTCTATTGTATCGCAGGCCCTCATGCGAGCCGGAACGCACTGGCTCAGAGCGCCAATAAGATCGTACAATGGGTTCGTCGGGAAGAGGAGAGGTTATTCATCATCGGCGGTGCTGTAAGCTCGCCAGTTTCTCCACCCTTACGCATATAGCGGCACTTACATTTTTTTAGGTGTTCTAGCCAGACATGGATCATTCGACGACCTTATTCTGGATGTGTGGTATGGCTCATGTCTCTCCTGAGACTAGGAAGCGACCGAAGGTTTCTTCTTCAGAGACCGAGTCTGAAGAGCGAGTACATAACGTAAAACCCCCTCAATCCTCTTCTTGCAATTCACACTCATAACCACCCGTGATGCAGACTATCTGACCGCCATGTTCCCACTCACAAATCTCCACCGCTCGCTTCATACAACCGCCAGTCTCACCCGCTTCGCAAACCACCCTCCTACGACCTCTCGCCCCCATCTAGTTACACCGAGAAACAACAATATCCCCACATCATCACAGGCGAGCAAAAATCAAGGACGCAAAGAGTCCAGTATCACTGCGGAACTCTACACCCCAACAAGCCCAATTATATCCGCTGCCGAAGCTTCTTGGATGGCGCTGTCGCTCAGCCTTTGTATGCCGATGACGCGTGCGCCGCAAGTCTGGCCTCGCTGGTCTCGAGGACAGAAATGGATCTCAGTTGTCGATGCGATCAGTCCGAGACAAAGCTTCTGTACCTACTGTACAAGAGGACAATACTAGGACAAGTCAGCGGCCCCATTCTGCTCCTTTCCATCGTCTATTCTTAGGGTTTCATATCTGCTTAGCCCCAATACACAAAGTTCATATCTTTCCTTCCGAATATCCCGTCATCAGGCGTAGAACGCACATGGCATTCCGAGTTTAGTATTATTGTTACCACCTATACGTACAGTCCTCCATGAGCCACTCGACTAAACATAATCTAATATCGCCGTTGCTTTTTGGTTATCATATAGCACCTGAAAGCCGAAATGGCTGGAATGTTCCTTCACCGACAACAACAATAACAACAGAAACCGCCGTTAATGCGATTCGCCAAGGTCGCTAGTTGATAGGAGGGCAAATGGCAAATAGTCCAGGACCGAAAGATTGACGAAACGAACGTATGATTTGAAATACGAAAGAAGAGCTTGGGATATGGATTGGGAAATGTGCGGTAGAGCAATGGAAAGCAATAATAGCATTTTAAACGGGAATAACCATAACGCTGGAGCATCTGCCCCTCTCACACACCCGCATAGACACCCGTAGCCGCACCATGCGCCTGCGCATCCCTCCCCTTCCTCTTCCCACCAAGACCCCTAACCTTTTCGGCGCCCTGCAGCCACCAGCCCTTGATCTTCTCCACGACTTTGAGCCTCGTATACCTCGCATTCGAAATCCCCGCCGTGCCGTCCTCGCTCGGATGGCTGGTCCTCCCACTGGCCCGTGACCGGTTCATGACCGACCTCGTGAGCATTCGATCTATCGCTCTCGCCTCGTCCGTGGAGGCGCCCCTCGAAGCCGGAAGTTTGGCTTTGAGCTCAGAGAGCCGTTTACGGATGCTGCCTTTTTGCTGCACTTGGGAACTGTCGTCGGAGAAGAAGCTTTGCACCTCGGCGGAGGGAGAGGTTGGGGATAGGAGCGAGGGATTGGCGAGTCCGGAGGTGGCGGGACGGAAGGCCGGCGTGCCGATGACGAGGCTGGGACCGGGGAGCGTGTCGGAGCTTGTGCTGGTCCTTGTATTGCTGATGAGGTGTCCGAACCGGTGTTTGCGTGTTGGGTGGCAGCTGCTGAAAGGTGTAGATGGCGACCCTGATCTTTTGTGTGGTTCCGCCTTCTGGAAGACGGTGGTTCTGTTGATCTTCGATGCTCTCGAGACTTTTAGCTTGAATTTAGGTGGCTTTTCATGGCGCTGTTGGCTATGTGTGAGTGGTGCCGGCATGCGGACGTCAATAGATGGATGGCGGTCCGTCCATGGGTAACTCTCCTCATAGTTCCAGGGTTGGGAACCGGAAAGAGATGTGTCAGACTTACGATCAGGCCGGATTTTTAATCTATATTTTGTTGCGACTCCTGCTTTGCCGTCTTGTACTAATGAGGTAGTATCAACGATGCCAGTAGCTGCGGGCTCAGGCGTAGCAACATTCGAGCCTTGTGCAAGCTCTGGAGCTAGTGGAACGAATGAGTATGGTAGGTTGGTCGGCATAACTAAGGCCGGGGGTGAGATCGATCTGAATGAGGTATCTGCTGGTAACGGCAAGAGGTCTTCATTTGCAGACTCACTGTTGGCCGTGTGTCCAGGACTGTGAGCTTCCCCTGGATATAGGTTTTCTACGTTTGCTGTCAACACTCCCGGCCTTTTTGTTGTGGGGGTTGCAGCCATGTTGCTCAAACCGGACAACTTATTCGACATGTCGTGGCCAACCAGAACGTCATCCACAGGGACAGATTTCCCAACACCAAGAGCGGCCGTAATCTCAGTTCCATGACGAGACCGTTTCACCAACTTGCCGGCGGTTGGGGTAGTACTTACCAACGCACTTTTCGGGGAGCTAGACCCGTCAAGGTCGGCCATATCTCTCTCGCCCACAGTAGCAAGCTTCATCATCCTGCTCAAGGTCCGGATAGACAAACGAGATGTCGGGCGCTTTTGGGATGACAAAGTAGCCTTAGATCCGGGTTTGATATTTGAATTAGTAGTGCCGAACCTCTCCGCAGCCTCTTCCATAGTTTGGTTGAGGGTGTCAGCCGTTACCATCACTCCATCGTCGACCGACAGAATCTTGCTAAACTTGCTCTGCGAGGATAGGGAACGCCTGGGTACTGGTGCATGAATAGTCGGATATCCAGCTTCCCCGACCCCACTCGGTGATGTAGAGTGCTCTTTGGATCCGTCTCGAGGTTCCTCCGGCCGCCCAGCCAGATCCATAAGGCTGAAATCAAGTGATGGGATCGTCCAGCCTTGAGGTTGACAAGTGCCGGACGAAGCAACCGGAAGTGCGAATGGCTCCGTAGCTTCTACCTGATTGGTCTTTTCTAAAGACTCGGAAACAGCTGGAGATTGGTACAGTGAGATTAAAGAAGAAGAAATGCCCAAGTTCTCGGGATTCGAACTTGCACTGACAGATGAAGCTTCCCTTGAGCGAGAGACAATTATAGGAGATTCTGAACTTTGTTGCACGGTTGTGCCAAAGCTTCCGCTCCTGGAGATACTGGTATTTACCGTTTGGTCCTTGAAGTTCCTTGCCGGGTAATCCGAGAAGACCTTTATATCGTCAACATCCCTTGTGGAAACGTCTACACCAAACACCGTTGCTGGCTCGTGTACACGCTTCTCGTCGTCAGTGTTCTCGGCCTTGATAACACGCGGTCTTCCCGATGATGTAATAAGGCCTTGTGAAGGCTGATGACTGTCGCCAAGAGGCATCGCGGTAAGTTCTGTCTCTCGCGCTTTTGGCCCCCGGAACTTGTATTGCACGCTCGGCAGCCGATCTTCCGGAATGGTTTGGTCAATAAGCGGTACGGATGCTTCAGAAAGATCGTCACCATGGCACACGCCCTGTTCCTCAAAGGCTTCCGAGTAGTCATAGTACCGTGGCGGTTGCGTTGAGCCTCCGCTTCTCTGGCCAGCAATTGTTACGGTGTTCTGTTCTAGGACTGATGGGGCCGGGAAATCATGACCTAGTAGGTTCACATACTTCGCCGTCCTTGTTGGTAGAGGTGGTGTTCTCGCTCCACAATGCTTGGTCCGTTCAGGTTGTAGCCTGATTGGCAAAGAGGGCGTGGATTGGTTATAATCAGGTGTAAATCCCGCAGGGACACGTCTGCCAGCATAGAGTGATGAAGGCGATGATGTACGGAAGCTTGGCCCGCGATCTAGTCCATATGCTGCCCTGTGGTCAGAGCCATTATGCTGGCTGAGCGCTGGAGAGGACGGCCGGAAGCCTGGTCGTTTCAATCTAGTCGGATATGCGAAGGGTGACCGCGGCCGCACCAAGTGCGGTTCTCCAAAATTCTTGAGGCTAACATTTGATCGATGATTCGAAAAAGTATAGCTTGTTTGAGAGCTCTGCGTCAATGAGTACGACCTATGATCATAAGCATATTCACAATTGCTAAGGTTGTGAGATGTGGCCGGTGATGGTGTGCTACGGTCCCCTCCATGTATAGAAGCGGATCTGGATCTTGAGGGTACCTTATCCTTGGATACAGCCAAAGCATCATGTCGCCTTTCCGGATGATCCTGGTAACGCGAACGTCTCCTGCGAAAACCGGGGTTATGTGGGTTTAAGGGCCAATTGGAGCCATCCGGTTTGCGTGGAGACTCTCTTGTCACAGGATGAGGTATCCGACTTGGCTTGACTGCAAATCGTGCAACGTCCCCAATCTCTGTTGTCGTCTTAAGCATACCCTGGAGAGGATCCGGCGCTGATGCTTTGGCAAGCCTCTTGTCCGACATGTGGCTTGCATTGTCGCTTCGAACACTCCTCGAGCGATTTCTACCGATTTGATTATGTGAGAGCTCTGTTAGAGGCATTATTGTGTGAAATTTCTAATCTGCTGTTGAGGTCAATTGAAGCTTCCGAGAACAAAGTGATTGAGGTTATCAAGGTACACATACCTTAGGTAAGGTAGGGAGGAACCTAGGTACCTCTCTTAGTCAGACACACGTGGCCGACAGTTGTTATTTCAGCTAGTCCTCATTGAGACTAGTATACAGTAGGCAAAAGCCCGTCTTTGGTTGGGCTCATCACAAGGTTGGAGGCACTTTTGGGGTGAGAGATGCTTGTCGATGTTGTGGACACTGCTTCGGCTATATACCTTTGGAGTTATATCTAAGTCAGGAACTGTAGAGTAGCGCTATTTTACAGGTAGAGGAAAAGCAAGATCTTCGCACTGGCCCCGGTGTTATACCAGCCCTAACTCCAGCAATGCAAGACCAACGATACAGCGCTTTGCGGCGCCAAAAGCAACACAACCGTAGCCCAGAGATGAAATCAAGGAAAGCAATATATTAATCACTGCGCCCTTACGCAGCTCATGTAGGCATCATTCCAATCCCACCGCCAGAAGAAAAGCCCGAACCCCCACCTCGTTTAATAGTCCCTGCGTTGAAACCATTGGAGCTGGCATTGCTCGTCCTGTTGCTACTGGCCTTCTTTCTCCTCGCTATCCCGCCAGTACTCTTGCCTTTGGAGAAGCCACCTGATCCTTTCCGACCGCCTTGCTTGAAGCCGCCTCGGGACGTGCTTCGTGCTGCACCACGAGAGTTCGCGTTTCCTGCGCGTGCACCACCCCGATTGCCTGAAGCTTGAGACTGGGGTCGAGCGCGTGAACTGGTTCTCGGTGCTATGGTTTGGACTTGCGAGACTGCGCTTCCATTAGTCATTGGGGATGACTCATGATGAAAGCCACGTACATTGCGCATTGAAAGCATCCACCTCGGGAGCAGCCTGGAAGTAAGAACTTCGTTCTTCCTGCGACGCCATATTATTGTCATCTAAATCATCAAATTCTCCATAATCATCGTCATCCTCGTCGCTGCTGATGTTGATCACGTTCTGATGGTTGGGATCCTGAGGTCTGTCCTCATTGGCACGCATCATGTTCTCGTAGAAGTTCTCCGCATTGCGGATCAACTTCAGAAATCTCTTCCCGTAGCGCTCCACCTTGTCTGGATCGATATCCCGGATCTCCAACAGTTCGCTTTCATCTTTTGGAGGTTAGCCTTACGCCATGAAACAACAGTGTGCGAATTACCTTTCGGGAAGTTGATTGCCATCTCTCGAAGAATGCTATCGGTAAATGGTTGAGCTCGAAGACTTCTGTCGATCATGACCTAAAAACTGTAAGTCTTGGCAAGCAAGATGGAAAGGGATAGCGAACCTTCTCGCACTCCCGCTTGGCATGGACCATGAATTCGTCCACCACCATGCGATGGGTTGGGTTGAGCCTCTCAAGTTTGTGGTCCACCGTGATTGGAGGGCCCAGCTGCCTCTGTCTGGCGCTCTTAACAACTCCGGCTTGACGGATTGGCTCAAACGCATCCTCATCATCTTCTTCAGATTCCTCAGCAGGGTCTGCATCGTTATCTGAAATAACGAAGTCATCCCGTTTGTATCCATTGCTATATAGTTCAACGTCCAGGTTCCTCATCTCGGTTCGCGCATGGCGCCTTCGAGAAGCGGCCTGGACTGGGGATGAGACATTTGTTGATTGAGGGAAGTCTTGCCGCGAAGCAGCTACACCGGTCCCACGAGCTCTAACAGCTTTTTTGGATTGCTTAGTCTTCCCATTGGGAGATATGCGAATCTGAATCTTTAGTCGTCTCCTACCGGAAATGAAGTCGGCGTGGTTGCTTCCCAGCTATGTCGAATTCAGTTAGTACTCGTGTGTGGGATACATATCATTAACTTACATGCACATATTGTGACGGCCATCCAGCCTTGTTCACGACGTTATGCTCAGCTATTGCATCCTCACTGAGCAGTCTATAAAAGAGGCGTTCGATCTCGCCACGGTCGAGATCTGCACCTGCACCGTACTCCGGGAGCCGAGTATGATCTGCATCAACAATTTTCTTGGTCTTGCTACCACGAAACACATCGACACAATGCAAGAGTGTCACATTCTCTCGCTCTAGATGTCTGACCAGTTTGACCGCCGAGACAGCGTAGTCGGTGAAATCTTGACTTTCAAATGAACTGGTCGAATTGCAATTGTCGCAGCCTCCGTTGCAGTTCTCACGCCTGAACGGCTCATTGAAATATAGCAGCACCTGGACCCTTCTGCAATCACTCTTGTTTTCACAGAACTGAACAACGTTCCGAAGCATCTTACGCTGGCGCTCCTTTTGCTCCCAGCTGCCCTCGCCATCGTCTATCATACGCTTCAAAGCACTGGTGTCCTGATAGCCGTAATAAAGATAGCATCCAGAACGTTTGCCGTCCCGACCCGCACGTCCCGTTTCCTGGTAGTACCCTTCCAAACTTTTCGGGATGGTATGATGAATCACAAAACGGACATCTGGCTTATCAATCCCCATCCCGAAGGCAATCGTCGCAACTATGACGTGGTATTGCCCAGCCTGCCATTGCTTCTGAACGGATGTCTTCTCTCGAGGTTCCATACCAGCGTGGTAGTGATGAGCCTTGATACCGTGCTCCTTATGTAACTTTTCAGCAATGTCCTCGCAATTCTGGCGAGACAAACAGTACACGATGCCTGATTGGCCCTTGTATGTAGATTTGATGGTATTTGCCATGCTCTCCAGTACGTCTTTGGCTTTCCCCTTACTTCGAACTTCATAGGTAAGGTTTGGCCGATTGAAACTCTGCGTGAATATTTCGCATCCGGTGATGCCAAGGTTGTGAATGACGTCCACCTTGACATTCTCTGTGGCTGTAGCAGTTAAGGCCATGGCTGGCACTCCGCGGAACTGCTGCCGCACCTCACCCAAGAGCTTGTAGTCAGGTCGAAAGTCGTGCCCCCATTGACTAACGCAATGAGCTTCATCGATAACCATACGAGCGAATTTTCCGCGCCGATGGAGATCTTTGAAGGCGTTGACTAGGGCTTGGCTTTTGCTTATCATTTCTGGTGTGACGTAGAGCAGTTGAATGAATTGCTCCACGTTGGGATGCCTCAGACTTTCCATGATCAAACGACGATGTTCTGCTGTTACTTCGCTGTTTATAAGAAAAGCCTGGATCTTCAGCTTCTGCAAATGATCGACCTGATCCTGCATGAGACTCAGTAGTGGGGAGATGACAATAGTAACCCCGCGAGTGCGTCCAGAGCTAATGATTGACGGTAGTTGATAGCAAAGAGATTTGCCTCCACCAGTTGGCATAAGAACGAACGCATCCTTCCCGGCCAAGGTCGCATTGATGGCTTCTAGCTGATTCTGGCGAAAGCCACGGAGATGAAAGCGCTCTTTCATTGCAGCTTTGACATCACGAGACCATGGATGCTGCAGCAACATGGAGGACGTAGGTGCAGGCTTCGACAACTTGGTCGAGGGCTTAGGAGGCTGTGATCGAAGCTCGTTACCAGAAGTCACCGCAAAGACCGCTCGACTGCCAGAGGTAGACTCGGATTCTGGTTCTCTGAGGGTTGGTGGCCGACTGTCGAGAGTCTCCGCAAATTCTAGCATATCCTCGTCATCGTCATATTGACCAAAATCGTCAGCCTCCTCATCTTGCCTGCTAGGACTGCCCATGGTGCGGCTGTATAAGGCTTCCTCGTCGTCCTTGAAGTTGGGCTCGTGGGTTTGTATATTTTCATTCCCATATTTCAATCTCCTGTTATAAGAAGACTGATTATCGTGCTCAGCTACAGCAATGCCTCCACATCTACCACCTCGCTCCATTCTCATGCCATTGCGCGCGACTGGAAGCTTGTTTGTCGACCTGAAATCACCTGCACGGGTGTGCTCAAGATCTGGAGTTGGCGGGGTTTTCAGCCTTCGTTTGGAAGGGGAGAAGTATGTGTTGATATCGGTAGGATCAGGCGGAGGTGTGGAAATTCGCATTCGATCTTTGCAATATGCTTGACTATTTGCATATCCTTTGGTTGGCGAGCGCAAAGGTGAGTAATTAGTAGGTGCCCTCGTCGCAGCTATTGAGACCTTGGATGGGGTGGTCAGACTTCCTCGATCAACTGGTGTCTGTCTGATATATTGTGTCTGAGCTAGAGCACTGGACCGCGAGTGCGCATCACGGTCAGGTAGTAATCCCCCAGTATGGTCTGGAATCTGAGTAGACTGTACAACGACTTCAGGGCCCTTTGCGAGGTAGTGCGTTCCACTGCGGCCTTCAAGATCAGAACTTTTCGACGGCACTAGGCCTGAAGGGTTCCAAGCTGCCTCAGTCAATAATTTACTGATATCGATCTTTGCCTGGGTAAGACTTTGTGCAATGGACTTGCTCTGTTCAAGCTCATTGGTGTATGCAGACATATCAGCGCCATCTTCGATGGCAGCAATCATTTTTCTCTTTAGATCTTCTTTTCTCTGCGACAACCGATCATATTCTTCTCTCGCGGTCACTAGACAATTGACGGACTGGATTTGACGGCTGAGTATTGCGGCCTGCTCGGTGAGCTCCGGAGACGCCTCCAGGCCTTCAAGGAGAGATTTATAGACCGCTTCTGCATTGCATCGTCTCTTAGCTTGGAGACCCTCAAGATATCTTTGGAGCATGGAGGGTTTGATGGAAAGAAATGATTCGACAGAAGCCTTCTGAGCTCCATCGAGGGATGAACCCAACGAGTGTTGCACTACCGGCTCCTGCCTTTCATTTCGAGAGGCCAGTTTTGTTGGAGAATCTCGCTGGAAAGGAGACGGTGCACCAATCTTGCTCCGAGCTTGTCGTTCGACTGCGTTAGGCGTGACCCCAAGTTCCTCTGTCTCTCCCTTGCTAGGCCCAACTTCATGCGCATTCGCTATAGACACGTCTGCAGTCGTTTCTCGTACAGTGGGTAAAGTGGGATATTGCGGCATCTTAGTGACGCTTGTCTGAAACTCTTCTTTCTTCTGGAACTCTTGCTCGGATGTTGAATCAAGGTTCGATGCTTCTTCTTCGTCATCCTCGGAGTCGGCCACGAAGCGCTTCTGGCCCTTCCTCGGACTTCGTTGGCTCTGGCTGCACGTAGGCAATGTTTGTGTGGGTCGGAAGGCCTCCGCCGATGATTGTTGTGAATTCTGGGACCGATTCGATTGTTTCAGCATACGGGCTTCGCTCTGTGTACAAGCAGCGACGGTCTGACTGGTCGCAGCACCTTCCGAAGTATTCGTTACGTGTGCATCCAATTTTGATCCGCTGCTAGACGGAGCTTGACTCCTGGATTTTCTCTTACGAGTCTCTGTCCTGATACTTGTCTCTGTAACGCTATATTCCTCCTCGGTGAAGGCAAGGTCCTTCTGCGAGAGCTCGATGTCTGATGAGGAGATTACGACGTCCTCTGCTACGGAAGCGGCCATTTTCTTTGCCCGTGGTTGGTCGGGGTCTGTAGAGTATGGCGGTGGTGCCTCGTCCGAATAAGACTCTATGGCCACAAAACCAGCAGACGGGAGTCGTGCCCCGGTTCTACCCGTACGTGGAGTCGGCCCTCGAAGGTCATGCAATTGAATTTTGGCATCAGATTCGATTTCCTCACTTTTACGCTTTCTGCCCCGCTTCTTCAGTGGTTCCTGGCGCGACGCAGAATCCTCCCTCCAAATAGGTCTAGACTCGCCGAAAGCTTCCAGAGTGCCCGAAGATGACGTCTGAACGTCATGTTCTCCGGTAAGATCAACAGCATCCACAGTCGAGATAGGCGTACTTCTCGTCGATTGCGCTACTATACGGTGGTGGGAACGAGACGGTGACGGTACAAGTTTAGGAGGCGCCAGTTCTGGCTGCGTATATTTTGATTTTGACGGAGTAGCTAAAATTACCCATGTCAGCGATTGCACACTCGGCAAGATATACGTGGCGGCTTACCCAATGGTTGAGTACGGAATTGAGCATTGTATACATCTCGAATTGGCCTCCGAGTGCTGCCAGTCTCCGTTGGTACAGGGGAGGGCAGTTGAATTGGTAAGTTTTGGCTCAGAAGCTGCTTCTTTGCCGCCGACTTTGGTCCAGACTGCAGTCGAGCCATAGGATGTGCTTCATGAGAAGTGTAGCTTGTATGAGGGAACTGAACTCGAGGACAAGAATCTAGATTGTCTGTTTTCGGATGCGGTGAAGAGTCTCCTGTCGTTTCTAAAGAGTCGATCCCAGGATTGAAAAGCCCCTCCTGCGTCGCAACAAAACCTGAGTATTGGTCGTCAAGGAAGCCGGCTGTTGAAGAATCTGTGATGACAGGCACAGACGAACCAGATGTCGGTTTCGAAGGTTTCGAGATACACAGCCAAGAAAGATGCTCGCTCAGATTGTTTTTAGTCATGGAGTCACCATTGCTGCCTTTTGACAGGCACTCCACGAATCTTATGGTGGATGCATTGGAAGGCTTGTGCTGTGGTGGGGTGGGACGTGTCGTCTCAGTCGTGCAGTGACGCGACTTAGTCACGAAGGTCACGGGACTCGCAACAGAAGAGTCTAGTACCTAGTCTAACCAAAAAGCATCTTGTGCAAGCTGAGGGCCACCAAGTCATTCCTCTGTATCACGTCCATGGCAACTTGATAGAATCCCTTCTTGTGTAAATGATCTCGTTGTTAAAATCGGCTATTGAATCTCGATCCAGAGAACTGTGTATTTATGATTGGCCGCATGTATACGAGGACACAAAAAGATGATTAGTTCGTCTACACAAACTTTTGGAAAATACCAATAGCCTGGCATCTCGAGTTCAGTATGGTGAAGAAAGATAAGAAGTCGAAAAGTGCGGAACAAAAAGCCCGTGTTGCAGCAAAGCAGACAAAGAAGGCGGCACAAAAAGAGAAGAAAACCAAAACCAAAGGACGTGAAGCTGATGACAGTGATGCCGAAGATGTTGACCTCGACGCGGTCCTTGCGGAGTATGCTAAGCAGGTAGGGCTAGTTTCGTTATGTGCTACGATTCCATGGCCTTTAAGCTTCGGAATCTCGTTGGGAGAGTACTCAAATCGTCTTGGGAGCCCTATGTAGTACACAGTTAGACATGCCTGAATGGGGATTCGAAGGCTTGAATTTACCACTGCTAATGGATCTCCTGCCAGCAAGCCCAATATCTCAAAGTCACTGAAGTCTCCTGCGGAGCACCGTCACCTCGTTCATCGGCTACGATCATCGCCTCGCCTTCCAGCAGGAACGAGCTATTTGTGTTCGGCGGCGAGTACTACAGTGGTGCTTTTGCAACGTTCTACAATGATTTGTACATTTACTTAATCGACCGTGACGAGTGGCGACTCGTTACAAGCCCTAACAGCCCCTTGCCGAGAAGCGGGCATGCTTGGTGTCGTGGAGAGAACGCAGGTGGCATCTACCTGTTTGGAGGTAAGAGAGAATTCTGTCTTATCTTCAGTAGGTTGATTTTGGATCTCTTACGCGTTACAGGGGAGTTTTCTTCACCAAAACAGGGGACTTTCTACCATTATAACGATTTCTGGCGGCTTGACCCTTCCACAAGGGAGTGGGAGCGGCTCGAGACGAAAGGCAAAGCACCACCAGCGAGAAGTGGCCATCGAATGGTGTCTTACAAGGTCAGTACCCCGACTTCATTGGAACACCGCCCCGATAGCGTACCCTTTCATTGAAGCTGTTATACTGGAACTATTCGTGGGACTAATTGCATCGGATCTGTGCCCGTAGAATTATATTATGCTGTTCGCTGGCTTCCAAGACACCTCGCAGCAGACGAGGTACTTGCAGGATCTCTGGATCTACGATTGTCAGAACTTTGTATGGCATAACCCAACCCTGCCGCCAGCCACACAGAAGCCTGACCCCAGGTCTTCGTTCTCATTCCTCCCCCACGAAGCGGGTGCGGTCATCTATGGCGGCTATTCGCGCGTCAAAGCAACCGTGACGGCTGGTAAGCAAACGAAAGGGGCAGGTCAAGGAACGCGGACCGTCCTGAAACCTGTTGTACACCAGGACACCTGGTTTCTGCGGATCTTGCCATCCTCGACGGAAGGACCCGGAGTTGCGCCGGCAGTAAGATGGGAGCGTAGAAAGCGCCCGGCTAATTTGCCAAACCCAGCCCGTGCTGGCGCAACGATGGCTTACCATAAAGGGCGAGGAATCCTATTTGGTGGGGTTCACGATGTGGAAGAAAGTGAAGAAGGAATCGAGAGCGAGTTCTTTGATTCGCTATATGCATGGAACGTTGATCGAAACCGATTCTTTCAGTTGACTTTACGTCGGCCCAGAACAGCAGGTAAGAAGCAACTCGCGTCCGAGAGGACTGGAGGTCGTAGAGGGAAAGGAAAGGCAGATGAGGAAGACCTCTTGCGTAATCTGGCAGCATTGGAGTCCAAGGGCTCGATTTCAGATGTCCAGGATATTGAGATGATACGAGCACCGGAAGATGAGGCAGATTTGCACACGAAATCGGTCAAGGAGGTTATCATGCAAATGCCACATCCTAGATTTAATGCGCAGCTGGCGGTTCAGGATGACGTGCTGTATATACTTGGGGGAACTTTCGAGAGGGGCGATCGAGAGTTTACTTTTGACGAGATGTGGACAATCGACTTGGGAAAGCTTGACGGGGTGAAAGAGATCTACAGGAGAGAGCTTGAGAGTTGGGAAGGTAGCCAGGCTGAAGACAGCGAGGACGACGAGGACATGGAGACGGACTCAGAAGAAGAAGCCGACACTGGAGACATAATAATGGAGGATGGTCCATCGAGCGAGCAATCTCAATTAGAGGCCCCAGTGGCAGAAATTCAGGACACAACTCCGGCTACGATTCCAGGTTTGGAGGAGACGACGTCAGACGCAGAGTCGGCGTTGTCTGACTCTCGTCCTCACCCCCGGCCATTCGAGAATCTCCGAGATTTCTACACTCGAACTTCGGACTCCTGGCAGAATATCCTTCTCGACGTGCAGAAGGGTGACGATGTCTCGGTCGATAGCTCAATCAAGGAGCTCAGGAAACGAGCCTTCGATTTGGCAGAAGTCAAGTGGTGGGATTGTAGGGAGGAAATACGCGCTCTTGAAGACGAACAGGAAGAAGCTGGCATCGGAGAAGTGATTAGTCTTGCTGACAGAACTAGCGATGTAGGTGGTACTAGTCGACGACGATGAATTACAGACAGCAGAAGTGACTCATTGGACTGCTTCCAAGCGTGTCTCATCATACTTGCTGGGTGTTGTGATGAGTCCGATTCTAGTGTGCATCCCAGTGTCCTTACCAGAGCCAAGGCTGTAAGGCCAAGGGAGATGCTGTCGTTGATAAACCTTTGGGCGTTAGCCCTTCGCTTCCTTATGTAGCCATAGTAGACCTCCCACGCATCCTCAGCGACCCAACCGCAACGATCAGGCTGTGCTGTCAGGAGTCTGAGGATCACCCGAAATTGTGTGTACAGCATCTCTGAGGACATCCATGACGATTTTGCTATCCCGTGCCACGTTGACTTGCCAGTTTGAGATGGCAATCCTGCAGGCAGGCTTGCCTTCCCAAGAAGTTCCAGAAACGTACATCTTGGCGGATGCGTTGATCTTTTGTACCAAAGTCCAATTGAGCTCTTCACTTTTCATTCTAAATAGGACTATGATATATGTCCTGGCGATTACCAGCTCCTCTCTGTCGGGGCATCTGGGTAGTAGTTCGAAGTCGGGGTCATGGAAGATATAGCCAGCAATGACTCGAGCAAGAGTTACCTGTTCCTCCAACATCTCACGATATCCTGTCCGTCCATAGGCCCTCAGAGTTGCATATACCGGCAATGCGCGGAATCGCCTTGAGTTCTCGATGCCAATGTTCAGCGGTGATGGAATGGTAGCTGACATCCCAAAGCCGCTTAAGTACGCTGCGTTGACGTTCCGAAAGACTTTGCCTGCCATTTCTGGGTGGCGGCAAAAGAAGAAACCACAATCATACGGCTGATCGATTAGCGCTGCAGCTCACGGATATGGGTCAGACCGACTCACCACATTCAAAAGCTTATGAGCATCTCCTGTTATTGAATCTGCCAATTCCAGACCCTCACATCCTCTCCTGATCGTATCATATTTACCTCCCAGCTCAAGGGCACGAGCAAAGATACCAAACGCGCCGTCAACATGCATCCATATGTTATATTTGTCACATATGTGTCTGAGTTGCTGCATTTCACCGAATCCCTCCGTTGCAAATCGTCCTGTGTTGACCTCTCCACAAGACACGACGAGTATACTTGCCGTCCGGTTTGCACGCGCCTCCGCGACCAGTTTCTCGAAATCGAACTTGAGAGGATCCTCAGCTTGGCTAATGTTGAGTACGTGTGCACGCCCAAGGCCAATGATGCTTGCTGCTTTCAACACAGAGGAGTGCGGCATCGTTGTTAGCACCTGAATTTGTTTGATGTTACCCAATCTGCAAGCATCTAGGATACCTATTTCAGAAATATCACAGTTAGTGTGAGGAAGCTGCAGAGCGGCGTCCCGTCCACAGGCTAGTCCAAGCACGTTGCTGGCTGTGGCTCCCGTCGTAAACGTCCGACTCGTCCATACTGAAGGGTCAAGCTCCAGCAATTCTTGCAGCATCTGCAGAGCTCTATCCTCAACAACTGTCGCGATCGTCTGCTCCGGTAGGTGTACTGCAACGTTCTGATCGTAAGTAGAGACGATGTTATCCGCAATCCTCGACGCTGGTGTGACTCCTCCGGTTACAAAACCGTAATAGGTCGCTGAGAGGCTACTCCTATTGAGGCCAGGAGCGACCTCATTCAGCAAGTGCTTGGTAGTTTCTTCAAGCCCCAATCCCTGGTCTGGGAGGTGTTGGCTCAGCGATGCGTTCGCCTTCTGGAGGTCCTCCTTTGTTGGTAGGACGTCACAATGATCGCGGCTAGATATCACATTGAGAAGTCTCTCTGTAGCTGCCTGTGAAATGGCGATGTTATTATTATCTTCCATCTTTAGTTAGGTAGAAATCCTGTCTGCAACACGAACGCGCTGTGTAGGGTAATAGCTTGAGGATTGGAGATAGCGTCTTGTTTTCGATCTCGTGCAGTGGTGGGTGAGTGGTCACTGTTGTGGCCCCGTCACAACGAATTGAAATTCGTGCAGACCAGGCAGCAAATGGTCGAGCTAATTCAAACCCATCAACACATCAACTCCACTGGCGATTTCTAGGTACTCTAAAGTGGCCATCCAGTCAGTTCCAATCAGGCCTTGTGAGATGTCTATTGTTGCAAAACTCATCGAGCGGAGGACGCACATAGTTCCAGGTAGACTAATGTAACGATCGTTGTGCGTTGCAGCACACCGTTAATGACACTGGGCAGGGAAGTTGAAGGTGTCGGAACTGTTCTTCGATGTGCCCAAGGACTATTCGAAGCCGGCCGATGGGAACCTCCGACTATTTGCGCGAAGTGTAGAACGTGTCGAGAAACCTACAGAGGGTGCGAAGGAAGAGAAAATGCATGTACCATGGTGTAGGTTCCGTGCCGCCGCATCGTATGTGCGACTATTGCTAATGATGCCAACGCAGTCGTCTACTTACAAGGTACGTTAGGGCTTTGCGCTTTAGGTATCTTGTTCGGTGTTGATGGACAGTAGGTGGGCCTGGACACCCATGCGGCCCGCCACAAAGGTACCCTTGGACCCAGCCTGTTGTGGAGAAAGGTTATCAAGTATGTTTCTTGAAAAAATTCGTTTTTGAGACTTTGGAGGGCTAAAGGATGTTAGATGCTTTTCCTGGATCAGAGGGGGACCGGGTTGAGCAGTACAATAACCGCCGAAACGCTTGCACGTCACGGAAAGCCGCAAGAGCAAACTGCTTACCTTCGGCATTTCCGTGCCGATAATATTGGTGGGTGCTCAGCGGTTTATTCCTATACTTTGGTCACATCTGACGGGCGGTCTGTTCAGTAAGGGATTGTGAAGCTATACGCAAAGTATTGACCCAAGACTACCCGGAGGAGAAGAAGAAATGGACCGTCATGGGACAGAGCTTCGGCGGCTTCTGTACTCTTAGCTATCTATCGAAGCAGTAAGTGATCACCCGGAAGCCCTTTGAATGTCTGTGACTGACACCGATCCTTCAGTCCTGAAGGGCTTCAGGAAGGTATAGCAACGTTACCCCTGGCCCGAACAACTTCATCTAACAGAGGTTAGCTTTCATCTGCGGAGGTCTTGCTCCACCTGTCAATGGTCCAGATGAGGTGTACAAAAGGACTTACAGTGAGTGTATCTTGCTTCAGTACGTCTCCAGATGGACTACTAACCTTCAGCAGGAAAAGTTGCTCAACGTAATGAGGCATATTACAAGAAGTACCCCGAAGATATTGAACGGGTCAAGCTCATAGTCAAGCGTTTGCACCGTCAACCGCCAACTTTACCTTCTGGTGGTACACTGTCCGTCTCTCGGTTCCGGGCATTGGGCATAGCCTTCGGAGGTCATGGTAAGGTTTCAACCTTCGTTTAGGGCTCGGCGCTAATGCGTTATAGGAGGGTTGGATGTGGTTCATGGTAGTCATGATACTTCGCCGCCGCAGGTACCATACCAGGGCTGACGCGATGGTAGACGTGGTCTTACGTGCCTACGATGATCTTAAACAATATGACTGCTTGACTCGACCGAATCTCTCAATCATCGACAACTCCCTTCCATTCGACGACAACGTTCTATATGCAGTACTGCATGAGGCCTGCTACCTCCAGGGGTTGCTTTTCTGTCTTCTCTCGACGTGTCACATGAAGCTCTCCCTGACATATCAAACAGGGAAGCATCTCGGTGGTCCGCCGATCGTATCATGCAAAGTCTGCCACGCTTCCAATTGAGTGATCCGGAAGGAGGCTCGGACAGTGGAGATTCGATTTACTTTACTGGCGAGATGGTGAGCTCCGTCCAAGATACACCAACATTCATTCCCACCTCAAAACGGAAGCTAAGCCATGTAGATTTACAAAACTATGTTTGAAGACTTCACGGAGCTCCGCAAGCTCCGCGAGACTGCGGATATCGTCGCTGAAACAGTTGACTGGCCGGATCTCTACGACGAAGCACAACTTAAGAACAACGAAGTGCCTGTCTACGCCGTGACCTACATCGACGACATGTACGTTGATTACGATTTGGCACAGCAGAGGGCCGCCAAGATCAAAAATTGCAAGCAATATATCACGAACGCGATGTATCATAACGGGTTGGGGAGTAAGTCGGACGAAGTCATCAAACAGCTTTTTGCTTTGAGGGACGATGTAATTGACTAAGGGTTGGTTTGTCGGTTGGCAATGTGGGTTGAGTACGCAGAAGAGTTCAGGTTTTCTTGTCGATTGGGGTAGATCAGCATGGACTGTATCGGGAAAGGTGTTTCAAGTATTGAGAATGGACCTAGTATAACATACTAGTGAACTGTTGTGATAGAGATGAGAAATGATCGGCGAGCTTAGAGCAATCCTGGGCATGGGTGTATTACTCAGGTGTATGGGGTTGGTGTTTCGAGAGAATGATGCATCACGACACCGATTCCTGATCTAGGGTAGGTCAATGGTAACAACGACCGAACGAAGAGGCTACATATAGGGATTATTTGACCCAACATAAGAGAACCACCAGTGAAAAGGGCTTACTGTCAAGATAAGAGCGATCTGAACTGCATGACACCTGGTCAGCGTGTGTGATGCCAGCGCTGCTTGGACAGAGCATCGAAGGATGTGTGCTGAGTCCTGCATGAGTCAGGATCCTCTCACGCAATGAGCTCCTTTCCGAAGTCTATCAAGCGCAGCTTCCGAGCATCCCTCGGGTGGAACTGGGCGACTCTGGCCCGAACGAGAAATCTAGCAGCCGCCGAGTCGCGTCGCAACTCAACGTAAGCACTTGAAACAGCCTCATCAGCCGCCGCATTCAGTAGATCTTCCGTCAGAGCTCGCATTTCCGCCCCTGCAGCGTCTTTCTCACTTCGTGGACTAGTGCTCTCTTCGCCAGCATCTTCTGTACGACCCCAGATTTCATCAATACGCCTTTGCCTTTTTCTATCATCCAGGGAGCTAGTACTCCTGAGTCTTTTAGCCTTCCCTTGCGCATTGAAACCAGCTTCTAGTGAGTTATCTTCCACATCCATGATTCCTCCAACGACAGGGCCTCCTAGCTCTTCCGCCGCAAGCATAGCGGAGAGGTGCTCGTCCGTAAATTCATTGAATGCTCTGATCAATTTCTTTATTTCTCTGTCGTATACCGCTTTCCATTTGTGCTGCTCTTGGAGACGTTCCTTGGCGGCCTGATCAGGAGATCGCCGGGAACTAGTCGTCTTATTATTATGTAGCTTGTCAATGCGTGACTCTAGGGCAGAGGTAATGAGGCGAGCGTCACGTAAATCTGCTTCTTCGTGTTGGAGTTGCTCATTCGCCTGTACTAGCTTCTGCTCACCGGCCGTGATGGATGCTTTAGTTTCGGCAATGGCATTCTGGGTATCCCGAATCGCTAAGACAGCTGGAAGTGAAGAGTCTTCCGGAGGTAAATCCGGCTCTGCAACCGTTAGGGACTCGTACGCAGTCCTGATCAACCGTAATTGGTCAAGGCGTGCTGCACGGTCTGATGACGGTTCAGCAGGTGCTGGATTCGCAGAAGAAGCTCGGAGCTGGTCGTGTGCTATTTTAGCCTGTCGCTATACGAATGCGATAGAAAAACCCACAACCTTTTGAAGAGCAGCCTGCTGTTTCTGTACCCGTCTCTGTAAGTATGCGACTGTTTCACTAAGATGCGCTTCGTGTGCTGCTTGATTCGCGCTTGAGCTTCCATTATGAGCTTCTACCGGTGACGCATTACTCCTCCCCACTTGATCTCCATATTGGCGGATTCTCTCCAGGATCTCTGCTTGTGTGGACATTGTCAAGCTTGGAGAGTAATATCTAGGTAGTCCGGCAAAGGTCTGAATAAAAAAACAAGGACCTGCTCGAAGCACCTGAACCCCCATCAGAACGCGAGGATAAGTTGACTTACCTAAGTATCACGCTAATGGAGCAGACCATCTGTATATAGACTAGTGTTGCCAAGCCTCGGCTATTCATAACTAACTCAACAGCTGATCTTCCAACTCGCACCCAGTCTCTTCAACTCCTTATTTGTCAGTCTATCAACCAGCAAGTTAGGGTGTACGACAGTTTACCGCGACCTGCGCTGTCGATATCACAGCTCACTCTCGACATCCGTCGAGAACCCAAAGACTTACGTGGGAGTGTCAAAAAGGTTTGGCAAGGAAGCATAGGTGATTGGCTTCAGTAGCTGTTGGGAACATCCTCCTCCACAACTTCAATCAACTCCACAACACCATTGCGATCCTCCACCCTGTTGCATATCACCTGGTGCATACCCTGTCAGGCGGTTCCTGTATCTGTTACCAACAACATCGTTCCACATCGAGATCACTTCCTCTGTCACAGCATCCTGCATCTGTCTCAACATAGCAGGCTATTCATCCGACTTCACTTGCACTATCATCAGTCCTCCGTCCCGCACTTCACATCAAAAGGCCCGTTCACCGTCCGACCGTCTGCACCAGCACGTTTTCATTCGGAACACCTGGTGTACATAATCGATCAATAGAAGATTTGAAACCATTCGACCATCCCAAATAGTCTTTTTGAAGACCTAGTCTCTGAAAGTATTGATAACCAGGCACAATGTCGGCATCACCACCAGCTTTGGCGACTCCGTCCACGAAGCGACCCCTTGAAGACGAGTCTTCTCCTTCTGGTCCCACTGACCAGCCGGATGCGAAACGTCCAGCTCTCGATAAGATAGTTAAGGGAGACGAACCGCAGAATGATGAAGCGGACCCTGAACCGGTAGAAGCATCCACAGATACAACAGCAGACGGCCTCAAGTCCGAGTCAGCGGTGCCTACTGAGAACGGAGCAAAAGACCCACAAGGGGATACATTAGTGCCCGACGCGCCGAATGGCACTGCGCCATCGGCAGCGTCCGTACTCGAGACACAACCAATTCAATCCACTGGCGCCCAGCATGAACGTGCTACGTCCCACCCAGCCTCTCAACATGCTGGCCACCAGGATGAAACCGGCTGGATTCACGTTCGAGCGGTTATATCGAGTGCGGAGGCCGCAACCGTCATTGGAAAAGGCGGTGAGAATGTGTCACAAATTCGGCGCCTCTCCGGTGCAAAGTGTACCGTCAGTGACTACTCCAGAGGAGCTGTTGAGAGGATCTTGACCGTCAGTGGCTTGGTAGATGCTACAGCAAAGGTATGTTTCCTAATCGCTTTCATGATCGCGGAGCTAATATTATTCGAAAAGGCTTTCGGTCTGATCATTCGTACACTCAACAACGAGCCTCTTGAATCTCCGTCAACCCCTCAGTCTAAGACATACCCACTCCGTCTTTTGGTTCCTCATATCTTGATCGGTTCCATCATCGGCAAATCGGGCGTTCGTATTCGCGAAATCCAGGAAGCTTCGGGAGCCCGTCTCAATGCCTCGGACTCGTGTTTGCCACTGTCAACTGAACGCTCTTTGGTCGTTCTGGGCGTTGCGGATGCCGTCCACATCGCCACATACTACGTTTCTAGCACGCTTGTGGAACAACTCACTGAACGGTTCGGCGGTCCTGCGGCTTCTGCCTACGCTACCAGAAGTGGGGGTCCAGCTGGTGTGGTGCCAGGGGGTATGCAAGTTGTGCCCTACGTTCCCCAACCGGCTGGCGGACAGTACGGTCATCCAGACAATTACAAGCGTCATAACAATCAGCCCCAGCGAACTCCGGCGAATCCATATGGCGTGCCATACCTTCACGGTCAGCCACCCCAGCAACAGGCCCAAGCACCTCTTCACTATGGCGGATCGCCACAACACGGTTACGCTGGTGCTGGCCCACATCAACCACACCATGCCGGCCATGCACCGCAACAGAGTCACGCCGGGGCTCCTCAACAACCCATGCAAGGCTTGGTCCCTGGTCAATCGCTAACACAGCAGATTTTCATCCCCAATGATATGGTCGGCGCCATCATCGGCAAGGGAGGCGCCAAGATCAATGAGATTCGGCAGTTGAGCGGAAGTGTGATCAAGATCAACGAGCCCCAAGACAATAGTAATGAGAGGCTGGTCACGATAACAGGCACACAAGAGTGTAACCAAATGGCTCTCTACATGCTGTACTCCAGACTTGGTAAGTTAAATCCTGTACTTACTTGACTGTTTCAAGATACTAATACTTTGAGAAGAGAGCGAAAAGCATCGAATTTAGAAGCTCCCTTCGGTTGTCTCCAGGAGGTCGGTCACAAAAGGTCTGCTCTTTCTTAGCTCACAGTGTTCTCACTTGGATGATTACGGTCATTCGAAATGTAATTTTACTTCGCAAAGTCTCTATTAGATACCTATGAAAATCAATTGGTCCTCTTTGTGCTGCTACCAGTCAATATTCCCCCTTGCGTCCCTGACGTCACTGGCCTTGTTTCGTGATCTGCGTTGGGTAAGTTTGTTTTGACGGGTGTCGACCGCGTCCCGGGCGTTCGGTTTGGACATGGACGGACTGTTCTATTTGCGACGCATCGTCTGGCAAACACCTTTGACTCAGGGCAATGGGTGCCCACTTTCTGGACTGTACGGTTCACTTGACAAACTTAAAACGCAGTCTTGGAGCAGAACCGTGAACGCATCCGAAAACCCGCGTCTGAGGGGAACCGTGTTATTCACATTTGCTTACACCCTTGCGTTTGAGTGACTGGTCGATTCACCACGGAACATGATGGTCTACTACACCCTCCCATCCTCCGGTTCGGCTTCTGAACTCCACACCAACTCAGCCAGCCACCAACACCACCCCCCCGACGAAACCATGCCCGAACCAGACCCCAAGCGCGACGACGACGACGCAGCCACTCCCCCCCTACGGTACGCTCCCACCTCCCACCCCCCATCCGCGCACCAGCACCCACAACCCGCCCACCCACTCACCCACTAACCCCCTTCCCCGCAGCTCCCTCTTCAAAACCGCCATAACCCTAACCGTCGGCCCCACCTGCACTCTCTTCACCCTCCACCGCGAGCTCCTCACCCACACCTCCCCCTACTTCGCCGCCTCCCTCAACCCCACCCACGCCTTCCTCGAATCCCACAAAAATCACATCACCCTCCCCCACGACCGCGCCGACGCCTTCGAATACTTCGTGCAATGGCTGTACACGGGCCGCCTCGAGCACGAAGCCGTCGACGCCTCGCCGCCCGCGTTTTTCCCGCTGCTGCGCCTCTACGCGCTGGCGGACAAGCTGTGCGTCGAGGCGCTGCGGAATGCGATTGTCGATCGGATTGCGCGCCTCGCGGAGGAAAGGAATACGGTGCCGGCGCCGGACGATACGCGGATTTTGTATGGCGAGATTGGCGAGGGAAGGCCGGTGGGGAGGTTGGTGCTGGATTTGTTTGTGGGGCTCAGGACGGAGAGGGTGGTGGGTGGGCATGGGGATAGTTGGGATGAGCGGTTTTTGAGGGATTTGGTGGTGCTGTTGATGAGGGGGAGGGGCGGGAGGGGGGAGAGGGGGGGTGAGGGTGGGGGTGGGAGGGGGAGTGGGAGTGGCAGTGGGAATGGCAGTAGGATGCGGGTGGGGCGGGCGGAGGCGCCGTGGGTTAAGGATATTTGTGGGAATTATCATGAGCATAGGGAGGGGTCGGAGGTGGGTTGTTGGGCGCGGAAGTGAGTTTGTGCGGTTTGAGGAGGTGGATTGTTGTGCGAGGGGCTGATGTGTGGATAGGGCTACTTCGGATGAGGCGAGCGCGAGCTTGACGACGAAATCGAAGGATGAGGCTGTCGAGGCCTCGTGTGTTTAGTCTGGGGCTATCGGTGGCCGAGGTGGATTTTAGGTGTTGGACGGGTTGGGCTGGGATAACATTGGGCGTCAGGTTCCCGGAGCTGCTAATTCTGGAAGCCAGCGACGAGGGACAGCGCTCTAAAACAGGGCCATCTTGGACCAGGCCAGGGTGTTCTGTTGCTTCTCTAGTGGCCGAGACACTCCAAGCTGCCGCTCGACGAGGAGTTTTAAGATTCTCTATAACGCCCGTGCATGTCTCACTAAACTAGAAGATCACTCAACCCTCCAGAAACTTGACATGATACATTTCTGCTCCCTTAACTCCGCCGCCCATTTGCCCCATAGCGTTCTTGAACTCCTCCGTCTCCCGAAACGCCATATGTGCCTCCACGCTATCCCACCCGACAGCAGCCACATAGCCCAACCCAATCCCAACGCTGGGATGTTCCACCTCCTCCACGACCCAGCCGCTCGAGGTACCTCTGAACCCTTTCGCGTGCTGCTGAATCACCTTGCCGAACTCGATCATCTTCGCATGGAAACTGTTCTTGTCCTCTGCCGACATGGACGAAGGCAGGTAGAACGTGACGAGCTGAGTCACCGGAGCCGAAAACCTACTGGCGACCGTCGCGGGCGAAAGAGGCTCGAAGCACGCATGGGTGATGGCGGCGCCGCCATCGATGATGGTGCCGATGCGCTCGACGAACGGCCCGTAGGCGTCGCTGGCGATGAATTTCTTGTGCGATTCGACCGAGTCCCAATCTGTGCGGATCCTTGGTCAGCATGTCGTATTGCGTTGGAGTGGGGACATTGGGCAGTGGGCAGCACTTGCCGACCAGGAGCTGGACCTCGCTCTCGTTCTCGACCCGCCGGCCCCAGAAGACGCGCTGGAAGCCTTCTTGCTGCGAGATGGTTTTCAGCATGTGTTGGAAGGCTTGGGCGGCGCTGGAGGAGGGGTCTTCGACGGTGGCGCCCGCTTTGAGGGTCATGACGGCGATTTCGGTGGCTGGTAGCGACATTTTGGCGGATAGGCGAGGCTGTTCGGGGCTCGGTTTGGGTCGTTGTGTGATGTCGGTGGAGAGAGCTGGTATTTATGCTCTTATAAAGTCCGCATCTTCAGGGTGCCCGAACTCGGCTGCTGACATGGTGAGAGCGAAAAGGGGCTGCACTCCTAAGTCTTACGGAGGATATTCGTCGGAGGGATTCAAAAGACCGTCACCTTCATTGATTATCGGTGAAACATCGAGCAGCTATTCGGCCATGGAGCCGTGTTGACACTGATGTTTTTGTGCTCCATTGATAGCCATGTCTGTACCTTGCCGAGTGATTGGCTTGGTATGGTACCTGGTACCTTAAGCTCAGGTGTGCCTTACGACCTGGGAGCGCTTGGACCATTAAGTTAAGTGGGATCAAACGTTAAGTTACGAAGTCTGTTACACAAGACCCGCTACGGTTAGCGTTACCGCTAGCGATAGCGTTAGCGTTAGACCTCAGCCAGACCGCGTCACTCCGCATTTACTAATGTAAGGTAGTTTACTACTGTGGGTACGAAGTACCTCAATTAACGTTATTTACCAAAGTTACGTCGCTCTGTTTGGAGTAACGTTACCGTACCTTATGTATGGTATGACTGATTTGGAAAGCGGATAACGGTGTAGGTTATCTTAGGTAAGGTAGGTAAGATCTTCGAGTAGTACAGGAGAGGGGAGGGAAAAGGGAGCTGGCGATCGTGGCTTCATCCGCGATGCTCGCATGTCAATGTCAATGACGAGGACGATAACGAGGGCATGGCTGGCTGACGCAGCCTTACACTGCCTTACCTTATGTGTCCTCTGATCGGCCCCCATAAGGTAGCCACTCACCTCGCTGTGAAACATACAAAGTACCTTCACTCCGATACCGAGAAGTCACTGGCACGCAAAGACGTTGCTACTGTGCCGGTCAACTGTGCAGCTCAACTGTCAACAGTTAACCCCACGCCCCAGCCTTGAACACCCTTCCTTCTAGAGAATGCCAGAACACTAGAACACTAGAACACTAGAACACCAGAATCCCCAATTCAGCAACGAAAAGCCAAGATCACCGCAATGCTAGCATATACGGCTCCAAATATCAAACGAGACATGGATCTGTCAACTCCATATCTCTCACCGGAAGAGAGCGGAGGTCGGCAGCCCTCAGTGTCTACTACCTTACCGGCCAGCCGTCTCAATGGCGCCGGCAACACCCCTTCTCCTTCCGGATCAGCGCAGCGGATCCGACGGCGCAATCGGATGATCACGTCGTGTCTGGAGTGCAGACGTCGGAAGCTCAAATGTGACAAGTCTCATCCGTGTACCAACTGCTCCAAGTTCGCGAGAGACTGCGTCTTCCTTGCCCCTGCGCTCGACTCGGCGTCGCAGCTCAAACTGACGGAGATCAAGGAGAAGATGGGCTCACTGGAGAGAGTGTTGGAGCAGGATGTTGCACGCAAAGCTGGGCCTAGGAGGGGCATGCTGCCTGGAAGCGGAGATCAGGACGAGGTGGATTTAGCCATGGAGCCAGAGGATGAGAAGGACCTGGAGCCGACACCATTGGCCGTGGTGGATGCCGCATATGACGACGACGCCGACAACGACTTGTTGGATTTGGGTATAAAGATGGGGAAATTAAGGCTTACCGAGAGGGTTGGAGGCTTCTTCCGCCCAAAAGTGAGCGAGGAGGTCAGTAATCCCTTGCTCCTCGGGATCCTCCCGTCCTTCAGAACGACGGTCGTGGTCTGACATATAGCAGATTAGCGTCACACTGGGTGATGCGCGCAATGATCATCGATCACCAGAGGAGAAAGCAGCGTCACCAGAACCCCCTCTCCCGGACGTACCTTCTACCGCTTCCATTCTTGAACCTGGGCCCGCATATATTGCACCTTCGTCAGGATTCTTCTTTGGTGCAAGTAACAACCAATCTTCGCTGATTGATTTCCTTCCATCCAAGATAGCCGCAGATCGTCTGTTACAGCAGTACTGGTATGCAGTGCATGACCTTGCACGCATGGTGCACCGACCGAGCTTTGAACGGCGATATGAAGCTTTCTGGGATGATGTACTGATGGGTATTGAGCCTGCAAGCTCCCTGCAAGCCATCGTCTTCGCCACCATGTTTTCGGGCGTTGTCAGTATGTCCGATGAGATGGTAGCCCGAGACTTTGGTGTACCCAAGAAGAACCTCGTCGGCAATTTCCAGGTCGGTACGGAGACGGCTTTATCGAGGGCCCATTTACTTCGGACCACCAAGGTTGAGACACTGCAGGCTTTCGTGATGTATATGGTATGTATTATTCAGCGGGCTTACTCCGATTCTTGTTCACGTAGTCTCAGATCCCATTGTGCCGTAGTGAAATGTCACGCGCACATTCTGCCCTCTGTGGTACCGCCATCCGGATCGCAGAGTGCATGGGCCTACACCGAGACGGCACTGAGTATGGGCTCTCGCCCGTCGAAACCCATGTACGGCGGCTGATATGGTACCAACTCTGCTTCCTCGATCTTCGGACATGCGAAGCGCAAGGCCCACGACCCGGGATCCGCAAAGAGGAATATGACACCCAGTTTCCACTCAACGTGGATGATGTCGACTTGGAGAAACATCCGCCACCGAAGAAGTCACTGAACAGATGGACAGAAATGACTCTGACTCTCATCCGCATGGAATTCAATGAGATGCACCGTGTCGTATGGGTCGAAAGAGTTCGACTGGAGAAGAAGAAAACCAGCCTGACGGCAATCTTAGCCAAGGTCGAGAACTTCCGCAGAGACATGCAAGAAAAATATCTACGCATGATTGACGAAACCGTCCCAATACAGCATTTCGCCCGATTGGTATTCGACGTTCTCTATCACAGAATGCACATCATGATCCTCCACCGGTACCACAACAGCGTCGCCACCAAAATCCCCGACCGCCTCCGCCAAATCATCCTCACATCAGGTACACAGCAGCTCGAAGACTCGATCGAAATCGCCACATCCCCACCACTGCAACCCTGGGCCTGGTACCTCGGCGCCATGCAGCAATGGCACACCGCCTTCCTCCTCCTCATCGAAGTCTTCGCCTACCCCATGCGCCGCGAAGCCGATCGCATCTGGGCCTGCCTCGACTACGTCTTCGAGGTCCCGACCAACTTGACCCGCGACCAGAAAGCTCGCCTCATCCTGACCGAACTCAGAGACAAAACGGGCGCGTACCGCGACCTCCGCAAAATGCGAGCCCCGACCGGCATGATTGAGCGGCTTGGCCAACGACCTCCACAGCCCGTCGAAGACAGAGGCTCCAGCCACGACAAAAATGCGAAGGTCCGCCAGCTGAGCGGGTCGACCAGTGTATCCGACACAAGCTTCACCGGAGTCGGAAACGGAGAGTCACTCTTCACACCGCAAGCGACCAGCCCGGCCGGAAGTTCGGAGACGAGCAACGCCGCCGTGGCCGCAGCCGCCGCGGCGCAGAGCGGGCCGCTGGATATCAAGGACGATCTGATGATCGATATAGACTGGGTACGTCACTTCCCATACCCCACCCCTTTCACCCCCTTCCCCAGTCATCTCCTCTTCTTCTTCTCTCCTGTTACATCGTCCGAATCAATTTGCCGACCCACCTCCATCTCCAAGCATAATCCCAACCCAAGCTAACGCCCCCGCCCCCCTCCCCCCCTAGACCGAATGGGACAAACTCTTCCCCCCCGACATCAACACCGGCGACCTCAACATCCCTGTCACACCCGCGCCACAACCGGCACAGTTCTCGCAACCCGCGCAATCCTCACAACAACTCAGATACGACTTACCACCACCACCACCGCCGCCGCCGCCGTCATCATTGTCGTCGTCATCAGCCGACTTCTCGACCCTCCTGGCGCACAAAGCTGCCGCTGTGCCGAGATCGCCGCTTCCTAGCGACATTTTCTGATTCCTCGGTCGACTTGGTTCGGAGTTCGGACTACTTCCACGCGGCGGAGACGGGTCGCGGTGAAATAGGAGTGTGTGAGAAGAGCTCCCACTTCCAGACGCCGTAGGCTACGCTACACAGCGCTTACTCTCACGCACTGCAAGGCGATGGACAGATGGGCGTTTGATGCTTATGGTGTAAGGAAGGACCGGTCTCTGTTAGCTTGGGGTTGTCTTAGCTTGGTTCGGCTTGATTAGCTTTGGCGTGGAAAGATGGCCCAACAACAATCCGGAGTGTCTAATCCACAAAGACCTCTCCGTCCTCTCTCAAGCAAAGTCAAGATGCTGAACTTCATTCGACCGTTAGGTACTCAACACCTAACCCATGCCCAGCCTGACAACCGTACAAATACACAAATACACATGAAGCCCCAAACTCCACCCCCGTTCTTCACCCCACCCCACCGCACCCCAATCACAGATCGTCCACCCCCCTAACCCTCCCCTTCCTCCCTCCCCCTCCCCTTGTTCCACTCAAAACCTCCCTCAACCTCCCACACACCTCCTTCCTCCTCGTCATCTTCTCCCGATAAACCCGCACATCCTCCTCCGTCACGGCATCCATCTTCTTCCGCGGCGTACTCCTCGCCCCTCCATCGCCCCTCGAACCCAACAACGACGACGATCGGAACGACCCGGCCCCCGTCCCAGGCGTGAAGAAAACACTACTACCCCCACCACTCGCCGGCGTCGTCGGCAAGGTCCTCGATCTCGAACACGACGAAGCGGGCGGAGGCGGCGTCGCGAAAGGCGACGAGTCCCTGCTCCTGCCCGCGCCATTTGCGACCCCGTTAACGGGAGCGGCCGTCGCCGACGTCAAGGCCAGTCTGCGCATCTGCGTTTCCAGCACGTCGACGTCGCCGCTCTTCTTCTCCGCCATGGCGGTCATAGTCAAGACGGTCTTCAAGACAGCCTCGACGGTCGGGACGGCGTGTTTCTGCCTGCCGGCCTGGGCGCCGTGGCGAGTCTGCGAGGAGGCGGCGAGTTTAGCCTTGAGCAAGGAGACGGCCTCCTCGGCGTCGGCGAGGCGTTTCAAGAGGTGGGTGAAGTCGCGGCGGAGGTCGTGTTGCAGCGCGGCCTGTTCGGCGGCGAGGGGCGCGGCGCGGCGGGCGTCGACGGCGTCGGGCTGGGTGCGGGCGACGACGGAGCGTTGGAGGTCGTGTTGCTTGTGGCGCAGGCGGACGAGGTGGTGCTGCAGCTCGCGGCAGCCGTCGAGCAGGGACTGGACGTCGTGGATGCGGCTCTCCGCGAGCTGCGTGTGCAGTTGCCCTTCGAGGTTGCCTACGTCTTCGATCTCGATTAGCACCCAGTCCGAGGGCTCTTCGAGGTCCGAGCGCGCGCGTCCGCCGTCGTCTTTGTACATCTCCTCGTGGCCCTTGATGAATGCTGCGAGCGAGCGGGCGTTCAGGCCGAGGGTGTCGACCATGCTGTTGATGTCGCGGTACACTCGCTCGATCTGGCCGGGGATGCCGGGTTTGTTGATGTTGCCGACGTAGTCCTGGTGGGCTAGGAAGGGAGCGAGGGTAGTGGTGGCTTCGACCTCCGTGTCGAGCTCCTCGCGTACTTTCTCGTCTTCTCTGTCGCTCAGGTCCTGCTCCTCTTCGGCCAGCTCTCGTGCTCGTAGAGCAGCTTGACGCTTGAATCCTTGCTCCTCTGGCTGGGACCTAGCAGTGCTGGGTGTAAAGATAATTGTTGACGCTTTTCTAGTGCCATCACCCAACAGCTCTGGCTGAGTCTCAGCAGTGGTGGGAGTAGACATTATCGTCGATGCTTTCCTATGATTAAGCCACTTGGTCTGGATTCCCGGCGCACTGACTGACCTCGCACTTTCGGGTCTCAATACCTCTGCCGGGATCGACAAGCGAACAGGGCTTGGTGATCTTGGGCTTTCCTGCACCTTGTTCGGCGGCGGAAACACAGGAGCAGACTTGCCACCAACCTCACCGAACAAAGGTTTCGCATTCTGTTGGGGCGCTTGCCGTTGAACCTTCGAGAACAGACCGCCGACTGGACTCCGGTCGCGGGGTCCACCAAATGAGCTTTCCGGAGTGATCTTGAAAGTCTGGGTCGTATCGGTGTTGGGACTCAAGTCTTGTCCAACATCCTCACCACTTCCTTCGTCGTCAAGTTCCTCGTCATCGCCATCGTCCTCTGAAGATAGAGTTGATTGCTCAGACTCCCCCTCTGTCGTGGCTCGGGGTATATCTTTAGGAGGTATGAAATCAGGCGGTAATGGAGCATCGTCATGAATGTCTTTCGACGCAGAGGTAGATGACGCGGAAGAGTCACCTGCAGCGTAACTGGTTTTGCTTGTGGGGTTAGGAGGCAAAGGAGCTTCAGGGAGATTCTTATCTACCCCAGAAGGTAGATCCCATTCCTCATCTTCAGGCTCCGGCTTGATTCTGCGGGACGTAGGCGATTCGTTGGGCGGACTGGACTGCTCATCGTGCTCCTCAAGTTTATGATCTGGCGTTTGAGTGGCTGCAGGCTCACTGTTCTGCACAGATGCTGGTGTTGTTGTGCTTTGGGCTTGTGTTCCAAATAGTCCTCCAGCCACCGGCGGCGCGGTACTGGGGAACGGAGACTTGGCTTGCACAGGTGTTGTAGTCGGCGTGGTTGACTGCGGATCAGCAGTCGCTGGCTGAGTCGGGCTCGCTGCACCATCGTTTTGGCCGCTCTCTTCCATATCTGCTTCCCCTGCTTCCGGCGCACCCGGTGTCTTGGGAGCTTCCTCCAGCGAAGTACCAAGCTCAGAGTCAAAGAATGAGTTTCCTGCTCCGTTTTCAGGTTTAAGAGCATCATCCTTGGCAGTACCATCACCCTTGAATATCGACCCCAACGTGAACCCACCAGTGCCACCCGTCCCAAGCAAAGTTGGGGTCTGATCAGGTTTCCCGAGGGTCCCTCCAAAGCTCGTATCGGTGTCCATACCAGAATTAAATGAGGTGTTATCATTAGCGTTACCAAACACACTTTCTCCACTCCCTTGCGACGCCGCGCTGGCAAAACCGCCTGTCTTGGCATATGAGCCAAACCCACCGGACGTGGACGTAGATGCTGGAGCGACGCTGTTCCCGCTAAAAGTACTAGCCACATTGTTGACACCGATTGAGGAGCCTGTGCGCATACCTAACCCTCCAGGCTGACCAAACGTGTTGCCAGTAGTCGTTCCGGTGCTCAAGGTAGCCCCACCCCAGGGTGACTGCCGGTTACCTAACCCACCAGTGGCGCCGAAGGCACTGCCCTGCGCAACACCTCCTAGTGGTGTAGCCGAGCCAAACGCAGGTTTCCCGAATGCAGCAACACCAGTCGATGCCGCACCGCCGCCAGTGGAAACAGACGTGCCCCAAGGAGACTGTGACTGAGCGACTCCGAACGGCGCACTGGTTGTCCCGAACGCTGGAGTTGACGGCTGCCCGAAGGCACCACCAAGACTATTAGTAGGCGACTTTGTGTTACCAAATGGAGACTGCCCGACCGCAGGCTGCTGTGGCTGTGTAGTTCTACCAAATGGCGAATCCGGCTGCGACTGCTGCTGTGGTTGACCGGATCCGACGATAGCTAGCCCCGGATATGGCATCCCTTGTCTGACAGACTCTGAATAAACCATCCACCAAGATGACAGTATACCCTCGTTATTTAACACCATCAAGGCCGGTAAAGGAGTAGGCGACTCGTCTAGTTCCTCGCCGACAAGTGGCCGTTGAACTTTCTCTTTGCTGGACAGATCTAAAGCAACGCCGATAGGAGAAGTGTCGGCCATCTCGTCATTCATTGGCATCTGAGCTCGACGTGAGTCGTTGGCCATTCCTGTTGTGGTGAAGACATTTGTAGTCTTCTCCGCTGGTAGGTCACTTGTCAAAGGACTTTCAGATCGTGAGAGAAGGCCAATGTCGACGGATGCTGTAGACGCTACTACCAAGATGTCGTGGATATTAGGAGGGAAATCCTTTAGACGCTGAATGAAATGGAAAGGCGGCGACCTATTGAGACCGAACGGTGGACAAGGATCCTGGAGTTTCTGGTACATGAATGAGGATGGGGGTTGATAGGATGGGGATTGACGAGTCACAAGGTGAAAGGTGGAAGCTGGAATGCTACCGGAATCGAACGAGGACGGGGTGTGGACCATGAGAAAGACATTGTCCCCAAGCCAAGATATCGAGGACACTTGTTCGATTAGTGGACAGGCCATATACGGATTGGTTTTCCTCTTACCATGTTGATCAGCATCCAGAGCAGGTGGTCGAGGGATCTCTGCCTTTCCTTCCCCCTGAGGTGTCATCTGGAACCCGGTACCGTTTCCCAACCCTGCAACCAACTGTTTGCCTCGAGTACTCCAGGATAAGCAACTTACACCGCTCTTCATGACCCGTCCGTTTGTGCCAGTCAAGAATTGTTGGGTCTTAAGGTTCGCCATCATGAGGTCTCCATTCAGTGTCACAGCCGCGAAGAGCTCAGCCTTTTCCGGCGTAGGGTTCGGAATCAGCGCTCGCAATGCTACTCCATTCGTAGAAGGTTCAAACGCCGTCTGAGTGCTGCCTTGCATAATTAACGACACATCGTACACAGCCAGACCGCCACCATTTTCCGCTGAGAGAACGAGGAAGTTCTCATCTGAGGAAAAGGCTACTTGGGAGATCCTCATCCCAACTGGGATAGTCAACTGTGGAGAGAATGGCTTGATATTGTTCAGACCTGCGTCGGCAGCTGTGAATGCCCCTCTGACCGACTCGGTGCTTGCAATAACAACAGCGTCTGGACCTGCTGCGGCCAGTAAACCTTTGTTTGACGCCGTACTCATTAACGAGGAGGTGGGAGGTGGGAGAGCGTCGGCTGGCCATGGTGATGGAAGAAGCTTGACTTTAGCCTCCCCTGCTAGAGAGAGAAAACCAAGTGCCTAGATTGATGTTATGTGAGAAAGGAAAGAGTGCGATCCAACTTGCAGAACTCACCTCTGTCTGGATTTCTTCCAAATCCGGTCCAGTCTGCGTCTCGGCATTGCTGGAAGCCATGACGCTGCTCCCGAAAGCGGAGTTTCCGCTAGCATTGGCAAAGCTAAACGCCATCCTTGCTCTCTCAAAATCAGGAGAACAGGTCCGTACTTCACGGTCTATGAGCCTGCGGCGGTTGTTGACATTGGGCGAGTTGCCTGCGGTTGCAAAGGAATGTCGTCGGGGCGTGGAAGGCCTCCCGCTGAAGAGTTTGAAAGTTCGGTCGAGAATTTTGGCAGTGTCTGTTGCATCACAACAGGAAGATAGCTCATCGACTACTCCTATTATTGAGATGTATGGACGTTAACTCTGTGCAGCGCGTATCCATATAATTTTGGAGCTTCGGGTTATTCCGTGGAGCTTGTCGCGTTGGCCAGAGCTGCTTCGTGAATCTCCAGGCCGCTTTAGTTTCATCGACCCTTGTAACATTCATCATCTCCACCTCACGGACGCTTTCACAAAGAACAACTACTCTAACTACAGTCATCAGCCTTGAAGACACTCTCTGGACGTCCTCAGAAGTTATCGAACACCTGCAAAGTAGAAGAACCTCTCACTCGGGCTGAACCCGCCCTGTCGCCATGCCTGGCTTCGACTTCTCCAACCATAACCGCAATGCCGTTCTACACGCACAAGGCGTCCCGCTCCCCAAGGCTACAAGTACGGGTACTACGATCGTTGGCTGTATATTCGATGGCGGTGTCGTGGTACGTACCCCCGAATCCTGGATCCCTTGCAAGATGGGCGCACCGAAGGCTATGTGACACCGGGGAAACGTCCGAGATCTAACACAGCCGCTTTACAGATAGCAGCAGACACGCGAGCCACAAGTGGACCGATAGTCGCAGACAAGGTAGGTGGCCAACCTCCGACGTCCCCTTCGTCAGAAACATTGCGCTTACATCGAGCCGGTAGAACTGCGAGAAACTCCACTACATCGCCCCGCAAATATGGTGTGCCGGCGCCGGCACAGCCGCAGACACCGAATTCACGACCGCCATCATCTCCTCCAACCTCGAACTGCACGCCCTGTCGACGGGTCGCAAGCCGCGCGTCGTGACATGCATGACGCTGCTCAAGCAGCATCTGTTCAGATACCAAGGCCACATCGGCGCCTATCTCGTCGTCGCCGGCGTGGACCCCACCGGCGTGGGGCTCTTCACCGTGCACGCCCACGGTAGCACCGACAAACTGCCGTACGTCACCATGGGCAGCGGGTCGCTGGCGGCGATGTCGGTGTTCGAAACGCAGTGGAAGCCGCAGATGACGAGGGAAGAAGCCATTAAGCTCGCTTCCGACGCCATCCAGGCCGGGATCTTCAACGACTTGGGCTCCGGGTCGAATGTGGATGTGTGTGTGATCACGGAGGAGAAGACGACGCTGATGAGGAATTACATTCGGCCGAATCAGAGGGAGCAGAAGCAGCGCAGCTATATGTTCAAGAGAGGCACGACGGCTGTGTTGAACGAGAAGGTCATCACGAGGGAGGAGATTAGCAAGTACGTGACTGTACAGGAGCTGTCATCGGACGATGATGTGGTGGTGGTGGAGAAGATGGATATCGACGTGTGAGGTAGGGTGCTTCTAGGGTGGAGCAGCGGCGGTGTTGGGGTGGGCACGGGTATAACATTAGCTTCTCCTTTTACATCGACCAACCACAATGTTTTACCGTGCGATTCAATTCTCCAATAGAGGCGTAGTCAAGGAAAATTGTTGGCCTTCAATGGTACAGGCGAACAAATTTCATCTCTCGAATCGCCTCTAGTAACATGTTTTCGAAGGTGTCGGGATTGGAGGTGACGAGGAGAATATTAGTAAGACTTGGATGTTAGATAACGTTGGATCTGAGATGAGGATCTAGAGGTGCATTTGAAGGAAGCGAAGGCCTTATGGGAAGGGAAAGCAATGTTGGCATGATTGGGACTACGTAGGATGGAGCTACGATGTATGACATCAGGTGCAGCAGGTGTATATCATGGATCCTATGTATTGACAGTAGATACTAGCCTTTAAGTAGAGCGAGTCGCCTCCCTGCCCGCTCGAGCGGCCTCACCAGCAGCGGCATAGACCTCCTCCTCCAATATATGGCGTATACTCTCACTCCACCGGGGCCGACGAGGATGACGTGCTTTGACTTCCCCCCGCCAATGGTATACCACTTCGTCGACAACCTTTTCGACCTCCTCACCCTCAATCTCTCGCACCATGCTCAAAATCCACCGGACCCTCTCCGTACCAACAGATTCTCCAGCCTGTAACCGTCTGACGATGCCTGCGTGCGTAAGAGCCCGGACGAGGGCAGGACGTAGAGTCAACCGATCCCTGCGTAAGTGTGTATAGCACAGACGGACCTTGCGGAACGCTATGCTAGGGTTGAGATGGCTCGCATGAGCGAAGGCGGTGGCCATTTCATGTAGGAGATGACTCCTCGCCTCGAAGCTAGGGCGAGTGGACTTCAAACGGTTATTCGTTGTCGGTCGATGGCGTTCAAGGAGTCGGAAAGTGATGTCAACATGTGAGAGTGGATCGTTGATTAAGGCAATGGCAAGATCCACGCATCCCTCTAGCGAAAGAGCCTGATGCAGCTCGAATATGCGAAGGGCGACCCCCGGATCGATTCCGCTGTACTGCTGGACCTCAGCACCCACGATGGCCGCTTTCACCGGTATATTGCAAGACTGTAGTAGCTCGAATATACGCATGATAATATCCGGACGGGAGAGCTTCCGCAATAACCAAAGACTGTCATGGAGTATGCGCTCGTTAAGCTGATTCTCATGATACAAAGCCAGGATAAGATTATTGTAGCATGGAGCTAGGCCCCGGGTGCCGCAAAGCTCATAGAAGCTCCGCATGACTGCTGAATAAACCTTGGCAGGTTCCAGTCCAGTCTCCGGTTGCACAAGATCGTAAACCCAGTTCCGAATAATGAACTTGCATTGATCGAAATCGCTGAAAACCTCAAGGTAGGTCGTAATATTGTTCGTATGCATCGACCGAGCCAACCGCCGTTCTACAGTCTCCCACACCGGACTTCCCAGCACATGAGATCTGAACTGAGCTGATCGGCTCAGCGAGTGCATCCATGTCCTGATCATTCCACCGTCGCCGTCGGACTCTTGCTGCTTTGAAAATAGTATCATCGTAGCAGTAACGAGAGAAGGTCTCACAACATGTTCGGGCAAACTGTCAATGTATTCTGTCAATCCTGGGACAGTCATCCGCCAATGATGAAGCTTCTGGCCATTAAATTCCGATCTCTGTCGAATACTGGCTTCCGGGACCTTCCCGTATCTGCACCAAGATAGTAACGAGTAGGATATTCTTGTGCACATGTGTGCGAGCTGAGCATGCGTCGCTGCTGCCACGATAGATAGGGCCAGGGAACGATCCTCTTTGTTAGCTAAGTTCAGTAGAGATACAATTGAACCAAGAGTACGGCCATCGAGACGTTCTACTGAGAATACCGATGATTGTTGAAGCCCGTCCCATATAGCTCTCACGAATCCGACTCCATTGGACCTGGAAAGTGCACCCCCAAGCTCACATGACACGGAGTCTTTCTTTACATCTTTCAAGACGAGCATAATCTCGTCTTCGGAGACAAGGCCAAGCGCCACGGCTTGTTTAATGAATTGGTGTGAGTCGGCCAGTTTCGAGTGTTTGATTGGACGCCCCTTCAGATGTCGAACATACTCCAAGAAATTCCTGGCCGCGATCGCGTTGAGCATTGGGTCTTCGAGGAATTGTATGAGACATTCGTGACTAGTGTTGTTGCCCAACAAGCTCTTGAATGCTAGACGGCTGAGTTTCGGGGCTTGCTGTAAATCAAGACCAAGTTCTTGAATGAGATTTTTGATATCCTTGAGATCGGTATGTGATGCGAGGCGACGTGTGAACTGGTCATGAAGAATCTCTCCATTGGCTTTGGCTATCTTTCTCTTGGCCGTTATCTCAGGACGCTTTCCATCCACTAACTGCTCGGGTGAACGAGACTTCACCTCCGGCTCATCAGAGCTTGGCACGAAATCGGTCAGCCAGGACGGCAATGGCGGCGGAGCTATTCAGGTATTAATTGACGCGCTCGAAATTGAAATGGCGTGAAGAGCGCGGTACCTTTGTTCAAGCTCCCCGGCGCTGCCGGTGCCTCCCACCGCCAAGATGCCCGCTTCAACTCTCCGTCCCCCCCTAGGATAGCGCCCAGGTCCGAGCCCGCTCCACCGCCTGTCACCGCAAGGCCCATCATACGTCTCTTGGCCAGTCTTCGCGAGGCCTCCAATGGACCTGGCACCGAGCTTCCATGCCGCCTATGGGATCTTGACAGCTTGAATCGATGCATTGCGGCCGAAAGCATCTCGTCGCTAATCCAGACATGGTCGGAGAGGAGGAGGAATCCGTGCTGTACTGCTCGGCGGCAGACGAGCGGACTGATTGACATAGGAGGACTCCCTCCAGTCGGGCAATTATTTACATTGACGCTCAATGTTGACCAAGCTACGTCGGGGTTGAAGTGCGGGTCACTTACGTAAGCTTTTTAACCCATGCGCGCGGCTGAAAGCCAGAGACTTTCTGGCGAATGTGTTCAAAGACAATTGAGATTAATAAGAGTAGACACTGATCAATGTCCTCGGAGAGACGGAGCGACAGACATCAAGAGTACCATATATCATCAGCCCCTCCCACAAGGCACACTTCCCATTTTCGAAACCCATCCCGTGCCCATCCTTAACCCCGTCTAAGTTGCAACAAACAGTCTATTTTCCACCATCCTCACTCCAGGCCCCAGAAAACACCGACCGCAATACTCCGCTCCCACCCCCTGCCCTTCTCTCCCTCCCCCACCCCATCCCCCCGCCCATCCCGCACCCCACCTACCTCCCCACCTCCTCCCCCCCTTCAAACGCCCTCAAATACCCATCCCTTCCAAACGCCGCATACGCCTCCCTCGCCAACGACCTCCCCGCAACCTCAATATCAGTCCTGATATCCTCAATGAGCCTCTCCCGATCGACGTAATCGTACTCGGGCCGAATAAACCCCAGAATCACCAGATTCATATGCGCCGAGTAGAAAGGGCGCGGGAAGGTGTGGATGATGTGGACTTCCTGGTTCGGGGTGCAGGCCTCGTCAGTCCCGCCGAAACGCAGCGCCGAGACGCAGCCAGCAGGGGAAGGGAGGGACGTACGACGGAACGGACGGTATTCTTGTAAAACGGATTCCAGCCGATGGACATGACCATCGGATACACCACCCCCTCACCTCCACCTCCACCTCTACCTGGGCCTGTCGCTCCCCCTCTCCCTCCTATGCCGTTCGGATGCGCCGTCACCGCACCACCACCCCGCCCCTCCACAGGCACAGCCGTCTCAGCCCGCATATTCCCATCCGCATCAAGATCCAGCCCCGCAAAGCCGTAATAAATCCCGCTCTGGACGTCCTCGTGCCCGCCAACGGAGAGGCCGGCGATGGGGATGTTGGCCGTCGGGATGCCAAGCTACGTGGAGAGTTTCAGCCGTCGTTCTGCTTGTGGGCCGTTCTGCCGACAGCCGCTGACGAGAAGCAGAGGGGAGGACGCGAGCGAAAGCAGGCGGTGGGGAGGGCGCGAGCGGAGACGGACAGAATCAGGGCGGAAAGGGAATGCAGTGCGAGGGGAGGAAAGGGAATTGGTTGTATACGGACCTCCGAGCTCCCCCGGCCGAATCCCTTGATGACTTTGCCGTTCAGGCGGAGGGGATAGGGCGGTTCCGGGCCGGTGTCGGGACCGACGACGAGTGGGCGCGGGCCGTCGGGGCGCATGGTTGGTGGTTTCGTGCAGGGGCTCTGATCTCAGGATGGAAGGGGAGGAGAAGGGATGGAGGTAGGGGGGCTGATGTTGTAGCCCTAGTGGCTTATTCTTTGTTCTGCTGAGGGCGGTGAGAGGTAGGGTTTGGTACGAGCTAGGTCAGGTAAGGTATTTGTAAGTCTCTCTGCTATTGATTACCTAAGGTAATGTTGACTCCTGTCTTTGACTATTGTTTTAAGTTTCGTGCCGCCTCAATTCCCTCCATTTCATCTTCATGAATACCATATCCCTACATGACTTTCTGCTCATGAGAAGAGGGTGTACGCGAGAACACGGAGCAGGTCCCGAGCCAGCACCATCTCCAACATCGGGAGCAAAAAACAGGGTTGATGATGTTGTTAATTTTCAATCAATTTCTATGCTCGTGCATGGTTGCACCGCTACTATCACTATAACTACGATTAATGATTCAGATAACCGCCCAGAGGGTCGAAACGTCATCCTCGTATATAAGATGGACCCTTTGTATATCCTCTTTCTTTCCAGAAAGGGCAGTTGTCTTCGGTTTCAGTGGTTTATCCTGCTTTTCCCTTAACAGCACGTCATTTCGGAACGCCGCCCCCAAGCGCCCCCCTGTGTTCGGACTCCTGACCCCCTACTCCGTCGGACTCGACTCCGACTGACTCATGCTCTGGTAATTAGGATCCTGCTGGACTGACGTGATACACCTGATCGAGGAGATTCAGGTGCCGGTGATTGATAACGGGAAATGGAAAGCGCTCAAATGCATGGAAGAAACTGTGACGGTAATAGTTAGTAATAGAAACGAACTCGTAAAGACTCATATAGCGTAGTGTTGGAAGATTCCTCACATTCATGACGATCAACATTGGAATGTCAAACACATCTCTCTTCACCGTCCAACAATAACTGCACTCGACCTTGCCATCGCGGACGCCAAGTCGATTCATCCTCGCTTCTCCGGCGATGTCACTCTTGCCGTTGAGCTTCTGGTTGCCATTCCCACTCGGACCACGGACTCTGTTGTGCGTTTGAAAGTCGTTATCGGTATCAGGATCTCTCGTCGTGTCGTTATCGTCGTAATTCATGCTGGCGTCGTTTTTCGTCTTGTATTTCAACAGTTTGCAACTCGTCGTCACGCTGCCCCTCGAGTCGCCAAAGGCGAGCCGGGCAAAGTCTTCGTAGAATTCAATCACGCTGTCGTCATCCAACAGTTCGGCTAAGAAAACGGGCTGTGGGTGCAAATTGCCGTCTGAACCGTCAGGGCGGCTGCCATCCGGCATACGTGGGGTGTTGAAGCCACCTCGCGACGAAGTCCCGGTGCTGGGGTTGCCGGAAGTACCACCGGTGTTGACGTTCAGATTTGCCTCTTTGCCCAACAGGATATCTTTCTTCCATCCCGTCAGAATGCTGAACTCTTTGCCGACGGCGGCAACTTCACCGGTCCGCCGACAAACGATCGTCGGGGTACCACACGCATTGATGAAATTTTCGTATTCCCAAAGCGTACGCTGAAAGCACTTCTCCATGAAAATCAGATCGTCTCGGTTCAGTGTTTTGGTGCATGAGATGAAGGAAGGCCTGATCGATGCCAGAGCCTTGGCTATACGGAGCGTTTTCTGCGGAGAAAATCGTCGCTGCAAAAAGGCCGTGAGGCCATGGAAGCCGGTGGTGTACGAGTAGGGGCTTTTGACGCTGTCATAGATCGAGGAAGGGTCCTTTGGTCGCTTCCTGGGTAAGGTCTGTGGTAGGAGATGAGGAGTGGAGATTTTGGATGGGGACAGGCTTTGGTGGGCAGCGAGCTCGTGGTTGTACTGGTTGAATTCCGCATTGCTGGCATATGTAGAGGTGTGGCCGTCATCGAAACCTGCAATCATAACCCGAGGGCTCGAGGATGGACTCGGGCTGGTCAAGCTGCTGGGGCCTGTGCCGATGGTGAACGCGTTGGGATGGATTTGACTCTCCCCGCCGACCGAAGGACCCATGTGACCGCCGATGCTGTATACATTGTTGGCGCTGCCGTGCCTAGAGTCAGGTTGTTGGCCACCCGGCCAATCGGTCGGGGCCGCATCCTGTCGAAATACGTAAGGCGCTGGGTTGGGAGGACTGCCATTGTAACTGGAAGACACAGTGGCAGGGGTAGCGTAGTTTGTAGCGCCTTGCACGCCACTACCTTGATGCATGAGCGTGTTGGTGTCACTCGGTGGAGTGTCCGCCGCTCCAGAAGACATGTGACCAAGCATGCCGAACTCTAGAGCGCCGTAGTGATTCCCGAAGTTGAGACTTGTCAGATCGAAGTTGAACAGAGCCGGATCACTGGGATCGAAGAAGGCACCGGCATAAGGGCCTGGAGCGGCCGCTTGCGTTACCGGCGGAGCGTGCTGCATCGCACTCGCCAGGCTCTGAAGAGGCGAGGTATGTGGAGCATGTCCGGCCTGAAAGGTCGGAGAGATGGGAGATAGCCGACTGCCAAAGCCGGTCGAGGACATCATTGACTCCTGGAGAGGCGGTCCCATCAGGCCTGGGTTTTGCGTCGGCGGATACACCGCGTACGAGGTAGGTATCGCAGGCCGACCGGGATAGTAGTGGTTGTGCGGACTGACGCGGGCCGCCCGGTCGACTAAAGAACCATCGACGGTGAGTATCTGACCGTTGCGGGCCCGGCTGATATTAGAAAAGTGGCTGCCCCCGACCCCTGGCATCAGGGCCTCGTTCGGGGCATCATGTAAATACTTGGCCTTCTTTCGCACGCCATCGTGGCAAGCGTCCTGGAGGCCACGTTTGATACACCGTTGACAAGGTCGTTCGTCGCCTACATGATTGAAGAAAAGAATCAATACCGAGCGGGAGCTGCGACGAATTTTTCTGTTTCCGCTAGACTCGAGGGGTGAACGAAGGGGGTGAGATGGAGGGCCATGCTTACCGCACGTCAAGTGAGCTCGCTGGCAAGCAAAGCACGCTCTCCTTGCTTTTTTCCTCCTCGGTCGGTTTGGATCTTTGGCGTTGGCTTTCGGCCCATTGGTCGCCGGCGCGTTTGGCTCTTTCCTGCCGTTGCCGTGCTCGGGGTGTTCGGCCATGTCGTCGACTTCGACGTCAGCACTTTCATCAGGTGACGCTGACCGCGAAGCAAGGTCGTCCTCAGCGTCCGAGGTCGTCATATTTATATATGGACGGCCCAATAAAACCCGGTTATTATAGGGTTTGCGCAAAGCATCCGGCTGTTCACCCTGGCCCAACGTGCCGCTGCCGAGTCCCACGTTCTGGGTTAATGCAGGTGTTGGCAGGTCAGTCCCTCAAGGGGACCCAACTCTCCACAGTGGGTTCGGGCCTGGGGGTCGATGTCACCGGCTGCGTTCCCCTTCCGTCTCCAGGCGCTCGCTCGAGCCGCGGCAAGATGGTTCGGAGGATTCGATCACGCGGCGCAGGGACGTCACGATCGATGCGGTGCAACCCGCCTCCTCAGCTCGGATGTACAGGATGGAGGCAAGGTTCCCAAGAGATGCCAAGGAAGACGAAAGTGGCACAAAAGTAAGGTAAGTCGAAGCTGGAAAGTTCCTTTCACCTCTCGACTCTACCTTAGGGGATGATGGGTCTGGAAAGTCAAAGGGGGGCAAGGGGTAAGAGGCTGCGATGCACGAGCTTCTGCGCTGCACTGCAGCCAGGTACAGAGTGTGAGGGTGGGGATGATGTACAGTGTAAAGGTAGGACAGGACGGCGTGGTATGGACGTGGGTGTATGTTTGCTTTCCCTGTGTCGTTCCTGTCGTTCCTGTTGTTCCCTGCGACTTCCTTTGCGCTGGGGCTGCTATATCCGGCCTGCGGGGTTGAGTGGACGGGGAGGGGAGATTGACAAAAGGTAAGGTAAGCTAAGGGAGGCAATGACAATGCCAGTGGTAATGGTGAGGGCAATGGCAATGATCTGTTGTGGATGGTGGTACAGCGCATTACTTGCACCACATAAGGTATTGACAATTGATAATGGGTGATAATGATGTGCTGAATGGTTAATGGCTTCTTGTTGAAGGTAAGTTCAAGCTTCTGCATGGATTCTGCACATCCTCTCCCCTTGAGGCGCATATGGGAGCTGCCGTACGAATGTAATGTAAGGTAAGGTACCTAGGTAAGGTAAGATTTAAGATGTTCACTAAGCCGGATGAGGTAAGGTAAGCTTAAGGTAGGCTTTGACATTATTCTGTTTTTTTTTTGGTCTGTTTTTGGTGGGGAGGCGCAGACGTCGACAAGGGGACAGGAGTGGATTTAGAAATTAGAATTACTGCCTCAAAGTTCATTCCCGTTCCATCTATACCTTCTTTCCCATGCTCTTTGTCAGCTTCTTCTTCTTCTTCTTCTTCGTTTTATCGTCCTCCTCAGTTCTTTCCCCACATGAGGCGAGTACCTAAGGTAACATGGGTAAAGCTTAGGTGAAATACCCTAAGGTACATGTACAATATTATAAATACCTGGTACGATAATGTAAGTTACAGTACCTACCTTAATCTAAGTTAAGCCACATGGTGACATGTGTGCACCAAATCTGGTTAGCCGAGCTGCCGCGCACGGTGCTCTTCTTCCTCTCTCATCCCTCTCCCTGTCTCCAATCCCCGTCCTCCATGGTCCATATCAGGAGGACAAAGTCACGAAAGATGTAGATGACGACAGAGGGAAAGGGGAAGCAAACGAGAAACGGGAAGAGTAAGAGAAGGAGAAGGAGAAGGAAAAGGAGCAAGAAAAGGAGAACGAGAGAGACACCACACCTACGAAGTCTGTACACAGTCAATTGATTCATGATTATATTGATTTGATATATCAATGATCATTGATTATAGAGAATGAGGATGAATACCTGATTTCCAACCTACCCATACCTTGAGGTTCAGATGTCTCTCGAGTACATGTACCTGATCAGCTTGGACGCAAGTGCAACGCAGTTGCAAGGGGGCTCTTGGGTCCAGTTCGGTCCAGTCAGGTCCAGTCAGGTCCAGTCAGGTCCAGTCAGGTCCCAATCCACTCAGAGTTTCAAACCACTGTCGCTGTACTTGTACGATGAGGCGCGACTGGTATAGTTCTTACGAGAGAGTAACACGTCAGATATGATTTCATACATTCATACTTCAGTTAAGGTACACACAACATACCCTTCCTCCATACCTTAAGGAACGTAAGGTGCGTGCTATGCGTTGTGCGCCCAATCAATAACCCTGCCCTGCCTTGCCCTGCCTTGCCTTGCCTTCCTGCTCTTGGTGCGTGAGCATACCTTGATGTCGTCCCCCTGTCCCTTAACCTTATCTTTTATCCTTCCTCCGGATAAGATATAACTAAGATATGGCTCGACGAGGGGCAATGATCTTCAATGCCGTGCAGCGATCTGCCTACTTCCCTGAAGCGAATCTACTGCTTCCCCGAATCCCCTTCCCATATCTGAAGAATAGATACCTGTGCGTGTTTTTGCCTTTAGCCACCAAAACTCTGACCGCAACGACTCGACATAAACTTCCGCGCGCGCGCCTCTGGGCGGTGAGAGAGAGAGAGAGAGAGAGGGTTTGAACCTGAGAGAGAGACTGAGACATACGGGAAAGGCGCCATGGCCAGTGTCAAAAAAGCCAGAAGCGACGTCGCCCATTGATATCCAAGCTTGTCGTACACTGCGCGCACACACGTAGGTAGCCGTCAGTTAGCAGTTAACGACATGGTAAGGTGTCAGAAAAAAGCAGAAAAGCAGAAAAGCGTAGGGTATGCACGAGCGACATGTCTTAGACATACTTTGTACACCGAACAGCGGGAACGCCGCAGCGAAGCTACTCCGGGCGAAGCTATTCGCAGCTAGAGCACTGGCTGCGTACAGGGGATAAGCGTCAACGAGGAAAGTGAAGACCCCAGAGAAGACTAGTAATGTCCTGGTTCGGCCTCGTCAGTGGGGGTGCGACGTCACACAACGCACGGCAATACGGTACCCCATCCCAAATACGGCGCTGCCAATTACCGGCACCATCCAATGCACCCACGGATACGTCGACCAGCCAAACCAGAAGAGCCCAATGGGGACCAGAATCCCTCCCGCGACCGCAGGCGGAAGCCGGTACTCAGGCTCGGCGCCACCAGGCTCACCACCGTTCTGCTCACGCTGTCGCACGAGGCGCACGTAGTTGCGGTGCCACAACGGCTCCGTGGATATTCCTGCCAACATGCCCACTAGTAACCCAACGAAAGTCAGTCCGACCTGCCACAATTCAAATCCATGGTTCCGTTCGAATACGATCGCGAACGCTCCAAAAAACAAATACAAAACCCCTAATAATAGGGCAGAGTAGATGCATAAATTCAAACACATTGGCTCCAAAGTCAGAAGCTGAAAGGGCCGGTAAATGGAGCGGAGGATGGTTTGTGCTATGGAGCGGTCCATCTTCTCGATTGGTGCCTGCCAACTCTCGTTCCCTGTCTCTTTCCGTAATCGCACCGCTTTTCGGCGGAGGAGGACTGGATGGTACGTCTCCGGTACGAGTAGGATCATGAGACCAACCATTGCAACAGACCAGATAAGAAGCGTGTAAAACGACCAATGCCTGTTTCGGTCAGCAGGTATAGGTAGGTAAACAAAAGCTAGCCTGCGCTATGACCACCGACCATGAAGCATATTGGTTGATGAAGCCACCGATTATAGGACCAACCTCCGGCCCGAGGAATGGACTTGCAGTGTATATCATCATCGGAGCTTGCAGCTGGTTGCGCGCAAAAAGGTCACCCACCGTACCTCCAGCTACACTGAGGAATGCACTACCGGCCAACCCGTCGATAAAGCGTGCGACAAGCATGGTTTGGATATTGCGCGCGACTGCACAAGGTATGATCCAAATCAGGAACAGTACTAGGGAAACAATATAAATAGGGCGTCGGCCATAGAACTGGACAGGTCAGTGATAATGAGACAATTACTCAACTCTAAAAGAATCCCTACCTCTGACAACGGCGCTAGAAGCATGGGACCAATGCCCAGGCCCATGACGAACAGTGATAGACCGAGTGTGGCGACGATCTGAGAGCAGTTAAATTCCTTGGTTATCTGCCCATACGTCGAGGTATACAGGGAAGACGTGCAGGTCCTGTTCTCCGTCAGCTCTTGGGCTGCCCAGCGACTTTGGGCACCAAACACATACACGCATAACGAGGTCGCGGAGAGGATGAGCACGATTAGCCATTTTCTAGGCTTGCTCATGCTGCGCGGATTCATCAGGTCGTTGTCTCCGTCCCAATGTACCTCAAACTCCTTCTCGGGATCATGAGGTTGATCTTGTCCATGGCTGCCCCCGCGCTCATCCTCACTCATGCATCCGTACCCATCTCCACCACCATATGATCTCGACGATTGTAGAAATAAGGGCCGGCTTCTCGGCGCCGTCCGGTGACTAGCTTCCCCCGTCCCTGATTTCTCCCTGCGGATGGGTTCGAATGCGGTTTTCGCGCCATGAGTATTGTCTCTCGTGTTGGGGGTCGGGCTGTGATCCGGAGCATGATCATCCATGTTGGTTGGTCCCTACGATCGTTTGTAAACCAATGGACGAGTAAGGAGAGCCTGCAGCAACCGTACCTGCCGCTACCAACGGTTTCGATGTTATAGATCCTAGACGTAGGGATTGAAAGCCATGCCTTGTAGAGTCTGAGTTATGGATTCTATATATTAAGGGCTGGACAGTTGTCGTCCTGCATATGTCAACGAGAACTCTCCAACGCTTTGACTCTCAATCCCCGTCAAAAGCTTCCGTATCAGCGTTCGACGGGTTTCACCTGGTCGCAAAGAACGGTGCTGACCCTGAAAATATTAATGAAGTCCAGAAGTGACACTCGTACCATAAGGGCCAAAGAATCCATGTCATCGCCCAAAAGAGATTTCAAACACTGGTAATTTGGACGGGACAATTCACGCCGGCTTAGCGCAGCGTAAGGTACCTAAGGTAGTTGACGTGCAGTTGAAAGCTTCGATGAGATGGCTTGCCGAGAGATTGCCGAACTTTATCTCCGGGGTCATATCACCTCCGGGTAAACGGTTACCAGGGTAACATCAGAGATCGCAGCCAGGGGTTGGGTATGGAACTTAGGTACCCTATTATGAATATTATAATTATTTGGCTTTGTCCTTTCCTCGTATTCAATAGTATGGCCTCTTAAGATATATAATATCAATGACCAAAACACTCCTTATACAATGAGTTAGTACGAAGTAACTACCTACCCTTACGCGGGACCACATCGATGAGGATATCCTGTAGGGAGCAGGAAAGATCTATGGCTCGCTTCTCAACATCTCAACAGCACCGTCCCGAATCCGCTGCTCACGCGCGCCAGACAATTGAGCGAGTGGCTGTCGATCAGCTTTTTCCACATTCACCCCCGAGGAAATGTTGACTACGATCAGGGCAAGAGCGGCTTCCTCTTTCTTGTATCGGTTTCTGCGAAGACCCAAGAATGTACCAGAACCTACCCTTGTTTCGTCTTTGCAGTATGCCAGGCGCACCCAATGTCCAATATGAATTAGTCGACATGAACATCATAGTTGTTGATGCGTCGTGAGATCCGCCGTCTACATAAAGAAGAGCCCATCGCTTGTTCAGGTGGCGCTGCTACATGTAAAGCCCATCCTGAGACAGACATCGTACACTCGCATCCACAAGAGCAATGTCTGTCAGTTTTGTAACCTCTGGCACATGAAGCCATGCTCGAAGCGATTGCTACCTACACTGCCCATCGTGGACCTGTGACCCCAGGGTTACCAAGTCTCCAGTCGGAGGCCTTTATGAGCATGATGTGCCGGTTGACCTTCGCCCCAGCTTTGCCATGAGGGAAGAGAGTGAATCATGGTCGTGACTGGACGCCGCTCCCTCGATGTCTTCTCATATCTCTCGATAGAGGGACATCTGAATGAATGAGCAGTCTTCTCCCAATACAACCGCCTTGACAGCCTCCATCAGACTGGTACTGACTGTCATTCAGTAGTGAACGAGTCCTGTTCCCGTACAACGCACACCATCGCTTAGAAGAAGCTGAAAGGATCGTCGATTGAGCGTCTGTTCATAACTGACAGTATCAGGAGTACGGAGCCCTGATACGCAGAAAGGATCCAGTCAGCGATCAGGGCTTCCGGGACATCAAGGGCACGAAGCCGCCTCCGCACGCCACACTGCTCGTCGAGATTTTACTTTTCCATACAAGAATTGCCAGATTGGCCGATCCAATACGAAATCAACGCCATCAACAATACCGCCAGACCCTCCAAGGAAGGCGAAGAGCAAACGCCGAATGTTGACTACCTCCTGATAAGTCCAGACACTTCGAACCCATGCATCTCGGTCCAAAAACACTAGACTGTCTTCGTCCAGTCTGCCGGAGCGGGGCAATTGCTCTAATGTGCGAAACCTCCGCCGGAAGCACCACGACGACTTGGGACGCATGACCATAGACGAAGCCCACATTCTCGAACGGGGCTCGCCGTTGAGAAAGCGAATCGGCACGCAGATCGCGTCGATCCAGTGTGCATTAGTGCTGATATCGCGCGGATTGTGGCTATCAGTACAGGAACAATCGTTCGTCTGGTTGACATCCTCATGGAGGGTATCAAAGGGTCTCGGAACCCTCTTGGCACACCTCAGCGATATGAGATGCATAACGTACATAGTCGCCAAGCCTACCGGCGTCACCATCCCAGGGTTACGCTGGTCCAGACATCATCATTTCGCTACGACATCGATGAATGGCCAATCTGCTAATCTTTGGTGTTCCACCAGTAGGTTCGACTCCTTGGCTGGTGGTTATAGGGAACGCTAGGAAGTGGCCGTTCCACAATATGCAAGCAATATTGCAGCTTGCAAGGTGCATGGCAGAACCATGGGTGCGTTGTCAAGAGCTTTAAGCGTGCGTACAACATAAGGGTGGAACGATGTAGTCCCCTGCAGGTCGCTTTCAGATTCGAAATTTTCGAAGTACTCGCTTCGTCCCGCACCGCATTCTGCAAGAGGCCCTCTTACTCAAAGAAAGTAGGTAGTAATGGTGTGCTTGAACGAGCCATATCAGACGTTACTCGTGTATTAGCTATTGAGGATTACAAATTGCTCGGTCGCAAGGCGTAGCAAGCTGTGAGTGATTTAACATGACTCGTATTGGTACTCGAGTACACTTCATATGTGTGTTGGGACTTCGAGTACGAGGTCTAGGGTTTGCAGTATTTTCTCCAATTGTGTACGTCCTTGTATCCCAATACCTCCCTGATCTTTCTGTTGCTCAAGGGTGCCTCCCACTCACCCATCTCTCTGGTGATAGGAACCCTGGGACACTCCTGCTTCAGGAACTCCACCGTCGGCACTTTCGTGGTGATCGTGTCGTTCGTAGCATTGAAAATCTGGAAACCCAGTCCATCGTGCTTGACGCACAGGTCGCAAATCTGGCCGAGATCTCGCGCATCGATGTACGACCATGCATTCCGTTTCCGGGTAGACGGGTTGTTCACGTAGCTGGGAAAGTCGGATTCGTACTCATGCGGTTCGATTACGTTGCCGATGCGCAGCGCATAGATGTCCGCCCCAAACCTGCGAGCAAAACTTCGCGCACACTGTTCGCCGCACAGCTTCGATGTGGCGTAGGTGTCCATCGGGTCCACATCGTAGTCTTCCTCCAGCGGAAATGAATGGTAGTCTACATCACCCTGCGCGAAGCAGACGCCATATGTCGTCTCGCTACTGGCGATGATGATCTTTTTGATCCCCAGCTTGCAGGCCGCTTCGATCACGTTGTACGTGCTTAGCACGTTCCCCTTGAAGCACTCGTTGTCTGGGACAAGCATGTTCCTGGCATAAGCAGCAAAGTGAATCACCGCATCAACTGCTTCCACCTGCGGTCCTTCGTAGCCGCCCATGTTGAAATGCGAGCTGAGGGCATTGAAGACTTGGCCGCTATCTGTGAGATCAGTCTTGAGGGTGTAGACGTCTGGATTCGGGAGTGGAACAAGATCCAAGTTGAGAACCCTGTGCCCTTGATCGAGAAGATATGGAATCACATGGCGGCCAGCTTTGCCGGATCCGCCAGTGAAAATGATTCGTTTGCCTGCAGCAACCATTTTGATGATGAGTTCAGATTGTGACTGTGATCAATCTTGGAAGTGGGGAGGCATAAGGTACAGGTAGTCAAGCAATACATATATATTTTTGGCAGCTAACGTACTCGTAGCCGTTGAGTTTGAGCATCGTGAATGACATCAATTGCAAGGTTTAGTCTCCCGGAACGGATTTCGGTCGATTTAGACCCGAGCACTCAATATCCCACAATTTACATGTACATATTGCTCACCAAGAATTGCTCACCAGAACGAACTTGTCCTTATATCAAGCAGATGGTCAGTTTGTTGTGTAAGGCGAATTACTGAATAAAGTCAGCCATCAACTCCCTTGCGGAGTGCGATAAAGCCCCGAGCTTCGTACACCAGTCCGTAATACACCAATCTCAAAACGACCAAAGCATCCCCAGTAGTCCTCCCTCCAGCTCATAAAAACACTATGAAAAACATTCGTAAGGCTCAGTATGTCAAAACATTGAGCTCTGCTTCTTCTTGATTCTTTGGGCGCCGTCGTGGCTTTGACTTCGTAGTCCAAAGACACTTCGTTTCCCATGGAGTTTAGGTCGGTCAGAGGGGCTTGATGAAGAGGCATTTGCCAGGAAGGCGGTAGATGCTGCATGTACTCCCCAATTAGGTGGCTGTAGGTAAGGCCCGCTTGGAACAGAAGGTCGGTATGGAAGAGGGGCTGGCGGAAAGCCTGAATGGTGATATTGAGGTTCATATGGAGGCCTCGTGAACGGCGATGGTACCAGAGGCACAGAATGTCTTTGGGGTATGTCTTGTCGTGGCGGTAAATGTGGTTTTGGCTGTTGGTTAGTCTGCTCCGCAGCATACAGCTTCTTGAGCCGCGCCGTCTCCTTATATATCTCGGCCTGTTTCCGACGAACGTCCTTCTCTTCGGCCTCAAGCATTTTCTTCACGCGCTTTGTCTCGGCGTTGTCGGCCCTCTTTTGCTCACGTTCTTCTAGTTCGACCTGTGTCCTTAGACGAGCCGTCTCGGCATCAATCTCCCATTGGGTACGTGGATCTGTAGGAGGAGGCCGGGATATTCGGTCTTGCTTTGGTGGCTGTCCTTGTTTAAATGCTTCGATAGTGGACTGTGAGGGGTTAGAGGGAGATGGTCTGTGCGACTGTCCGACCTTGGGCGTGGCAGTCCCATGATATAGCCCAGCTACCGCAGCTGGTGGCGATTTCTTTCGTCCACTTGACGAAGCTTCATTGCTGTTTCGCCTGGGTGGTTCGGCGATCTTAAAAGCATCCTTCAAATGGCCCAAAAAGACGTCCTTTATGACTACTGCACTCAGAAGCATAACTACCTCCAGTCCTTTAGGGTCTTCCATCTCAACCCGATTAAGGTTCGGTTCGTAAATAGTGATTTCTTTGAGATGTCTGAATAGTGCCACTGTTATATCTGGTTCCTTGTTCTTCTTCTTGCTACCGTCGGGGTTCGTAGACTTCCCCGATAATGAACACACCAGATCTTTCGATAACTTTCCATCTTTCTTCCACTTGAAGTTGACCTTGGGGGTCGTCTCTGACGCGGCCGGATCGCTTTGTGTCCTATCCAGAGCAGATGCCGAAGGTTTCCGGAAGGTCTGTTGTGGCATCCCGAACTCCCAATATGCTGCGGTACCCCAAGATCCGGGTTTCTGCTTCACAAGAACTTGCTGGTCTGGATTGTAGAGCTGTATTGTAAACTCGAGGGGCAACACTGGTTGGGGCGGAGGGGGCACGCCACCATTCAGACGGATCTCCTCTGGTGTGAACGTTTGTTGTGTCCATTCTGGGATGAGGAGAACCTCTGCGAAGAGAATCTCTGAGTTGTAAGAATCGCACAGAGCAACTGCATACCGATTTCTCGAAGCCGGTATAGAGGGGTCGGGATAGCGAAGAATATAAGCCGGCTGGGCCTCGGAGCCGTATTGAGACAGGTAGACGGAGATACTATGCTTGAGGGTTTCCGTAGATGATTTCAGGTAGAATGCTGCGTCATCATAATGATCAGCCCAGGCTGCTCAGATTGTGTGATGTTTCCTTGACGTACTGGGAAGATTTTCATCAAGCATGGCTGCTGATACGGTACTCTGGATGATCAGTAGCACAATCGACACGAAGTATGTAGCTTGACTGCGTCTGAAGTCTATGGGTCATATCTACCTTACTCAAAGCTTGATGATGTGTTGCTTGAACACAGCCTCGAATGGGACGTAAGTTACCCTTACCATAACCTGGAGCTAACCTGGACCCAACCCAACCTAGCTCCCGCTGCGGCGGCAGCCACGCGGCTATCCCTGCACGGGCTGCTGGAGACATCGCAATTACCTTACTCGTAAAAGCAAATGACGCTAGTTCAGAATGGATTGAGAGTTCCCTGCTGAATTAATACTGACAGCACCTGTCAAGACTGTAAATGCATCCTGCACACTGGCGACGCACTGTCTCGTATGAGGTAGAGTTTCCATCGACAAGGCTGACAGACTCCACTTTTGGCACCTTCTCTTCTTGAAAGAAGGGCCCAGGGAATAAGAGGTACACCTGAGGATACTTTAGGGAGGGAGTCACCACAGCTTGTCCGGTATAAGTGGCATAAGGATACTATAATGAGTGTTTCGTAGCTAGATGACATTGATTTGAAAACTTGAACTTGCTCCAGACGGCAAAGAGAGGCGTACGATCACAAGAAGATCCGAGTCCTGTGCGAAGCCAGCCTTCCTAACTTTCGTCTTCATTGGCAGAAAGATAAAAGACCGAGAGACTTTAGATTGAAACCCACGCGAAGCCATTTGTCAATGACATCTGTACCGTCGGATTCGACTGCTTAATTGTCCTCGCATTCAGGCTTGCTGTAGAAGTACTCGAAACCCCCACTGCAGGAGTTGTAGGACCTAAGAGAGAATAATCACTTTGTGTGCAGGGATATGAATGTATGGATGAAGCATTGTTACATACCCTCCGTAGCGATTGCCACAGTCGTCAGACTGGTATTCGCACTTCGAGCACTTCTCGTCCCTGCATTCAGGCTTCGGGTAGCAGGAGTCGAAGCTTTGATAACACGAGTTGTAGGAGCTGTGAAGAGTCAACCATCTGTAGGAGGGGCCTCTAAGAGCAAAGGGCATTTGAAAGGGTTCAGGTACCCGCCATATTCTCTGCCACAGTCATCCCGCTTGTACTCGCATTTGTAGCAGCCGTGGTCCTTGCCGTGGTCCCTACCGTGGCCCTCGCCGTACTCCCTACCGTGGCCCTCGCCGTGGTCCTTACCGTGGCTCTCGCCGTGGTCTTTACCGTGGCCCTCGCCGTGGTCCATGCTGTAGTCCCCACCACCGTTTGGGTTGGGAACGGCCAAGGTCAGGCCAGCGCTGAGCAGCACAGCCAGGCTGATCAGGGAGAATTTCATGGTGACTGGCTGGATTGAGTATGAAGTGGTGAAGAACGGTCTGCTGATTGAACTGTTGGTTGATCGATAGGGAAAGCTGTTGAATGCTCTTGGTGGTGGATATCCACTGCCTCTTTATAGAGCAGCCCTCATCGGAACCAATCCTATCCTAGCCATTCTGCTCACTGCACTCTTTCGACGACCTCGTTCATTACGATCGAGCCGCTCCTCACGGACGTCAGACTGACGTTCCATACCCGATGGATACGAGTTTACATGTCGTACTCGCGGGTACTCTCTGAGTTTGTATAGCATATCTAGCGCTGGATTGATCGTCGACAGCCAGTCGGAATTTCAGTAAGGTCTGCATGACATACCTTTGGAAGTCATAGTTGGAGCTGCGCAGACATCAGGACCACCACGTCGCAGCCTTGCGGCTTATGATTTGTCTGGACATGGCCGGCCCCGCGTTCCTCTAAATAAGGTTGGACCAGAATATGCAACTCGTACACATTCCGTTGTCCAAACGGGTAGAGACCGGGCAGAGAAAAAGTGTGAGACAGGTAGAAAACGAAGGATGACAAGAAACAGACTACTTTGGTCTTTGTAAGGCCTATGCTTTACTCTCCATCGGGAGTAAGAGCATCATGTCCTAGGAGGGGTCATGCGTTCCCTCAGTTAACGCTACGGAAGTAGATGAGCACCTTGCTTTCTCAACCAGCGGAAACCCAAGAAGACCAGCCTCGGGGCCACATAAGTCTCCCTTTGCCAAATCAAAAGACCACTCAGGTTCTTCGTAAAGAGATCAAAATGACATCAACCTGCCGTTGCTGAGAGAATGAGGCACCAAAGTCTCTGTGCCACGCGACGCAAGGAAAACCCCGTGTAGATCAAGGAAGTATTCTGACTTAACGTCTTGCATGGACATGAAAACAGCACTTGGGCAGAGCTCCCCAGCATGCGCTGGTAAGGCAAAGCCATCCTGCATGGATCTTGATTACTTGCAGACAAATACACCCGCATGTTCCCGTGAACCATTGAGGGATGATGCGGGATGTAATAAACCTTCCAACGGGATATCAGCCTTCGATATTTGGGCAGATCAGCAACGTCTTTTGCTTTTGTGAGTCTCGGCGCGATGGCTGCTGTGGTTGAGTGAGACAGTTCGGAAAGTCTATGCCGCAGCCTTAGATGAGGTGTACTTATTCTCGTTCAGGTGATTTGCAAGTGCTGGTTTGGAGGCAGTTGCCGATCATCTATCCTCTTTCAGAAAATGAAATAAGTTACAGAAGTATTATGTTATAGCTGAAAGAGTGGTCTGATGCAGTTGCTGGAATGCCTGTCCTTGCTCTTCGGCCTTGTTTTGCTTTGTCATGTATAATGTGGCGCCAGGGGGCAACATGTGGCTCTCATCGCCTCTGCCAACCTTGTGGTTCTTTCAGTTCGTCGATTTTTTCGGCTTCTTCCTTGGCCGCCTCTTGTTGTCGATATTGAGGAAATGGACCGGGATAAATGAGGGGTATGTTTTCGGAGGTGGAGATGCCAGAGGGTTCATGTGCTACCATGGCCGTCCAAGAGGCAGCATCATTGACCGACCTCATCTGTTCACGGAAACCTCTCGTACTTCGTACACATCCAGCTCCAGACTGGTTTCAAAGGCGATCTTGAACGGAAACAGGCTTTTCTTGCACAGCCCAGGGGTTCCTCACTGTCTCTTGTGCGACAGTCATCGAGCATCGAGCGACACAACCATGATCATTGTCAGATCTTGGACGTTGCACCCATGCAACCACTCACGGCGATCACAAGTGTTTGAGGGCCCGACCGTGCATTTGATAGCCAGGTAGCAGCTTTCCTAATCTGCATCTTGGGCAAGACTACACGGCAGTCCTGGCGATCAAGGATCTCCGGAGACGCGAAGTCTGAATGCTTCCCGCCCGATATAACGTGTCTCAGATTCTGGGGAGCCCTCTCCTCATTACCTCGAAAGGGCTTATATTATGACAATGGAAGTATACTGACATCTTGAGGGCAACTGTAATCTATCAGTCATTCTTGGGTGCGTCGACACGACCCGGACTCTTGAGGCATTTAATGGATACCCCTCAGTCCGGCCTCAAATCAACGAAAAAGGGGAATCGTATGATGGACCTGAAAGCGAGGGAGCCACTTCCGTGGACCTTCGGAACCCTCACATGGGGGCGGGGGCCGCCTGGAAGACGCCTGCACGAAAGGACTGACTTTCAAGCCTGGATTGAAGTGCGGTACTGCGTGGAAAAACACTTGGTGGCTTCAGCAGTTTCTGCAACAACTCCACGCTGGTCCAATATCTTGCCAGTACAGCGTCAAACCTCGTATCGAACGATCGGCCGCTTACTCTCAAGGCTGACATAGATCATCTTTGATTACTCGACACGTTGATGGGATAGGCCGAGTTTATCCTCCAAGTTTCTGGAACATCACATTCTTACTAAGCCAAGTCTGTGTTGACCATTTTTAGGGAAGTTAGGGCTCCGTCTTTTGAACGCTGTGAAGACAAGCATATTCGTAATCTAGGACGCCAACCCTCCAAGCTTCTTGATGACATACGACAGAGAAGACGCCACAACTCCAAACCAATAAGTACAGTCTACGTTATATGAGTATGGGTGGTCGTGTCTGTGTAGTGGGTATTCTACGCACATCTTATATGTTTGTGTTCGGATGGCATTGGGTCTGAGAAGCGTAACTGAAGTTTTGAGTTCTAAGTATATGTCATGAGCTAATGCTAATAGTATAGAAAAGGCAAAATTTCTCTCTTTATAGTGAGCTAGTCCATATATGCGTCGAATATAAACCCAATAGAAATTGTGGAGATCTGAGCCACATCTCTCATGACCTCAGGATGGAATCACGGTATAACCCAATTAAGGTCTTCGTGGAAGCTTCATCCAGTTGGCCCTCCGGCGTGGAAGGGATATCATATTGCCTGGAAACGGGGTATGTCAAGTGGACGGTCGCCATTGGAGACATCGGGTTGACGCCCGGGACCATAGTCTCTGTGGTCAGAGCCGAGTGTTTCGATAACGGAGTGAAGGGTGCTTGCGATCGATGATCTTTGAGGGAGACAAATTCGTCTGGGACGGATTTGCCCTGTAGCCCATTGCCGTTATGAGTATATAGTGGCAATGCAGTGTAGTGCGAGTAGTAGACGGCCACTACGATCATCTTTCGGACCTTGGTGAAAACGGGGCCATAAAGGCTATATGTCTTGGCCCTGTGATGGATGTCAGCAGCGCCAGGTAAGAAAGGCTCGTGAATGGGTGCGCGGATCATCATGCCAGGTCTGTAAGCCTCTTTTGCAAGCAGGCGCCCTGTGTGCTGTTCTGCAAGCTCCAGCACGGGGTCTCTCTCGTCGACGGGGAGGCATGACTGCTTCATGTAAGCCGAAGCTGGCTTTTGGTAACTGTTGGAAACCAGCCTCCGTGCAGCTGCGGCGGTACCGGGCTGAGCGCGCTTCTGTCGAGGGTTGAGAGCTGGGTGTGCTTGCTGTCCAGTCGGATTGAGCCTGGACGTGAATCTCGGAGGCCTGGCACCGTAGTTGTAGTGGTTGCTGGAAAGAGCAGGGTTTGCAGCGGAGGAAGAGTTGTTGAGTGGCTCCGAAGTCGGACGCCTCCAGTTGGCTGATGTTTTAACGGGACTGGCAAGTGACTGTAAAATTCCCCTGTTCGAGGTCGTCGAATCCTGCCTTTGTCCGCTGAAAGGGGTTTCGCTTTCCCAGACCGCGTCCCGCTCCGAGGTGTCGGCCATATGCTTCATACTGTCGGAGTTCATGACTAGTGTTCGAAATGGGAAATAGTCAGTGACCAAGAGTGCGATCCGCTCCGTGGTGTTTAAAGAGGAAGATTGAGATGATCGAGATCGATGGCATGATCCAAAGGCTTCGGGGTCGACAATTATATAGAAATCGAACGATAGAAATCGAACAATGCTTTGTCCTATCTCTTTGATCTTGGCTGCCCTCATTGTCTTCTATAACAATGGCTGCAACAGATCCGTCAGAAATCCGATGTTGCTTGATGCACAAAGAAACCATACACTAGGAGAAAACAGAGCATAAATAATACATGCCAGTAATCGTTGCCACAGTCCGCGCAAGCAACATAGTAGACGTTGCGGACAAAGAAAGATCAAAAACAAGCTAATTGTGGAGCACTCAAACTTTTTGCTTGTAACTCCAAAAGTTCCCCTTGAAAATAACTACGGTCAACCTACAACCGTGCTCGAATATCCACAAGCTTGGGTTTGGTCTCAAATTGGGTTTGGTTTCAAGAGTGTTGTTAAGGGACGGCGAGATATGCCGTCAGAAGCTTCGTCTAAACCGGGTTCTATGGCAGATATAAAATGGAATGGTCGAAGCTTCATAGAGCGAGCGTTCGATAGCTTGCAACCAGCAAGACTGCGCCAACTCTTTCAAGGACTTGAAGCACGAAGACAGCCATCCGAGGCGTCTGAATAGCCATCTAAGCCTCCCGAGCATCAGGCTTGGAGAAGGACATCCCAACGCTTAGGAAGCGAAGTTTCGAAGGAGAATGTGGACAGAAGTCAACCAAGTGAGAGCAGAGGACTTGTTGGGCGTTTTCCCGAACGCAATGCTAGACAACAAAGTCGATCCTCCACTTAGCAACGATCCGGCTCTAGAAACGTATATCGCTGGCCCCGAAAACGGAGAGCCTCCGTACACAGGTGGTCCAAGCAGAATCGTAATGACGAGCGACGGTACACAAGGTTGCCTTGCACTTCTCCTATTTCGTGATATGATTTTGAGCATAAATAAGGCCCTTTTAGGTTCCAACAAGGTTGAAAGACTTCAAAAGGAAATTGACGCGCTGGACACAGAGATCACTTTTGCAGAGGTATCCTTACGACAGTATCCTTCGCTCATTGAAGCCTTGCCAGAAATACCTGGGAAAGCTGATGAGGAGGCGAAGATCAGAACAATGACGGAAGAATCTAGAGAACAGTATCGACACACCGCAAGTTTCAAGGAATCGCTCCGTGGGATTTTGTCCCGGGAGAAGTTCAACCTCAGATCTTCAGGTAACAAAATACAAGAGAACATCCAGCGCGTGCTCTTTGAGTCGCGCCTTCTGGAAGTTGAAGATCAAAGCGCAGAGATGAAACAGCGACAGTCGAAACCTTCTGAAACCGAGGAACCGCAAAGATATGTATCCTCTATAAAAGCGTTGAGACGCTTATAAGTACTGACGAACTCAACCGCAGAGTGACTTATGAAGAAGTGGAGACGAGCCGACAACGTTTCCACTCGCTCCAGGTCGAATTCGCGAACCGAGAAGCTTTTTACCACTGCGAATTCCGAGAATATCAAGAAGCCATTGAAGATAGGAGCTGCATCCTACCGCAGAGCGAATTCGACAGAATATTCGTCAGAAACATCAGGTGCCTAACGAGGGCTCTTATCAACGCAGAAGCAGCATACGAGGACGCGTTGGCGCGCGCGAGAGCTCTGAAGATCATTGGCAACGATGTCGCGCAAGAATCGAATTTCGTCGATCATGAGGACGACGGGTACAAGGAGAGCTTCGAGGCGGACATGGCTGCGGGAGCGGACAGGTTCTTTATTAACCGGTGGATGGAGTTAACGGAGGAAAGCCAGACCTAGGATGATGATCCTCTCGTCGAGAGTGGGACGCCAGACCAGTGGAGATATCGGATAGCATTAGCATGGTCGCTGAAGGGCGTGACCGCGTAAGGATAGATCGCTGGTATAAGACCTGTGGCTTGTAGGACTTCTTCTCAACAATCAGCGGCATAGCATCTCCCATAGCGACTGTTGAAGCAACGGGAGATTTTGGAAAAGCTCATTACACGACGAAGTTGCTTCGATAACTAAGGTATGATCAGCCTGACAATGAGTTCAAGTGGAGTACACAGTTTGCTATTCAGGCCTGCGGCGAAGTCATTGTAGTAATTCGCGATATTGCATCACGAGTCACAGAACGCCTGGCAAAATAGCTTTATTGCTAGGGGTTCTTTGTAACTGTGTATTTGTGTGCTACCAAAAGAAAGAAAAGAGAGCAAGAGAGCTTGATTGATTGATTGATTGATTGATTGATTGATTGATTGATTGATTGATTGATTGATTCATAGGTGATTGAGGCTGCCTAGGCTGCTATACACTGCATAACTACAAGCAGCTAGCACATACTGATCTCATCTTCATTATCATCTTGCTGTCATCATCACTGTCACCTCATGAACTAACTAATACAAATTCTGACTTTGCTCTCTGTAATCTTTCATGTTTTTCTTAATTCTGATGCTTGCTAATCTTCTTTTCTTATAATTTAATGTTAATGTCTTTCTTCAGCTGTCATCAATAAAGAATAAACATTGCTATAAATAATTAATTGTCTTTTCTGCAATCTAAAGTGTATAATTATTGAATTTTCTATTTCAGACTGCATCTAAGAATATCAGATCTTCTAATGTCTTTTTTACAGTCTGAAATTGTCTCAGAAGATTGCTCTATAACATAAATATAGTGATTGCTTTAATTAATGCTGAATCTTATAGAATCTTCTTTGTATCATTAACTTGTCTTAATAGTTTCTTTCTTAAATTCTAAGTTTGCAGACATTTCATCAGCACATAATGAACAGTTTGAATGTTCAGATTGTATAAGTATTGTAAAGAATTTGCTTAATTTATGACATAAAGATAATAAATCATATCAATTTTCTCTGTATATAGCTAAATAATGAGAAAGCTTATAAATTAATAAAGTTTTGTATATTTATTCAACACTCTTCTATTTAACTATTACTTTATGCTAAATATAATCTGTCTCACTATTTTATTCTTTCAGTTCTTAACTCATTCTTTTACTATCTGCTAACAAAGTCTTATCTTACAGATAACAATTAAATGTCAGATCTCTGTGATCTATTCTTTCTCAATGTGTAAATCTTTAATCTAAATCACTATCTTAACTATTCTATCTATCTCTTTATTTTCTGATACTTCTATGTGCATCAATATTCATCAGATCTGTATCTAAATCTTTTAACTTTATAGATTATTTACTTTCTTTACTATACACTGCAGTAAGTACTGTTCTGACTGTGTATTCAGTTTAATAACTGATTAAATTGCTACTTAATTATCTATGTATATGTTCACTGCTCAGAGCTTCAGTTTCATTATTTTTATTATATTTATTATGTTCATTGTCATGATCAGGCTCTGTAGCTTCATTATATACACTGTGAATGTCTTATCTATACTTATATACATCATGTATGTGAACTCATGAGTCTCTTATCTATAAGAGACTGATGAGTAAGATATGTAACAATGTGAGACACTGCATTACAACAGCTATTTAATGAAGTTTTGATGTTAAAGTCTTGTATTGATGAAGATTAACAACTAAGAAACTTAAAAGATTTATATATGAAGGCTGTCTATATAATACTTTGCTTATTAATTATTGTGTAAGAAATTCAGCTATAGTTTAATATAAATACATAATGATATCATAACAATTGTCTCTTCTTCTATGTGCTGATTCTTCAGCACATTGACATATCATTAACATTATAGATATATTGTGATTTCATAAAATCTAATTAGTAAGATGTAAGCAATGATTTACTTAACAGTCTTATGTATTTTGCTTGTTGTCTATCTCAGCTAAACTGATGATCTTATACAATACTTTAAGTTTGCTGCATTCAGATAGATGATGATTCAGTTTTATTTAATGATGAATAACATGCAAAACATAAGTGAAATCAACTTTTCTTTATTTTCAAATCAGTTAGATCAGTGATTTCTTTGTTTAATTGCAATATATAAGAAACTCTTTCTTATACACAACTTGCACTCATTTCATCTTCAACATCTTAATATATTGAAGTTATAGTAACTCTATGTCTTTGAATGATGCTTCTTTATTGTAATACTTTGTAAACAACACAATAGTGAAAGTGTAACAACAGTGACATCATGATCATTAAGAAAAATAAAAGAAATGTTTTTTCTGCTGTATCTTTTATTAAGAATTCAGCAGAATTGTTAGTGATTATATTTACTCAATCTTTCTAATGATGAAATGCTGTCTTTTTACACTCTGCTCTCACTTTCTCAAGTTATAGATGAGTTATTATTGACAAATTTAATTGAAAATGCTTGCTTAATGATCATCACTGCATCATTAACATCACAGAACATCACTTTTAAGATATAATTAATTTATAAGAAACTTATCATTCAGAAGAGTGCTGAGTCTGAGATTACAATTAATGAATATCTTTCTGCTCTGCATTGTACATTATATTTCTTTTTTATGATAATGTCATCACACACATTACATCTCAATTTCATTTTCACCTCAGCTCTCAGAGATGTCATCACTTTATAATATTATATTTTTAATAATTTCTTTATTTTTTTGTTTACTCATACTGACATCATCTTGATGTCACATCATAATCATTACATCAACAACAAATTAAATTCTTTCTGTTGTCTCTGCTGTTTAAAGCATATCAGTGACAACATCAGTCAATGCAACATTGTTAAGAATTAGAATTGTAACTATTACAAGATGCTTTAAAAGCTGTGTAACTCAGTTTAACAGAAAATCTCTTATTATTTTGTAACACATTAACAGTAATAGGTCTCTGCATTCTTTAACTGTTAAATTAATAACTTGTATGTACTTGTTAATTATGTTGTCATCATGACAGTCAATGATGTCTGTCAATCTCAACTTCAGTGTCATCTCAATTGTATACAGACATCATTTATTAAGCATGTCATCATCTACATCATTTATGTTGCAGAGCATCACAGCAGCCATTATAAGTTTGTAGAGATCTGTAATCTATTGTTGCTCATGATTTAAGAGTAGTAAGCAGTCACTGTGATGCAGATATTTATATTAAACATTTTTCACTTTATAATTTATTCTCTTAATTTTCTTGTGCTTTGCTGTCATCATCATGTTGTTTACTTCACTTTAAGTATAAACTTCTCTTTCTTCAGTTAAGTAACAACATCTCAGAAAGCTCTTACAACTCAATGCTATAATTTAATTACTTTAACAGCATTTATAACATCAATAAGCAGTTACTGTTTTTGTCTTTCACTTCTGATAATGATGTAGATGCAGAGATAACAAAGTGATTTAATAACATTTTGCTGATACATTGATTGTGTTTTGACTTCACTTCTTTTGAATAATATTATATAGAATATTTTTAATAGAAGTTTTTAATTTCTTAAATCTCATTTACACTTATACTTTCTCTCTACTCTTACATCATATTCTTATTGCAACACTTTTACATTCTTCATATTCTTTACTTAAAGTTACTCATTGTATTCTGTCAAATATTCTACTTACTTAACTTTGTATTGTAACTGTTCTTTTCTTTATCTTTTGCTTAAGATCTCTTCAATCTTATATTTTTTCTCATTATTTATGAAGTTCAGAAAAGACAGTTCTGATAAAGAATTATCATTTAGACAGCATTTATGAGACTTTAAATATGAGACATAAAATACATTATGAATTCTGTAATGAGCAGGTAGAGTCAGTCAGTATGCTTGTTTATTAATAAGATTTGTTAAAAGGTGGCACCACACTAATAGCATAGCTATTGTGAGTTATATATCTAACACTTTCTCTAACCTGCAATCGGCCCGCAACCAACCCACAGGTGTAAAGGGTGCGCGCAGACAGCGGTTCAAACTCATGACCTTTGAGCTTACTCTCTCACCATGAACTTGAACCACCAGCAGAGGTGGCCTAGGCGCTGTTTTATGCAAGAACAACTGCACTAACCTGAGCTCATAACCTGTTAAAAGGTGGCACCACACTAATAGCATAGCTATCATGAGTTATATATCTAACAAGATTGATAATTTAAAAAGACTTAATGAATTTGTACAACAGTTTCTTGCTTAATTTGTGTTGCTTTAAGTTCTTAATGAACAATAGCATTAGATCATCAACATTGTAGCTTTTTTGAATATGATTTTTGTTAAAGTACTTAACTTGCACTTTCACAGCAACTTATTATCATTTTATCATTATAACATGAATTTTCTTCATTTACTGCACTCAGTCTTTTGCTGCTGATACCTTTTCTTCATAAATGTTATTCTTAATGTGTTGAGCAATTCTTAAGTAATAGCTCATTAATGTCTTGAACAATGTTTAACTGATTATTGCATATTTTTTGTTTGCATACATAAACTCTGTTATTAGCAAAAAGAACACTCAGTTATCTTGTTCTTCACATATTAATAATAATGTAGATAATGTTTTAGAATTTAATTCTATCTTTTAATTTAATCATCAGTTTGTAGATAAAAGACAGTGCTTAATTTTTGTTTTATTTAAAGTTAATAACAGAATTTAAATCAATATATACTGATAAAAATTAATTCTTAATCTGAGACAATATCTCTAAATTCTTCATAGCAGCATATGATCTGTTCAATATATATGTTAGTTAACTTGATTACAGTGAGTTTTTTAGTGACAGAGATATATTGAGTTATCTTTGTAAGACAATTCATAATTATCAATATAAAGTTATAAACATCAGTTTCTTATCTGCTAGACAGCAAGTCAGTGATTATGTTTATTGTTATTTTCTTTCATAATTAAGTAGATAGTGATAATGACTGTAATTTGTCATATAAATAATGTTTTAATACTTGAATTCTTAAATATACAGCACACAAAGTAACATATTCTTAAACATCATTTATCATATTGACTTAATAATACTTTCTGAACTGTTAAAAGGTGGCACCACACTAATAGCATAGCTATCATGAGTTATATATCTAACACTTTCCCTAACCCGCGATCGGCCCGCAACTGACCCACAGGTGTAAAGGGTGCACACAGACAGCAGTTTAAACTCATGATCTTTTGAACTTACTCTCTCACCATGGACTTGAACCACCAGCAGAGGTGGTCTAGGCACTATTTTACACAAGTTATCACACACTAACTCAGGCTCATAACCTGTTAAAAGGTGGCACCACACTAATAGCATAGCTATCATGAGTTATATATCTAACATGAACAGCAAATTGATTATTCTGTTTACTTTATAATGTTTTGTTAAAACATCATTATGATGCAGCTTCATAAGCTCATTCTTAATGACTTTGTCAGATAATATGTATATCTTGTCTTTGTAATGAAGAAATTCAATAAAATTAAACATTCACAGACTGTCATCAATGTCTTAATAATTATAATTACTCTGTAATTTCAAGTCTTATCACATCTTTACTGTTAGAACATCAGTGTTCTGCAAGAGATGAATAAGTTCAAGAAAAAATGATTATTTTTTATTATATATTATTTTGTTGTCAGTCACTTTCTGAATTAATGTATATGAAATGAACTGTTTACAATCAGTAATTTCAGCAACAGAGTTAAGCAGCTCTTCTATTATGTTGTATATAGATAATTTAAATGTATAATTATTGTTCTTCAGTTCATTCTCAGATGAAGATTCTTTAAATCTTTTATTAACTTGTTCTTAACAGTCATGATCTTCAGTCTGAGTGCTTAATTGATATTCTTTTAATAAAATAATCAGCATAATTTGCAGATTTAAGCTTTAAGTGTTGATTTAACTAATTAGAGCAGTAATGCTTGATTTTAACTTTTAAAATAGTGTGATCAGCTTTTATTGCAATGTTGACAGCAATCTGTTTATATTCTTCTTAACTTTGTAGTCAGAGCATCTTAATGATGCATTAATGAGATTTGTCTTTTCTGATTAATGTGTGATTATAAAATCATAAGCAGCTAGTCTCATAGCTTAGTATGTTTATCTTTTATTTAATGATTTTATATTTATAAATTCTTATAGATTATTGTGATTCATAAGTATCTCAATGAGATAATGACTATTCTTAAGATAGTGTTGTCAGTGTTTAAATGTCTTTATGATTGTCAACAATTCTTAATTATAAGTTTCATAATGTGTTTTAACTGAGTTTAACTTTCTTAATCAGAAGACAACAGAGTGTCATTAAATATCTATTTAAAGCTGTGAGTAGATATTTATTAACTTAATTATTAAGACATTAATTTTAATCTGAGCTCTTAACTTTGAGTTAAAGTGTGTTAAGATAAATATCTGTGTAAAGACATCATAAAATTTATAAAATACTTACATTGCTATTTATAATCACTTAAATGCATCTATCTTTTTGCTGTTCTTACTGTCTTTTAACAGATCAGTTAAAGAAGCAGTGATCTTAAAATAGCTCTGTATAAAGTAATGATAAAAGTTGTAAACTTTAGAAATATTTGTATCTCATGATAGCTTCTAAGTATCAGTCATTTCTTTATGATTTTAATTTATTGTTGATTCATCAAAACATCAATAATGAAGATAATAAACTTAAGAAATTTCATCTATATAGTATGAAAAGTACATTTCTTTAAATTTGCATACAGTTTAAACTGTTAAAGTTGCTTCAGAATTTGTTTTACATGATTCTGATGTTCTTTTAGAAAACTAAAATAAATTAAGATATCTGTTAAAAGATGGCACCACACTAATAGCACAGCTATCATGAGTTATATATCTAACACTCTCCCTAACTCACAATTGGCCCGCAACTGACCCGCAGGTGTAAAGGGTGTGCACAGACAGCAGTTCAAACTCATAACCTTTTGAACTTACTCTCTCACCATGAACTTGAACCACTGGCAGAGGTGGCCTAGGCACCACTTTACACAAGTTATCATGCACTAACCTGGGCTCATAACCTGTTAAAAGGTGGCACCACACTAATAGCACAGCTATCATGAGTTATATATCTAACAATATCATTTAAATATATTATATAAAAGACATTGATTAGCTCAGTTAATGCTTAATTAATATAGATTTAAAAAGTTATTAGAGCATTAATCAGTCTGAATGACATAATTATGTATTTAAAATGACTGTAATATGTATAAAATGCAGTCTTTTACTCATCATCTTTCTTGATTTTAATGCAGTGATAAGCATTCTTAAGATTTAGTTTGATGAACATCTTGACTTCACTTAAACAATTAAGTGTCTCACTAATCAACAATAGAGAATGACAGTTTTTAACAGTAATTTTATTAAGATCTTTGTAGTCAATACATAGATATAAGTTTTCTTCATTTTTTAAAATAAACAGAACTGATACTTCTGCAGAGCTGATGAAATATTGTATTTATTTTTTTATTAAAATATCATTTAGATATTCTTTAAATACTTATAGCTCTGTTTTTAACAGATTGTAAAATGAATCATAAAGTAATTTATGTCTCTCTGTCTTTATGACATGATCATGATCTTAATGAAATAATAACTTGTCAACATTCTCTTCAGAGAACACATCTACATATTTATTATATTATTAAGATAGTGTTGACATCTTGTCAACAACATGTACAGCAGTTGTTAATGAATCTAATTCAGACATTATTAACAATGCATAAACAGTAAATTAATTTTAAATGTTGTTGATAAACACTTTAGACTCATCAATAATTAAAGATATCTGTTTTATCTTATAGCATTATGTGTGTAAGTCATAATTAATATGAATGTATTGTTATTTCAGATTTAAGAGATTAAAGATGAGTTTAAATTTATTTTTATTTAAAATATAGAATAATTACTCTTCAGTTTGCTTTTATCTTTAACTGTTGATGAGTTTATGCTTCATTAAATACACATCATAACAATAAATATGTTGTCTCTTCAGAAGCTCTGATCTCAAGAGTTCTGCATTAATTTGTGTTAGTTAATGAGCAACAACATATCATTAAGACACTATATTGATCTTTACTGCAGTGTTTAACAGTACACTGACAGAAATTTAACTGAATTTAATTTAGATTTAATCTTTCTTTATAATGTTAAATTTCTTTATGATCTTTAATCTAATTTTTATTACTGAAGTGTAATCAACAAAACTCTGTCTTTTTTTGTCTTAACTACATTAATCTTAATGTAATTAAGATTTTTCAGAGAACTTCTGCAGTTCTTTACAAAATGACTCAGTCTCTCACAGTTATAGCAGTTATTCTTTTTAACATCAATCTCAAAACAGAGTTTGTCTGCATTATTATGATGACTTAATTTTATAATCTCAGAATTACAACAATTGTTCTGCTATGACTTTGCTGTTTAAATGAAAGAATGTGAGCAATGCTCATAGATTTTCTTAATAATGTAACTTTAAACTATATAATTATCTGCAGATTACTGATTAATCTTTAGTTTAATAATTAAAATTATTAAGCTTTTTCTTATCTTTAAGAAATCTTAATAGTTAATTAAAGCTGCTTAAATCTTTAATTAAAGTTTCATAAAAAAAATAACTTATTTTCTGTTTCTTTGTATAGCTTAAGAGCTGATTTTTTAGCATATTAAAATATGTCATAAAAGCTTAAACTAATTAAATAGATTTCTGTATAACTTTTAAATATTTCTGTACTGTGTTAAGTCTGCAGTTCACTGAGTTCTCAACAAGATTGAGCAGAAACTCTGAAAAGAATATTTATGATTTGTTATTTAGAAGTTTACTCTCATTAATATAATGAAATTATGCATCTCAAGATTCTTCTGCTAAGAACTGCATAACAAAGAGAATTTTATTGCAGTCATTAAAAAAGTTTTTAGAAATTAAGTAGAATGCTGTCACAGCAGTGTGTATAAACTTAATATGTTTATAAATGAACTTCTTATTATATGTAAACAAGTTCTTTAGTCATTGTGTTCATTTTGCTTAAAGTATATACACAACTTTGAATGCATGTCACTTTGTTGAATTTAAAGAGTTAATAAGAGCATAAAAAGATTCTGTATGTAATTTTTTTTTTAAGTGAGACTTAAGAATCTTCATCTCTCAGAAGTTCATTGATCTCATTATATATATTAAATACTTGCAATTCATAATTGATTTTCATGAATTATTATCTTTTCTCATTATTAATCTGTTTAATTTCAGTCAGACAGATCTGTTCATCTAAATGTTAATTTTTCTTCTCTGTAATTTAAATAGCAGTCTGAATCTCTGCAGATTTCTGTTCTTCAGAGATCACTTAAATCTCAATATAATTAAAGAATAACTCTACTTCATTTTGCTGACTTTTAGTTTGCATATTGTAATGTAATGAATTGTCACTCTTTAAAAAGATAAAGTTGTTAGAATTGTAAATTTATGAGTTTCTTATCTATAAGAGACTGATGAGTAAGATATATAATAATGTGAGACACTGCATTACAACAGCTATTCAATGAAGTTCTGATGTTAAAGTCTTGTATTGATGAAGATTAACAATTAAGAAACTTAAAAGATTTGTATGTGAAGGCTGTCTATATAGTACTTTGCTTATTAATTGTTGTGTAAGGAATTCAACTATAGTTTGATATGAGTGCATAATGATATCATAACAATTCATCTCAGATCTCTTTTTAATATCATTGCTGCTGCATTTATCTAATTCTCAATGTCACTGTTATTCATGTAAATATTTAACACTTCTCAATCTCAACAAAGTTTGTTGATATCATATCTGCAGACAGCTTCATCTACATTGTTGTTTATGTAAATAATTAAGTCATTTCATTATAATAATATAATATAGAGCACTCTGAATTTCAAGTTAACTTTTGATGAGAGTTGTATCTGCATCTTATAATGAAGCTATAGACATTTCAGTGAACTCTTTCAGCAAAGCTTCTTTGTAAAGTCAGATTTAATTTTCTTCATTAAAGTATAGATTAATGCAGTGACAATATGAAGCATAAACTTTCTCAGTGTCTTCTTTAATTGCTGATTCATCAGAAAAAGAAAGAGTTTCATATTTAGTGCTGAGTTTACTGTTATGTAAAAGACTCTCACTATAATGACTTCTACTCATTACTGTATAACTGTCAATTTCTAAAGAATTTATTTCTATTGTATAATTGTTCTGTATCTACTATTTAAGCTGTATCAGACTGAGCAGCAGTACAGAATTTGCAGCAACATCATTATTATATAAAGTTTCTGTAAATTCTTAAGTCTAAAATCTTATATAAAGTATATCAGCATCACTAGATCTCTGAGACTTATTGTGACTCAGATCTAAATGTATTGTATATGTACATCTCATTTTAAATGTAAGTTCAAGATGACTCTCAGCACTCTACACATCAATGATGTCTATACTGTATATGTATTTAGAGTCAGCTTCACTGTTGTGTCATGTCTTGTGAGATGATTTGTAAAGTAAATGAGCTTATACTTAATTGAGACAAAGACAAAGATATATCTTTAAGCTTATTGCTCTGTGTAACTATACATTATATATAAAGTAATGCAGTTCTTCTCTATTAACTTTTCTGTCATCATAATGCTCACATCATCAATTTAACTTACTGCTGTGACTTAAAGCTGTGAGTTATTAATTAAGTTCAGCATGTCAGCATTGTAGAATAGATATAAAATGAATGATAATGATAAATTTTAAAATATATCTATATAAATGACAAAGCTCTCTAACTCATATTCTGACAGCTTTATTGTTGATGTTTTTTTTCTTAAAAAGTCTTTTATTCAGTTCACTATCTTCAGTGATAGATGACATTTTTAAAGATTGTGAAGTAATCTTTTGTGAAAGACATTATTAAAGACTTTTAATACATTCAACATTAATAATAATGTGACTGACATACTTAACTTTCATGCTCTGTAAATCTGCTTCAACAGTATATGAATTGTCTACTTTGTAAACACAATCTTTCAGTTTCTCAACAGTGTTTTAAGTAACAATTAATAGATCTTTGTTATGTAACTTATTCTGTATATCATTATGAACTTCAGAGTCTTGCTTATAATGTTTAGAAGTATCATTAATTAATATATTTTAAACTATTAATAGTCTTCTTTATTGAGCTTCTGCAGCATCATTATAATGAAGTGTTTAAAGATTCTTAAATGTCTTTTACTGTTCAGGCACAAGTTGTACAGTGAGAGCAGCAGTGAGAGTAGTTGCAATAATATTCAATGTAGAATTCAGTTTAATATGCTATTCAATTTTAATGTCTTATTGTTTAATGTTCACATTGTTGAGAAGTGGTGTTCTAGCTGCTTCTATGAAGCAAGATAGAACTAGTGTCAGAGACTGAGTGAAGACTCTGCTCACATTGACTGCAGTTAATATTCTTTTTACTTCTTCTGTAACTCTCTCAATCAAGATGTGCCCATAGGCAACACAGTTTAGGGATTTCACTAGACAGCATAGTATAGCATGAATATTCATTTCTTTCAATAGATTATGAGCTCAAGTTAGCAAGAAGCTTCTCAGAGAAAGTGCATACTTCTAGTGTAACAGCAGCTGAGTATGTCAATTTTTGAGGTTCACAAAAGATTTATAATAAATCTGGCTCTAGCAGAATCAGCACACTGATGGCAGCTGTGTATGTCAGCTATTGAGGTTCACAGTCAATCTGGCTTTAGCAGTATCACTGACTATTAAGATTCATAATAAATTCAGCTTTAGCAGAATCAGCATTCTGGTGACAGCTGTGTATGCCAGCTATTGAGATTTATAGTCAATTCAGCTCTAGCAGTATCACTAACTATTGAGGTTTGTGATAAATTCAGCTTTAGCAGAATCAGCATTCTGCAGCAGCTGAGTATGTTTAACTTAAAAGATTTACAGAGAATCAGTCTTAGCAAAAATCAGCACTTATAGTTGCTTACAGAAGCACTGTTCTTCAGCAGCTTGATACACATCTTGTTGAATAGATAAATAAGCACTCACAGTCACTTAGAGAGCACTGTTCTTCAGCAGCTTAGTATGAGTCATTGAGACAAATAAGCACTATTATCTCACAGAACAAGAGATACAAAAGCTTTCTATTTGTTTTACTTATATTATCTTTAATGTATACATTGTTATTTTACTTTATTCACTTCTTATACTACATGCTGACTATCATCACCATGAACTTCAACAACTTCTTTACAAAGCAATGACTCATCTCCATTCTTACTCACAAGAACTGCAACCAATGATTTACTCTCATGAGAAGATGACTAATAGAAGAAGATCTATAAAATATTGTTAAAGTCTTAGCAGTTAACACATTGATTAGTGAATTCTCAGATCCATTTTTTCTCAGCAGTCTTGACTTTAGAAGTCAGAAAACTGATGTAAAGATCTTATATTGACTTATTATCTGCATAAACATAGATGATTAAGAATATCTGATGAACAAAATTAGCACAAAGAATGTTTGAAATGCACTAAAGTTCAAGTACAAGAAGAAGCTGCAGACAACTAAAAGGCAATATCTGATGAAGTTTGTCAGATACAGAATGTCAGAGAATATATTCATTGAAGAAGCATAAACTTATCTGAGTAAACTCAGCAGAAAGATTGCTGCAACTCAGTCTGACATGACTGAGTTGTTTAAATCAGAACAACAGTTTTAGGTGCTGCTTCAAGCACTATCAGTTAAGTATGTTGTGATTTGCAATGTCATTGACATTTAGAACAATTCAGACATCAAGAGAGATCTATAAAAGCTTTAGAAGAAAGAGAAACAGCTTAAGACTGATGAGACTGTCATTGTCTTGTGAGCAGATAAACAGAAAGAAGATTAATGTTTAATGAATCAGAATCACAGTTCATTAAATCACTGCACAGCTAATATTAAGCAACACTATTACAGATCATTCAGCTCAGACAGTGATCATTTTTCTTGTTGCTTTATTAAGTACTTTCTTTGCAACAGCTTTCACTTCATTAAAGATTGCAAATTTCTTTCTGACACCAAGCAGAATGCTTAAAAGAAGGCAAGCAGATCAACTGCAGTCAAGTTGTATCAGAAGTTAGTCTATAAAGAAAAAGAAAAGAGACACAGAGCCTTTGATACAGAAGTCAGTGACAGTAATGATGATGACTTCTTCTCTGAATCTGAAGAGAAAGAGAAAGTTAATGATGAAATTGCTGCTCTGTTTAAGAAGGCTGTCAGTAAGATGCTTAAATTTAAATGAGTTGCAGACTCTGAATTCTTCTCATACATAACTGATTAACTTCAACTCTTCAGTGACTTCCTCATACAAATGAGATGTCAACAAATTAAAGTTAAGAAAGAACATTTATACTCTCACTATTGTGAAGTGATCATTATGCAAGTCAGGTCAGAAAATTCTATAAGACTGAGTTCATCACTCTATATATCTGAACTTGAGATCAATCTTCTGTCAAGAAAGCAGATGTGTAAAATGAAACTGCATAGAAGCTTTAATCAACACTGTCTTCAGATGTGTGATAAGCACAGCAAGACTATAATAGAAGTATCAGAGCAAGATAAAGTCTATATAGTTAAGTATATTGCAAAGAGCCTTAATGAATTTGCTCTGATATCTGCAGTGTATACATCACATTCAGAGGTTACCTTTCCTGCTGCTGCTTCAGACACAAGCCTGTATGTTCAGACTCATGAGCATGACCTCATGATCAACTTCTTAGACATTGACACTGTGTCATTAAATGAAAAGATCAAGGCTTACAGGCTTTAGCATTAACAATTTGTTCATCTTGATTCTGCAAAGTTGTGTGATCTTTACAAGGTGACAATCCTTGAAAAGTCAATTCTCATCATTGAGAACAACAAGAACATGTGTAAGATTTGTGTTCTGATTAAGTTCATCAACAAGTAAGGCCACACTGTAAGCAAAAGAAAGACTAACATTCTTGTTCTTGTCTTCATTGACATATACAGCTCACTACTCTTGTCATTTAGTGAATATCAGTACTTTCTGAAGATAGTAGATAATCACTCTCAGAAGATGTGAACAATATCACTGAAGTGATATGATGAGACTTCACAGACACTGCAAAAATGATGACTAAAGACTGAACTTCAGACTAATGCAAAGATTCTTGCTGTACAAAGTAACAACAGAACAGAGTTAAAGTTTACTTTAAATGACTGATGCAAGTCTTTTAACATTACACTGCAATACATAATGCTCTACATGTCAATTCAGAATGACATTGCCAAAAGAACCATTCAAATCACTGAGAACTCAGTGCACACCATGATTAAAGAAACACAACTGTCAATAAAGTTCTGAGTGCAGACAGCATAAACAGATGTCTATCTTCACAATTAGACAGCAACTGATCTCTTAATTAACAGCAAGCAGACAACTTCTGAGAAAGCTTTCACTGATGTGAAGTTATTCATCAATTACATTTATGTATAAGAATGCAAGTACTACAGCTACATTGATCTCAAGTTACTATCTAAAGACAGATGTGACAAGTTTATGAATTAAGAACAAGTAAGAGTCTTTATGAACTACATTGAGAAAATCACAAAGCAGTATCAGCTTTGAGCTTCAGATCTCAAGCACATCATAAAGAATCATGCTGTGAAGTTTGCTAAAAGCAAGAAGAAAGACACTGTTGATCTTAGACTGCAATGATAGACATTAAATGTTCTTTTAAACAGAAGATTCATTGAACATTCACAAAAGAAGTCAATCATTATGAAGGTCACAGCTTCAGATCAGGCATTCACAACTTAGAACAGTAAGATGCAGCCTGACTTGATTACAGTTAAGGTCAACAAGTCTTAAGATAAACAACATGAGGTCAAGTTAACTGCAGTCAACCTAGATAAGTCATTAGATAAGAAGATCAACACTAATCAAGTCAAGACAGTGACACTTAAAGAAGTCAGAATCTTTCTGTGCATTGAGATTCTGAAATGAAAGAGAGACAACAACAATGATAATTAAGATGCAGATAAGCTCTCAATTAAAATATTAAGAGTTATGCTGACACTTGCAGTGTTCTCTGCAGACAAAGAAGACTCTGTGATTAGATCTAACATTTTGACATCTGTCATCTATGCTGAAGCAGTGAAAGACTTAACCTGAGAAGAAATGTAAAAGAACATCATTTATGTGAAGCTGACAGTCTTGACAACAAATGAAATATGAAAAGAGACTGTGCCATTAAGAAGAGTCAACATTGTGATCAGTAAATGAGTCTTTAAACTCAAGCTGAACACTGATGAATTCTTAAATAAGCTCAAGACAAGACTTGTGGCAAGAGACTTCTCATAGACATACAATGTTGACTATAAGAACATCTTTATTCTCACTGTTAAGTTTAACATTCTGCAAGTCTTTCTGACTATCATTGCACTCAAGAACCTAGAGTGCCACCAAGTGAATGTCAATAACATCTTCACAGAATTCTTTCTAAAGAAAACAATCTATATAACATCTTCTTCTGAAGTCAATGTTGCATCTAGTTGTGTTCTGCACATACTGCACAGCCTTTATAGTCTTAAGCAAGTCACACAGAACTGACATAAACAATGTGTCATCAAACTGCTCAAGTTAAGTTTTCATCAAAGCAAGACTGATCTCTGTCTTCTTCTTCACAACATCAAAAGAATTATGCTGCTCCTTTATGTAAACAATATTGTTGTAACTTCAGCAAACCTGCCACACATTCTCTGGTTTAAGCAAGCTCTTGTGAATGTGTTCAAAGTCAAGAACTTAAGAAAGACACAGAAAATCCTTGACATTTAAGTTACACACAACTGCAAAATGAGGACCCTGCACCTGAATCAGACTCACTACATGAACAAGATACTAAAGGATCTTCACATGCAATCTGACAAGCACAGAGTCATCAGCATTTTATTTAACAGATATAATGCTCTTTGTCTTGCTGACTTAACTGATTAAAGAATAGATTAAAGGCAGTATCAACAGACAATTGAAAGTTTAATGTATATGACAATTTATATTTAGCTAGACATTGTCTTCACACTAAATCAACTAAGTCAATATCTCAGCAATTCTGTGAAGCATCATGAACACACACTTAAGAAACTACTGCAGTATGTAAGATCAATCATCAATCTCAGCATTATGTACAGCTCTAGTAAAAGTCAAGCAATGCTTAAATACTCTGACTCTAACTATGCTTTGAACAAGCAGAATCAAAAATCAATTCTAAAGCACATCTACATGCTTAAAGATGAATCAGTGTTGTGAACAAGCTAAAAGCAGAAGTCTGTCACTATCTTAATCACTGAGACTGAATACATAGTCATGTCAATGTGTATGAAGACTGAGATCTGGCTTGAACAGATGTTAAGAGACATGAACATAAGCAAATATCTTGAAGTCAACTCACACTGCATAAACATTCAAGAGAATGAAGCTCATTAAGCATCTTCACTCATTCAGCTCAAAGAAGACAATTAAGCTGCCTTGATCTTGATCAAGAACACACATATACATATACAGTTAAAGTACATTGATGTCTTCTATCACAACATCTGTGATCTGCATAAGCACAACCAGATTCAGATAGACTTTATACTCAGTTAAGAGATGATTGCTGATGAGCTTATCAAGTCTCTGTCTAAACAGATCTTTAAGCAGTTCATTAAATTCATAAAACTCACTGTTGATGATTAGTTAAACTCTTGAATGATTTGTTGAACTTTTAGCAATGCATTTAGTCATCTGATGTTTGCTGTCAGTGAGAGCCAATAGGCACAGCCTCATCAAGTGAAAATGTTGAGAAGCAGTGTTCTAGCTGCTTCTATGAAGCAAGATAAAACTAGTATCAGAAACTGAGTGAAGACTCTGTTTACATTGACTGCAGTCAACATTCTTTCTACTTCTTCTGTAACTCTCTCAATCAAGACATGCTCATAGGCAACACAGTTTAGAGATTTCACTAGATGACATAGTATAGCATGAGTATTCATTTCTTTCAATACACATTATAATCTCTGTTAATTTGATCTCTGTAATTAAAGACATAAGTATCAGCTTAAAATATTTATATTCTGCAATGTTGCTGAGATTCATCTCTGAAGAAGTTAAAAAGAAAATTGTTCAAAGTAACTCTGTTTTATTCTGTAATTCTGTAAGTTTCAGCTCTTTTATCTATTTCAGAGCAGAAGTAAAAGTTTGATTTGTAATTTTGTAATTTCTGATTCACTTCATCAATTTTTATAATCTTTAAAAATTCTTTAAAATCATCTCTATCTATTCTCTGTAACTCATTCTCATTAATTTTATCAGCTTCTTTTCTTTTTCATTACAGACTCAGCAGTACATCTTTTAAATATGTATGCTCTGCTTTCTTTATCAACAATAATAGATTTTATTTACTTCTCTTATTATCTCTTTTGCTTCTGAGCTAAATCCTGACTTTAATTATTTGCTAAGAGTTAACATTAATATTATTGTCTTCACTGTGATCTGAATTATCTCTGTAATGACAGTTATGTATTGTTTCATATTGAATTCATTATAATTATAAAGTAACATTGATAACTGTTCTATCAAAATCTATTGTAAAAGCTTTATGTCTACTTTATTTTACTGCTAATAAAATTGTAATGTAATCTCTGCTGTGAACAGCAGAAGATGAGTGACAATAAAGTAGTAATTAAAGTTGTGATGTTATTATTGTATTTTGTAGTTAATTAATCATTAAGTAATGTTTAAGCTGTTTAACATTAAGTTTATGATGCTGCATACTTGCTAAGATCTTTATGTGACTGAGTTCTGCAGTAAGAACAGAGAGAGCTATTATTCATTTATTATTTGTATTAATTACTTTATTTATGAGTTCTTCTTCATTTTCAGATCTTCTCATGTTGAATGATGCAGATTGAAGTCTCTCACTATAATGTGTTGTTAGTGATCATTCTTCAGTAAATCATTTAATTACTTTAAAATTACTATAATATCTTCTCTGACTGCTTCTCTGTACACATTGTAAATGCATAAATGCTTAGACTGACTATATTCAGTATATTAAATTTTTAAAGTTATAAAATTTCTACTGTATGTCTGAACTGTTCAGTCTGTGCAGTTCAGTTATAAATTAATGTAGAAGCAGACTTGAGTTGATTCTTCTTCTGTGAATTTTAAATAGATCAGATAAAATCAATTTTTGCAGAAATAATAAATATTGTTGTTGTATTTATTGTGTTATGACTTCTAAATAGTTAGCACATTGTAGTTTTATATGATGAAATTCTAAAGCAAAGATATCATAATCTTGTTTCTTAACTTCATTGTGTTGTACTGTAAGATGATGAAGTTTAAGTGTATTAACATTACTTCATTGTCATTGTGATCTTCAAAATTGATGCTGTCTCTATATTTATAATGTTTACTGTAAAATTATCTTAATTAATAAATAACAAGCTCACTAAGTTCTGCTTAAAGACACTTTCAATTTCTGTTGTTTAACTGCTCTTTAGATTTGTTTAATACTTAAAGAATTTAATACTTTAATGATTCATTACTGTCTTTACTGCAGCATCTGCTGTCTGCATTTTCAGAAATCTGATTATAATTCTTTTATTTCTGTTTTCATTTACTGATCTCAAAGAAATTCAATTTATGTCTGTAATCACTGTTTTTATAAATAATACTGATTGCTTTCTGTTTTCATTGATGAATGCCTTTGAGGCTGATGTCAGAATTGATGAGATTCTTATAAGAATCTTAAATATTGTTAAGTAAAATTTATTGATGATTTTATGACTGCTGCTCATTGTTGTATATAATGTAAATGTTGCATTCTCACTAATATTATTACTGCTGTCACTGTTAATACTTTTGCTGTAACTATTAATGTCAATCTTACTGACTTCACTGTTAGCTGTCTTTAAGAATGTAACTTCTTTAAGTTTAATAACTGATGTCTAAGTTAATACTCATTACTGAGTTTGCTTAATGTTGCATATCATCTATATGCACATTATCTCTTTTTAAAACTCAAAATACTTATTGTTTCATGTCTTGTATGAATCTTTGCAGCTTATACACTTTTTAATGCTGAATTCTAGATTCTTAAAAAGACAATTCTTGAATCTGTAATTCTCTGCATATATGCTGCATTTCTAAGTATTTTCACATTGAGCACTTATATAATCATACTTATAACACTTAAAGCACTTCTAAATGCAGTAAACTTAATTATATAATTCTGTCTTCTTGTATTCAGAGTCTCAAATTAACTCAGTTTGAAATGTTAAATTGATGTGCTCTACATTTATAAATTTCATCATCACAGATTCTGCTGCTCATTTTAAGCTGCACAGTCATCTTACATAATTAATTAAAATATTCTTTTTAACTTCAATCTTATGATTTTCTGTCTGTATACATGTCATTATAACTCACTAATCTTTCATTTTAATGCTCTGTATCAATATGCTGTGCATAATAACATCATAAATGATGATGACTATCTTGCTATCTGCTTTTAAAGATATAATTTATTTAATGTTACTTTACAATGACTCTTTTTCAGTCACTGTAAATATATACATTGTCAAATTATCTGACTTCAGTTACTTAACAGCTACAATTTTAATAGTGATGATGTTTTGATTTACAGTGATATGAATGTAATTGTTAATGCAGTTATGTAGTGTAATTGATGAGAAAGTGCATCAGTGATTAATGAGAACAGTATTAGTGAGTTTAATGATAATTTTATAATTATTAGATGTAAAAAGATCTATAATGATGCTTTTTTCTTTAAATGATGATGAAAAAAATGCTGCTATTGAAGATAATAATATATTTACTATCATTTAAGCTTAAATATGTATGTATCTATATTCTGTAATGATGAAGAATTGCAATGCAAAGTTTCTGTTAATGAGAACTTTTAGAATGTTTTTTGTGACTGTAGTATTGTATTGTACAGTATTTATAATTTATTATAAAGTTTTCAGATTTACTGCAATTTAAACTGTTTTAAATTGATTCAAAACTCTTTCTGTGAAGTTCTGAACAGATTTGATGAAGAGTTCAATGTAAAATCATTAAAAAATCTTTTTAAATTTGTCATTCTTGATCTTTGAGTTCATAAAGATCTGAAGTTGAGTTACTTTATATTTTAATTGAATGATGTGCTCTGATAAAGATAAGAATTGTGTGCTTATAACTGATTAAGAAAATTCTGACATTGTGTTCTATATTAAGTTATAACACATGATGAGGTGAGTTACTGACTAGATTTTGAGCTTATTTGATGCAGTTTTGATGAAGTTATTCCAAAAATTCAGTTTGAGCTGGAGGAGGTGTTTTTTTGAGAGCAAGAGAGCTATCAGCTTCCAAGGTTCCGTATTGTTAATAAATGTCTTAGTAAGCGTCCCGACGCAACAGCTGAGCCGCGATTTATTACCAGCTACTGTAAATTCTTGCTTGTGAGCTACTGTAACAGCATCCAAATCCCGCCGAGTAGAATCCAGGGATGCGCGTTGGCTTGCAATACGAGATATATGAGTTTATCAATGGCTAGAAGATCCTGAGTAATCAGGTTGATTCTATCGTTCACTCAGAACCCGGTCTCACTTCCTTCTTTGCTGTCCTTTACCGACATACTGTCTTCCTTCTGGAGTACTTTCACGCCAGATGCTCATACCCTGATTAACATCCACCGAGAGATCAGCTGCAGTAGGCCTCTCATTCCTGTCGGTCGTCAACATCTTCAACACAATATTCCTGAGCTCCGCCGAGTATGTGTTGGGCAATGGCTTCACAAAGAAGGCATCGCTAGTGGTGCCCTTAGGAAGAAGATATGAGATGTTTGTTTCTGTGTCGACCGGGGCGCTTCCCACCATCATGTGGTACACGACTGCTCCGAGAGACCAGACCTCCGCTGCCATCGACCCCTCAAGGGTACCCTTCCGGATCTCCTAAGCTGTGGTCAGTAACGACCACCGAGTTCCGACGAGAGACCTACGGGGGGTTGGTATTTATCGTTTGCGTTTGTTTTGCATGGGACGATGCTGTCTTGCGTAGTCGAAACCACTGACGCTGACCTGAAGCACGCCAGTTTTACATCGCCATAGGTTTCATCGCGCTCGGGAGCACAAAAGTAAACTGTCATTCCGTGTTAACGAGTGAAATCTGCGCAGTCAGATGGAGGGTAAAGGTACTGTTCATGGGGCTAATGCCTTTGATCAAGACCGGGTGCCAGTCCTCGTCATGTTTCATATGCCGATCAAACGGGAATGTGTACTTGTGGCCGAAGTGGAGCCATAAAAGAGCTTGCGAAATGCCTTCCAGAACATGCCAGCAAAGGCTTTCGGGAATTTCTCTACTCGCACCCAGTCAGTTACTGTGGGAGTCATCCAAGAACAGACTCGGAGTACAAACACTCGCTTCATGCCGTCACTCGACTCCAACAACTGGCTCAGGTTGCCTTTGTCACAGTACTCCCAGACTGTGTAGTCAATGCTTCCGCCGGCAATGTCTGTGTCGTGGATGACGTCGATCAGGCTGACAAGGTTGGGGTGATTCAACAGCCTCAGCAGTGACTCCTTCGTACTTTGGACAACCATATTCTGGTCCTCAAGTGCTCGGGCCAAGAAAAGCTGTATAGCGTCTTCTATCAGCAATCTGATCCGTGGCGGACAGATAGGGTTCTCTTACTTTGTCATCTCTTCTTCTTCTAGCCATCCAGATCCTCGGATAACGCCCACTCATCATCAGTAGCTGCATTTTCGTGTCCAATTTCTTCGCCTTTGCCCTTAATTTTTCGCTCACAGGGACCCTGGCGGTCGTATTCTTCGAGTTTCTGACATAGTTGGGTGCTTGACTATTTGCTTGCGAGAAGTAGTAAAGCTCCTGAAGGAACTCATACTTGCTTAGGGCCATCGCGATATCGGCGTGCGCCGTCTTCTAGATTTGGAAAATTGCTGTTCGTGCACGACACTGGCACTGCGTTATGCTCCGTGCTGTTGTTGGGTGATCAGACTCTCTCATCTACTGCTCCGACTCCATATGGGAGCTGGAACTCCCGCTCAAAGTCCGGACAAAGCCGAACCGCATATGGACGATGGGACGGTTTCCGCAAGCGACAGGCATTCCTCGACAGCATTCCACAAACGAACAAAGCCAAAACTTTTGGCGAGAAACAAGACTATCCATACAAATTTTGGTCGCTAGGATCGCAAGCCGTACCCTCACTCCTCTCCTTTCGTCTCCACCTCCTCGTCTTCCGTCGACGAACACCTGCCGAGTATTACCGCCGCCGCGGTGACGATCGACGCCCTCCTCCTCTCGCCATTACTCGATATCGTTGACCAAACGCTACTTTGCCGCCGTCGCTGCTCCTTTACATCGACCATACCGTCACTATTGTGCACTTCAGACGGTCGGCCTGGTGTCCTCATCAGCCTGACTTCAAGCTCATAAACGGAAAAGGGCGAGCAAACGTAAATTCCCGGCTCCTCCACGCCCGTAGCTGACACAGCGCTCTTCACCTCCCTCGTTTGCGGCTTTCGTGAATGTCATGTTCATGTAGTCGTATCGTTGACGTCGAACCTGGTGATGGTACCTTATCTCTCTCTATATACCTATCTAACTCCATGGCAGCTAGCCCTACGAGTCCAGCCCCACCACAACCACGACACAAATGAAAGATAAACGGTACGGGTTTCCATCCTTGGGGGCCCGTGCCTATGGAAAAAAGGACTTCGACCCAGTAGATACGTGAGCTGCTGGCTAGAATTGCAAGTGCAAGTAGCGAATCAAAATGATCAAGATAAGTCCCCGGTCCGACATTGGCTCCCTCCCACCAGGATCCCCACGCGCCCCGGTCGGTGTGCCCACGACGTCTACCCCACGTTCTTCGGACTCCTGTTCCCCGCAACAAACGCTGGCAGGTAAACGCTCCGTTTCGTAAGGAGTGATGAATGATAGGCTGGGTCGTCTCGGCAGGGTCTTCTGAGAGGGCTTAGGAGGTAGGAGAAGGGTTCGTAGAGTTGCTGTACCACAGTAGGGTACGGGGTTGACGGGAGTTTGGCATGTGAGATGCGGGGGTCGTTATCAGGATGGCTGTGCGTGACGTCTATCTACGCTTGCGACTATACGAGCTCGAAAGGGGAAAGGAAAGAATGGTTCGACTGGTCTGCATCAGGGTCGGAGTCTCCACGGACGCCTGCGTCAGTCACGCATGCCTCGCTAACGTCCGGCTTGGGTGGAGCGCGCCTCTAGGGCTTGAGGTACCAATCTAGTATCTATCTTCTCTATATCTATAGCCGCTCCTCTCTTATACCAACCAAAGCAGCTTTCTCTATCTCTATCAATATAGCCTCCGTGTGAATCTAGTGAAAAAAAAGGTATCAATTGGCGTTCCACCTCCCTTAAGCCTTACTCTGAACCTGAAACCCCTCCTGCTCCCAATTAATCTGCGTCGTCTGTCTCAGCTCCATCTGCTCCGTCTTCGAAAGCGGCTTCTCCGTCCCGCGCCTCCGCTCCCTCGATTCGCTCGTCTCCTCCCACGACGCATTCTCATCGTCCGGGTCCGGGAAGCGGTACGTTCGGAACTCGGTGTTGGCCCAGCCCGTTCCTGCACATTCCGGATACTAGTCAGTTACTGTCACGTAGGCCTTATCCATTGCTGAGGTACGACGTAACGCAAGGCCGACTGACCGTTAAACCTACCACTATCCGACCAGTCCTCACTCAGGTAATGCAAGATGCCGCCATGCGCAACCAGCACGATCTCCCGCTCCGGCCGCGCCTTCAACCACCGCCTCGTTTCCCGGGCGCGTGCCTCCAGCGCTCCCGCCTCCGCCGCCCATTTGCCCGACTTGCTGTTCCAGCCGTCGTGCACGAGACTCAGGTCGACGGGCTTGTCGGCCATTTGTTTCCGGAGCTCGTCGGCGTCGCTGCCGGTGTCTGAGGGGAGGGCGCTGGTTTCTTGTGCGGTTGGGAGGGCGATGACGCGCATGCCGCGCTGGACTTCTTGGTCGAAGGCCAGGAGGGCGGTGGCGAGGGTGCGGCGGAGGGGAGAGGCGACGAGGAGCTCGATGGTCTTGTGGTAGGGGAAGGCGGCCGCGAGCTGCTGGCATTGCTCTTCGCCAAGTGGGGTCAGGCCGGGGTCGTGCATAACGTAGTTGGCTGGTGAGAGGTTGTGGTAACCCTACCGGTGTCTTAGGAACTGTTTAGTATGGAAAAAGGTAGGGGATTTACCTGGGCGTGGCGAACGCAGTGGACGATTGGAGCCACTGTGGATGCGTCAAGCATTAGTATTGTGGTTAGAGCATCGATGCAAGGCACGGGTGGTGTTGTGAGTAGTAGCTAGTTAGTAGTTTTTATTGAGCAATGGCATCACTTACTGTCGGATTCTATGGAAATCCAATGTTGAGAATAGGAACCAGGCTCAGGATGATAATTGAGTCGTCAAGGCTTATCATCTGTATCGTCACTTTTCTGCCATCAGTGATCGTCATAGGCTGCCAAGGCGGTCAACATCGACCGAGGCTAGTGAAGCCCGAGCAGGAAATAACGTAGCTCGCAAGACCTGCCGCATGCGGACGCATTCCGGGTGCGGCTTCACAAAGGGCTTGATTACCTTACTTTACCTTGTTCACTTGTTTCGCATGAAAGCGAAGGAGGACAGCGACCGGAGTTATGTTTGCGAGTCAACGAGGACAATCACATTGTCAGTGAAGTTCTCGAGCTAGGCTGATGTGAAGGCGGGGAGTTTCTAGTGGTATGAGCAGTGACAGGCAGCTGTCAGATACACGAGCACTCTCAGTACAACGAATAAGAGGTTTGTACAAAGATGTTACTGGCGGGTCCAGAGGTATTGCCATACAACCCGCGTATTTTCTACGGGCTTTATCTCGCCAGCTTGACAGCCCTAATAGGATGCTCCTTGTGGCATATCCTGACCACTGCGCCACTCCGCCTACCGGCATCACCACTCTTAGCATACGTGGTTTGTAATAATAACGCCTCTGATGCAACCCGTCCTGCTGTTGATGCTCAAATAACCCCAAAACCCCTGCTGTTCTCTATCGCTATCTTCAATTTCTCTTTCAACTTCTTCCTTGAAGAGTATTCTGGCAGCAAGAGGCGGCCGAAACATGTGAGACTTGTAGGTACGCGCTGCCGTATACCAGTTAGCACCATTCCGGATGGACTTCGAGACTAGTCAAGTGTACTAACGTTGTCATCTGTACCGTTCCTCTGTATGACGAACAAAATTGTGCTGATACCGTTGACCGGGACCCGATCACTGGCGGTGACGAACTCTAGAAGCTGTCTTTTCTTTTCTGGCGTGTATTGCCTTACCACGTGCCAGAAATCCCTCACAATTCGGTGACTGGCACTGTACCCATCGTCATACCTGGCGGTACGTTCGAGGTCATCAATGTCAATCTCTTGAATCCCTTCCACCACACTTTGCAGTGCTTCGGGAGTAAACATTGACAGAGCCTTTCTGTCCAGACAAGTGTAGAATCCACGAGCGAAAGCCTCGTACTGGGGACGTATGGACTTGTCGGTAAGCCAGTAAATATAATCCTTGACGTATTGCTCACGGTTGGAGCTGTTCACCAGGCTTGCTTCTGCGATACCGGAGTTCGTACGTGATCGTTGCGGCTCCATTCTTTTGTACTGTCCTGAGTCAACATGCTCCTGAACCTGATCAGGTGCTTCCGACTTGGTACTCTTGGTGATCCTTTGCGTCGTCGAATGAGGCAAACTTGACTCCTCGTTTTCTCGAGCATTGTCCAAGGATTGGTCGTGCTCGAAAGAGGCGCTCTTGGATTTGCTCTTGCCCATGGCAATTCCTATCGTTGGCCATTTGTCCTCTCTCCCGATTCTTTCCATGTCGACACTCAACGTGGACCCAGGTGCATCCATCACGAACTCGTAGCTTCGCATGAAGACGTCCTCAACATTTCCGTCAATCCAGGTCAAGAGATCCGAGAGACCCCTGGCAAGATCTGGCCATCCATCACGGATGTGGTCAAGGTCAGCCACATCTAAGCCTAACAGTTTCCGGTATAGGGCTTTCGGGAATGTGATGGGCAAAGTAAGACCGTTGTAGACAGCTAGCGAGGTTAACAATCCTAGAAGCTCGAACTTGAACGGCGGCTCGAGGGGACAAGGCTGAAACCATGACATGCACGTGCGAGTATCAGTTGTGAACAAGCCTGTCAACAGACAGCGATAAGTGTCTATCAGAAGAATTCTTAGGTGGGAATGCCATACCATAGTCAGGATTCAATGCCTCTCCAATAGCCATCCGGAAAAACTCTTGCTGAACGCCTCCGTGATCTACCCCTTCTTCCCCTTCGTCCATGCCCATCCGAACCTTGAGCGGCCGCATCAATTCTCGTCTTTCGCGCCTCCAAAGTTGATTCAGCGCATCTCGTAACACGTTGTCTCGTCGGACTTCGATTACAAGGTTTGTTGACATGGCAGTCTTCAGGCGAGTGCATAGTCTACCGTCGTTCTGATCCCCAGCAAATGCTAGGTGTAGCACTAGACGGGAGGTAGTCATGGCGGCTTCGTATGCTTTCGACATTGACGCAAAATTGAGAGCGCGGAAGTATGTCACAAGCGCAGACGGAGGGAACAAGAACGAGTACGAGAGTAGATGTAGGGACTTGCTGCTTGCAGTATCAGCAAGCCACTCCACCGGCATGTCCATAGGATCTAGGCGTTCGGAGAGGAATGGTGTATGAAAAGTCTCGGGGCTTAAACCAAGTTCTTCATGATGAGCATCTGTGAGCGTGTCAGTCGTACTCAGGTGTGGAATATGGTCCGCGTGAGACTTACATAAAGAAGCTAGGATCATGACAGCTCCTCCAACGACACCCCATCGCGCTACCTTTGCCCTACCATCCCACTTCTTGAGAAGCACGCTACGAAGCCACTCCACTGTGACTGCAGACATTGACCAGACCTTATTTGACCCAGCAGTAATAATGGGCGTGCCGAGACCAGCTGTTATGCTCTTAGCTGCACCCGAGGAAGAAGTCTCGGACTGTGCTTCCCTTAGATACTCCAGGAGTAACCCCAACACGTCTTGAGATCTACTTCCTTGGCTAGTACGACTGTAGTTCCTCGCCTGCTTATTCTTGATGATTTCTGCAGCACAGCATCGGGCAGCAATGGCTTGGACAAGCCTGCACATGAGGGAAAGGGCTAACTCGTCCTCCAAGACGTCTGTCACCTTTGACAACGACCGAACCAATTCTGCGTTCGTGGCTAGGGGGTTTGCGTCGGGTGCAACTCTCCCAGAAGCGCGAAGAGTACGTATGGCAAGCATTGTTTGGGCGCTGGCTCGAGGGACTGCGGCGACAAGGGCACTGAGAGATAGTTTCAAGATATGGACAGCCTCGCGGTCAGGATAATAGACATTATCGGTCGATGAAGAAACCGCAGCATGTTCACCTGAAGAAGAGGACGAGCGAGTTTTGGAGAGACTTATCGCGGCCTTCATTCTCGGAGTTTTCGGGTGCGACAGATCTGGTGGTGGCGTGAACAATGCACCCAATGCAATCCAGAGGCTTCGAAAGATGACTTTTGATTCATTGAAGACGTTCAAGGAGCGGATTGCTTGATCGATCTGGGTGGGATGGTCGGACTTGATATGGTCATCCTCACCGCTTGGCTGCGAAGCATCATCCAATCGCGTCCGAAAGGACCGAAGAAGCGCTTCAGGGGTGCTCATAACATAGAATAATGACTGAGCGCCAAATTGAAGTGCTCGACGATGCTGCCGCAAGATGGACGTTTTGGAAGCTTGACCAACGCGGAAACCCGATAGCTTATAGAAAAGCAGCGGATCCTCTGCTGACTTAGATGGTGGCTTAACAATATCTAGCAGGCCTTCTACTATATCTACTGAAAGATGTGATAGACTTTGTGGCAGCCGAACTGTACTTCGGCCAGCTGTTTTCTTGAAAGATGATACGGTCCGACCGCTTGTGGAGTGATCAATATCCGGCAGTAGGGTCGAAGCTTCCTTGGGATTCGTTCTGTGTTTCAGTGGGGTATCTGGAGGCAGGCCCACGATTGATGACCCACTGCTATGAGACGAACGCAAGGTCTCTGTCGGTGGCATTTTGTTAGTGCTTGTGATTGGATATGTGGAGCCACAAGGTGCATAACCATTGCGCGGATGTAAGTAAACGGATGCATATTTGCTGGCTATACTTTGTTCGGTTGGTAAGCCAAGTACAAGCGTCGGATCTGCATCGGGGTTCTCAACAGATGGCAACCCAGGCGGTTTTTTCATCGTGTCAACCTGGGGGCGGTCGGCTTCGCTGGAGATCTGGGAACTTTCACAGGACTTTAGCTTATCCGTGCAGCTTACTGACGTATCCTCTTGATTCTGAGTTATCCATGCTTTCAATTGGCCCCAGGCCATTGCAGACTCTGGACTTCCGGAGGCCGTGGTGCACTCTTCGTTGAGGATGCCAACTTGGGAATTAAACCCTTCATTCTTCCGCTCGGCTTGACTGGGTAGCTCTGACTGTGATCTGCGTCGAGCGCCCTGTTCTCGAAGCCCTTGTCGTTGCCGCAGCGTCTCAGGTTGTGGGTACTGCTGTGACCCCTGTTTCGGCTCCTCGTTTGCACCCAATGCTCTCGACTTCGAGGTTTTGCGGACACCAGGCGGATTCGTATGATTGAGCGTCGAAGCGGAGTTCAAACGGAGCCGAGTGGTCACTGAAGGTGATCGAGGTTTGAGCTTTGAATCACCAGTATCTGGGTTCCCTAAGTCCTGAGACTCGACCTTGTCCGAATGCTCCGACGCCTTCATGGTTGTCTGATTCTCGTCTATCCTCGCATTCTTCGAAGATTCACGACTATCTTCACCGGCAAGAGTAACGTCCGGCACGCTCATGAGGTTTGGCACCGGCAGCCACTCCAGCATTCTGATTGCGAAGGTATCAAAGAGGTTCTGAGTAAAGGATTTAGGATCTTTCTCCCTGCCTTTCTCCACGCTGGCTTCCTTGGTCTTTTCATCGTCTCTCGAGTCATGGCAATGAGCACCATCCGACCTCGGCCTATTAGACACAAGGCTCTCGCGCTGATCAGTGGACCTGGCGCTGGCCTCCCCATCCTTGGCAGCTCTCTCGGCCGTCACTGCAGATGACATAGTGCCTGCTTCCAAAGTACCATTGTTTGGTTGAGCCTCCGTGCGAGCAACACTGCGTGCCTCGCGCTTCAGATGGCTGTGATGAGTGCCATTTTTCGTGAGTGCTTGGATCGGTGGTATTGTAGGCTCGTGAGGACACAGGGCCTTCTCGGGGTCATCCTCACTTGCCAGGAAACAGGCAACCGTCCGCGCGCTTAGTGCCGTAAATTTTCTGAGGGGCACGTCTGTAACCCGTCGACGGAAGCTAAGGCAAGTTGGGGTTGTGCAATACGGTTCTTGACATCCATCGAGGATTTGCCCTATGTATCTAGGTCAAGAGACACGAGTCATAACCTTTCCTCAAGATATTCGGCGGCCTTGCGAAGACCAAGAATTTACCTTCGGACTAAGCTTTGGAATTTCCGGCGCTGTTCCACCTCATGGAGTGCAAGTATGTTGTGATTGTCTTTCACATGGATGGTATTTTTGACGAGGATCTCCGGCGCTCTAGACGGTAAGCTTGTCATGTTGACGTTGCTCCGGCGCGATGGAGTTGCAGGCGGAGTTCCATCTTGCAGGCTGCCGCACCCTCCAGCGACCCCGATCATGTCGCTATTCGCAATAAATCACTCACCCCATACCCGAACGTTTAGTTGGTGTGGCGTAGAAGCTGACGGACAGTCGCGTCGCATTTGTAAGGTGGGTACCTTACCTACCTAGGTTCTGGAAGGTCAGCCTTATGAGCAAAGGCGATGGCGCTAAAGTTAGAGCCTCAACTAGAAAAGACGTCATTGAGCACTCGGAAGTCCGCTGAAATGTGCTCGAATTTCTCTGGAATTGTTTTCTCAAGGTAGCCATTGCAGAGGCCACAAACTTACCTACGATATCAAGGCTGTATTGTACGAAACACAGTGATACCTAAGAGCCTCCACCGCAGTCACCATATAGCGGCGGGGTCGTCCCTTGCAAGTTGTAAAGCCCGGCGTTTTTCCGTTACCGGCCAATTCCCAATAATCACTGCTTCCTTCATCACCGATCGGACTAAACGAAGACTTCTCTGTGTCATGGCAACCATGACCTCAAGTCAGACGGGTGCTGAGAGTGCACCACCCCAACCAGCAACGAACGTCACTCATTCTCATCCGTTTACGTGCAACACATGTCAGGTGGCATTCAGAAGTAGTGACCTTCAACGAAGCCACATGCATAGTGACTGGCAGTATGTATCGACAAGATATTTTGAGTGGCACAATACACTTTACTGACTGAGATAGTCGGTACAATTTGAAACGTCGAGTTGCTTCCTTGCCGCCCATTACCTCGGAGGTATTCACGGAAAAGGTATTGACAGCACAGGCCACGTCTACTGCTGCTGCCACCAGAGCATCCTTTGAAAAGATTTGTACAGCCTGCCAGAGGACATATTACAGCCAAAACGCATATCAGAACCACCTTGGCAGCCAGAAGCACAAAATGAAAATAGCTTCATTACAGGACGGGCTACCAAGCACATCGAATGACGAGACCGAGTCGGTCATGAGTTCCACTATCTCGTTAGGAGAACCAATCGAAACGGCAGCGGGGGAGGGTGAAGCTGTGGTAGCAGAGGCGGAATTCTCAGATGTTGTCAGTGGCATCAAACATGCATCGGTAGAGGATCAGGGAACCGTACCACGGCGCCCCTCAAGACCACATCATTCTGGCAACGACGACCGTCCAGAACACCCGTTATCACCCACTACCACCAAAGATAAAACTCCGGACTCATCAGACACTACCACACCTTCTGTCGTCGTGCCTCTATCTCGTTGTCTGTTCTGCAACTACGACTCCCCAACACTCAAACTCAATGTTCTTCACATGAACAAAATCCACGGTATGTTCATTCCAGAGCAGCCGTATCTGGTAGATCAGGAAGGGTTGGTCAATTATCTTTACGTCAAGATCACGGAACTTCACGAATGTTTGTACTGTGGGAAATTTAAAAATACAACGGCTGGTGTGCAAACGCACATGAGAGACAAGGGACACTGCATGATTGCATTCGAGTCTGAGGAAGAGATGATTGATGTTGGCCAGTTCTATGACTTCCGCAGTACCTACTCGGATGCAGCAGACGAAGACGACCAAGATAGTGACATGGAAGATGCTGGACACAGTACACGTGGTGGTGTGAAGCTAGGAAAGAAGCATGACGACAAGTTCAAGACCATCATAAGCGGTGAAGACGGCGACGAAGAGTTGGGAGATGGCGAGGAAAACGGCGGAGGCTGGGAGACGGATAGCTCTTTCTCCTCCCTAGATTCCGAGAATGTTACTGCGGTGCCTATCGACCACACACATCAGTATGAAAAGCTCTCCATGCACCGTCACCATTCTCATGTTGATCCTCGTCCACATCGAACCGTAGACGGCTTCCATTCGCACGCACATTCGCATGGTGCCGTCTTCCATTCTGACTACGAGCTTCACCTCCCGACCGGTCGTACCGCCGGTCATCGCTCCCTTTCCAAGTACTATCGACAGAACCTTCACAACTACCCTACGCCCGCCGAACGCATCGAGCGCCGCGCGATTACCGAGGCAGAGTTGACAAATTCCGACTCCCCTCCCGAAGGTCACCGCCAGAATGGTCGAGGCCGTCAGGTCGCCACTCGTGCCAACGGTGGGCTCGGTATGCTCGGCGTGACGGACGCAAAGAAGCGAGAGATCCGGGCGGTGGAGAAGAGAGAACGCAAACGCGAGCAGCGAGCCCAGCAGCAATACCAGTGGGGTGTTGACAAGAGGGGGAATTCCCAGAAGCATTTCCGAGTAAGTACAAGGGCGGGAAGCAATTCAGGGAATTTGTCTAACAAAGTATCAGGATCCTTTACTGCAATAAATTCCTCGTCGTCTACGACAATATATTACTTATTTGTCATTTCCAGTGGTATCCAAAGACAAGTGGATTCACTGTGTTTCAGGATCTTGTTGCTCAATCCGATGCTTTGGGGAGACTGATAATTCGCTTTTTCGGATGGCGCTCAAATGGGTTTGACTGTTGCTCTTGTATTCATATATCTAGAATTCTGGAGTGTTTTCAATGCTCACGACGTCCCAATCATCACGGGTTATAACGGGTCCACCAATTGTTGAGTAGAGCAGTACCTGGTAGGCAGGGTCATAGTATCAGGTACCGGGTAGTGTGGTAATTGCGCTTTCAAGAAGAGTCATGAGATAGCAGGAGCGCAAAGGACTCACAACGACCTGGTCCATTCACAACGACCTGGTCCATTCACAACGACCTGGTCCATTCACAACGACCTGGTCCATTCACAACCACCGAAGCCATTCTCTGCTGGTAAAAAGCAGAGGTACGGTGTAGAGCCCCCCTCATGACGCAGTTTGGCACTTTACTTCGTAGCGCCTTAGGTATCTCGGTGTAGTCCGCAAAGTGACGTACTGCTAGCGAGATAAGGCTGACGGGGTTTACCTACGACAATAGCATGAAGATTCAAGGCGAAGACATACCTAACCTTACTGTGCTTGGAGGTAACTTACTGTACAAACAACCATCGAGTGGAGCAAGTATTATTACCAAGGTGTTGATAAGAGTCGAGGGGCGAGTGGAATTATTGCGGACTTCCCGACTCCACAACAATCATTGATGATGCCACTTGGAAGTTAATTGCGACGGAGTCCCCCGAGTCCCCGACTCCGCAATAATTGACTTGACGTTGACGAAGCGGGTATGGGGTTTACCTGGTTGAAGGATTGAAGGAGACTTTCCCTTACCATGTATCTGATACCTCACACCAAGTCAATCTCGTGCAATTGAACTACCTTGCTCCCAGTAGTTGACATATGGCTAAGGTATGGCGTACCTAGCTCTAAAGTACAAATACCTCATGGATATAGCTCAGCCTAACTTGCAGTTTAACTTACCTTACCTCCGTAGGTTACATGAACGGTCCCTCTTCCGTCTAACTTAGCCGCCGGGTCTTGATCTAAGGTAGTGATGCTCCATCCCGGTCGTTGACCCGTCAAGGGTGCTGCCGAGCCTGCAGTCTGCATGACGGGAATTGGTGACGATGAACGGGTTGGGTGCAGAAAGAAAGACTGATGGAGATTATTAAGAAGAGAAGGATTGGCAACTTTTCCTACTTCGATACACCGCTCTGTCCTCGGCAGCAACACGTCGTACGATCTTTGGATGAGGCGTCAGGAAATCCGGTTTTCCACACCAACTAGGTACAGTATCTTCTTCATGTGGGGTCCGCGAAGGGGACAGCCCTGCAGACTCGTGCATGGTGGCCAACCCCTCCAGAACCCACCTCTTCGGACAGCCCGGTGCCGCTGACCACTCAAACTCAATCGTCCGGGGGCTCGAGGTAACTTCGTCTTTTTAAGCCGCTTGAGCCCCATAGATGGTTAAATAAAGTGGACGAAAGCCACGCGGTTCTTATGGAGGAAAATATGGAAGCCGATGATAACTAGCTATCCGATTTCCACTGAAACATCTCCTCCTCTGCGCTCTTCTGCAATCTTTTAGCTAGGATCATTATCATTTTCAGATCTCGGATCGAGTCATCTTGCTGCAGATATGACGCTCGAAGACATTGGCGACGCGCTGGAGTGCGCCCCACGACCAGCTGGGCGCTCCGATGACATCGCGCATCGAACAAGGAATGTCAAGAAGCAACCGCCGCAGAGGACCGTCGAGGAGTTTTGGGACAAATTTACGACCAAACACAAAGGGAAAATCTGGACGGTCCTTCCAAGCAACGGGTATGCCCGAACCAAAGCGGCCAACATGCCGGAGGGGGTCATCAAAGGACACAGGGCCATGCGGTCGTATGAGAAGGCCAAAGCGGAATGTGTTGCGGCCGTCGAGAAGATCGCGTCGGAGTGTCAGAGGGTGAATCAGAAGTATCGCGATGCCCATTTCGACATCGAATTTGACCTGAAAATGGGTCGACGATACTGCCTCAATGGATTGACCAAATCGGATCGAGAGATGAAACCGATGTCGGTCAAGCGTGTCACGGTCAGTTGCTCTCGCTTCGTCACGGTCCTGTGCCGGTGAAGGAATCACTCCTGAACTTGCTAGGATATCTTCGATAACCCACGATTTTACATCGAAGGGGCTACGGCTACCGATGTTCGACAAGGTCGAGATGGGGATTGTTGGTTTATGGCGGCGCTATGCACGCTTGGGAATAAGGAGGGCTTGATAAAGAGGGTATGTGTCGCAAGGAATGAGAAAGTCGGCGTTTATGGTTTTGTCTTCTATCGAGGTAGTCTACGGGCCCGCCATCGGCGGTCAATGGCTTGCCTTACTAACTATCCAACAGATGGCGAGTGGATGACGACGATCATCGACGACAAGCTGTATTTGAGAGTTACCGATTATTATGAAAGTGTGGAGGAGCGTGTGATATGGGAGAACATCAACCGCATCGACTCGGAGGAAGAATACCGGAAGGTTTATCAGACTGGCTCTCGCGCGCTGTATTTCGCGCAGTGCAGCGATGAGAACGAGACATGGCTACCATTGCTGGAAAAGGCTTATGCGAAAGCTCACGGGGATTTCAACGCCATTCAAGGCGGGTTTGTTGGGTGAGCGAGGCATCCTCTACTGCGTCGAGTGTCCACTGACCGTGGAATAGCGAAGCTATCGAAGATCTTACCGGCGGGGTCACGACGGAGCTTTTCACGACGGATATTCTTGATCAGGATAAGTTTTGGACGGACGAGCTCATGAATGTCAACAAAGAGTTCCTGTTCGGCTGCGCAACCGGATTCTTCAGAGACTGGCTTGATCCCAATTACAACGGTCCACGAGAAAGGCGAGGGATAGCAGAGATGCATGCCTACTCAATCATGGAAGCTAGGGAAGTCAAGGGCGAGAGGCTGCTTCGTTTGAGGTGGGCATATGTCGCCACTCTACCGTACCACGACCTCTGACTTCTCCATGCAGGAACCCGTGGGGCAGGAAAGAATGGGACGGTCCCTGGTCTGATGGTTCCGAGCAATGGACGCCCGAATGGCTGGGGTTGCTTGACCATAAATTCGGCAACGATGGGGTATGGCGATCTAGTCCGAGTATGTAGGGCCCCTTTGAGCTGACTTCCAACTAGATGTTTTGGATCTCTTACAAGGACCTGATGAGGAAATATCAACACTTTGATCGAACCCGCCTCTTTGGTCCTGAATGGACCGTCACCCAACAATGGACATGCTTAGATGTGGAATGGTCGGCAGACTACCACGACACCAAGTTCATTATAGAATTGACGAAGACCAGTCCAGTGGTCATTGTCCTCTCACAGGTATCCTCTTGAGAAGGCGCGCTAGCGTGTGCGGCAGACACTCATACTTCTCTAGTTGGACCCACGATATTTCGATGGGTTGGAAGGCCAATACGAATTTCAGCTTCAATTTCGACTTGAGAAAGATGGCGAAAAGGACTACATCGTTCGCAGCCATGGCAACTATATCATGAACCGATCCGTCAGTACCGATCTGGTACTCAGCGCAGGCACCTATTCTGTGCTCATGAAGATCATCGCCACACGTGACACGGAAAAGCCTACCCCTGATGAGGTTATCAAGACCAAGTGCCGAGCGATGCGTGAAAAACTTCTGCAGATTGGTCTCTCATACGATCTTGCGCATGCCAAGGGGCGATTTAAGGAGACCGAAGAAGAGAAGGAGGAACGAGAGAGAAAAGAGAAGGAGGCGGAGAAAGAGAGAAGAAGGGCAGCGTTAAGGCTGCAACGTCGCAAAGAATGGCAACATGGTAAGAATGTTCTTAAGAAAGTTCGGGCACTGGAGAAGAAGAACAAACAGAGGAAAGATGAGAGAGCCCGCGAGAAGGCCGAAACACGCATGGTTGCTGGTCTATCTGTCGAAGATGACCGAAGTGACATCGGTTCCTCTGAAGGCGACAAGACCACAAATGGTGAATCCGAAACCGAAGAGTCGGCCCCCGCGGAGACAGTCAACGGTTATCAACGTGAAGCCAGCAGAGCAGCGCCAGTCTCGCGACCGGAAGAGCACATCAAACGATTCAACGAAGAACTCGACCGTGCGAGCCGCCGAGAGGGCATCCCCAGCCTGCGCGTGAACGGTTCCGCGGCCCTTCTGGGCGATTCTCCGGACGGCGAGAGCGACTCCGACTTCGAATCCGTGTTCGACTCGGAGGTGGGCGTCACGCCATCGGTAATGACGGCACTCCTGGACCGCGCGCATGAGCCGGCACCTGATGACGACATGGACTTTGAGCACGATCCGTGGAACGCCGTCTGCGTCGTGGGCTTGCGCGTGTATTCCAAGGACCCGGCGCTCTCGGTCGAGATCGTGCGGCCGAAGAGGGACGGGGATGCGGAGGCGCCGCTGGACCTGGACGATCCGGCCGCTGGGGCGACGAAGAATGCGAAGAGTCCCGAGGGGAGCGTCAAGGGCTTCAAAACTTGAGCTCATAGTTTGACGTCGTGCTCTAATTTCGCGAGTCCCGGGGGGTTTGAACCCAAGTCGCAAAGTCGGGCTAACCTCGTAACATTTTGTCCGACCCCTACTTACCATCTAATAACTATCGAAGAAATGGAATCTTTTACCATGATCGCAACTATCTTCAGGTTGAGGAGATTATGATGCCCGAGTCTGCAATTTCCCGAACCTCGATCAGCTTTTGCTCGAGGGTTTGCATATCTACCAAAGGAGTGAGTACCACTGCCTCAGAGGAGCCGGGACGAGCTTTTGTAAACCCAGCCAATGTCATGCATACCTTAGCCTCCCCGTAACGATAATGCAGCCAAGACCGTACCTCGTACCGCCCAGACTGTCACCTCCCGCCAATGGAATTGTCAAGATATGTCACTTCGAGATCTCCATTTACTTATAGTACAGTACAAGCTAAAGTGATCTGTATCGTGGCCCTGTGTATGTAGGCATCCACCTTCAGCAAAGAGGTACGCAGATAGCTTCACCTTTGTGACGACATAGTCCGATTCCCCTCACTCGACGGGTTTCAAAGAGCCAGTCACTCTGATGAAGTCGCAGAGGTATAGTTGTGTCTCTATCAGCGTAGTACATCTCGAAACCACCGACCAATCTCCATCATCTCCCCCGCCCTCTCATCAGCACCGCTTGTCGGCAACAGGCCCCTTCCGGGTTCAACGACCAGGCGTACTCTCTGCTCAGCCTCCATCCTCGCGCGATCATTCGATCGAGCAACCTGCTCCTCATCGTAAAGCCAAGGGTCCGAGAACGTGTCGTTGCTCGGTCGCTCGTGTAGCACGATGCTCCTTCGCATCAGCTCGACGAGCGCGACGCCTTGATCCCGTAGCAGGCTCTCTTCTCTCACGCTGACTCTCATTTTGGGTAACCGTAGCCCTGAGCCGGAGGGAGGGAACCGACGATGTGCTTTGCGTCGTTTCGTTGCCGGTTCTTCTTCTGGCGTAGGGCTGAGCGGGTCGGGACCAGAAGTGGGAGTGGGAGAGTCTTCGGAAGGTATGTCGATCCCGGGGCTACGGAAGAACAGAAGAGGGCTGGCGAATGGATCGAAATAATGCTCTGGTTTGGAGAAGATCCGTTGGCGCAGGGAGAGTAGGTCGGGGGCGCGAATCGGTCCTTCTTGGCCGAAGGCGGTCCAGGAGTCCGTGGAAGTGGGTTTCAATCGTTGCCTCCTCTTTCCTGTCGTGTTCTGGTCCACATAATCGGCCTCGTAGTGCTCGCGCTGGTGGTTGGCGACTGTGTCCGGAAATGTCCAGTCCACGACCGGGTTGGCTACTGCGGCAGCCCCTATGCCGCTTCTTCCAATATGACTCTCCGTCAACGCCAGCATGGCGGCCAGACCGCCGCCTGTGAGTTCTCCATATACGCCAATACGCCGTGGCCCTCCGGATGACCATGCGCCGTCGGGTGCAGAGGTACCATGGACTAGATGTTTCAGGACCCAGTCGTAGCCGGCTAGCACATCATGTATAGCTTTGGGAAACCTGTGCTGGCCATCCGCAGAGAGCCGATAGTTGATACGTACAATAGTTGACCATGAGGAGAGGGAGAGTAGAGAGGGCGATTTTATCTCGGGCTGGAGGTCAGCAGTTGGTGGAAGTGGACCCCGCGGTAGGAACAGAATGGTGGGTGTAGAGTCAGAATAATTGGGAGGACGGTGGATGCTGTGATTGAATTCGCGTCAGTAAGCAAACGCGTAGAGGGATTTAAGGCATTTATACTTGAGGGTGATATAACCACTCGATCCGACTTTGACGTTCACATCGTCGGACCGTGACGGAGCGACAGTTGAATATTGCCGCAACCTACACCGGAGGCTGTTCGATCGTGAACCATGTTGCAATCCATAAGCCGCATGGAACAGTGCTCGCATCTCTTGCCTGGCTAGGAGCCATTGCGACATGTGCCAGTCAAGGTGCAGGTTGTCATTGAAAGGAAAGGTGCCTATGGAAGACTAGATCGAGATTAGCGTACATTAAAGTACACTCTCAACCTTCGAGGCGCATCCGGTTCAATGTCGGAACTCCTGGCAACGAGCACGCGGATCAAGCAGCAAAGAAGGCGGCAGAGGGAGATGTTCAGACCAGTCAAAGCCTGAAATACACCCCCAAAAGCCTCATCGCGGCCATCAAGACACAGTCCGCGC
>JAABUY010000200.1_pt1 | contig 121234 bp, 120 predicted proteins | sample 5560271 | NCBI WGS metagenome assembly JAABUY01 (sample SAMN10711886, study PRJNA513374) | rock metagenome | isolation source: Antarctica rocks | place: Antarctica: Victoria Land, University Valley
CAAGGCACGTCAGCAACGCCTGCGCGACGCCACCGTGGCACCTTGCACTGCAACAACCACAGCTCGACCAGTGACTCTATTAGCTCTGAAAGGCAAGCCTTCCAGGTTCCCAGCCTGCACCACGGGGGGGAAGAGTCTTTGCAGGCCTCATCATCTATATAATCAATATCATCAATATCTTTCTCATTCTTAATATTATCTTCATCATCTTTAGACAGTTTACAAAATTAGATTCTTTTAATAGATTTATTATTATTATTATTACTGAACCTTTTCTGAAGCTGATACTGAGAGACAGACAATTGAGAATTAAAAGATTGAATTGAAATATTTATTAAAAATATAAAATTATAATTTTTAACTTTAAATTTACTGATATCATTGCTGTATTGTTTCTGAAGCTGACACTGAGAATTAAACAGTTAAAGATTGAAGAGCTGAACAGAAGTTTTAGTAGTTTTTATAAAATTGATTTTTTTAGTTTATGAATCATTAAATAACAATTCAGACTGTTGAAAATGATTTAAGATATATAATTGAGATTATGACTGATTTGAAAGTTAAGAATGTAGCTAAAAGTTAATTAATTTAGTGTTAAATAATTCTGAAATAAGAAATTAAAAAAGCAATCTTAATGAAATTAAATTCTTAAAGTTAAATGAATGACTAAATTAATTTATATTAAGTGTCTTGTGAAGAATTCTGTTAAGAATGAAGAAGCAAAATTATAATAATTGATCAGCAAATACTTTAAGAGCTTCTTAATGATCTTTAATGAATTGATCAGTAAATATGTTCAAAACATTGTGTTGAAATGTGAAAAAGTAAGAATTGAATGCTGAAGAAATAAGTGATGATGATTTAAATATTAAAGATTATTAATATTTCTGTATTTAAAAGCTAAACTATTTAAGAACAGCTAACTAATAAGAAAACTTTTAAATAATTAGTAATTAACTGAAAAAGCTTTCAGCAGTAAATAAAGTAAGATTGATTTAGTATTTATTGAATAATTCAGAATTGAATATTTCAGAATTAAGTAACTGAGATAAAATCTTTTAATTTTAATAAATTATGAATAAATCTTAATTAAAATTCATAATTATAATACTGTTTTCTTGAGCTTCTATTGCTGAAATAATACAATAAAAGAGATTTTGCATCAAGAATGTTAAGTAGAAGATCATTAATGATTAAAATAATTTAAGAAGTTTAAGTATTTATTAAGATCTTTATTGATCTTGATGCTGACAGATTATATAAATTATTATAGATGAAACATAGTAAGCTTTTAATTTTAGATTTTGATCAAGTAAAATGAAATTGAAGTGAAAAATAGAAGAGTTTATAAACAGAATATACATTAAAAGCAAGATATAAAAAGCATTTATTGTCTATTTAAATTTTATTAAATATAAATAAGATTTTTAAATTATATCTTTAATTAAAAGACTATAACTTAGTTTAGATAGACTTAAAAAATTCAATGATTATGCTTATTGAATTATAAAGCATTATAATAAATAATTATTTTATAAAAATTTAAAACTAGAATTGCTCTTAATCTCTGTTAAACTTAAAATAGATGCATAAATAGCTATAAATAATCTTTATAATATTCTTAAACTCTGTTAAGAAGCAATGTTCTAGCTGCTTCTATGAAGCAGAGTAAAACTAATGTCAAAGACTGAGTAAAGATTCTATTTACATTGACTGCAGTCAATATTCTTTTTACTTCTTCTATAACTCTCTTGATCAAGATGTGCTCATAGACAACACAGTTTAGAGATTTCATTAAATGATATAATATAACATAAATATTTATTTTCTTTCAATAAATTATAAGCTCAAATTAACAAAAAGCTTCTTAAAGAAAGTGTATACTTCTAGTGTAATAACAGCTGAGTATATCAGTTTTTAAGATTTATAAAAGATTTATAATAAATTTGACTTTAGCAGAATCAGCACACTGATAATAGCTATGTACATTAATTATTAAGATTCACAGTCAATTCAACTTTAGCAGTATCACTGACTATTGAGATTTGTAATAAATTTAATTTTAGTAGAATTAGTATTCTGCAGCAGTTGAGTACATTTAATTTAAAAGATTTATAAAGAATTAATCTTAACAAAAATCAGCATTTACAGTTATTCAGAAAGCACTGTTCTTTAATAGCTTAATATAAGTCATTAAAATGAATAAGCACTACTGTCTTACAAAATAAAAGATATAAAAGCTTTTTATTTGTTTTATTTATATTATCTTTAATACATACATTGTTATTTTACTTTATGCACTTCTTATACTTCATATCAACTATCATCATCATAAACTTCAACAACTTCTTTACAAAGCAACAACTCATCTCAATTCTTATTTATAAGAACTGCAATCAATGATTTACTCTTATAAGAAGATAATTAATAGAAAAAGATCTATAAAATATTGTTGAAGTCTTAACAATTAATATGTTAATTAATAAATTCTTAGACTCATTTCTTCTCAACAGTCTCAGCTTTAAAAGTCAGAAAATTAATGTAAAGACTTTATATTGACTTATTATCTGTATAAATGCAGATAATTAAGAATATCTGATGAATAAAATCAGTATAAAAAATGTTTAAAATGTATTAAAGTTTAAGTACAAAAAGAAGCTGCAGATGACTGAGAGACAATATTTAATGAAGTTTGTTAAGTACAGAATGTCAGAAAACATATTTATTAAAGAAGCATAAATTTATTTGAGTAAATTTAGTAGAAAGATTGCTGCAACTTAGTTTGATATGACTGAGTTGTTTAAATTAGAATAACAATTTTAAATATTGCTTTAAGCATTATCAGTTAAATACATTGTGATCTGTAATGTCATCAATACTCAGAATAATTTAGACATTAAAAGAGATCTATAAAAGCTTTAGAAAAAAGAGACACAACTTAAAATTAATAAGACTGTGATTGTTTTGTGAACAGACAAACAGAAAGAAGATTAATGTTTAATAAATTAAAATTGCAGTTTATTAAATTATTACACAGTTAATATTAAGCAACATTATTGCAGATCATTTAGCTCAGACAGTAATTATTTTTCTTATTACTTTATTAAATACTTTCTTTGCAACAGCTTTCACTTCATTAAAGATTGTGAATTTCTTTCTGATGTTAAGCAAAATATTTAAAAAAAGATAAGCAGATTAACTGTAATCAAGCTGTACAAATTGACTGCAGTTAAGTTGTATTAAAAGTCAGTTTATAAAGAAAAAGAAAAGAGACACAGAGCTTTTAATACAGAAGTCAGTAACAGTAATGATGATGATTTTTTCTTTAAATTTAAAGAGAAAGAGAAAGTTAATGATGAAATTGCTGTCTTGTTTAAGAAAACTGTCAATAAAATGCTTAAATTTAAATAAATTACAGACTCTAAATTCTTCTTATACATAACTGATTAACTTTAACTCTTCAGTGACTTTCTTATATGAATGAGATGTTGACAAATTAGAGTTAAAAGAAGACATTTATACTCTTGTTATTGTAAAATAATTATTATACAAGTCAGATCAGAAAATTCTGTGTCTCTTTTAAAAAATTCTATAAGACTGAGTTTAACACTCTATGTGTTTAAACTTGAGATCAATCTTCTGTTAAGAAAGTAAATGTGCAAAATGAAACTGCATAAAAGCTTTAATTAACACTGTTTTTAAATGTGTGATAAGCACAGCAAGACTATAATAGAAGTGTTAGAATAAGATGAAATTTATATAATTAAGTATATTGTAAAGAGTCTTAATGAATTTGCTTTAATATTTATAGTGTATACATTACATTCAGAGATCATCTTTTCTGTTACTGCTTCAGATACAAGTCTGTATATTTAGACTTATGAACATAATCTTATGACTGACTTCTTAGATATCAACATTGCATCATTAAATAAAAAGATCAAGGCTTACAGACTTTAACATTAACAATTTGTTCATCTTAATTCTGCAAAGTTGCATGATCTTTACAAGATGACAATTCTTAAAAAGTCAATTCTCATCATTAAGAACAATGAGAACATATATAAGATTTGTGCTCTGATTAAGTTCATTAATAAGTAAGATTACACTGTAAGTAAAAGAAAGATTAACATTTTCATTCTTATCTTTATTGACATATATAGCTCATTATTCTTATCATTTAATGAATATCAGTACTTTCTGAAGATAGTAGATAATCATTTCTGAAAGATGTAAATGATATCATTAAAGTGACATAATAAGATCTCACAGATACTATAAGAATGATGATTAAAGATTAAACTTCAGATTGATGTAAAGATTCTTGCTGTATAAAGTGACAATAAAACAAAGTTAAAATTCATTTTAAATAACTGATGTAAATCTTTTAACATTACACTGCAATACATGATGCTCTACATATCAATTCAGAATGACATTGTCAAAAGAGTCATTCAAATCACTGAGAATTCAGTGTGTATTATAATTAAAGAGATATAACTGTCAATAAAGTTCTGAGTACAAACAGCATAAATAGATATCTATCTTTACAATTAAACAATAATTAATCTTTTAATTAACAGCAAGCAAATAACTCTCAAGAAAGCTTTTACTGATGTGAAGTCATTCATTAATTACATTTATATATAAGAATACAAATATTACAGCTATATTGATCTCAAGTTACTATCTGAAGACAGACACAACAAGTTTATGAATTAAGAATAAATAAAAGTCTTTATGAATTACATTGAGAAAATCACAAAGCAGTATCAGCTTTGAGCTTCAGATCTTAAGCATATCATTAAAAATTACACTGTAAAGTTTGCTAAAAGCAAGAAGAGAGACACTGTTAATTTTAAACTGCAACAGTAAATATTAAATGTTCTTTTAGACAGAAGACTCATTAAACATTTATGAAAGAAGTTAATCATTATGAAGATCATAGCTTTAAATCAGACATTTATAACTTAAAACAATAAGATGCAGTCTAACTTAATCATGATTAAGGCTGACAAGTCTTAAAATAAACAATATGAGATTAAGCTGACTGCAGTTAATCTAGATAAGTCATTAATTAAAAAGATCAACATTAATTAAGTTAAGATGATGACACTTAAAGAAGTCAGAACCTTTCTGTACATTGAGATTTTAAAATGAAAGAGAGATGATAATGACAACAATTAAGATGTAAATGAGCTCTTAATTAAAATAGTAAGAATTATGCTGACATTTACAGCATTCTTTATAGACAAAAAAGACTCTATAATTAAATTTAACATTTTAATATCTGTCATCTATACTGAAGCAGTGAGAAACTCAATCTGAGAAGAAATGTAAAAGAACATTATTTATGCAGAGCTGACAGTCTTGACAATAAATGAAATATAAGAAGAGATTGTGTCATCAAGAAAAGTCAACATTATAATCAGTAAATAAGTCTTTAAACTCAAGCTGAACACTAACAGATTCTTAAATAAGCTTAAGATAAGATTTATGATAAGAGACTTCTCATAAATATACAGTATTGATTATAAAAATATCTTTGCTTTTACTGTTAAATTTAACACTCTGTAAGTCTTTCTGACTATCATTACACTTAAGAATTTAGAGTGTCATCAAGTAAATGTCAATAATATTTTTACAAAATTCTTTCTGAAGAAAACAATCTATATAACATTTTTTTCTGAAATCAATGTTGCATCTAATCATATTCTGTATATACTGCACAGCCTTTATGATCTTAAGCAAGTCACACAGAACTGACATAAACAATATATCATTAAACTGCTTAAGTTAAATTTTCATTAAAGCAAGACTGATTTCTATCTTCTTCTTTACAGCATTAAAAGAATCATGCTGCTTCTTTATATAAATAATATTGTTATAACTTCAACAAATCTATTACACATTCTCTGATTTAAGCAAGCTCTTGTGAACATGTTTAAAGTTAAGAACTTAAAGAAGACACAGAAAATTCTTGACATTTAAGTTATACATAATTGCAAAATGAGAACTCTTGTTGAGAAGTAGTGTTCTAGCTGCTTCTATAAAGTGAAGTAAAACTAATGTTAAAGACTAAATAAAAACTCTATTTACATTAACTGTAGTCAACATTCTTTCTACTTCTTCTGTAACTCTCTTAATCAAGATGTGCTCATAGACAACACAGTTTAGAGATTTCACTAAATAATATAATATAATATAAATATTTATTTTCTTTCAATAAATTATGAGCTCAAATTAACAAAAAGCTTCTTAAAGAAAGTGTATACTTCTAATGTAATGACAGCTGAATATATCAGTTTTTAAGATTTATAAAAGATTTATAATAAATCTGACTTTAGCAGAATCAGCACACTGATGATAACTATATATGTTAACTATTAAGATGCATGATCAATTTAGCTTTAATAGTATCATTAATTATTGAGATTTATGATAAATTTAACTTTAGCAGAATCAGCATTTTGCAGTAACTGAGTATGTTTAATTTAGAAGATTTATGAAGAATTGATCTCAGCAAAAATCAGTATTTACAGTTACTCAAAGAGCACTGTTCTTTGATAGCTTAATATGAGTCATTGAGATGAATAAACATTATTATCTTATAAAATAAAAGATATAAAAGCTTTCTATTTATTTTACTTATATTATCTTCAATATATACATTGTTATTTTACTTTATGCACTTCTTATACTATGTGTCAACTATCATCATCATAAATTTTAACAACTTCTTTATAAAGCAATGACTTGTTTTAACTCTCACTCATAAGAACTGCAATTAATGATTCACTTTTATAAAAAGATAATTAATAAAAAAAGATCTATAAAATGTTGTTGAAGTCTCAACAGTCAATATATTGATTAATGAATTCTCAGACTCATTTTTTCTCAGCAGTCTTGACTTTAAAAGTTAGAAAATTGATATAAAGATTTTATATTAACTTATTATCTACATAAACACAGATAATTAAGAATATCTGATGAACAAAATTAATATAAAGAATGTTTAAGATATATTAAAGTTTAAGTATAAAAAGAAGCTGCAGATAACTGAGAGACAATATTTGATAAAGTTTGTTAAATATAAAATGTTAAAGAATATATTTATTAAAGAAGTATAGATTTATTTGAGCAAATTTGACAGAAAGATTGCTGCAACTCAGTCTGATATGATTAAGTTGTTTAAATCAGAATGATGATTTTAAATACTGTTTTAAGTGCTATCAGTCAAGTATGTTATGATCTATGATGTCATCAACACTCAGAACAATTTAGACATCAAAAAAGATCTATAAAAGCTTTAGAAAAAAGAAGTACAACTTAAGACTGACAAGACTGTCATTGTCTTGTAAATAAATAAATAAAAAGAAGATTAACATTTAATGAATTAGAACTGCAGTTTATTGAATTACTGCATAATTAATATTAAGCAACATTATTGCAGATCATTCAGCTTAAACAGTGATTATTCTTCTTATTGCTTTATTAAATGCTTTCTTTACAATAACTTTCACTTCATTAAAGATTGTGAATTTCTTTCTAATGTTAAGCAAAATACTTAAAAAAAGACAAGCAAATTAACTGTAATTAAGCTGTACAGATTAATTGCAGTTAAGTTGTATTAAAAGTCAATCTATAAAGAAAAAGAAAAGAGATACAGAGTTTTTGATACAGAAATCAGTGACAGTAATAATAATGATTTCTTCTTTAAATTTAAAAAGAAAAAGAAAGTTAATAATGAAATTGCTGCTTTATTTAAGAAGACTGTCAATAAAATACTTAAATTTGAATAAATTGCAGACTTTAAATTCTTCTTATACATAACTGATTAACTTTAACTCTTCAGTGACTTTCTTATATGAATGATATGTCAGCAAATTAAAGTTAAAAAAGAACATTTATATTCTCATTATTGTGAAATGATCATTATACAAATCAAATTAAGAAATTCTGTAAAATTAAGTTCAACACTTTACATATTTAAACTTGAGATCAATCTTCTATTGAGAAAGCAGATGTACAAAATGAAACTGCATAAGAGCTTTAATTAATATTGTCTTTAAATATATAATAAATATGAAAAAACTATAATAAAAACATTAGAGCAAGACAGAGTCTATATAGTTAAGTATATTGTAAAGAGTCTTAATGAATTTATTTTAATATCTGTAATATACACATCACATTCAGAGATTATCTTCTCTGTTATTGCTTTAGATGTAAGTCTGCATATTTAGACTCATGAGCATGATTTTATAATTAATTTCTTAGATGTTGACACTGTGTCATTAAATAAAAAGATCTAGACTTACAGACTTTAACATTAATGATTTATTCATCTTGATTTTATAAAGTTGTGTAATCTTTACAAGATGACAATTCTTGAAAAGTTAATTCTCATCATTGAGAACAATAAGAACATATATGAGATTTATGCTTTAATTAAATTCATTAATAAGTAAGATTACACTGTAAGCAAAAGAAAGACTAACATTCTTGTTCTTATCTTTATTAATATATGTAACTCATTATTTTTGTCATTTAATAGATATCAGTACTTTCTGAAGATAATAGATAATCATTCTTGAAAGATATAAACAATATTGCTGAAGCAATATAATGAAACTTCATAGACACTGCAAAAATGATGACTAAAGATTAAACTTCAGATTGATGTAAAGATTTTTGCTGTACAAAGTGACAATAAAACAGAATTAAAGTTCATTTTAAATAATTGATGCAAGTCTTTTAACATTACACTGCAATATATAATGTTTTACATGTCAATTCAGAATGACATTGTCAAAAGAATCATCTGAATCACTGAGAACTCAGTGTGTATCATAATTAAAAAGACATAACTGTTAATAAAGTTCTGAGTGCAGACAGTATAAATAGATGTTTATCTTTGCAATTAAATAGTAATTAATTTCTTAATTAATAGTAAGTAGATGACTTTCAAGAAAGCTTTCATTAATGTAAAGTTATTCATTAATTACATTTATATATAAGAATGCAAGTGCTACAGCTACATTGATCTTAAGTTACTACTTAAAAATAGATGCAACAAGTTCATGAATTAAGAATAAGTAAAAGTCTTTATAAGCTATATTGAGAAAATCATAAATCAGTATCAGCTTTGAGCTTTAGATCTTAAGTATGTCATTAAGAATTACATTGTGAAGTTTACTAAAAATGAGAAGAAAGACACTGTTAATTTTAAACTGTAATGATAAACATTAAATGTTTTTCTGAACAGAAGACTCATTGAATGTTTATAGAAAAAGTTAATCATTATGAAGATTATAGCTTTAAATCAGACACTTATAACTTAAAACAGTAAGATGCAGTCTGACTTAATTATGATTAAGATTAACAAGTCTTAAAATAAACAATATAAGATTAAGTTGACTGTAATTAATCTAAATGAGTCATCAGATAAAAAGATCAACACTAATTAAGTTAAGACAGTGATACTTAAAGAAGTCAAAATCTTTCTGTGTGTTGAGATCTTAAAATGAAAGAAAGATAATGATGATGATGATTAAGATGTGAATGAGTTCTTAATTAAAATTTTAAAAATTATACTGACACTTACAACATTCTTTACAGACAAAGAAAACTCTATAATTAAATGTGACATTTCAACATCTATTATTTATGCTGAAGCAGTGAGAGACTCAATCTGAGAAGAAATGTAAAAGAATGTTATTTATGCAAAGCTGACAGTCTTGATGATAAATGAAACATGAAAAGAGACTGTATCATTAAGAAGAATTAATATTGTAATCAGTAAATGAATCTTTAAACTTAAGCTGAACATCAACAGATTCTTAAATAAGTTTAAGACAAGATTTGTAATAAAAGACTTTTCATAAACATATAATGTTGATTATAAAAATATTTTTATTCTTATTATTAAATTTAACATTCTGCAAGTCTTTCTGACTATTGTTGCACTCAAGAATCTAAAGTGTTATTAAGTGAATGTCAATAATGTCTTTACAGAATTCTTTCTAAAGAAAATAATTTATATAATATTTTCTTTTAAAATCAATATTGCATCTAATCATATTCTACACATACTGTACAGTCTTTATAATCTTAAGCAAGCTGCACAGAACTGATATAAATAATATGTCATTAAATTACTTAAATTAAGTTTTCATTAAAGTAAGACTGATCTCTGTCTTCTTCTTTACAGCATTAAAAGAATTATGCTGCTTCTTTATGTAAACAATATTATTATGACTTCAATAAATCTGTTATACATTCTTTGATTTAAGCAAGCTTTTATGAGTGTGTTTAAAGTTAAGAACTTAAGAAAGATACAGAAAATTCTTGACATTTAAGTTATATATAACTGCAAAATGAGAACTCTGCATCTAAATCAGACTTATTATGTAAATAAGATATTAAAGAATCTTTACATGCAATCTGATAAGTATAGAGTCATCAGCATTTTACTTAACAGATATGGTGTTTTTTATTTTGCTGACTTAACTGATTAAAGAATAGATTAAAGACAGTATCAACAGACAATTAAAAGTTTAATGTATGCAGCAATTTATATTTAATTAAACATTATCTTCATACTAAATTGACTAAATCAATATCTCAGTGATTCTATAAAGCATCATAAATACATACTTAAGAAACTACTGCAATACATAAGATTAATTATCAATCTCAGCATCATATATAGTTTTAATGAAAGTTAAGTAATGCTTAAATACTCTGACTTTAACTATGCTTTAAATAAATAGAATTGAAAATCAATTTTAGAATGTATTTATATGCTTGAAGATGAATCAGTGTTGTGAGCAAGTTAAAAGTAGAAGTTTATTGTTATTTTAATTACTGAGATTGAATACATAATTATGTCAATGTATACAAAGACTGAGATCTAACTTGAATAGATGTTAAGAAATATAAGTATAAGCAAATATCTTGAAGTTAATTTATACTGTATAAGTATTCAAAAGAATGAAACTCATTAAGCATCTTTACTTATTTAGCTTAAAGAAGACAATTAAGTTGTTTTGATTTTAATTAAGAATGCATATATACATAAGCAGTTAAAGTACATTGATGTCTTTTATTATAACATTTATAATCTGTATAAGTGCAATCAGATTCAGATAGACTTTGTGTTTAATTAAAAGATAATTATTAACAGACTTATTAAGTCTCTGTTTAAACAGATCTTTAAGCAGTTTATTAAACTTATAAAACTCACTGTTAATGATTAATTAAATTTTTAAATGATTTGTTAAACTTTTAATGATGTGTTTAATCATTTAATGTTTGTTGTCAGTGAGAGTCAATAGATGCAGTCTTACTGAGTGAAAGTGTTGAGAGATGATGTTTTAATTACTTTTATAAAGTAAAATAAAATTAATGTTAAAAACTAAGTAAAGACTCTGCTTACATTAACTGCAGTCAACATTCTTTTTACTTCTTCTATAACTTTCTTGATCAAGATGTGCTCATAAATAACATAATTTAGAAATTTCACTAAATAACATAGTATAGCATAAGTATCTACTTTCTTTTAATAACTCTGCATCTAAATCAGACTCACTACATAAACAAGATACTAAAGAATCTTTACATGCAATTTGATAAGCATAAAGTCATCAACATTTTACTTAACAAATATAATATTTTTTGTCTTGTCAGCTTAACTGATTAAAGAATAGATTAAAGACAGTATTAATAAATAATTAAAAGTTTAATGTATACAGCAATTCATACTTAATTAGACATCATCTTTACACTAAATTAATTAAATTAATATCTCAGCAATTCTGCAGAACATTATGAACATACATTTAAGAAATTACTGCAATACATAAAATTAATCATCAATCTCAGCATCATATACAGCTTTAATGAAAGTCAAGTAATACTTAAATACTTTAACTCTGACTATGCTTTGAATAAACAGAATTAGAAATCAATTTTAAAGTGTATTTATATGTTTAAAGATGAATTAATGTTGTAAGTAAGTCAAAAGTAAAAGCTCATCATTATTTTAATTATTGAGACTGAATATATAATTATATTAATATGTATGAAGACTGAGATCTAACTTAAACAGATATTAAGAGACATAAATATAAGTAAATATTTTAAAGTCAATTTACACTGTATAAGCATTTAAGAGAATGAAGCTCATTGAATATCTTTATTTATTTAATTTAAAGAAAATAATTAAGTTGTCTTAATCTTAATTAAGAATGCATATATATATATAAGTAATTAAAGCACATCAATGTCTTTTATTACAACATCTATGATCTATATAAGCATAATCAGATTCAGATAAACTTTATACTTAATTAAAAGATGATTATCAATGAGCTTATTAAGTCTCTATTTAAATAGATCTTTAAGCAATTCATTGAACTTATAAAATTCATTATTAATGATTAATTAAATTCTTAAATGATTTGTTGAACTCTTAATGATATGTTTAGTCATTTGATGTTTGCTGTCAGTAAAAGTCAATAGATGCAGTCTCATTAAGTGAAAATGTTAAGAAGTGATGTTTTAGCTGCTTTTATGAAGCAAGATAAAATTAATATTAAAGATTAAGTAAAGACTCTATTTACATTAACTGCAGTTAACATTCTTTTTACTTCTTCTGTAACTTTCTTAATCAAGATGTGCTCATAGACAACACAGTTTAGAGATTTCACTAGATAACATAGTATAGCATGAATATCTACTTTCTTTCAATAAACTCTGTTTTAACTTATAAATATGTGCAATCTTTTTACTTTTCAGCAGTCAAGACACAGCAACTTCACTTTAAAACATCATCTTAGATGAAATACTTTTCTAAATACTTATTATGAAAATTTCTGAACACATTTAAAGAGAATGAACATGATATTGATGAAAATGCTTAAAGCATTTAAAATTAAAAAAAAAAGTAATTTATATCTGTTTACATTCTCTCTGCATCTAGCTACACTGCTTCTTCACTCAAGAACTTAACAGAGAAGTTGCAGAAGCTTAAAATTCTTAAAATATATAAAAACTGTAACTACTTCACAATCACAGTGTATACAGACATTCTGAGTATGCAGAATGATAAATTATATATGAATTTATTAAATCTATAATTTTTAGTTGTATCATTAAATAATTGTATGTGTAGTTGTCCAAAATGTGTATTTTGATGATGAAACAGTAACAAAACTTAAGCTTTTTGTTGATTTTGCTGCATTTTGTATGTAAAACTCATCAAATACTGCAATAACAACATCATTTGCATAATGATATATTTAAAAATTATAGATTTAATAAATTTATATATAATTTATCATTCTGCATACTCAGAATGTCTGTATACACTGTGATTGTGAAGTAATTACAGTTTTTATGTATTTTAAGGATTTTGAGCTGTCAAAAAACAAGTGCATGTTAATTTTTTTTTTGGTGTTCTGAACGGGACCAGAGTTTTTCTGGCACTGTAAAGAAACATACCTTACCTGACTTTGTTGATCACAATTACGTCATCCACATGGCGATCTTCGGCACAAAGTGCCTAACCTACCTGAAGATACAGGGTAATGACAACGGAAGGCTTACCAGTAGCGACATTCACCAGGGTCGTAAGAATACACTTTGGAAATCAAACAAGAGATTGTCGCAGCTGGAACAGGCTATGGCATCAAGCTCTGCCACACAGTCGCTTGTACGTGCCATCGGCGAGTCGCGACCTTTGATAAGGAAGGCCAGCCCAGTGTGGCTTGCTAGTCGTCCGAAAAGAGCTCTCCACCACTCGAGGACACCAGTGATCACGTCCTCGACCGCTCGCTTGCGGCAGAAGCTTCAGCCCTCATATGATAGAACAGCTTCTCCTCTGCCGGTCGCGGTACGAGGGCGGACCATCTTCATCCAGACGGAGAACACTCCAAATGCCGACGTGAGTAGGTAATCGAAGACAAGACTGACTTAATTGCAGCCTCGCTGACAACAAAGAAGGCATTGAAATTCCTGCCCAATCATCCCGTCCTCCCTCCCGGGCTATCGTCGCCTTTTCTCGAGTACCTCAGCCCGCGGTCTACCCTGGCGCCTCCTCATCCTTCGCCTCTTGCCGCAAAGCTCTTCAACGTGGACGGCGTCACTTCGGTCTTCTATGGACTCGATTTTATCACCGTCACGAAGGCCTCGGATGCACGGTGGGCCCACGTCAAACCGGAGGTGTTCAGCCTCATCACCGAAGCTGTCACGTCTGGAGAACAGATTGTCAACACGGTGGATGACACGTCCTCGGAAAGTGGGCAAGAGGGCGCCGCTCCGGACACTCTCCGATACGACGAGAACGACGGCGAGGTGGTCGGAATGATCAAAGAGTTACTGGAGACACGAATCAGACCGGCCATCCAGGAGGATGGCGGGGATATCGAGTTCAGAGGGTTTGAGAAGGGGAACGTGTTGCTCAAGTTACGAGGTGCTTGTCGGACCTGCGACTCAAGCACGGTGACGTTGAAGAATGGCATTGAGAGCATGTTGATGCATTACGTGAGTGACGGAGCACGTCATAGCGGTCCCTGGCACGAACGTACAGGCTAACGTGTCACTCCCGGCGCAGATCGAAGAAGTTCAAGGGGTCACACAAGTTCTCGATCAGGAAGAAGAGATTGCCATGAAGGAGTTTGCCAAGTTCGAGGAGAAGCTCAAGCTTCAGAAGGGCGCAGAGCCCAGTCCCTCGACAGGGCGAGCAACAGTAGGTTAGACAAGTTTGCGGCTTGAGCAATTCGACTCGCATCTCCGTGACAGACCGTGACTTCTTTTCCAGATCGTGGGTGCGGGGGGCCGCACGACAGCGAGGCACTGACCTTGTTCGAGTCAAGGCCCACCGGTGAGTGTCTCCGGGCATTCCAGAGTCATCAGCAAAGAAAGATCAGCGAAGACCGACCAGCATGGGAAGTGCGACGTTCGAAGAACCGAAGAAGCGTAGGCCTGTCCGTAACACACAGCTGGCGCAGTAATGACTTCCCTGAGCACCAAAGCCAGCCAGCCAGCCAGCCAGCCAATCATTCGGCCGGCCAGCCGTTGTTGCTACTTTACACCTGAGGCGCGACAGGACAAGGCACATGTGATTTTGAAGATCCCCAACCCCGCACTACTTGCATCCCCGCCGAAAGCATCCCACCAGAGGCCCGGGCTCTCTTCTAACCCTATTCCACCAGGTATCTCTCAGGTATAGTTTAGGTACTCTGAGGGTACGGTAGCAAGATGATGAGATGGTCATGGTGGGGTGATGAACCACAACTGACGAAGCCACCATCGCCGATCGTTTAAGTCAACTACTGTCAAACATCAGTCGCCAATAATAATAATCAATAATAATACTGTAATAACAATAACGTTAATAAATAATATCAATCCGACCTAACTTGAACATCATTCCACCATGACCTTTCAAGAGCGATCAACTACAGTAGGTACTGTACGAAGTACCTTACCTTACGATTGACAGCCTTTCGACGTACCTAAGGTACCTAACATGTATATATAAGGTACCTATGGAGTTGAAGCCCTAAGATCCTTACCAGTTTCGATACGAGCAGCTGCTTACCTTACGTCCTATATTGATGCTGAGACCTTACCTTACCTTTACAGGAGTGTCTGACTACCTAGCAGGTAAGGTAAGTTACCGTAAGTAGTCAAGGTAAGGTATTCCATAAGTTCCAATCGAGTAAGGTACCGAGTGCCTCGGGCAGCCTACCGGAAATCATGACCGGGGAGAAAAGCAAGATCTGTAAGTATGATGTATGCTACAGTATATTATTAATTATTACCTTGCGTACAGTACAGTACAGTACTCTAAGGTATGGAGGAAAAGCAGCATTTGAATTGGCACCTTTTACTAGGTACCTTACCTCAGGTACGGGAAGTTTCATGTGCCTTTATACAGCGCTCAAGGCTCCGCCTTTAGAACGAGAGCCAGACACATTGATTACCTTAGGTAAGATAAGTACTCAGGGTTCCTGGTGATGCGCTACCACAGACCGCGGAGCTGGCGCGACCCCGCCACATGCTAACTTAGCCAGTCTCCACCCCACCGGATTGTTAAGGTACCTTAGATAAGGTACCTGGTACAGTACAGTGAGGTCTTGCTGTACAGTAGCAAGGCATTCTGTACTCTTTATCACACAAAGGAACTCGGTGAGTTTTCTCTCTTGGTACAATATCAATACCAGCTTCCTTATTACCTTCATAAGAGACTTTTGAGAAGTCCAGCAACATTAGGTAGACTACCTTATGAATATCTGTCAGAAGTGAGGATTGGGTCAAGGTGAGGGTATTCTTATTGTAAGTGTGGATAAGGTATCCGTACTGTAACGTTAGGTACCCAACTGTGGATTTGAATACCAATATGTTACAGTATCTTACCTCACAGAACCTTACCTAACCCAAGTGATTGATCAAGCCTGCCGCAAGTCTCTTTTTTCTCCACATTCTCTTGAAACCTTTTTCCTCGAGTGCCTGCCCATGTTCCCCCTCTACCTTACCTTAGTTAAGGTACCTTACGTACCTTAGTTACCCTTCCTTAGCCCACACATCTTGGCCAAGCTCACTGCCCCAAAACTCGACCATGACATGACAGTACTAAGGTAAGGCAACCTGGAAGGTACCTTAAGGTCAGGTAGTGGCAGCTTCGTCCCACACCTTTGTCCAAACACCTTTCTCCCTTCCCGTCTCCATCTCAGTCTGCCTCTCAACCACTGTGACCTCCGGTCTCTGTTGTCTTTCATTTTCGTCTTCATATAGGCAGTAGGAAGACAAATACTCCCTTCGTCGTTGACGGCCTGATCAGCCTTGCCCGACTGCTCCTGTTCGCCCAATCTGGTCATTGTCGATCCACAGTGCTATCGCCCGCCTGCTTTCCTTTTTCCTTTCTTTCTCTCTCCATCACCCTCTCGCCCCCCGCCCCCCCCTTCGCTCTCTCTGCCTCCTGCCGAAGCAATAGGTTGTGTCGCCGTTCTCCTCTGTCAACTGACCCCGGGGTCTTTCTCACGCCTCTGGGCCAATTCGGAGAACAAGGTCCTCCAACGGACGGTGTTGTCGGGGATGGCATTGCGCCGTGGTTGATTGCGCACAAAAGTCCTCAGTACATTATAAGTTTCAGGTCGACTCCATATTTCACGCCAGGTTGTGAGTGGGATATACGAAAACACGCCACCGAAGATCCCGCTGTTGAGTACGACTCTGAAAACCAACCTGTGAGGTAGTACGCTAACTGAAATGTAGGCCTTATTACCGTCGTCTGCAATTTATAATCATCAAAAGGACTTCGTCGCCACGATCACTTTCGATATATCAGGTTTTCTGGGGTATATACGTGCTTCTTTGTACTTAGGTAAGAGAAGTCCTTGCGCGCAGCTTGGTGGCATCGTCAGATCAGCCTCCAGCCCGGTCGAACTTAGCGTCGTGGTGTCCACTGGGGCCGAGACCGAGACGCTCTGGGAAATTGATACGATCATCATCATTTCATAACAGAAGTATTCACAACGTTGATGCCACTCATCTCAATGCTCCCGGCCAGGAAGTCTCCGCCGACAACAATCTTGCCGTGGGTCCAGAGTGCCAGATAATCGCTGACTTGATGGTGGCGCAGTTGGCGCTCCACCGTTCATCACCGCTTGGAATTTTCGAGGAATTTTTTCTTGCAAAGTGGCCAAGAACATTGGGCGCTTCACATGCTCTGAATCATTTGCTGAATTCTTTTTGTGATAGATCTTGTAGCCACTTTAGTCACTAGAAATCCCTTGCGGAGGGTTCCTGCCATCCATTGAAATTTTTGTCTCCGTAACAACGTTACGCGCACTGTAAGCGTCCCTGAGCTGTCCTGGCAAGTGTCTGCGTTGACTTACCGCGCTATAGACTCCTACCGTGAATCTGCCAAGAAGACTGTTCCTCAAGATATCAATACGCAGACGAGTCTGCTTAATCTGGGGTACGCTCAACCCACCCCACCGAGGACCTCTTTCATTACACCATTACTGCCCAAAAGCGAATTTTGACACATGCGGTCTTCTGTCCCTCCTCGAGACCTCGATCAGTCTGAATGCGGTACATATGCACATAATCACGGAAGACCCTCTGTCGTGAGCCACGAGATCTACTTTTCCCTGCTGCTCTTTTCAGCCAACGTCACAATTCGGCGTCTGTTTTCTCTCTGTAGCCGTGCGCGAACGAAGCCTTGGCTGAAAGCGCTTTCGCTGTTGGGGGCTTTGCAACCTAGCTTTGCATTCACTCCACATGGTGTCAACGCCTAGGCTGGTCACGAGAACCTAAGCTTACTTGCCACTACTTCTCTTTATCTTCACCTGTCCATCCACACATCTCAGTGCTGTCTTCTCTAGCGGCTGCTGCTTTACTACGGCAGCCATTGGTTCTTGTGCTCAATAAGCTGACTTTTGAGTCGAGGGCCCCGCGAACATTGGCACCTACTCCAGTACGTCGCCGTTTATTCCCCGGTCCAGCCGGTAAGGGTATAGTGTAAGTGCAGGCATCGATTTCATCGGAGCGACCTGTAGCCTCATTCAGTCGGCAATATTACGATCAAAGGCCCAGAATACAGTACCATACACACATTCAACGTGTGTCCTCCGACACTGCCAGGAGCTCAGCCAGGCTGACGGTGAGCTCATCGGGGGTAGCTTTTGTTTGCTTGCAGCATTCAGGCTTCCTTCGAGACAACGAGAACAGACGCATCTTAGAAATCCTCAAGTTGAAGCGATCGTTGACTGCTTTGGGACCTACTTTGTAATATCTTGGACTGCACTGCTGTCGGGAAAGCAAGTCCATATGAACCAAGACTAAGTCGAGTCTGAGGTTTCAGCAGCTTCCTCAATCGCCGGTCGAACGGTCGTCTACTGAATATCAAAGCACGCCAGTGTCGAATCGGGGTAGACACGATAGTAGCATGGCCTCAGCATACAAACCTTCATCGCAAACCGCACCATCGGCACGGTTGTCGTTCAGCGCTTTTACTGGTGCAAATTCCTCCATCCTGCTGGAGAAAGCCCGGCACAATGTGCGCCGCTCAACGCCAGACTCCGAGGCTTTGGCTTCTTCGGATGACGAACAAGATCATCATCACCAGCGCTCTTCGATCTCGGTACCCCAAGCCTCGAAGCCTAGACGCCGTTCCTCGTGGCTGAACGAAGTGCAGCCCATGCCACCTAGGAAAGCGTCCTTTGCGGGGAGTGGCTCGTACTCCCCAGCGAGCTCTCATCCTGCAACGCCTTCGGCTGACCAGACTTCCTGGAGCAATACTGCTGGACCTGCGGCGACATCGAATGTTGGCCGCGGTCACTCGAACAGTACCTCCTTCCCCTGGGGTAGCGCCATCTGGAACATAGATGCGCGCAAAGAGCCACCGTCACGCCTGACGGAAGTGCTACCGTCGCCAACCACTGGGCTTTCCCCTGGGCAGAGTTTCTTCTACGGGGATGAGCCCTTGTTGAGTCCACCTGTCAGCAGAGAGCACACGGGGGACTCGGCGATCCCCTTCCCGATCCCCTTGCACCCGACTCCTAAGACGTACCGCTCGCAGTCTTACTCGGTCGGTCAGCTTGACCCAGAGTCCTCCAATGCAGGCGCGAATGTCTCAAGTGCTTACTACTCCGGCCGCATCAGAAATGGAGGGTCTTATTCGGGTCTGCACCATAGGCCGTCTCGTCCAAGCATGCTCGGGGAAACCTTGCACGACGGAGGAGTGCTGGGTCGTGTCCGGGAGGTTGACGATGACGACGAGAGTACCAACGGGTCGGAGGAAGGCGCTCAGCTTACGTCGGCTCAGGCTCGGACGATTGAGCACCTCGCCATGGAAAACGCCGTGCTCCGGCAAGTAGCCGCGAACCACGGAGATCATTCCCACTTTCCGGGGCGCCTAGCGACCGCCAACGTAGCCGTTACAAGCTCTCCGCACCGCACTGGATCCCGCGGCAACAGCCATCGGTTCCCGGGAAGCCTACCAGAACAGACTAGCTACGCGATTGACGAGATGGATGAGTCAATCGATCTTCAATCTTTGGGAAGCAGTGGTCTATCTGGTAGGCGGTTCAGCGAGTACGGCGCTGATATAGAGAGGCAGATTATCGCTTCTGGAGTTCCTGAAAATCGCAAACTCGAGAGCGTCAAGAAAGGCCATTGGCAGAGTTCCCTTGGCTTCGGTGGATTCGGCGATTCCCCACAGAGTCGACGTCATTCGTTCGCCGATATTACGACCCGTCACGGTTCGATTGGCTCTGTTGGCGATTTACATGCTGGTGTGCCCGGAACGGATGCGAGACCCGAGTATGGTGGTGGTGAGGATGCCGGAAGGTATGGCGACGGCAAGGCCCGCCGCTCCCAGGGCGATCATGGTGAGTATGCCCAATTTCGTATGCGTCATGGCTTCGAGGAAGAAGCACTAGAGCTCGAGCATTTACGCGCCCGCAACTACGCAGCATCCTACTTCTCCGGCATGGACCCCTCTCAACGGGGTGGCGACGTCCATTCCCCGTCCGCGATACCTCCCACTCTCCATCAAGCGTACGTGATGCAAAGTCCATATGGCCGGCAACATGTGGGTATGTCCCAACCCTACCACAATCAGCTTCTCTACGTGGTCACCTTCAAGTGCTCTCGGTCCGACGTCTTTTACATTCAAGAAGGAACAGGCCTCCAGGTTAAGCCGGGTGACTTGGTCATTGTCGAGGCGGATCGCGGTACGGACCTGGGCACAGTTGCGCACGAGAACGTGACATGGTCGAGGGCGAAGGAGTTGAAGGAGCATTATGCGGAGGAGCACTACAAGTGGCTGATGGTATTTTCTCGGCAGGGTCAAAACGGGTTCACTAACGCGCTTGATGCGAATGACCTGGCAGCTGCATCTGATGGCGCCCACGGGAGCGCTGTTGGGGGCATGGGCCCCCTTGGGCATCAAGGCACTCAAGAAGCACCTTCCAGTGAACTGAAACCGAAATTGATCAAACGCTTGGCACAGAATCATGAGATACAGTCCTTGAGAGATAAGGAGGGTAACGAGGCTAAGGCGAAAAGGGTCTGCCAGCAGAAGGTCGTCGAACACCGGCTGAATATGGAGATTCTGGACGCGGAGTTTCAGATGTGAGTTTCGCACGTTGCATGGGGGGGTACTAGCTGAACGCCATCTAGGGACTGGAAGAAGCTCACCTTTTACTACTTTGCGGATGCCTATATCAATTTCAATTCACTTGTGACCGATCTCTTCAAGATTTACAAGACACGCATCTGGATGTCCGCTATCAACCCGGCTTCCTTCGCCACTCAAACTGCCGGCCTTCAGCCGCCGAGCGGGATTGGACCCGGTGCGCTCAGGCTCGGTCGGGCCAGTCCGTCCGAACGGCGCCAGCAGCAACAGGAGCACCTAGCATATGGAGGTCTTGGCGCCTCTCGAACATCTCACGGAAGCTTCGGCCAGCCTTTCGACAGAAATGCGGCTCTCCCAACGGCCAGGACTGCGGACATGGCACATGTCTACAACCAACCCTATCAGCAATTTAGCCAGGCACTCCGCCAGCCTGTCCTTAGCATGGGCGAATATCTCCAGGGCGACCAGCTCCAAATGGATCCTCTGCCCACCTTCAATCCCGCCAACTACGGCATTGTTGATTCCGGCCTATCCGAGTACACTACTAGCGTTGGCCAGAATGAGAATGGGATGAGAGGGGTGCATCCCATGGGCACCGATTGGGTGGGCAATTTCCAGGGATTGTCACTCGGGTTGTAATGCGGCAGTCATCACGAATCTGGCGCGGACGTTCATGGGAGGAGCTCTCACTTGCGTATACCGAAGCATCCGTCAAGACAGCTGGAAATCCAGAGGACGGGAGAGCCAATCTGCAAACCGGGCCGATCGGTGCCTGAATCATTATATGCACACGCAACCGAAGATATCACTGGAACACTCGCCGCGAAAACGGTTCTTATAATGGTTATACACCGAAAGACATGCTGCTCGTGTTGCAAGTCACGCATTTCCACAGTAGATCATGCCACCTACCACCGTCTCTACGGGTCTTCTACTTCGCAAATATAGCCTTCCTTAATTGTATCAGTCTTAAGAGAGGGGTTTACGACACGGCTAAGACACTCGGTCCTTTGGCGACGTGGGCTTTCACTCCTCTCAGCAAGATATAGACTTTCGGTCTTACGTGGCGCACAGGTCACGCTTGCTTTTACTGGTGTTTGAACCCCTCGGTTCGCTTCGATACCAGCTCTTATACGTTAAGATCTACAGACTCTGACGCCGCTGATGACTGCACGATTCGAGGGAGTACCTTGATGGTTCCTTACTGTCATCTGTACTTAGATTGCGGGGATCTAGATACTCATGGACGAGGGGACCTCTGACATACGAGGGAATTTGGATAATGATCCGGTTTACTGCTGTCATTGCATTTTTGCTCATTGCTTCTAGGTCTCTAGCTAAACTTCTAGTCTTCATGCTTTCGTGAAAATCTATCAGAAGCCTGAGCCTTGTTGCGTCCACTGCCGCCTTATAGTCCAGAATGATCTCTGGGTCCGCGTAAACCTCCACATCACCCTATCTGCAATGCTGAGCTTAATGAGGTGTCTGACGCTGTCTCTGACCAAGGCAGCCAGTGGCAACATTCGGATTGTGTAGCAACCCAGACGATAGCCATCAGCTCAAGTACAATCTGTATTATAAACATGGCTTCTCCTTTCTCCAAGGACCCGGTGAGAAAGCTCCGCCTTTTATGCTAAGGCTTAGGCTCTCATTTGTAGCACACGTATATCTCGAGACTCTTCGCGTCGTCGTAGTGCGCAAAGGTGCCTATATCTACTGCAAGTGCACATGGTAACTTAGCTACCTACGGTAGGCATTGAATCCTATCATTAGGGACCTTGAGGTACAAGTAGGTACATTTTCCTATTTAGGGCTTAAGTCCCAGAACGCTAAGCTCGCTTGTCTAACCGAACACACAACAAACTTTCCTTTCCCGTCCGCAAAGGTAGCTCCAAGAGAACTTGACTACCACGACAACAGAGACAACGAACGAATAACGGACAACAACACAAAACACCCAAGAGGGCCTCAAATGTATGTAGATGGAATTTTGATCACTTCAGTCGTTAATGCGCACCGAAAGCTAACGTTGCTCTTTTGCTCCGCTCTAGATGGGTGCTCTCAAGTACGTCGAGGAGCTTCAGAAGAAGAAGCAATCTGATGTACTCCGTTTCCTTCTGCGTGTGCGCTGCTGGGAGGTGAGAAACTCCGCACGGTGATCCGATCCTTGGATCGACAACCTACTCCTACAATTGCCTCGTTGGACGACCATCGGTGGCACTTTAGTGTCTTGCTATACACTCGTTGAACTAAGCTGAGAGTGCATCAATATAGCTCCGACAACTCAATGTCATCCATCGTGCTTCCAGGCCATCTCGGCCGGACAAGGCTCGCCGGCTCGGGTACAAGGCAAAGCAAGGATATGTGATCTATCGTGTCCGTGTGCGGAGAGGAGGACGGAAGCGGCCAGTACCTAAGGGGGCAACTTATGGTAAGGCCGCAAAGCCGCCTGCTGCATAAAGTGCTTCCGCGTGAAGTCGATATTGATAGCTCCTGCTCGTTAGGCAAGCCTACCAACCAGGGTGTCAATCAACTCAAGTACCAGCGCTCGCTCAAGTCTACGGCCGAAGAGCGTGTGGGCCGCCGCTGCGCCAATCTTAGGGTGCTGAACTCATACTGGATCAACCAAGACTCAACCTACAAATACTTTGAAGTCATCCTAGTGGATCCACAGCATAAGGCCATTCGTCGCGATCCTCGTATCAATTGGATTGTGAAACCGGTTCACAAGGTACGGAAACAATCCGCCCTGCTTGGATACTACTTGAGCAGCCGGCTAACTCTTAGGTAGCATCGTGAAGCTCGAGGTCTCACTGCCACCGGTAAGAAGTCTCGTGGTCTGGGCAAAGGGCACCGGTTCAACAAAACCACCGCCGGGAGGAGAAAGACTTGGAAGAGACACAACACGGAATCATATTTCAGATATCGTTGAGCTGTCAATTTCTGGACTGGCTCTTCTACTTTCGGTGGGACGGAGCAATTACTCGGCCACATCTACAAGGGGTTACGAATGGACCTTGCAGAGGGTTGTGCACTTCTTGTACCTCTTCTTATAGGAGGGTGGCCAGACATGGTCACAAAGCAACTGGCAAGTTAGGCAGATGAACCAACCGAGATGATTAAAGCTGTTTATGTTCAGCCTCCCTTGACGTATTGTGACGCGTTGCTCATCTTGCTCAAGGTCAGCCTCGCCGAGCCATCAAACCTTCCCCTTCGTGCTTTCCTAATTCGATCAGATCCCTCTTAGCATTGCCAGTGTCTATCAACCGTGGTAGGCGCAAGTCTGTTTAACCTTGAACTTCTGATCCACGCGCTGTAAATCTTGTGTTGTACCTTCGACACGCCCTGTGCCGGGAAAGTCGCAGTGTATCACCCCTCAGCTCGTCGCAAAGCATCGGGTGCTTGTGGGTTTGTTCAAAGATATATTTTATAGTCCATGTAATTCGTAAGCCCTGAGCTACCCACGGATCTTGGCTTGCATGATATTTTCAAGACCGATTCTGATTGATGACTCCGTACAGGTAACAAACTGCCGTTTCGATGCCTTCTTGGTCGGCCCGCTTGCTTCCTTCCACACCCGAACACTCGGGCATCGGAAGATCATCGCGTCGGCAGCAACCAGGCGACACCACGTACGTCCACACATCGGAGTCCTATGGCACATCAAGCTCGCAGCCATCGCTCGTTCCACGCGCATCGTCTAGCACTGCTCCATTACAAGACGGATCTGGACACGGCCACTCCATCAGTCACAGATTACCTTCCATCATCAAGGGAATAAAAAGGGAGGGGAGGAAAGGACTCGCGGAGGCAAACGCGACTGCATCCGAGTCGAACGATGCGGCACACGGGGAACTCGGGCATGGAAATCCGGGGAGACGCCTCTCCAAAACCGCTCACACGAAGCATTCGCAATCCACGGACACAGACCTGACGACAGGGCACTGCATGACATGCAATTCCTTGGTGCGATGGCCAAAAAACCTCAAAGTCTTCAGATGTACAATCTGCTTAATGATCAATGACCTCAAGCCAATTGCCACAACCTGCTTTGAAAGCAGTCATGTCAACGCTCCACAGGTGGATGATTCCGCTGTGTTGCCTGCGTTTGACAAAGGTGACCAACGGTTTATGAAGTAGTGTCTACGAACGCTGATTGTCTATGAAGCAGACAACGCACTCTCACTAAGCAAGGCTCAATCCATCATCGAGGACTGTGTTGTATCATACCTTGGAGCGCGCCTTGACCATATAACCGCCGGCAGCGAGATCTGCGTCTCAAATTCTTTATCTCAAAGAGCAGGCGAGACACCTCCACAGAATGGGAGCAGTGATAGCGGTATACAAAGTCAGCCAGTGAGTGCGGTATCAAGGTCAGCACTGACGGCAGACACCCCAAACCATGTACTATACACCTCCGCAAGAGGAGAGCATGCCCTGGGTTTTACGGCACAGGGCGATAGAGGAAGAGTTTCGCATACGACGGATGTGAGAGCAAAGATTAGGCCGACAGAACATCAGCAACGGAGCGGATCAGAGACCGACCCTCAAATACCTTTGACCTTGCCCTCACCTCCACATAACCTTGTTGCGCGTGGAGGTATGGATGTTAGGTCGTCGAAGGTGAAGCTGCAACGGGCGGACTCGATATTCAGGCCCCTAGAGGATTACATTGCAACTAGCTTTGGGTCCTTTGCCTGCATCAATACGTCGTTCTCCTTTCCGAGGCCTCCAACGCTGGTCAGGTCTGTCAGTGAGGGCAACCCCATGACACTGCATGCCCGCGTGAACGACGAGACGCCTCATCCTGAGCGACCTTTCATATCTGGAGTGGATGCGAAGACACTCTTGCTTGGCGACTTTGCGGAGAATGGGTCGTGGTGGACTGGAGGACGACCACAGCGCAATCACTCCCAACGGGTGGGTCAAGGCCCCAGGTCGAGTCGGAGTTTGAAGGTGCCCGCGATCGACTGGGCGGAGCTGGACTGCTTCTATCAAGTCGTCAATCAAGCCGGTTCCTCTTGGGAATCTACGTTGGAACGGCTCTTGAAGAGCCAGACTGAGAAAGGGCTGCTTTTAACCAGTACCTCTAAGTTTCTACAGCAAGAGCTACGTAACATTGCATCAGATCTGACGCAAGCGAGATTACACGTCCAGCGCGCTTTGATGAAAGCGACAGAGGCCATCTTAAAGCGTCCAGGACGTCCACTAAAGAGTCCAAAGGATAGTCGATTCCTACTGATCCTCCTTGCAAATCCTCTGCTACATGCATCGAGTGCGAACGGCGTGAAAGATCAGAGGCTGTTTGAGGTGAAAGGTCCTGGACCAGGACAGCACTCTGGAATCCTCAAGAGAATTGTTGGTCTGCTTGCCAACCTACCCAACGAATGCCATTGCTACCTTGTAGCTTGGTTCTCGCGTTTCTCCGAGAGTCAGTTTCGGAGACTGGTGGACTTGATAGGCAGCTTCGTCACTTACCGCTTGACGCGTCAACACGATCGGAAGCGCAGTAGCGTTCAGGGTCATACGACAGAGTTAATACCAAGTCTCCCTGGACTCGGGATTAGTAATACAGCTCAGTTGCATGCGGCATTGGGTGTGGCTGGGCCTTCCAAAAGCGGTGATGGAAAAACTAAGACTGTTGTGTACAGTGAGGATTGGCAACTCAAAGCCGCCGCCCGGGTTATGTCCCTGCTCTTCTCAGCCAATGTCAGTCGTGGCACCATGAGAGCTAGGTATGCAACCCTTGAAGCATCACACAGTCCGAGCATCGCTGCTTGCCAACGCGGACATACACATGGTCAGCAGGTCCCCACGAGTGATTTCTACAATACTCTTCTAGACTATTCCGATATCATTGCGGACTTCGAAGCGTGGGAATCAAGAAGAAGACAGTTCACGTTTTGCCAGTACCCTTTCTTCTACTCTATATGGGCTAAGATTCATATCTTGGAATACGACGCTCGTCGTCAGATGGAAGTTAAAGCTCGAGAGGCCTTTTTCCATAGTATCATGGGCCGAAAAGCGATTAGTCAATACCTTGTACTCAGGATCAGACGAGACTGCCTCGTTGAGGATAGTCTTCGAGGCATCAGCGAAAACGTAAGTTCTGGCCAGGAAGACATCAAGAAAAGCTTGAAGATCGAGTTTCTCGGAGAAGAAGGGGTAGACGCCGGCGGCTTACGCAAGGAATGGTTTCTGCTCTTAGTGAGGGAAGTCTTCGATCCGCATCACGGTTTGTTTCGCCAAGCTTGAACAGGGTAATGTCTCCAACTTACATTCCGGGTAGGTCTGTTTTGCTACGACGAGGATTCAAGATACTGTTACTTTAATCCGCACTGCTTCGAAACTTCTGACCAGTTTTTTTTGGTTGGTGTGGTGCTCGGGCTTGCAATCTACAATTCTACAATTCTCGACGTTGCCTTGCCGCCTTTTGCTTTCAAGAAACTACTCGCCTCTGCGCCGACGTCAAATGTGCCCGTAATGCCGTCCCATAGGCCTCAGCTAGAGCACACACTTGAAGATCTCGGTGAATTCAGACCCGCGTTGGCCCACGGTCTACGGCAACTGCTCGAATTCGAAGGTGATGTTGAGACGACGTTCTGCAGAGACTTCGTGGCTGAAGTCGAGTGTTATGGTCAGATCTTGCAAATCCCTCTGTGCCCGAAGGGGGAAACGCAACCGGTCACAAACAGCAATCGCCGAGAGTTCGTTGACATGTATGTCCATTACTTGTTGGACACGGCGGTGGCCAGGCAGTATGAGCCATTCAAGAGGGGCTTTTATACAGTGTGTGGCGGCAATGCCCTTTCCCTCTTTCGCCCAGATGAAATCGAGCTGTTGGTTCGGGGTTCCGACGAACCTCTTGATACCGCCTCGCTGCGGGCTGTCGCTGTGTATGAAGCCTGGGGGAGAGATCAACCTGCTGAACTGGAACCTGTGATCACCTGGTTCTGGGATTCCTTCGAAGTCATGAACTCCAGAAACAAACGGAAGCTACTCTGCTTTATTACGGGCAGCGACCGCATCCCAGCGATGGGGGCAGCAAACCTTATCATCAAGGTTGTTTGTCTTGGAGACGACTGCGAGAGGTTTCCTGTGGCGCGGACATGCTTCAATCTTATTGGTCTGTATAAGTATTCATCGCGGGAGAAATTAGTACAAAAGGTCTCTCGAGCCATCAATGAAAGTGAGGGCTTTGGTCTCAGATAGGTTGAGTTAGATGGATGTCTGGGTACTGGGCAGGACAAAGCATGAAGTCTTTGGCCACATGCGTTCTGTAGTCTACGGTGAACCTTGCAGCCGCTTGAGGAGTCACGAAGAACCAATTGCACTCTTGTCTTCCGATTCCACAATAGATTTAAGGTCTGGGTAGACTCAAAGTCCGTACCTGTAGGTAGACATCGAAGATTCCTCTCAGGCTAATTGCTCCCCAAGGTATGTACCTTCCTGGTATTATTACGAGTGCCCGTTGTCGTGACTCGAGCGAAGTGCACGAAGGTGTTGTAATATTACAAAGGACACGTAGTTTTACTCCACCAGTGTGTCTTTTGCACGTTGTATTAAGAGGTGGTCGAGATGAAGTTGACGTTACTGTCAGTGACACTTGAGACCTCTCCATGTTGCTGTTGAGAGTTCAGAATGGCCAGTCCTGTGCTTAGAGGTTTCCTCGCAGGCAGAAATATGCAGGGAGCTGTCCGCTGTTGGTCCCAAAGCGCTACCTTTCGAAGAAGTCTTGCCCTAAAACCCCTCGGACATGGGGTGCTTGGGATCCTCCCGCAACGTGCGCTGGCAACAGCCGCTATGTCTGATGAGCAGTTGTCAGGGCTTCGAGTAAATCAGGACAGGCTGATGAAGGATTTACATCACGGCTGTCAATGGGGACAAGGTGCCCGTTGGGGAGAGTATGTAGATAGCCCCCTTCAATTGAGTGGATGTCGTCACGGGTCAGGATCTGAACTTGAAGATCTTATACCGTATTCGCTTGCAGATGAGCGTAGATGGCTGATTGGACTACAGCGCACCTACGGAGACGGGAATGTCACGACTGTCACTCTCCGATGCCGACTTCGAGGCCCGGAACTCATTCAAAGAGAGTGCCCAGTTATTGGGCTGTCAGGTGCATGTTGACGCCATGGGTAACATGTTTGCCATCCGGCCCGGGCGAAGGGATGGGCCGGCTACGTTCGCCGGCTCACACCTGGACACTCAGCCCACTGGCGGAAGATACGATGGCATCCTGGGCGTATGCGCTGGTGTGGAGATGCTCAAGGTGCTGGAAGAGGAGAAGATAGAGACTGAGTATCCGGTCGGTGTGATCAATTGGACAAAGTAAGCGGCAACCTGTGGGCAGTGCCGAGAGGGCTACTGAGGACCGGTCGTAGTGAAGAAGGGGCTCGGTTCCCAATATCGATGGTGTCTTCCGGAGTTTGGGCTGGAGAGATACCGCTAGAAAGAGCGCACAACTTGCAAGAAGTTGGTGGAGGACCGGCGACGATGAAGCAGGAGCTGGAAAGAATCGGTTATCTTGGTGATATGGAAGCAAGCTATGAAGCCATGCCAATAGCGGTGGGTTATGGTTCTCAACTGTGCCATTTCATAGAACTGACCATCCAGGCGCACTTTGAATTACATATCGGTGAGTCTTCCACCAAGGCAGTGAGTTTAGTAGGGTCTCGACCAAGTACGATTGGTATTGCGGAGGATATCAACTGCTGTGAGGTACCTACGGCACACACATTACAATGCTAACAATACATGCCACCAGAACAGGGGCCAATTCTCGAGAGCTCTTCCAAGAAGATTGGTGCCGTAGAAGGGGCAAGTACCTCTCGTCTAAATTCATAGACCGAGAACTTTGATGTTGACTCTGGAAGTCGCCCAGGTGCAAGCATACCGGTGGCACACGGTCACGGTGAGGGGTCAAGATTGCCATACGGGTACTACTGATTTTTCGAATCGCTCCGATGCCATGTTGACGGCTGCGAAGATGATACTCCACTCGCACCGTCTAGCGACCAAGCACTCGTGCTTGGCCAGTACCGGCATCCTGACGTTGCAGCCAGGAAGTACGAACACGGTCCCTGGAACCGTTCGATTCAGCCTGGACATCCGAACGGGTGACGACACACGCCTACTCCGAATGGAAGAGGAGTTGAAACACGATTTTGCGGGAATAGCCGCAGGTGAAGATGTCGGGGGTCTCAACGAAGGCGGTACTCAAGGCAAAGCATGCACAGTGGGATGGCGGTTGGATGCTCCCAGTACAGCCATCAAATTCGACGAAGAGTGTATCCAATGCGTCGAGCAGAGTGCGAGAACTCTCCTAGGGCCAGAAGCGGACTCGCTGGTGCAAAGGATGACATCGGGTGCCGGCCATGACTCGGTCTTCACCTCCAAGCGTGCTCCGACATCGATGATCTTCATTCCGTGTCGGGATGGTGTATCTCACAACCCGGCGGAATATAGCTCGCCGGAAGATTGCGCGAATGGCGCTCAGGTGTTGATGGGTGCCGTGCTGCGATACGATCGGCTCAGAGCCGAGAGGGGTAGATAGTTGCAGTCTGATCAGCAAACAGAAATAGCGTGGGTGAATAGTACTGTAACTGTAACATAGGCCTTCGCTAACCGAAAAGGAATTATGTTCACTGGGTGTATTTGGAGAGATTCAAGTTGTAAGGGTGCACTGGGATGGGGGCCATACGCCTTACGATGACTCACCGAACCCGCGGTATGTATCTAGAGCATCACCTGTAGGTATTATCTAGCCAGTGGGCTGAAGGCTTGTGCGGACCGTGTGAGATATATGGCAGTAACTGGGAGCGCTCGAGGCAGTGGCTGCGTGTTCAATGAAGTAATTATCTGATTGCTGTCACACAGTTGTCAGATCGCAGTGTCATCTGCCTCCTTCGACCAAAGCACCTCCAGCAATTTCTCTCACTCGGGCAGACACGCTACCGTCTACCCCTCCAGGCCATCAAACAAGTAGCATACAATCAATGACTTGACAGGTCCCTAAGACGGTGGCGCGCCACGACCCCGACCAAATCCACCACGGAACGTTGGCGCAAATTCCCCAGGTGCGCCGCCCTCTTTGCCTTCACCAGCGTCACGTCTCCTGTACCCACCCTCACGGTCGCCACGATCTCCACGCGGGCCTCCACGTCCGCCGGGTCTACGCTCACGATCGTCACCACCCATCATACCCTTGGGAGGGGCGTGGGAGCGCTGCTGTTTGATGTGGGTGGCTGGGACAATCTCGGCGGGGAGATGGAGCCATTCGCGGAGATAATCGAGGCCTTCAGGAGTCAAGGTGTAATAGTACCATTGCCACGAAAATTGGGTCTTGAGATAGCCACGGGATGTAAGCGACTGGCAAGCTTTGACGACCTGTCTCCAAGATTAGCATACGATCAAGCTCAGAGCATCCTGGCATCGCACTGCGGGATCGCGCTTACATAGAGGTTTTTGGTGTCGATTTCGTTATGTTTCGGAAGATTGAAGTCCTTCTTCGCCACAAGTACACCCTCTGAGACAATAACGATCAGTTGGTTGTTCTATCGCGATAGTGATGGATTTTGCAGGGCGTGCACTGCACATACCACGGAATAGGTACTCGTGGATTTTCTTGCGGTCGGCTTTTGGGATGAGCCTGCAGTTGAGAGGTTAACCCGACTGCTCCAAGACAGACCTTGATGTAACCATGAATGACCTACATCGTGGCGGGAGGATGATGCTACCGATTGATGATTGATGATTGATGGACTTCGTTGCTGGTCTTCGCGGTGCTTTGTCAACTCTAGTCGTCACCAACGGAAACTGCAGAGTGTGTTAATTTGGGGTTTCCTGCCCTTAGCGCAGGACGGTGATAGCCGAGCTACTTCAGTACATAACGCATTTCCCTGTTACTCAGGCAACCCCCCCTGTCGGGTCACCTCGCTGTCACTTATTTTGCGATGTCAAAACAGCTAGAATTATTGAAATATTCACATCACTAGACTAATTACATGAAAACTGAATAGTTCATGATCATTTTCTTTCAAATCAGCTTCACAAATCTGACTTTATTTCTTAATGCATGATATTTAACTAATTTAATAATCAATTTCTTCATCTTATTCTCTTCTTTCTGCATCATGATTCTATTCTCATTAACTGTAAAAACTCAGACATCTTTAACAGTCTTTCATGACTGCTTCTTCTGTCACTGCTGCTGTTTCTCAAGAAATTTCTAATTAATCTGTCATAAAACTGCTTTATCTGTCACAGCTGTTAAGACTGTGTTCTTTAAATTTAAGATATATGAATGTAATGATGAAGTTATATCAGCAAGAATCTCATTTATAAACTAATTAATTCAGATTGCTGTATAAGATGTGACAGTGATGTTAATCTGAACATCATTGAAATTTGTAAGAGATGCAAAGAAAGAAGTTGTTGATCAAGAAAGATTTAAAATAATAATAGAAGAATCATATAGAATAAGTTCAGCAGCTTATTATGTATTAAGAACATTTCTAATTGTAATAGCTGTTGATTTGATCTTTTAATAATAATGCAGAAAGTTTATCTTATTGACATTAATAACATTATAATAAAAATATTTATGCATCAGTTTCTTATAGATCTTAATTAATGAGTTAAAGACTTCAACATTCAGTGACTGTAATAAATGAATTGAATAAGAAGAAAGATACAAAGTAATGATGCTGTAATCACAACAGTACTGAATAAAGTTGCTAGATATATAATTTTTATAATTATTCAATATTAAAAGTTAATGAATTTCTTAAGTTTATGCTTTAATGTGTAAATTAAAGATCTTTAATCATTAAAGCTTTAATTCATTAATGATTTAGCTATTTTCACTGATTAATAAAACAGTCTTATCATTCTTAATAAAGTTTAGTCAGATCTGCTGTATGTTTTTGTTCTTGAAAGATAAAGTAGAGAGAAAGAACATCATTATTAAAATATATATACTCAATAAGAAACACTCAATTTTAATTATTAACTTAAATACTGAAAGCTTATCTTTCTATGCATTGTATTAAGACTTTAAAGCTGTCAATAATGCTTATAGTAAATTTCTTTTTATTTATATTGTATATATCTGACTTCAAGATATCATGCTGAATTTAAGTAAAGTTATATAGATTAAATTATTTCTAAATGAATTTGATGTTTTCAGTGTTCTTTTAATTCTAATTAAGATTGCAACTATATTAAGTCTTAAATTCTGAATGTCAATACAGAAAACTTAAATATTAATTATATTTTAAAGATTTCTGATCACTTTTAATCTTTATAAGCTGTTTAATCATAAATTTTAATTAAGCAATTCATGAAGATCATTCTTAAACTGTCATAATATTAATTCATCAAATCAGAGCATTTTTCTTATGCATTAACAATCATTATTAAGTAATGTAAAAGATCTTTACTGATTATCTTTCTTTTCATTAAGCTTATAAAGTAAATCAAGATAAATTATAGATTTAAGCAATTTTGTAAAGAAAGATTGATGAATTACTATTTAAATCAGTTAGAACTAAGAAATATTAAGTGTTAATGTCAGAAATTGACTTAATCAGTTCATCTGAAGTCATTGTGAATGTGTGATGACAGTGAGATGAGTGGCAGTGTTTGCTGTGACAAGGTGGCCTGAATAGGTGAGTGGCTTGGATAACAGGGAAATTTGTTAGTTACCTTCGAATTAGAATGAATGGAGGATGAGGCTCATGCTACCTTAGTCATCCGGGATCTTCCTTCCGCTCAGCCACACCTGCATAAACCAACCTCATCCGGTGTCTTGACTTTACAGTAACGTTACCTATCTCTGCACATCATTCATCCGTTTTCTTGTCTAGTCACAAAGCAGACGAGTGATTCCGCACGAAGCGCGAGGGCGAAATCGCAAGGTTCCATCATCGAAAATGGCGCGCGAGATGATCAACGTTCTTGTTACATCTTTCCCTGGCCTCAACCTCCCCTCAACTCTCTCGCTTCCCATCTCGCCGGCGTCACCCATCTCAGACCTCACGTCTCGACTTTCCGAGAGATTACCCCTAACCAGCAGCCGCTTTATTCTCACTACGAATTCGAACAAGGAAGTGACTTCGTCGTCCTCGGAACCCGTCTCAACCCTACGGTCAAGCGCCGAGGATACCTTCCTTTCACTCCGCCTCTCGGTACCGCTATGTGGAGGGAAAGGAGGGTTTGGGTCGCAGCTTCGGGCAGCAGGTGGCCGGATGTCTTCACGTCGGAAGAAGAACCAAGGCGAAAACAACGGCTCCAACCGTAACCTGGATGGACGCCGATTGCGAACGATCAACGAGGCCAAGGCGCTGGCGGAATATTTGTCGTTGAAGCCGGAAATGGAGAAGAAAGAGAAAGACGGTCGGAGAAAGCGGTGGGAGCAGGTGGTTGAGCTGGCGGAACGAAGGGAAGCGGAAGTCAGGAGTGGATCGAAGGGGAGAGTGGATGGCAAGTGGGTCGAGGACAAGGAGGAAGTTGCAGAGAGGACACGGGAAGCGGTCTTGGCGGTGATGAAGTTAGGCACTTATACGGATAATCTCGTGACGACATCAAGCGAAAGCTCGGCGGCGAGCTCGGCCGCTGCTGGTGATGGCAGCGAGGGCGACAGCGAAAGTGCCGAACAATCAAGCTCGAAGGTAACGACTCCACCATCAACATCAAAGTCCAGCGAGACGCCGGGGAGAAGGTTCTTCGGCTTTGATGATGACGACGAGTTCATGAGTGATGAGGACGAGGCGGGCCACGATGGAGTCAAAGAGATTACATAAGGCCAGGCGTAACTGGGGGGTTGAAGGTAAGGGGAAGTTCGAAGTTGCCGTTGAAGCACACAGCCAGCCGCGTCTCTCCGAGCAAAATGCCTTCCTCTCGCGACTGTGCTGGTCTCATCTTGCCGCGCTCTGGCTGGAAGGTTCTCTTATGTTTCGGCATCACATCCAGGCGGCGGTTTGTTTGCATGATCTTATACCTCATAAGGGCGTTATCGTTATGACGGGAGGTGGTACAGCGGCAAGGCCAATCTCTGCAGGTATCATCGGACAGAGAGCACTGGGGTTTATACAACCTCCTCACACAGGCACTACCTCTAAGCAAATCAAGGTTGTTCTGAAGACCTCAGTAGGGTAGTTCCGTAATAGCATCTATTCTCATAGTGCAAAATGCTACACACCCAACGGCCTCAAACAATATTGCACATGTTCCTCCAGGCTCACATGCTTGTGTCAGTTATGAGGCTTGACAGAAAAGTCTCATAAACACAGCAACTAATATTTGAAAAGGTCAAGCTTAAGAGTAGCTAATCAATTCAAGTGAAAGGCGGATACACAATGAGATTGTGTGACCGCGGAACTGCATTCTTCGTCTTCGTCTTCGTCTTCGTTTCCTTTCATTTTCGTTTAAAGATCTTTTTGGGGAGAGGGCGAAAGGCCCTGGATTTTGTCTCGTCAAGATGTGCCACCTGAGATGCAATTTCAGGCCAAATTGATAGACCTACTAACCGCATCAGTACTGTAAGTACGGTACCTTACCTTACCTAAGGTAACTTACCTTGACTAAGGTACCTACCTTAGGTAAGTTAGATTCGTAAATGTTGCAGGATCTTGCACCTCCGGTTGATGTATATTTTGTGGTGACTGTTATGTACAGAAAACCGATAGGGACAGCAGTGCTGTGTATGAAACGTAACGACGGGATATTATCACAACCCCATCGTGCGTTCTGCGGGTTCAACTTAAGATGCGAAGCAGTTTGAGCAAAGCTGGCAGAGAACTCACCAAATCCACCCTTCCCCAAGGCAGTAGAATTGTACCAGTCTTCCTTTGCCCAAGCCTTCTGAGAACAACTGCACACCTCCACAGCTCGACTCCACAACGCCGTCCTCTGATAACGTCCACCTCAGTACTACCACCCCCGTCGCTGCCCGAGCTTCTGCCAGGGGCTTCGGCCTCACCGTCTCAATATGGTGCGATCGTCTCGAAAGCAACCCTGGGCCTACCAGCCATATGCCCTGGCTGCGGCGCACTACAACAAACAGTCAAACCGGGGGAGGCAGGGTTCTACTCGACAACCAGGAAATCAGTGAAAGCCTTCTGCGCCCAAAATGGCGGCTCTAAGCCCTCGAACCGCACTTCGGAAGACTACATCTTGAAGGCTGCAGTAGAAAAGGCCGATGATAGACTGCTGAGTGAGTTAGGGCTGGACACGATCGTTGATGCAACGGGTGAGCCATGACATTGTGGCGCTGCAACTTGACGGCATCTAGGATACTAAAGCGTTCGCAGATGGTGCAAAGCGACATGCCATTTCCTTGCCCGTCTGTGATCGCTGTCACGGTTTACTACACCATCAGTCCGGAACATCCATAGATCATCCGTCGTTGCAGTCAATAAGGGACACAATCTATCAGTCATCCTACAAAACTAACCACATCTATCATGTCATCGACGCAGCAGACTTTCCGTTATCACTCATCCCGAATCTCCATCGAGACTTGGAACTTAACCCCCAAAGATCCCACAATCGCCGAGCCAAGACCGGCAAGTTTCTTCGCGGCAGGAGAGCTGAAGTGAGTTTCATTATAACTCGATCCGATCTCCTGGCGCCGAAGAAGGAGCAGGTCGATTCTATGATGCCATACCTGGTGCAAGTGCTAAGGGATGCTCTGGGTGCAGCCGGCAGGGACTTCCGGTTAGGGAATGTACGGTGTGTAAGCTCACACAGAGGATGGTGGACTAAAGAGATCAAAGAAGATATTTGGCGTCGCGGAGGCGCGAGCTGGATGGTCGGGAAGGTGAATGTAGGGAAAAGCAGATTGTTCGAGTCTGTATTTCCCAAGGGAAGGCTTGAAGGAATCAAGTATGGCAGGCCGCAAAGCCACAGGAGCAATGACCGTCATAGTCCAAGCCTTGAGACTCAGTGGACGGACCTTACTCAGTCAGCAGAACGTGACGAACAACAAGAGTCAATTGAGGTACAGCAGCTTGAAGGATTGGACGAGCGGCTGAAGGATAGCCTACTTCCACCACCATCACAACCTGAAGCCCTGTTCCCCGCGATGCCACTGGTGTCATCGCTACCAGGCACGACTGCCTCGCCGATACGTCTTCCGTTTGGCAAGGGTAAAGGGGAGCTTATTGATCTCCCCGGCCTGTTTCGTGGCAATTTGGATGCATATGTCCGTAAAGAGAATAGGATGGATCTTGTTATGCGCACTCGGGTGAACCCGAAGCAGGAGGTGATCAAGCCCGGCCAGTCTCTACTGTTGGGCGGGCTCATTCGGATCACGCCTACCAACCCAGATATCGTGATCCTTGCATATCCTTTCGTTCCAATTGCTGCTCACGTAACATCGACGGAAAAGGCGAGAGCTATTCAACTACAGCAGCGCGAATCTGGCGTTGACGTGATCCTAGAAGCAGACATTGGTAATAGTATGGCTTCCGCCGGCTCGTATCCGCTGAAATGGGATGTTACTAAGCAGCGATCCGGACCTTTGACTTCCCCCGCCGCGGTTGGGCTGAGTATAGAGCGCCTTCCGTACGTGGTCCTCTCAACAGACATACTCATCGAGGGCTGTGGTTGGATTGAGCTTGTCGCTCAGGTTCGTAAGAGCCGGCTGGCGGGTACAAAGTCGTCAACGACCCAGGACACCGATGTTGCTGGGTCTGACCATGATGCTAGCGAATCGCACGGAAGCATAGATGCGACAGTGGTTGAAGTTGAGGTATTCAGCCCGGGAGGTAAGCATGTCGGGTGCCGGAGACCCCTGAACGCTTGGCGCTTCAACAGCGAGACCAACTTGAGTGCGCATGAAAGGAGAAGTCGGCCGAGGCCGAGTATGAAAGGAAGGAGGAGGAGTAGTAGCTCGAGGCAAGTTGAGAAATGAATGGGTGGATCAATGGTACATCGCAATCACAGAGCTGATGCAATGGTCATATCTTCTGGGATACAATCTCCTTGTTGGGAGTCCCGTGCGGTGCTGTCCCCAGCTACCGCCGCAGCATAGTGTGATATTTGCAGAGTCCGTCAAAAGGGTCTTGTCACTCCAGCCCACGCTTCATGGGAGCCAGGCAATGCAGAGGGCGTTCTCTGGCTCAGACAGATACGCAGCTGTTTCACACCGAAAGACGGTCACACAGAACTCCAAGTAAATAAGTCCATAGCATCTCGCCAGCATCACAGTAGCTCTCGAAATCTCAGACTTTTGATGATATCCTTCTAATAGACTGCGTGCGCCACAAACGCAATATCACGGTAGAGTTCGTCGGTGAAGGATGTCCTTTAAGTGGCTACGGAAGAAATCTTTCCGTGGATGCACATAACGCCGTTTGGGCCACCGTAGGCGAGCCTTGCGGAGGACCCATTATGGCAATTCTTTCATGGAAAAATGGTAGGCGTGATAGCACAGCCATGGTGAGCGTCATACATCGTATGCGCAAGTTGAGAGCAGTAGGTACTTTCGCGAACTGGGTTGGTGCGCAATTTCATTTATAGATAAGCTGACTCAAGCCAGAAAGTATGTTCCCAGCACCACTCGAGGGACTGGATACGACCTCAACCATTGACAAGACTGACATCGGACGTGTGATAGCTCCTCGACATACGTTTAGGCCCCGGTGCGGTCTTGTTGCCCAAAGATGTCAAGAGGATACACTTGGACTTCGCGGTTAAACTGAATGATGGGCACCTGGGCCCACGTAAGTTTTGGCGGCACTACCTCCCACGTCTCAAGTACCACAATCCTGCGGTGCCGATGACGGTAAACCGGACGACCAATCAGAGCGGTCCGGCAACCTTGACTGTCTTTTTTGCGCCGCCTCCCGACTCGCAGTCGCCGACCTCGTCACCCGCGCCGACCTCCTCGACCAGCCAATCCACCTCACCTTCCGAACACACCCCGTTCGAGCGGGCCCAGTCGATCGACTTGAAGCACCGACGCGAGCCGGAGATAATGGCGCTGCTGATGGCAACGACCAAGGCGACGCCTGTCCACGCCACGGTCGAAGAGCAAGCGGAGCTTGAGGAATTCGAAGAGCAGAGAGAGAGAAGCGAGAGGGATACGACCAGGAGTGCAGAGGTCAACGCGAAGCGGAAAAGGGAAGCTGAGGTGTTGGCACAGGCACGGGGCGAGCTCGCACAAGCCCAGGCGCAGGCTGTGTGACACGGGTTGTAAATCATTTTATCTTCTGATTGTAAAGTGGGCAAGGCAAGTTAAGCAGAGATTCAAGAACATTGTATAATACTCGAGCGCTTCACCCGACCAAAATAAGAACCCTGCCCTACTTGATAGTGGCACGAGCATTTATGTATAGTATCAATACCATGCCGCGGTTGGGTCTAGACTTAGCGGCTCCACTCGAAGTCTCTAGAGATCATAACAGGTCGGGTGAGATGCATTACACTGTATCTACAATATTCGCCCCAGCAGCTAGCTGGTCCAAGGTTCCGCCACCACACAAGCCGACGGCACGGCAAAAGAGATGCCCTTCCCACCTGCTCATTTACTGATCTAAACGGACAGGGAAGGTGCCATTCTCTGAACAGACATTAGTGAGCACTTCATCAACGCAACTGGATCATCTGACGAACCGCGTTGATCATCCCACCGCTCACACCAGGCGCTCGGGCAGAGGGATCGATATGCGAGGAAGAACTAGACCATTATGCATCAGGACCAGATACCAGTCAATTGCATTGTGGTGACGAACCTGACGGCACGGGGCAAAGTCCTCGCCCTTGGCTAGGATGCACTTGTGGTAATCAACATAATTCTGCCAGCAGTGCTTCGTTCTGAATTGGAGCTGTTAGCCTCAAGGCTCTGCACGACAACTTGCAGCGCGCCGGCCTTGTGCCATGACTGCCCACTTACTGGTTCTGGTTTGGGAAACGAGCGTCGAAGCCTGGTGCCGAAGCCGTGCGCTGTCAGTTCACTGGCAAGCAGCAACCTCGAAACCGCTTCAACGGAAGGGTTCTATGAGAGATCACCGCAAAGACTGCAAGGCTAAAGAGAACATACCCGCTGACGCATAGGCTACGTTAGCTGTCGTTCATTGTGTCGGATGATGTCAAAGATTGGTGATAGAGACTTACCGGTAACGAACTTGAAGGGTTTCGTCTCTCGCCCCTCGCTATCCGACATGTTGATTTTGATTGATGTAGATCAAAGGTTTCGCTGGTGAGTAGCAAGCAGCTGCGTTGGGACAATCAATGTGATCACTGAAGAAGCACAAGTCGTTCCAAGACTCGGAAGCGAGCCACATTGTGGCTGGTGCATCACCTCGCCTCTTCTCGTCTACGAAGAACCTACGATACTGTACCTTACACTGTGCTTGTCCTCTCGGTTTAGCAACAAGCTGAGGCAGAACCGATCAACACCGCAGCAATGTATCCGACACGGATTCTCATGATGCAGCAGACGCGCCCGTTGTTACGGCCGGTGCCGGTGCGTAACGCCCAGCTGTGAACAAGAGCGTTCCATGCCACTGACGTCGCTATTACAGAGAGAGGAGCACAGCGGTACAGGTCCCTACCAACCTCAGCTACATGCTTCCACTGCAATTGGTGCCCACTAGGGCAGCGATTTCCTTGACTATAGCTATACCGAGAATACGACTAACAGGTTGATGACTTCAGCGCACACTATCTCGCAGCGGCTTCGAACGTTGAAGAAGGTCCCACCCGAATTGATCCCGCTCGGTAGGGTATTCGATTGAAGGCTGTTTGTAAACACACACTGAATCAAGTTTGTGTTCTAATAGGCATTGTCTTAGGGTAAGCGATCCTAGGAGACCCGTTGGATCTACAAGAGTAACGGAGAGCTAATGTGAAATTCGTGCCACCCAACAGGATCGCTGTTGGCGCAGCGTTCTACTCTTTGGGCAAGAAATTAGTGTCCGACAAATCACTTCGCCTTACCAAGTCGAACAGAGCCGATAACTTCAAATAAGCATGTTGGTGATATTCGGGCTATCGATTCGGTTATTCTGTGGAGGCTCGAGGGACGGCAGAACTAGCTCTAGGGTGGAAGAACAGTTCCGCGTTTGGTGCAGCGTGACGTTCTCTGGTGGTTGTGTGTATATTGCAGAGCAGTTGAAAGCAGTCAATATTCTTTTCCGCATTGCCTTGCACCGTTCCATCGGCCCTTGAGGTACCCTCTTTTCTATCATGACGCAAGCTCCCAGACACATGATCAAGGTTCATCATTGAAGATTGATCACTCGGGCCTTGGTCCGGCAACGTCCAGTTCTTCCAGTCCTTGCATGGGATCCTCTGCTCTCACACTAGAGTCTGCCTTGATTCCTTCAGCAGCTAGCCTGTCTTCCTCACTAACGGCGTGCTTCGCAAGCCAGCCCTCCTAGCCATAGCGTCAGCAGCGCCCTTGAAACACCCCAGTCTCGGATCTCAGGAGACTGCCCGTAGCCCTTACCTGCTCCCAAATCGCTGTTTTGCTACCTAATCCCTCGTTACTCTCCTTCTGGGGCTTTGCTGGTGCTACCTTGATTACTCGCCCGTAAAGTTCGCTTTGATCCATGTTGTCGATAGCTTCCTTAGCATCCCCTGGCAGCTCGAACTCCACGTATCCAAAGCCGCGGTGCGGATCGGTGGAAGAAGGAAGTTCCGGTTTAGGCAATGAGACATCAACTATCTCACCGAAAGGCATGAAGGCGTCCGCAAGGGTCCGCGAACTGACCGCATTGTCGAGGCCTCCGACATATACAGTAGCTTTGAGACGTGCAGTTTCGGTCATTGATGCCCGGCGAAGATGACACAGCACAGCCAAAGGCTGTTGCCTGACGTTTAAGATATGTAATCGCAACTTTCACCCAAAACCAACGTCCAGAAGGTGCGCAATTCTCTATCAGAGCCAGTGATCACACATGCTGCGCAGCATGCATAACGGCTGGCTTACATAACCCCTAAAAATTATCTTACCTTACCTAACTCAGCATGGTGGCATTCTTGTTACTGTACTCAAAGTAAGGTAAATATTACTGTACCGTCAACGTTAAATAACATAAACTTTCGTCGAAGCCACAATCGGAAATGTTACGTGTATTCATTCAGAACATTCCCCAGAATTAACTGATGAGATCAGCATAGCACAGCTGTTCCCTTGACAAGGCTTCTACATAGGCGTTCCTTCTCGAGTGCCCGGCACATCAATTGCAACACTGAAGCTTCGCAGGTCAGGGCCGGCGTTCGAGGAGTTCTAAGGTCATCTAGGAGTCAATCAAGCCTGACTGTTGTCCCGTCATCTCCCTTTCCATTATGGTCCGCCTGCGGGAGATTCCTCGAACGGCTACATTCGCCTGGTCGCCCGGCACGGCTTTGCCATGGATTGCTACCGGTACTAGGGCTGGGGCTGTTGATGCCGATTTCTCCAACGACACCCAGTTGGAGCTATGGAACTTGGACCTAGGCAACCTCGAGCAGACTGCTGAGTTGCAGCCGACCGCGAGCATAAGTACCGACTCGAGGTAAGCTTGATCGACCATGCCTGATGTCCTGGCGCCTTTGTCTGGCAATTTCTCACTGCTTTCCACTGGCAGGTTCCATGACATTGCTTGGGGTCGAAGTAATGACGAGTTCTCGAGTGGGGTTATAGCAGGCGCTCTGGAGAATGGCTCACTGGATTTGTGGAACGGGAAAAAACTGATGTCAGGAGAAAGGTTTGGCTCAAACCCACACATGAAACGGTGCTTGACTCATAATACCTAGCGATGCTCACATCTCGCGAACGTCGATGCACAGCGGCGCCGTTAAAGCGCTACAATTCAACCCCTTTAGGACAGAATTGTTGGCGACAGCTGGGGCAAAGGGCGAGGTGCGGCGCCCTTCTTAATGGCGATACTGTGATCTGCTAATGTATAGGAAGCTTTTCATATCCGATCTCAACAATGTCACAAATCCTTTCCGTCTTGGTAACACTGCCGCAAGAGCAGATGACTTCGAGTGTCTGGACTGGAACAAGAAGGTGCCGCATATTATAGTAACTGGCAGTAGTGGTGGTTTTGTTACTGTGTGGGATGTCAAGGCAAAAAAAGAGAGCTTGACTTTGAACAATTTCGGCAGGAAGGCAGTCAGTGCGGTTGCCTGGGACCCGGATAAGGTCAACAACAAGTCTTGTTTCTCCGCAAAAAGATGCTGACGTTGGCTGTAGCCGACCAAATTGATAACTGCCATTCCTATTGACACGGATCCGTTGATCTTGGTGTGGGATCTCAGGAATACGAACGCGCCAGCAACGGTAGGATTGTAGTCGGTTCTCTCGCTGGGACCACTGTTGCTGATTCTGGTATAGACGTTACGGGGCCATGAGCAGGGAGTGCTATCAGTTTCATGGTGTCCTCAAGACAGCGACCTCTTATTATCCTGTGGTAAGGACAACCGAACCATCTGCTGGAACACTCAAACTGGTCAGCCATATGGCGAGTTCCCCGTGGTCACAAATTGGACATTCCAAACTCGGTGGAATCCGCACAATCCGGCCCTCCTTGCGACCGCGTCGTTCGATGGTAAAATAGCAATTCAGACCATTCAAAGTACAAGATCTGAACCTGGGCCGGTAGCTGGTGTCCAAAGTCAATCCGTGGATGGCGAAGACTTCTTCAACAAAGCACAAACGCAGCCACAGGGGGCCACTTTCACGCTACTAAAACCGCCGAAGTGGCTTCAGCGTCCTTGCGGGGCGTCATTTGGATTTGGCGGCAAGATCGTCAAATATGGCCTCGCCGATCCTGAATCGACGCACACGGGGAAGTCTACGATTCATATATCGTGTTTTGAAGTGGACCCTGAAGTCGGCAAAGCTACCCAGAAGTTCGAGAAAGCACTTAGCGAAGATAGTCTGGAGAGCATCTGCGATACAGAGATTGCGGAAACAAGAACGGATGATGAGAAAGCTGATTGGAAGGTCATTCGGACATTGATTTCAAACAACCCTCGTAAAGAGCTTATCGATTATCTTGGCTTCTCGGCCGATATAGATGAGGCGGCCGATGGCCTTGCAAAGCTTGGGTTAACTGATGGAAGCGGCGGAAATTCAAGTGGAGAGCAGAGCAACGTAGCTCTGACGAAAAAGGCCAACCGTCTCTCAGCGTTCTTTGACAACACTGCTGAAGGAGACAATTTTCTTTCCGATCTTGCCGCGACCAAGGGAGCAAAGACCAATAACCCGTTTCAGATCTACACCGGACAGGAGTCCGAGTCCGACCGTAGGATTACTCGAGCCCTAATGCTCGGTCAGTTCGAGAAGGCGCTAGACATATGCCTTCACGAGGACCGATTATCAGATGCGTTTATGATTGCGATTTGTGGTGGTCAGGCGTGTATTGACAAGGCACAGAAAGCGTACTTCACAAAGCAGTCACAAGAACCTAACTACCTTCGTCTACTAGCCTCGGTGGTCGGGAAGAATCTTTGGGATATTGTATACAATGCCGACCTAAGCAGTTGGAAAGAAGTCATGGCTACCCTATGCACGTTCGCTGACGCGAAGGATTTTCCAGATCTTTGCGAAGCCCTTGGTGATCGGCTAGAAGAGCAAAGAAAGGAGACCGGAGGGGACAGTAGTTCACGAAAAGACGCATCATTTTGCTACCTTGCTGGGACTAAACTTGAAAAGGTGGTGGCGATCTGGATCGAAGAGTTACAGGAGCAGGAGCGTTCGGGCGCACAGGAGTCCAACATGGATTCGAATTTCTCAGTCCACGTTCGTTCTCTCCAGAAGTTGATTGAAAAAGTCACGATATTTCGTCAAGTGGCCCAGTTCGAAGACAAGGATCAGCAGAGTGCGTCAGGGTGGAAACTTGCGGCTCTCTACGACAAATATACCGAATATGCTGAAGTTGTAGCCGCACACGGGCAATTGCAAGTTGCTGAGAAATATCTCGACCTCCTGCCCACTGGGTATCCAGCCGCAGAGGTTGCCAAGTCTCGGGTTAGGCAAGCAACGAGGAAGGAAGCCCCTCGCCCTGTAACAAAGCAGCCGGCGACCGCACTCGGAACCGGCCAGCGAGTTCAAGCAGCGTCTGCAGGGTCACTGGCCCAACAGCCTCCAATGATGCAGACCAATCCACCAATTGCAGGATCTTATGGACCCGCATCCACTGCCCAACCACCCAATCCTTACGGTCCACTGAACAGTGGGCCTTACGCTCCTTCGGGGTATACCCAAGTCCAGCAGCCAAGACAGGTTCCAGGCGTAGGTCCTCCGACATCTCTCGGTGCTTCTTATCCAACCCACAATCTTGGCCCGCCACCTAGAAGCTTCAATTCTTCACCATCAATTCCTGCACCATCGAAAGCTACGAACATGACGAACTGGAATGATATGCCTGACAGCTTCTTCAAGCCGCCTACATCGCGGCGTGGCACACCTGGTATGAGCGCCTCAACTATCAACTCGCCTTTCCCTAACCAGCCGAACCTCGCTTCTCCTCCGGCGACTGGTCCGTCTATGGGTGCTACTCAAAGATCGACCCCTTCACTCCCGCCTCCACCGAAGGGGTCAGCGCCACCGCCAACAATGGGGTCGCCACTTGCAGGAGGGATCCCTGAACCGTACCAGAATCCAGACCGGCCATCGTCGTCCATTGCAAATCCATATGCGCCTCAGCAAATAAAGCCACATAACAGCGGAACCAACCAGCTACCTGCGATACCCCGTGGCTCTTCACCGTATAACACCCCGCCTTCTGGTGCACCGCCGTCCAATCGCTACGCACCAGTACCAGCTCCGCCATCGAGTACGCCTTCAACGCATCCAGTTTCTTTGATGCACCCGCCTTCATCTGGTGGCCAACGTCAGGGTTCAACACCTAGCAATCCCTATGCACCACAGCAAAGTCAATTCAATCAGCATCAAAATGTAGCAAATTCATATCGGCCAGGTCCGACCTCCCAACAGCAAGCCAGCCAAGGTCTTCCTCAGGGCCTCCCTCAAAGTGGTCCACAGGTCTCTAGGCCTAGGACCGCCCAGTCCTTGCGCGGTGCAACTGCTACACCTGTGCCACCCAAATACCGTAAGTCTCCCACCCATCACCGGCTCATGGCAAGCATATCAGAAGCTAAGGAATTCTGCCTTAAGCCGTCGGAGATCGATCGCATATTCCCGCAAATGCACAATCGGTATTTGAGATCCTAAACGCAGACATGCAACGAGTGAAGTCTCGAGCCCCGGCATCTTTCAAATCCCATGTCATAGATGCAGAGAAGCGACTGAACATCTTGTTTGACCACCTGAACAATGAAGACTTACTAAAGCCGGATACGGTCGAGAGTATGTCAGAATTGGCTGAGGCACTTCAAGCAAGGAACTACGAACAAGCCCAAGCGATCCACGTGGACATAATGACGAACAAGACGGATGAATGTGGGAATTGGATGGTGAGTATTTACGCCCAAAATGGGGTTGAGAGGCTTATGTTGACACTGACAAAACTGTTCAGGTTGGGGTCAAACGACTGATTAGTATGAGTCGGGCAACGCCTTGAACAGCTGTGATAGGTAGGTCGATCAGAACTCGTAGAAGACATTGGCAGGTATGGAGCGTTGCATTTGTATATAGACACAATGATTGAAGTAAAGAAAGGGCTGAAATACAATTACATTCGATCAACTTATTCTTGATACCACAATTCGTCTATAATTACGGTATGTGTACAGATTGGGGTTTGAGCGGACATTCCCGCCATCTAGCTAGCACGTCCTGCTCCCAATACAGTGGTATATAAGATCAACAGTCAAGCAATAGTCTGCTCCACGACGAAGATAACAACGGACCAATCCTCGCCACCCGCCCAGTCATCAGCTTCGATGGAGGAATCGCCTGCTCAGAAGCAAGCACGCTTGCGCCGAGAACGTCGTGAGGCGAAGATCCTCGCAGGTGGATCGGCGAGGTTGGACAAAATCACATCACTTAGCGGCCGTCCCGCCGAGCCCGGTGAGTCCTGTTGTGGTCACATCTAGCCGGTTCGCAATCCATCAGTGCACCTGTCAAGGCTGACCAAATCACCCGCCGCAGAGTCGTTCCCCAATTCTCCGTTCCCCCCGGCCGCGGGCGCCTCTTCGACGACGGCGAGAGACGCCCCGCAGGGCTCCACCGACCCAGAAGAAGTCGACATCAGCCAACACTTCTTCACGCCCGGGAATGACGTCGGCCGACAATTCCAGCGGCAGCTGCAGCAGATGATGGTGGGGAACAGCTCCCCAGGGAGCATCACCAACAACGCGCAGGATAGCCCATTCGCGACGGCGGACCTGTCGTTCCTGCAGGATCAACAGAGGCAGCAACGACCGCAACCGCAGCAGCAGGGACAAGCTGGAGTGGGCATGGGTACGGGCATGGGTATGGGCTTGGGCGACGGAGGAGAAGATCCGTTCTCGCGCATCCTGCAGCAGATGATGGCTGGCGGTGGCGGGCCCGGTGGCGGCGGTGGCGGCGGCGGCACAAACGGCTTACCCCCCGGCTTAGCAGCCATGTTTGGCGGCGCCAGCGCACAGGCGCAACAGGCTCCCAGCCAGACCGACCAATATGGCTACATGTGGAAGATTGTGCATGCCGTTTTTGCACTGGCATTGGGCATCTACATCACGAGCGTGACAGCGTTCAGCGGCTCGCGATTGGCAAGAACAACGAGTGGGTTCGTCGACAGTTCAGGCAATGGCGCCGTCGACGTCGGGGTCCGGTTCTTCTGGGTTTTCGCCACGGCCGAGCTCGTGTTGCAGAGCTCGAGGTTCTTCGTGGAAAGAGGGCGGGTCGGTCGGTCGGGGCTCTTGGGCACGGTGGCCGGCTTCTTACCGGAGCCGTATCAGGGGTATCTGGGCCTGGTGGGCAGGTACAGTGGGATCTGGAACACGGTCGTGCAGGATGCCATGGTCGTCATTTTCGTGCTGGGCTGTGTGGCGTGGTGGAAAGAGGTGGTGAGGTGATGATAAACTTAGAATTCGAGTACAGTGACGATAAATGCTTCGGTCAGATGCTATCTTGCTTGTTTGCCATACGCCTGAAGTTTCATCAGCCGCTTGAGTGTAGAGGAATGGCTTGTTATGATTGATGAGCTGCATCTAATGTTACAGCTTGTCGAAAATGGCACAATCTCACCAAGCCACCCTCGCTCGTCTCCTGTCACCAGTCCTGTCCCATATTCAAAAGATGTTTGAGTCTTCTGAGATATGGGGTCTTTGTGCCGCTTGCTTATGTGAACAGTGACAATACGGGATACTGATGCAACTGCCCTTCAAGGTCAGCATAACAGAAGTCGCGGCCTCTAGATTTAAGTGCCATGTTTGTAATGCGAGGGCATGAATGACTTCGTCTAGGAATAGATATATTCGCGCCATGAGAGTTGTCGTTGCAGGCACGTATTTGTTCGAGCTGCAGAGATCTCTGGCTAAACGTGAGATTCGTCAAAGATATAGACGGTTTTGTATATTCAAATACAATAGTATTGAAATTCAGCCCTCATACGATCTTCCTGGGAGATTTCCAGGGATGGAGCTCTGCGGCCCTACATTGTCCTAGACCAAGTGATTCACACACCCACATACATTTTCTTGTAGCCATACCCTAATGATCATGACTCTGCTTTAGGTCTGCTAAGAATGACGTTCCTACCTAATTCCAACATAGAGCCACGGTTCAAGATATCAACTTGTTCAATATAGTATATATCAAACATGCAGATGATAGTCTTGGATGCATTCATAGATCTCCAAACGGGCCGTACGTACGACGGACCCGAATTGCCTCCGCTGAGCGTGGGCAGAAGGCGAGTTGGGTGATCTGTTCGGTCCCTCCGAGCTTTCAACGTACCCTTTCATGGTTCGATAAGTGAGTTGCCTAGTGGTACCTCCTAAGGCTCAGTCTGGCAGCGTATGATACCTTAAGTGCGCCGCCATCGCAAATGTGGGTATGAGGGCTCCACAAGTCTCGCAGGTATCCCCAGATCCAGAGTCAATCTCTTCGCAGTCCCACAAGCCCTCATCAGTATTGCAATCTTGGCTCGGCTCGATGAGAGCTTCGGAGCCTGTCCAGTCATGTAGAGTTTCGCACGATCCTTCGTGCCTTGTGACCCCATCAGACAGACCAGGCGCATCTTCCGGTCCGAGCTCTTGGTGCTTCTCTTCATTGCCCTCGGAAGGTGCCGTGTTCCTACTATCTACCTTCCATTCCTTCAGCACGCTGTCCTGCCTTCTGAACATCCGACCAATGTCTCTGCCGATTCCGTCCCTTTCATCGGTCGCAGCTTCAGCCATGTTCGTGGCAGCGACATTGACAAGACTCAGGTTCCACCCAGATTTCTCAGGATGCATTTTACGGAAAGTCGGAATCAGAACCTCGCTGACAAGTTTGTCCACTAGAATTTCGACACTCTCGGTCAGACTGAAAACAAAGGTCGGCATAGGAAGCGAGCGTGACATCCGATTGAAACATCTCGCACGGCTACCATCCGGGTTTAGGGGCGGCCGAGGTCGCGTCGACAGACGCAGTGTGCGGGGATGAGCAAGCCACCTTCTTTTCCCTCTCGACGCCTCCGTAAATGAGGCAGCATCTTCATCTGTTGGAATATCGACGTCAGTGTCCTCTTCGGTAAGGTCTGTCCGCAATCTCCTGATCAGACTCCCAGCAAGCATCTTGAGCTCCTTCTTGACCTCGTCGAATGTGTCCAGGCGGATGTAGCTGTCCTCAATGCTGATCTGTCTCGGTACATATCTAGCTTTTCCTACTTCGGTATCATCGATGCCGTTAATCAACCCCCAGATTTTCGCACCGATGCCTTTCGGAGCGCCTGCCCCACCCAGAAGACCCCCTAGAACTGCCGCACCCATGCCTGGAACAAGCCGTGCATCCCTGACTAGCACTATCTCCTTTGGCTCACCAAAGGTCAAGGCGTCATGAGTCGATACGATCTCCCTCATCACTGCATCGCAGCGATGGCAATCTGCTAGTGCTTGAAACTTTCTCCTCAAAAGTTGATTCGCCTCGCATTCTGCACTTTCCCTGGTGGATGTTAGCGCGCGGGTTTAGGGAGAAGAATTGCGGGCCATACCGAATTACCATATCCTTCATACCTTCACGCTCTCCCTCGATGTCTTCTTCAAGCGTTGTTGGCTTGTGCTGAAATCGATCAAGACAAGGCCGACCGTTTGTATGAACCCAGGCAATACTGAAGTCACAGAGTACCGCGATCTCTGCGACCGAGCAGTTGATGAGGTTTTCCGGTTTGATATCACCGTGAATGACTCCGGTTTGGTGCAGAGGATCTAGCATTTCGCAGAGATGGATAAAGATGTGGATGTACTTGTGATCTTTCATTCCAGAGTAAAGTTCTTTAGCCATCTGGAGTGACAATGTGCTTAAGCTCAAATCAATTGGAACTTTACGAGATCGTGGTTCCTCGAATAACTCGAGAACAATGATACAGACCATGCTTTGATCGGGAGAGGCGTATCGCCACCCGGCAGGGCACCGATAGTGCGGAATTCTTGAAGTACCATAGTATTCAGGGTAAAGCGAGCGTTGTGGGCCCGGGATGTAACGATCAATGTGTTCGTAGGCACGACTTTCTCGATGCCAAAGATTGAAGCAGCTGTCGAGATCAGCATCTGAAACCGTGATACCTTTCTTCAGTAACCGTTTACGGTCCCATGCCATGTCAGCTTCGGTGTAAGGTTTGTACTTGGTGCCATGTCAGTAAGTTAATTTGCGAGAAATGATATAGACTTGCCATTTTCACGAAGTATCCACGGCCATCTCTCGTTTTCGCCTTGTACACTTGTCCTGATCCACCAATGGCCAGGGGCTGCTTGGAAAACCGCAGAGGTTCATCGAAAGTGCGAGAGTGGCCAACAGGGTATCTGCCTGATAGATTTATCATGTTGACTTGGGCACGGATCATGGGAGATGTGGATGTCGAACAGTGAGGTCAGCGCCAAATGTCAGAGATGATCGTGAACCAAGACATGAAGCGGCCACAACATCTCCTGGTTTCTAGTACATGAGAATGATCAATATTCAAGGAAAGTCGTAAGAACTTCAAGCTGTGCAGTGAGACTGCTTCACTCTGTCTGTTGTCAACACATTCTGTTGTCTGGTGGTCTTGTTGTTATTATTTGTACTTCGTACCTACCTTAGGTAAGGTACCTAACGTACTTTATAAGGAGGTAAGTTAGGGTTCGCGTAAAGATTGGATAACACACAAATAAGGTACCGTAGGGAAAGTCCTCTCTACATTATTTTCATAAGGGACATTTTCAATGCAAGGTCAGTGCTGACCTTCTACTCAGCATGCTGTGAGTGTCTCGTCTTGAAGTGGAGTACATGTCAATCCACTGCTGCCACTAACATGGTATCATGGCAATACCTTAAAAGACTTTCCTGAATTTGAAACCGGCAGTTTCCCTCGAGCTAGATAATTGTCTACAGATTTCGGCATTCTGCTCTCGACTGCAAGACCTGATGCGGCATTTCCATTATTGGTTTCTACGAGATTGCTGACAAGTTCTTTGTCGAAGCGTGACGCGCCCATCCGTTGAATTGCATTATCTACCAGGTACTATATATATGTGCCAAGGGCAATAGGGATATCAGTAACGATACCAAAGGAGTTTCCAGACGGGACTCACCACACTCTTGGTCCTCCTCCAACGCGAACCGACCACGAGCGTTACCATATAGACCTTCCATAAGCCTCCCGGTTTCTGTGGGTCGCCGAACTCCTGTAATCTCCTCCTTCTCTGTTCCATGCTGTTGTATCCGCCGTGAGATCCGCCACCATATCCTGAAATTGCCTATAATCCACAGGTCCAGCCTCAACAAGAAAAACCTGCTCGCCGTTGCGAAGACCTTGTCGCACTGTAGCCCCAGGAAGATACACTTGGACATCCCTGCGTATCACATCCCATGCGATTCTTTCCGAAGGGATCCAGTACGTGGTTATCTCCGCTGTGTTGCTTGACCCCACCCGAGAGGATGGACCCGTTTGGATGGCTTTTTCGGGCACCAGCGATGATCTAGGATCAAGCGGGGGGTATGAAGTTGATATTGAACTATCGCTTTCCAAAGCAAGCCGAGCGAGACAGTACAAGGCCAAGTTGATCGTCAACTGCTTCCTTGGTGGCACTTCCGATCCTGCCGACCATGGTATCCTTGCGATTTCGAGGGGAGCCGGATTTGTCCCAGAGGTACTGCCGAGGTATTCGCTGTGAAGGGATGTGTCGATGGGCATAGCGCTGAGGGCACTAGACACAGCTGATGCGTCCGATATCACGCGGCGGTGACTGGTGTTCCGAGATGGTCTCGGTGAACGAGGGTCATCGATCGAGTCCGTAACCCGGACCACAACCAGCTCGAACTCTGTGAGAATCCATGTGTATCGTGTTTTGAGATTTGTGGCGTAGTTCTGAACCTGCTCAAGCGGTTTGGCCTTGTCCCTTAAGTAAGGGATTCTGGAATAGGTTTTCCATGTTGCTCCGAGTAAGCCATCGGCCGTCCACTTAGCAGAGAGCTTGAAGTCACCGGGGCAGAAATTGCGAAGGGTAGATAATCCCTCGTTCAAACAATCTTTCCTTCCCAAGCCCCAGTCTGGCGAGCCGTCCTCTTGAAACCTGAAGAACTTTGAACCCGGACCATACTGGAAACCTTTGTCGATCTCGTAAAGTGCGTTGTTCACTGGAAGCATGTTGTTGACTATAAATAGTGCGGTCACAGTATCTTCGTTCTTAACTTCGTTAAGGTGACCCCTTTTGATGAGTTGGTTGGGATCAAAAGTTGCGATGGACCTTTGGAGCGAACTTCTGTATCTGGACACGAGGTTCTCGTAGGTGAAATCCTCCCATGGTCGAACCCCTTCAATCGGATCCCACTTGGGGTTTACCGTGAGCGTGAGAGAGATTGGTGGACTGCTGGATACTTCGGGATTTGGCCGGCATAGGTAGTCCAGGACTGTACAGAAGGATGAAGCCATCGCAAACACAAGTTCAGGCTATCGGTCTGTAATGTGTGCACGAGGGAAGCTTTCAGGATACAACAAGTGATTGGCTTGGACTGAAGAGTAGGTTGAGGGAGACGCTGTGATATGAGCAGAAGCAGGATTGTTCTTATCTCACTGAATTGAGGGCAACATGAATTGTCTTCAATGGAGAGTGAATGCCATTGGCACAGGGTACAGACTGTCCAGAGCAGTGACTGAATTTGGGATGAGCATGCTGATGCTGATGCGTGTGAACAGTGAATCGAAGTACAATTCTCATATTGCCACTGCCAAATCAGCGTGAGATGCACCTAAATCTTGCCGTGGGGTTTTCAGAGTCAATAGGTTTTTCACCTCATTCAAAACTGACAACCTCACTTCGATTTGTACGCCGAGATCTCGCTATCAGCCTCAAAGCTCATGCCCGCTTCTCCCACCACGGCGATTCGCTGACCACTGTTTTCAAGATAGTTAGTAAATACGCATGTCAAACCCCAAGGTTATCATTGATCAATGTCCTGCGTAGAAACCTCTCTCTATTTACCCAGTATACTCTTTGCGGTAGCGTTTTAAGTATACCTGTAGGTATTGTGGTCTTCTAGACCGTCTGTTGTTGAATTCGCTGTTGCTACTACAACCCTAGGTACAAAGTACCTTGGTCATCAGCTAAATACCGTATGTGTTTAGTAGTTTCATGATAGTGAGGTCGATCTAAGCAGACCCGAACATGTTCATAACAACATGAAGCCCTCCTATACAGAGCGGGGGAGGGACAGAAGGAATGTAGAGGAAGCAGGCCTAATGAGTTGCGAATGTACAAGACACCCAGGACTGTGGATCGGGAGGATATGATGCACCATAGGAGAGACTATAGGTATGATAAAGTGAGGAGAATAACACAGCGGAGGCGAATGACATAGCAGCAAGCACTACGACCAATCCGCACTGTGATCGGGCCTTAATTCAAGAATCAAATGGTGCCAATGAGGATCAGCACAATTGCAGCGAAAGATCCCTAGACATCCCATCTCCAGTTATCCCATCAACCTGGCGCCGCCACTTGTCAGTATCAATTGGCAGGTAGTGGATTAACATTTCTCAAGCTCCGCGATCCGAACGTCGAGTGAGTTTCCTCTTACCTCATCCAGGCAGATCAAATCGGCTGTCGTTGGAGAATGTACTGCCGGATTTTCTGCGCAGACTTGAAACCAATTCCAGGCACCTTGCCGATCTCATGGTCATCCATGAACTTGGTCACGTTACTCTCGCTCCCGTCCGTCGCTTCGTATGGTGGCACTAACGTCGTCTGCCCTTTAGGCTTGTTGACGCTCCCTACGAGCTTAGATAGGAGCTTGTTGGTGGATACGCCAGCAGTAGACGTATATCCTTTGTGCTCCTCGAGCTGGTGCCGAAGATGCTGCGCAAGATGAGAGCCGAGGAGAAGTCGCATGTGCAGCATGTCTGCATCTAGAGTTTGCGGTGAGGTAGGCGTTGACGAAGGCGGCGATATCGGTTGCGCAGATGTTGCAGGATACGTGTGGCCCGCGAAGCTTGAAGCGTCGTAGGAAAAGCCAACGGTTGGATCATTGCGATCGAGGTGGAAGAAGGAGCCGCCAAGATCATTGTGGTTTAGCAGATCGATATTGTAGTTGATCATGTCCGTGACGTCCATGAACACCTACGTCGAGATAGTAAGTAGGGCGCTACCGAGCAAGTTCGTACCACCCTGACCTCATCAAAGCCCAGTCTCTCCACCTGCTTGCTCCAGGCGAATGCTCGCAGGAAGTTGTATAGCGCCTTCGATGCATCCCGGAAGCGCGTAAGGTCCTCGCCGAGCACAATGATCACATCTGGACAGACTTTCCTCGCTTCCTGAATCAGCTGAAGCTTGTACAGTCCCTGTCGGCGAGCTTCGTAGTTGCAGGTTACGATGATGTGTTTTTGCTGCACCGCGAGTGGCAATGACTTCAAGGCGGGATTTTCGGCTTCAAAGACTGCTGCGTAGAAGCAATCATAGTCCTGACATGGATCAGATCATATCACCCAAGAGTCTCCCCTTACATCAGTCCACCCGGGAGCTCACGAAATGTATGATGACCCGGTTGTCAGTCCTTTTGGGTACCTTCGGGGCTAGACATTGCTCTGTCATCCTCGGACCATCCCAAGCTTAACGACGTGTTATTGTGGGAAGGGCTGAGCAAGTGCGTCGAGTTATGCCGTGCTTTACAACAGTCTCAGCTTGTTGCTTATCACTTATGGAGCCAAGGAGCCCAAGAGCCAAAGTTCAAGACTGCGCGTGCCTCCTGGGACCACGCGTCTTTCGGTTCAGTGAAGGAAGGCTGTGGACAGCAAAATGCTTAGGTACCGTACCCATTGGAAGAGTGATCTATAACGTTCCTCTGTACTGTAAGGTACTGTAGATCGCTACGATGTTGCCTTATGAAGGACCGAAGACGACCTTTTGTAAAGGGACAAATACCTGGTACGGTACCTACCTTAGGTAAGGTAAGGTAAGCCCTGCAGCCCTACAGAGCAACCAGGGACGTGGAACGCCATTCCTTTACTGTACATCGGCGTTTTTTATCTTTGGAACCTAACTTACAAAGTCACTTGATCCCTGCAATACGGGCCAGCTCCAGATGTGGAGATAGAGACAAAGTCATGATAATAATAACAATCCTGATTTTTAGTAGTACTGTACTACTGTCAAAGGCGAAGACATAGATGGAAAGATGGAAAAGATGGAAACCCAGATTTGAGGGAAAGTGAAGGCGACGGCGCTACGACGACTGTCCTCGTACTCTTAGTGAGTTAGTCGCTGCCTGCGTATGCCCAACATTTGGGGTCCCATTCTTGCTTCCTTTGGGAGCTATAAATATTCCCTCCTAGTGCCAACACGGGGCCCAGCAGATCCAGATGAGATTGTGGAGGACAACAACCGGCGTTGGCTGATACTAATTCATGTATCCGTTTCCACTTTGTCGTACAGTTACGATTCATGCTTACATCTATATGTGTTCTCTATTCCGGTACCAACAGGAAAATAGAATAAACTTCTTCGACTTTTCTTGAAGGATGAAGCGGCACGTCATGTCTTTCGTGTTCTCCCATTCCATACCTACATAATGGCCGTGCTTCCCCATCTCTGCCTAGCAGTCATGCACTCAAGAGCTCCCACACGCATCTCTTGACCTTTCGGTGTCGGAAGAGGTCTAGCACTGCGCCCGTTCAAGGCTGATTGCCCCGAAACCCATACTTATCTTTAGCTCCCACCACGTCGTCGGTCAGTCGATTCGGCATGCTCACCCTCCAGATGCACCCTGACCTACACACCCATATACTCCCGCCCAGCAGCCCTGTCTCCGGGCCCGAGGCTGGTACCGACCCCACCACAGGCCCGGCAATAGGAGCAACGCCGAGCCCATCGATTGTAGCCCTAACTCCCTCCCACCACACCAACACATGGCCTCCTCCCGCCAAGCGACCCAAGCTCTCCCTCACCACATCCACGGCCCCTCTCACGTGCGGCAGATCGACGACGGGGCTCAGGTCCGCTGCCACCACGGACTCCCCTACTCTGCGGAATACCTACGTCAACGCATACGAGCCCCACCGTCGCTCGACAGCAAGCTCTCCATCAACACCAGCACCACCAACATCCCGAACGGCAAGAAAAGCATCGGAGTCTCCCATCCGCCCGCTGGCATCTCCATACGGACATCAGGCGCCATATCGGATTCCTCTGGGCATCCGAGGCATCTTGCGTAATAGCCCGCTGCCGAGACGGCATTTTTCGGCCACGTCAGCACGGACACAGCGCCGCTTGTTCCCGGACATCAAACATGTCTCGTACCGCTCCCCTTTGGAGGAGGTCGTGCCAGCCGGAAGAACTCTCCCGGACATCGAAGAGGTGCCCGAGCAAGAGGTTCGAAGCCACATCGCTGGTGATACTGAAGATGATAACCGCGAACGAACATCAGAGACGGAGTCACACGGTGGGAGCGAAGATCATGCGGACCGTTCGGAGATCGCAGCACGAGGGTGTAGGAAACGGCGGCGAGAATGGGTGTGGACGTTGGAGGACTCGTCGGAAGCCAGCGAGGCGGGTTACGGCCTACTTTGATAAATGTGTGGGCTCATCAAAAAAAGTCGGGCATTAGGGTTATGGACGGTGTTTCTGAAGATGATACAACTAGGGTTGCTCAAACTCTTCTGGCTAGTAATGGTGAGAGGCTGAATAATGGATATTGTACAAACGAGCTGCGCAACCATCAATATGATTAGGCATATGAGATGCCTATTATGAAACACGAAAGAAGTCACTCTCAAGGTAGCCGCGCAAAAATACAGTCGGCTCTGGTGCAACAGAGACAACACGCCCTGGCAACGCTTGAGATTCTATACAACCCTGGACTTGGCCATGTGGAAAGTCCAATGCACAAGCCCAGTAGCGGAATGCTATAAAAGACCGATACGCTTTTACACTTCGGTCTCCACACCCGGTTCCCTACCGCCCAGACCTCCAGTCATCTTGTGTTTGACCCGCCTGAGCGCAAATTTAGCTTCGTCTTTGGCGAAGACGACGTTCCGAACAGGCTTCCACTGCCTCAGACCCCTCTGCTTCCTCTTCTCACTCTTCTTGTTCGCCACCTCCTGCGTCACTTCCGCGTTCATGGCACCGCCGTTTGGCATGTCGAAATCTTTTGCACCGTTCGCTTGACTCATGCTCTTCGCGAAAGCGGTATTGGTGCCGTCTTTGACGCCGAGGTCTTCGTCATCTGAGTCCGAGTCATCATTGTCGTCATTGTCGTCATCATCCATGTTGTCATCGTGCCAGCTTGGGTTGTAGGGATCATGGAGGGGTCGGTCTACTCCCGGCTCCGCTTTCTTCCGACCATTTGAGTCCATGTATGCTTTCGGATCTTCGCCAAACGCACCACTCCAGTCGGCGCCGTTCTTATCAAGCCACTTCCTCCTCTCCTCAGGGTCGGCATCCTTCAGCACATCGCGCCCTTCTGTCAAAGATTTCTCATGGAGCTCTTGTACGGTCGATGGCACTTCCTTCGTGACCCTCCGCTTGCGTACGCCTTCGGCAAGACAGGCTTCCCAAGTCTCGTAAGTTTCACGGCTTTCATCGTCCACCACAAACTGCTCGTGAGATTCGTCCGTCCCGGCTTTGAACTGGCAGCGGAACTGAAGACGACCGACCTCTGTAAGATCTTCAAGACCTTCCAAACCCTTGCAATTCTCTTCCGTAACGTAATTCTGTGTCAGACGCGCACCGTTCTTGGTTGTCCAGATAGGGATGTTGATAGGAGTGTTCTCATTGTCCACCAGCTGGTGCAACCAGATGATAGCGTAGGCGGTTGGGCCACGCTTACCGGCGGTGTGGAACTCAAACACCACCGGGGACCGGTATCGGAACTTGACTGGAAGCCTGACATCGTTCTTTCCGTCCTGCTTTCTGAGGTCCCAGTACATCCCATCGCCCTCTGCAAGACTTCGACACTGTGTCCTGGATATGGAACCAGTGCTGCCGCCAGTCCGCAGTTTCAGCTTAGCATGGCTATGGTAGTTCAATGCAAGCATCTTAGCGGACGTGAATTCAAAAGTACCAACGTCCCATCCGAGCATACTAGGCGGTAACCTCGTTTCTATACTCCGGAACAGAAGAGAAATGCGGACACGGCCGAATCCCTTTACAAAAACATTAGTTCCATCTTGGATTGGGAGGGTATTGGAATGCCTACAATGCCACCATCGAGGGGGTACCATCTCGTAACTTGAGAACTTTTCTGTAGAATGTCTGATAGCCTCAGAGGCACAACACCCAAGATTGGGTCATGCTCTCTGTGTCGTTGGTCTCGGACGGTGATAGTCACAATACCAGACCTCCAATCTCTCATGAATCTTTCCGTTCCGGCGTTGAAGATGGGCTTGCTGCTCACCGCCTTTGCTCGAGTGCGGTAGACCTTGCTTCTAGTTAGCAGGGATTCCTCTTCACACAATATGCGCACTTTCTTACCAGCTGGTCATTGTAGATAACAGTACAATAACTGTTGGGCAACTTCTTGCTCTCCTCATCAGTAATCTCGCCAGCTGGCTTAGCGGGCTCGTACTCGCGACCTTTGCGGTTTCCCTCGGTGCCCTTGACGTTTTCCAGTTCCAAATTGACAATCTGGTGTACGACAACACTACAAATACCACTGGGCCAGAGCGGATCCGGTGGCGTGTGCACGACAGCATCCTCTTCCTCGGTGTCTATGGTACCTTTGTCATCTTGTAACCTCTCGTCATGCTTGAGAGACTCCGGCAAAGAGGGGTCCTTCCCATCCGTTCGGAGAGCAGGGCGGAACTTGGGCTTGCCAAAGTATCCAACTTCCCAACGTAGCTCACCAGGCATTTCGCTTCCAGTCTCCATGCCTTGGAGTTTGGAGACCTGAGGGTACATCTTGCCGGGATGCTGAATCATCTTCTGCATAGAAAGTTCCACTTTCCCGACAATATCGTCGGCGGTCATGCGATCAGAGTCCCACAGCTCAATGCTAAGTTGCTCGTCGGCTTTGATCAATTCGGGCGTAACTAGTAAACTAAATGATTATCAGCATAGATCCTTCTCGAGATTGAACTGTTCTTACGCTGCAGTTTCTTCCCAAATCGGGTTGAGGTCGTCTGTGATGACTCGAGTGCAATACATGGGTTTACCGTATTTGGAAAAGGACAGTGTGATGTATGGGTCACTCCCGCCTCCTTTGCTGCCACGCCTATCTTGCTTGCTCAGACCAATTGCACGGTGAATCCTGATCCACAGAACTCCGAGAGCGAGCACGTCCTTCTGTATGCCATCCCCTTGGAGCATCTTGCCGAGGTCGAGGGACATCGATTTGGGAGCGACATACATGCTGGCGGCAGCTCCGATCGCGTAGTTCACGAAGTTCGAGATCAGCGGTAAGTTGAGAATATTGACACCTTTCTCCACCATCGGTATGCAGCCGGCCTGCACCTGTGGTATACCCATCAGGGTGAAAGTCAAGTTCTTCAGATAGGGTGGTTCAGGGCTCATCTGAAGTCGCATTCGTACGGTTCCCACCAAGCCTTGCAACTCGACAAAGATGGGGAGTGGCACACCGAAGAGCCCTTTGACACCAAGGTAGAAGACCACCTGCATATGCATGTTTCGCGCCCTGGCCGATGAACTTTTGCCGGTCGGTTTGGCGTGATATGCAAAGGCAACTTCAATATTGTAGTAGTCACCCCCTTCCTCATCCGCCGCAGCTTCTTGTGGATCTTTGGTCTGCTTGTTCTCCTCGTGTACGCTCTGCTTGAGCTCTTTCACATGTGTGTCCGGTAGAGCGCGGAGACTTAGGATCCGGATGGGATTATTTCCCTGATTAATCTCGGCAACCCGAACGTTCTCGATCACCCCAGGAATTGAGGCCTGCATGACATCTTCAAGCGTATCCGCAACAGAAGCGAACATGTCCGGGTCAATGAGGCCCCACATAACACCCAGCAATGTGTTCAGCCATTCAACTGATTCGGGAAGAAGATTGGCCGTTGCCTATAGCGTGCAATCAGATGTTCGCTTCTCTTCAATCACACTTGCCGAGATGAAGTGGCTTACTGTTTCCCCTCGCAACTGTTCGCTGGACCATTCAACTTCTCGTCCACTGCGAACCACCTCTTTCATCCAGAGCCAGATCCCAGATACAATACAAGCAGCGGTGGGAATAAGACCCTTCAACGAACCTCCAAGCATCTTCCCAAGGATCACTATCGCGACGAACACGCCAATGCACAAAAACCCGGCCCTCTTCTCCAACGAAGCGAACATGGGCTCGTAACTGACCGATGGCGTAGGGTGAAAGAGTATGTTGGTTTTCTCTCCATGGATGGGTACGTCTGACGTACTGCCTTCGGCGATAGGATCTGGTGGTGCGGTAACATCTTGGTTGTGCTTGTACTCAGAGAGTGGTTGGGAAGGGTCTGTCTTGATGGTCTTCAAACCAATCAGCCGGGATTCAAGCCTTGGATAAGAGATTGAGGGTGGAGTGAAAGCTAAACGGAAGCAAAGTTGCGTGTAATGATTGACTTACAGTTCGTTTGCCAAGATTTGCGTTGGGCACGGTGAGCTACACGCCTGAATCAGCGCATATCCGCGGAAGAACTATTTCCAACACCCACTTTAGGGTCTTGGGAAGCCTTCATGAAGTCTTTATTGACATCCTCAATAACGACTTCATGGCCAGTCGTTGGATCAGTGACTGTTTGGCGTGTGCCCGACTTAGCTGCATCTGAGGCCTTGTGAGGAGTCGCATCAGCCTGGGTTTGCTGCAGTTTCCTGCTATGTTCCTCCTGGATGCGTTTGTCACGATCCTTCTTATCTCTGTCCAGGCTCTCAACGAACTTCTGGATAGTCGGAATCGGATTGGCACCGGAGTAGTGGCCTCCGGGGGCACGTTTTTGTTGTTCGGCCATGTTATGCAGGTATGGAGAAAGATCAATACAACGCTGCAGTAAAGGAAGCAGCAACTGTGGGGTATAAATGAAAGAGCTGTCCACAAGCCTCGAACGGTGAATTGAAAAGCAATATAGAACACATGTATAACAGTACGGTGTACTCTGTAAAGGAGGCTACCACCACGGAAATTGAGTCCAAGCGCAAGCAGGGGAATCGAAGTACTTCGTACATGTACGGAGTACCTTAGGTACATCAGGTACAGAGTGTCACGTGTGCAGGGATAGTCCCGCGAGCCGGTGTTAAGGGAAACAACAACTTGCGGTACCTTTACGTTACATTACAGTATATACCTACCTTACCCTTACACACGAGGCATCATCGCTCGCGGCGTTGATAATAATAAAGGCTTTATTTCATTTCTGATAGCTGTCATAGATCAACCGTCAATCAACAATGCAGTCATGCCACTGAACGAAAGTGGGATGGAATCTCAAGGCCTGTGCAATTTTATATCTTATATCTACAAGTGACCTCGAGGCCAAGGAGTTCTCTCTTACTCAGTTTTTCGGGATGAAAAGCATCAAGACATTCAGCAATTGCAAACTATGTATCGCTGGGAAGATCGTCGAAGATGAGATTCATGTAGACTCCGACACGGGCAGGTTTGTTGATGCTTCCAACAATCAGCGCGATATTATCGACCTTTATGGAAAGACAGTCGCACCAGGCTATCTCGAGCTGCAGAGTAATGTGGGTGAAGATACTCAAGGACATGTAGTTTTGATAAAAGGGAGAATGATATCGAGGGAGATCTAGGAGCCGTAGCTAACTGTTACGCCACAGGGGGTTTTAGGGTTTCACTTCACGCACTATCGGGATGATGATACCTACGAAGCAGAGCTCGAGAAGGTGTCGAGATATCTTGTTTCGAAAGGGATTACTGCCTTCTGGTGTACTCTTCCAACGGTGTCTGCAGACAACGTGAAAAAGGTACCGCTTCACCTCTCATCGTTCCGCTTGACTTTTGCATTTTCTAGGCATAGTTGGAGGAGGTCAGAACTCGCAGATATTCTTCAACTGTTTGTATTCTTCAAGAAATATTCTGTATTCAGCGTTGAAGGCCATGTCGTAACTCGCAACAGCACACGGCTGGTCACACGATTATACTCACTTTCTCACCAGATACTGCCATCGCTACGTCCTCGAGCTTTCCAAGATGGAGCATCCCTACTTGGCGCCCACGTAGAAGGGCCCTTCCTCGCACCTAGCAGACGCGGTGCCCACAACGCAAACCTCTTCCTGATTCCCGACAAGACCACGGCCGAAGAAGCCTACGGCGAAGCCAACCTCAAATCCACCATCAAACTCATCACCCTCGCCCCCAGCTCCCCGGCTCGCTCCAACTCGTGTCCCGTCTGCGCGAAGAATACGGCACCGTCGTCTCCCTCGGCCACAGCGCCGCCGACTACGACACCGGCCTCGCCGCCCTGGTCGCCGGCGCCACGGCCCTCACCCACCTCTTCAACGCGATGAACCCCTTCCACCACCGCAACCCCGGCCTCGCCGGCTGCATCTCGTCGCCGCGGTCCCCCTATTACAGCGTCATCGCCGACGGCATCCACCTGCACCCGGCCACGCTGACGACCGCCTACCGCGCGAATTCCGGGAGATGTATCCTCATCACGGACTCGATCGAGTTGGCGGGCCTGCCGGACGGCGTGTATCCCGGGCACGCGCAGATCCCACATGCGCAGCGGAAGAGGGGCGATGTGGTCGTGATTGACGGCACGGACACGTTGATTGGGAGCTGTATCGGGCTGGACGAATGTGTTCGTAATCTGAAGAGGTGGAGTGGCTGTACGTTGGCGGAAGCGGTGAGGTGCGTGACGGAGAACGTGGCGGATATGATGGGCGAGAGGGAAAGAGGGAAGCTTGAGGTTGGGCGAAACGCTGATTTCGTTGTTCTGGACGATGATGGAGAAGTATTGCAAACATGGGTGAGGGGCGGTAAGGTGTATGAGCGGGAATGACTGTCGACGAATAATTGCTGTAACGATCGGAGGGAGATAAAGACCTGGTCCCTTCAAGCCCTATTGGATGCATAAAAGGATGAGATTAGAGAAATCAGAAAACAGAGATCAAGCCGGCTAATCTCCAGCGGATATGGTTGCTATCCCGTCTAGATGTAATAATATGGAAGGTAGATATGTTTCTAAGTCATTGACCCCTTGAGTGTACACCCCGCTCTAAATTCCGACAGACCGCTTGCATCTCACATCATCTAATGCTGCTCCACACCAATCACTGCCCGTCACAGTGGTACTGTTGGCCCCAGCCCAGAATGCCCAGCAACGCCCTAGAGATGCTACATCATAGCCCGGCCGACGCCTATCTCCCAAAACACGTCGCAAACCCTTATGCATACCTTACACTTGGCTGGTAATATGTCGGTGGTGGCATAGGTGGTTGATGTTGCCAGTACGGGCCAGAGCCACCACCCCACCCACCAGTATGGCCGTTACTTCTCATCGGCGGTGGTGGTGGCGGTGGCGGGTACCAAGCTTGTTGTGGTCGTGATGCTGTTCGTCGTTTCGGCTGCCGTCGAGACCGCCTGCAACGTCTGACAATACACCCTAGTAGCATGAGTAGGATGATGCCGCCGAGGGCACAGCAAACACCGATGACGAGCGGTTTGTTGTCGTTGATCCAGGAACCAACCTCTTTCACCGTGGACGAACCTTTGCATTGACCCTACAGAGGGATCAGCGGTTATGTCAGATGGAGAAGAGTACGTGAGGGTATGCTTACATTTACGCATCTACCACCACCACCGCAGTTCGTACCATCAAGGAAATTCTGTTGCATGCTATAGCAAGTCCCTGGCCCGAACTCAGGCGAAGCGCAGGTGAGACTGCAGGACTCACTGTTGCAGGCATAGGTGTCGTTGTTCTGCGTGTACGAACCCATCAATGTTTTGCACTGCAAGTCCCTCGATGTGCACTGTCCACTCGCACACTGCAGTTTGAGTGAGCCGTTGCCGCAGCTCTGGCCGTCCGGTGCGGTCTGATCTGCTGGACATAAAGGATCTTTTCCCGAACACACCTCCTGAGGATCGCATTCACCTGTGCTGGCTCGGCAGACCGTGTTAGAGGACGCAAACTGGCAATCCCTGCAGCATCCTTCATTTGCATCGTCGCATACGGCCTTATTTTTGAACTTGCACGTCGTGGGGTCACAGCACTGATTGTTCCCGCAACTACTGACACCACCACAATCGCAATCCTCTCCAGGCTCGACGATCCCATTACCGCATTGATTTCCGGAAATGGTAGTGACACCTTTATTGGGAGATAAGCACGAGGTTTTCACACTATTTCGGCCAATAGCAGAACAGATGTTGCCGATAGAGCACGGGCTGAACTGAGTAATGCCGCGACCAGTGGCTGGGTTCATGATGTATTGAGAACCGGCATCACAGGTTGAGGCACTAAGGGGACAGCACTGTTGAGCGTTGACGGTGTTCCCGTCAGCACATGTTGCACTGTTGCAGTCGTGGACGGCACCGAAGGTATGACCGGACTCATGGCTGTCATATGTTAGCTCTCTCGTCCCTTGAGTTAATGCTCAGGGAAACTCACGCAATGACCTGCCACTCCGTCGAAGTTCTGGCGACGACATTAGCACCGCTGACGGTTTCCGAGGAACCGTCCGTTGTTTGAGCTTTATTGACTTGAGTTACACAGGCTTGACCCAGCCAAGCAAGTCCGACTTCAGCGCCAGTGGCACATGTTGTCAGCAACGTCCAATACGCGTTCGCGTCGTTTCGGTCTCCACGCCATTGAGAAAAGGTGTTCAGTCGATCAGATATAGTCGTATTCCCTGAGCATCCAACATTCCAAGGTGTGGCAGCCGCTGGCGTTCCCGGACAGTTGCTGTCACTCACCGTAAGGTTTTGCAACCCTAGCGTTATGTTGAACGTCCTTTCGTACAGATCGGACGCAGAGTTGATTTGAGTTATAACATTGTGACGCACGCTGTCAGTGGAGTTGAAACTTCCAGTATACGTGCAGTCAGTGGCGACGCCAATAAGCGCCACTTTCCTGGTTGACGGACAGCCGGCAGTGCTCCCAATAGTCGACTTGAGGTTCACACCACCTGAGTTGCCTCCTCCATTGGGAATTCCGTTTGTATCGATCTGGCGCTTCCCAAAGAGCGAGTTCATAGGCATGGCACCCCAAAAACCGACATCACGCTTGAGCGCTGTCGAGAATATTGGGTGATTGAGGTCGGAGTTGAAGGCGGACTGATCAGCCCGACAGATTGACTCCACAGCATCCGAACGTTTGAATTCCTCATGGATGGTGTGGCCAATGTCCGAGTCCCTGAAAATGATCATATACTCATCGTCGCTATAGTCGACATGCGGATCCAACTCGTGCTTTGTCTGCATGTAATTTGATCGAAACTGAATATGGTGATGGTCATGCATAATGGTGAAGGCTCCTTCGAACAGCGGATCTATACCATCCCTGCGAATCACTATCCTTGCCCACCCAACGCTGCTCCAACTGCCATCGTCCTCTTGAATCCATGCTGAACCCTTGAACACTTTGTGCGCATCTCGCTCTATCGGTTCCGTCCGCAGGACCTCTCCATTAACATCAAGATATTGAACGGCAGCGCCGTCCGCAAGGATATCATGATTCGGCTCTAGCGTCAACTTTATTCGTTGTTGGTTTTGATGTAGGTTGAAGACGAGGTCGAAGTGCGAAAGCGCATGCACTCGACGTGACGGTGTCTGTATCTCTGGCTGTTCGATAAGAGATAGATAATTCAACGGGTTTCGGCTGCGTGAGTTTGCTGCACGGTGACTAATTAGAGGACGTAACCCAGGAAGTGAGGAGAGTCTGATGCTCACCGACTACGGAAGAGGAGAAATAGTAAAGGCCGATGGAGACTATCGCCAATCGTTGGAATAGAAACATGACGAATGCGTAGAGCCCCGGTCAACAGACCGCGCCGATTATTGATACCACTCAGTCCACTGCAGCCAGAATGCTGTTCGGAAAGAGCAGTGATGATAAGGATAGAAGAATCAGGGATATTGCTGTGCGCCGAGAAGTAGAATTGAGGTGATGAGAGCGAGAGATCCTTTGCCCAAGTCGTCGTGGCCGGTTCCCACTAAGACTGGGTGTCAGCGGCAATCGAGTGGCGATGGTGCCTTGCCTCCCGGGCCTGACGATAACGGGTGTGAGCCACTCTAGCGTGACCGCGGTCTGCTTTGGAAGTGATAGAGGAATAAGCAGCCTGGCGACTTAGGATACTACCGCCGTCAACAAGTAGAGAAGGTAGGTATTTGCATATGACGGAGAGTAGGGTAGCGAACGTGGGGTTCAGAAGGGTGGACAGTGAGAGGTGGATGTTCAGGGTCTCCGCTGCTCGGGCGATGATGAATCAACCCCCCTGCAATACTCCGTAAGTACCTTACCAATGAGCGTACGAATACTTCGTACTTCGTATGCACTGGGCGTGCCGTTTAATATTCGTACCTTGCGAGTGCTCCGCCTGTACGAGTAAGGGATCTTGAATTCTGAGATCTATGTTTCTGCGAACAATCCTGTCAGATATCCTAGATTCAATATGCATCCGTACTTCACGACGGGTTTTCCTGTATTATTCACAGTCATATCTGCTACCAAGGTAATTCGTACTGTCCAAAGAGAGGCTGAGAATGAGAACGATTGCGCGTCCGAGTACTTCATACAAAGTACCGAGAAGGAGGGAAGTGAGAGGCGCAGCTCGACGCTGATTCACCGGCCCGTAAAGTGCCCGACGCGGATCGGTACCAATCTTACTGTCACCATCCCTCGTTGAAACTCGTTGAGCTCCAGATATAGTCAATAATTTAGACTCGTCAGCTCGAATCAAAGTCTCACACTCAAACCATCACCATGGGTAACAACGAATCCAGAATTTCGTAATGGGTTCACGAAAGTGGTCCCCGTATAGATCCGTTGGGTTTCCGCCGTGTTCTTGTTGACCGATATGCTTGAGGCCCTCAATTGCCCACAAACGTATCTATAAATCTACTTCAGTTATCTGCTACGATTGAGATTATCGGGGAACAGGTACAATAGCTATAAGTGAAAAGCATCAGGGTCTGACTGAAAAGGGTGCACGATAATCTCCTCTTTCCAAAGGTAGTCTTGTTATAAAGCCTAGATTTATCTATCCTAACGATCCAAAGGTAGATGCCCAAAGCTTGAACATAGATCTTACTCTCACATACAGCGTGGTCAACGGCTCGTGAGAAGCTTGACTCACAAATCCCACTCTTCCAACACGGGGTTCTGACTACAAGATGCTCGAACATATCCAATGGCCATACCCCGCAAAATCCTCCACTTTCTCATTTCTTCCTGGAATCTTGCACAATCTTGATGATCTGGTCGACGACGCTAGGATCGGCAAGCTTGTAAGGCGGTCAGCATGAGCGCTACAGATAGGAGGTGGTTGGTCGTAAGCTTACCGTCGAGGTATCTCCTAACTGATCCTCTTCACCGGCCAAGATCTTCCGGAGAATACGTCTCATGATCTTACCGGACCGGGTCTTCGGCAAATCGTCAATCATGAAGATCGCTTTCGGTGCGGCGAAGGGACCGATCGATTTCCGGACTTGCTGGATGAGATCCTTGCGGACCTGGTCGCTTGACTCGCTGCCTTCTTTGAGAGATACGAACGCATTGACGGCTTGGCCGGTCAGCTCGTCGTAGATGCCCACCACGGCTGCTTCGGCGACCTGGTCTAGAACACGTTTAGCCGGGAGCATGGTGAGAATCAAATGTTACTTACGATGCTCAATGAGCGCCGCCTCAATCTCGGCGGTCGATAGTCTATGCCCGGAGACATTCACCACGTCGTCGACACGGCCACGGATCCAGTAGTATCCTTCATGGTCACGGCCGGCGCCATCTCCAGTGAACTGGTGTCCGTTAAATAGACATCCACAATCGACCGAGCATAATACTCACGAAATAACCTCTGTACACGTTGAAATACGTGTCCATGTACCGCTTGTGCGCCCCCCAGACCGTCCGAGCCATGCTGGGCCATGGTTGCTTAACCGCCAGAACACCTTCGACATCATTACCGTGGAGCTCCTCCCCGGATACGGGGTCGATGATGGCTGGCTCGATGCCGAAAAATGGGAGTGAAGCGCTGCCCGGCTTAGTGGGAGTGACACCACCTAATGGCGAAATGATGTGGCATCCGGTCTCCGTTTGCCAGTATGTCTACACGGTTTGTCAACGACTGCCGCTTGCAGCAAAAGGGTCACCTGTCGGCACTCACGTCTACTACGTGCGCCTCCTGTTTCCCGACGATCTCATGGTACCATTTCCACACCTCTGCGGCGATCGGTTCTCCGACAGAGCCCAGCACTCTGAGATGCTTCATCTCGTGTTTGACATGTTCGTCACCGGCCCGCTTCAGCAGACGTAGAGCGGTAGGCGCAACGTAGAACTGGGAGACCTTGTGCTTGTCGATAACCTCCCAGTACCGTGAGAAGTTAGGATAAGCTGGGGTCCCTTCAAACACGACGGTAGGAACACCTAGCAGCAGAGGTGCGTATACGACGTATGTGTGCCCAGTAATCCAACCGACGTCACCACCACAGAAGAAGACGTCGTTGTCATGCATATCAAAAACGTACTTTCCTGTCGCGGCTGCGCCTAACAAGTATCCCGCCGTTGTGTGCATGACACCCTTCGGTTTACCGGTCGATCCGGATGTATAAAGCAGGAACAGCGGATCCTCCGAGTTCATCGGCTCCGGTGCGATGTAGTTGGGGTACTTCTCGACCTCCTCGTGCCACCACCAGTCACGGCCCTTGGTCCAGGGTACGTCCGCTCCGGTCCGCTTGAAAACCAGACAGTGCGTGACGCCCGGGCACTGCTTCAGGGCTTCGTCGACAATCTTCTTCGTCCCGATGAGCTTCCCACCACGTTTGCCCTCATCGGTGGTGATGACGACCTTCGACTGCGCATCAGTGACACGATCGCGGAGCGAATCCGACGAGAAGCCGGCGAACACGACCGAGTGGACGGCACCGATCCGACTGCATGCCAGGAAAGCAATCAAGGCTTCCGGGATCATGGGCATGTATATCGCTACCGTATCACCTTTCTGCACACCCATCTGCTTGAGCACATATGCCAGCCGAGACACTTCGCGAAGAAGCTCTCCGTAAGAGATGGTGCGACCCTCACTCGCCTCGTCGGCTTCGTAAATGATGGCCGGCTTGTCGGGGTTCTTGAACGCATGGCGGTCGACGCAATTGTAGGAGGCATTGAGACGGCCCTCCAAGAACCATGCGTTGTCGCCGTTCAGGAACGAGCCCGAGTGAACGGTCTGGAAGTCTCTCTCCCACGTCAGAAGTTCCCTCGCGAGCTTGCCCCAGAACTTGTCGGGGTTCTCGATTGACTCCTTGTACAGCTCCTGGTAATGCGACAGGTCATTGAGATGAGGCTTCTTCGGATGTTTCCTGTATCGCGTTAGAACCGAACAATTCGCTGCCCGGTCGTGCACCGTGTTCCCGGCTTCAAAACTCACTCGAAGAATGCTTCGGGAACATTGTAGGTGTCGACCTTGGTGGCTTCTTGGACAACAGGATTGGGTGGTTTTTTGTCTCCTTCGCTCATTGTTGCAACCCGCTTCCCCTTCTTCTATGCTGGGATTGATGCAGATAAATAATTGGGTAAAAATGAAGCTGATGGGGATAGGTACTCGTACAAACTCCTGCGGCTGGGACTGAGGGGGAGGGGTAGCAGTAAAGATGTCCGGCCAAGCGTAGCCAAGCCGCAAGAAGACCACGGAAAGACAAGGATAGGTAAAGATAGCGATTCGCAATTGGCTCTAGCCTGGCTTAAGGTATTGCTGTTGCGACTAGGCAGGCTACCAACTTAGACGCAATGGCGATTGGGATTGGGAGGTCCTGCTGGGAATGCCTCTGTTCGGTCGTGCAGGAAATGTTTGTGCTACAGTCAGTCAGTCAGTCAGTCAGGCAGGCAGGCAGGCAGGTAAGGTAGGTATGTAGGCAGGCAGGCAACTACTTCTTCTATTATATTACCTTATGTACCTCCCGGTGATGAGAGCCTCGAGCTTCAAGCCGTCTGGTGCCTCGAGGTAGGAGCTAGGAGCTCCGAGCGCGGCGTTCTTTGGCGGCAAGGTGGGGTCAGGGCGGGGTCCGGGGAGATGGATGCCCTGCCGGGGAAAGGTCTCTCCACTCCCAGATCGGATAGGATGGGTACTTGGTGGTACACAAACAAAACATTATTAAGGTACCTTAGTGATATTGACAAGCCTTGACTCCTCAGGAATTTGATCATGAGATACTGTAAGGCAGAAGGATCACACAGTTGAGTTGAGGTGATTTGATAATGGTAACGTGTTAGTCTCGGTATAACGGGGCCCAGGCGGACGTAGGGTAAGATACTACCTTAGGTATGGTTCCAGAGTCCAGAGTCCAGACTGTGGCCGTGGCTGTGCCGCATGCCCAGAAATATAAATACAAATAAGGTACCTACCTTACCTTACCTACCTTACAGATACCTTACCTTGAGTTACTAAGGTACGGAGGTATAGGTAGGTACTGTCTTTAATTCGTAGAGTAGTAAGGACCTTGTTCAGGACAGAAAGCTAAATCGTTGGAGACCTCGATGACGGCCGTGGAGGTGGGGAGGCGTGGAGCAAGCGCCGGATCTGGACTGTAGGATCCGTGTGTTGGGATATTCATATTATTAGATACTAGGTAGCTTAAGGTACCTTAACATGACAATGAGTCTACGATATACCATGATCAATGATCCATCATTCCTCATGCTGCCAGGGAACATGTCAGGAATGTCGCCCGTATTGTATCGTTAGGTGATCAAGCTCTCCATTCCCATTCACTTGGTGCACTTGTGAGTGCTGGACGAGTTAGCTAGCCAGACCGATTCAGAACAGCAGTCAACGGTCCCCTCCAAACTGGCTAAGACCTTCCTAGTTCTATACATCGGATTGCAACACCTCCTGCTTGAGCAATTCGACCTGGTGTCAGTGTGCTGCCCATCCCGCCAAACAACGATCTCGAGGTGACAGGATAGTAGTCATCCCATCTTCCGACGACATGGTCGCCTTACCTTCAAGCGGGGGTAACCTAGCGTGGAGGGGATGGTTGATAATCTTTGGAGGTGATGATGGTTGCACTGCGGCTTCTGAGTGAACAGGGAACAGGGACGATAGACTGCTCGACTCTTGCTTCCGAAAACCCACCTCATACTAGAGCTAGGCTTTCAGCACTCGTCCAGGTCAATTCGTTCACCCATTGAAGCTCACCTTATAGTCCATAAGAGCTCCAGACAGAAACCCCTTGATTTCCCAATTGCGGTCGATCTCTCCTCATGCAAAGCAATGCAAAACGACTGAGAACATTTCATGCGTCATCAAGCCCATTCCTCCACGGTTGAGTTTGACGCTCTCATCAGCCAGCTCTCCCACCATGATCGAACACCCAGTACCGCTACCCTGCCGTCATCTCGGCCATGCGTGCCACCCGGGTCGCCGATGATGGCAGCATAGAACCAGAAACTAGCGGCCACCCAAGCTGCCACCGCGACGCCCAAGCTAACGAACGGCGACAGAAGGTGCACAAGAACGAGCATAGGAGCACCGTACCTCGTGATGTTTTCCGAAGAACGGATGAAGTAGATTTGGGCATCGAGCGAAGGTGAGAGGAGACGAACGATTTGCTGGCTGTAAGAGCGGCCTTTGAAGCAGAGATGCAGAGGGGCGAGTAGTGTTATCATGACGAGCGCACCTATAGCGTAGAGGCAGATGATGACCGAGACGGGGTGGCAGAAACACGACAGCCGGATCTGTTCGATTATGATAAACTCTCCGGTAGCGAAAACCCTCGAATGGACCAGCTTACCAATATCCAGAGGACACGATCCCTTGATTCCACACGTTCATCCAAGCTCCCATCGCGGATATAAGAGTATAACGTATGATCCGCAGGCAGGACGTGGGGAGATGGATGTGAAGGCTTCTGATCCTGCGTCATCGTACTCTGCATGTCATGGCCAGCTCCCCTACCATAACGATGAGCACCGTCTTCATGCACCGTCTCAAGACTTTTGTAGCTAGTCAACATGACATTGGCAAGGCTTGCTGGTTGCGTGTACGAAAGGTCGGAGAGTGAGTGTACTGCTCTTGGATAGGAGACGTGCGACGTCAACGACAGGTGACCTTCCAGGTGAGGTGGTTTGTCCACCGATTGTCTAGATGTGATGATGGCATCCCCATTGGGCAACGGAGGTTGTGGTGATGTATCAAGTTGTCTCTGCTGTGGGACATGGTAATTCGCTGAGTGCGCCATAGCAGGCACATCGAGGATTCTTGACAGGTGGGTCAAATGTAATGACAAGAACAATCACGACAGCAGAATGGCAGCGACAGTTGGAACTCCACATACAGAAGCAAGAAAATCATCTCTTGAAGCCGGCTCAATTTATGGAAGGGCTTTGGGCCTGACCATCATTTAATATTCCTGGGCGGGATGCACGCCCAGCAACAGTGAAATCACATATGGTCTTGGCTCTTCGGACAGCCAAGAAGCTTGGGAGCTTGAGACGACTGAGGTAGCATCTGTGCCTCATTGATTTGCTTGACCGAGTACGGTAGGAAAAGGAGAAGAATTCGGGTTACCTGAAAAATACCTGTTACCAGTTCCCCCAGCCACATCAACTACCTTACCTACGAAGCAACTTACAGAGAATTTCGATGTTATTTCGTACCCTTGGTAAGGTATTCGTAAGGTAAGGTAAGATACCTACAATAATACCTACAGTACGTAATTTGTATTTATAGGGGTACTCAAGTACTTTCACGAATTCTGTACTGTAATTACAAAACCGACTGTGCCTGCTGTCTCCATATCCCCAACATTTGAGTCTCTTTCTCTGGACAGCGTTGCGTCGAGAAGGACTTCAATGTCCGCCATCTCATAGTCAATCAATCATACCTTAGTCAAGTCTTTCCGTGCAAACTGCCCTCCCTCCCTCCCTCCACAAACTCCGTCTCCTTTCTCGACTCAAAGGGGAACGCTCAAACATAACACACGTGGGACGGGTAAAGGCAACATTTTGTGAGCATACGCGAGCGGAGAAAGTGTATCTGTGTACGTCTTAAGGTGTGGGATGAACCCCGATGCGCGACCGAGAACAAATTCCACCCTGCCTCGTGTCATGTGAGATTGATCATCATCAATTCTGTGGCTCGCTTTTTGGCTGCCCGTTTGTCGGGCCCCGAGGTGGGCTGTCCCTGCTCTGCCCGGGCCCGATGTTCCTCTTGTCGTCTTCATCGTCATCGTCATAGTTTTCATCCACATCGACCTTCCGTGCCGCCGGCTCGTGCTGCTCTCTCCGCTCTTCCCGTGGCATGTCGGACATGGGTGGCAGAAGCTGCGCCTGTTGCGGTTGCTGCCGCAAAGCCGGCAGAGACGACGGATGATGCGCCGCTTCCGAGGGGTGATAGTTGTCGTTGGCGCGACGTTGGTCTTCACGACGCGCCTCCGACGAGCTGCGCCGGTGTCGATCACGAGGGGATGACATCCGATCGGGTGGGGACGCCCGATGGGGATGGTGATCTTCAAGCCTGCCTCGAGTCTCCTCGGTCGCTGGCTTCTTGATCGCCGTACTGTCGTCCTCCCATTCCCGCATTCGCTTCATAGCAGAGGGCGGTCTATCGTCACGTTCTCGTGCGGCAGCTTCCGCGGCCACGAGCGCTGCAGCTGGGGGCGGAGCACCGGCGGCGATCCCACCAGGCTGGCTGGGATTGGCATGGTGCTGGTAATGCTGGTGCGGATACCCTGAGTTGGGCGAAGGCGCTCGATCGTCATAGATCGGTCTGACCTCCGGAGGAGGGCTATTTCCACGTCCGTAAGGAGGCAATGGACCCGGGCCGCCATTGGTAACGGTTGAAGGTGGGAGATGAGGCATGCTAGCGCTTGGCGTTCCATAATTTGGGTTCATGATACGATTTGGCGGCTGCGGCGGCGGTGGTGGTTGTTGTTGTAGTTGCGGCTGTGGTTGCGGTTGTGGTGGTATTGGCTGAGGGAGAGCTTGTGGTACCGGGTAGACTTGAGACGATGTGTGATTGATCTTGGGAGACGGTGATAAGCCCCGACGAACCGGAGTATGACGGTGCGGCTCCTGATACTGCCTCAATTGCTCCTGACGAGGGCTTGGCTGTCTCGGAGGTGGCGGAGGTGGCGGCCTGATCGCGTCCCGCTGGTCGTACGGATTGATTGGCTGAGGTTGAGGGTTCTGCATTTCTGCTAGACGTCGACCCCAGTCATTCCCTGCAGCGTGAGAAGCTGGTCCAGCGCCCTGAAGAGCTGGGGCTGAGGCTGGAGCGCCCCATTGTGGGCCTGGGGGTGCCCCCACACCCGCAGCCTGATATGCCTGAGGATGCACATCTTGAGGCATCGGGGCACTGTTCTGATTCGGCATGCCCGTAGACTGTCCGTTTCGAAGCAATTGCAACCGGGCCTTGATATGCACGTTGGACGGGTCGAGGTCCGCGGCACGCTGATATGCATCAAGGGCATCGTTGGTTTGATTATTACATGATTCGTACTTTCGACAATGTGAGCTCGTGTTTTGAAATGGCTGCATGGTGGAGCAAACTCACAAGAGTACCAAGGTCATACCAGACTTCCGAAATGTACGGGTTCAAACGGATGGCTCGGGAGTACGCATCTAGAGCGTCGCGGTACTGATTGATCTGGTAGTAAAGGACGCCGATCGAACACCAGAAAGTTGGGTTCCGACCGTCACGATAGACGGCTTGTTGGTATGCGTCATACGCTTTCGGATACTTTTGCTGGGACATGTAGCATCTGCCAAGTAAATACCAACTTTGCGCATCGTTGTTATCTAAAAATCAAAGTCAGTCAAACCTGGACCGAGACATGCCTTGATGTGATCGAACGCCCTTACCCGAGCTAACGGACTTCTCGAGATACTCGATAGCACTTTCTTGACTGTTGAAGCTGGTGCTTTGCTGGTGGTGCAGCCATCCGAGTTGCTGCAGGACTTTTGCATGATTGGGGTCTCGCTCGAGCACGCGCCTATATGCAGCTTTCGCAGAGTCGTACTACCACCCGTCAGTATATTGGCACTGATGCAGGAAAATGGTTATGTTACATCTTTTTGCTGCTCGTGAACATGCCCAATCTGGAACCAGATGTCCTCTTCGGTCAACGGTCGCGGAGGATCTGTAACAATGTACTTAAAGCACTGCACAGCGAGTCAGTGTTTGGCTCATGCTTAGTCGGCAGAGATGGCTGTCAAGTACCTCTAAGCTTTGGCTGTACTTTTGCTGTTGCTTGTAGATGATTCCAAGACGGAAGTAGATCTCGTTTGCCTTTTCGAAATCGGGCTGCATACGCATGACTTGCGAAAAGGCCTCTTCTGCGTGTTCGAGAGAGCCGTAGCGATCGTAGAGAATCCCGATACCGTACCATAGCTTCGGTTCCTTGACGAGGGGTCAGCATCCGCCTCATATGCCTCATGATCAGTAAGCAAACCTTCGGGTCTCGGAGATGATACAAGGCTTGCTGATAGGCAGAATAGGCTTGTTGAAGGTCATCCATCATCAAGTAGCAGTGTCCTTAGCGACAAATCAGTCCTCTGCACCTCAGCCAAGGGCGAACGCACAACGTACCAAGACTGCCCCAGACTTCTCCGTTATTACCATCCAACTTCAATATCTCTCGCAAGAACTCGACCGCTCTCGGGAAGTTCTCTTTCGTCCTCAGGATGAGCGATATCGCATTCATCGCTTGAATCGAGTACTGGTTGTGGCGCAGCGCCTGTTCATACGCAGTCATGGCGCCGTCAAGGTCACCCATCAGCTCGGTCAAGCTTCCTGAACTAAGCATTAGCGATTCCATCGCACTCCGTCGTGATGATCGCTCCTAGACTTTACATACCTATCTGCAACCACACAGCCTCATTGAGTTGGCTCAAGTGTTGCGGTGACACTTTTGGTGGCACTGGCACGGTCATATGACCATTGACCTGAGGATGAACGCCTGGAGGGCCATGATGAGGATGCATGCCGCCCGGCGAAGACGGCTGCGGATGGCCTGACATCTGTGACGAATACACTTTGGAGGTGTTGATGGAAATTCCCCAAATATGGGATGTATATGAGGCACGATCGATCACGGAAGCCTTGGACAGTCCCAATCTGCTCGAACGGTCTCTATAGCGCAATGTTCTGCAGTCGATCTCATGCGTTGAACAAGCGTGCTTGTTCGCTCGAAGTTCCGTTTATTTCCTGCTTTTCGCAAATCTGGATTCGATGTATCGACAGCTATTCTCCTAATAGTCGCAATTGCCGGGAAGATTCTTATCGGACTGCTCGTTGTCGGTGTGACACTATCCCAATTCAACTCGGACTCAATAGAGCACTGTCCGACCGAGCCGAGTCCTCTTGCAACAAACAATCGCGGTTAGGGAGATGTGCCAATCCAGATGGAATGAAGAACGAGAGCAATGTACAGATGTACAATCGAGCTTGTTCCTAAGCCACACTTGATGTTAGCTCCTGGGATGTTGGTGTCGTTGATGAGGAGGTGTTCTCCTACCGATTGCGAAGGATCGTGAGAATCGAGATGGAAAAATGGGGAAAAATGGGAATGAGGGCGTCTGGGCGGGAAAGAGGTTCTGGCTTTCCCCGTGTTCCCCTAACCCTTACGGCGGCTGGCTAGAGACCCATGTCCGTGGCTGCATGCTGTAACTACCTTACCTTACCTTACCTTAGCTTAGTAGCTTTCGGGATCATCACTTTACCTACCTAAGGGAAGCCGCTGGCTGCATTATACCTGGTAGCCGATGAAATCACTTCGCTAAGGTACCTTGGAATTACCTTATGATTTGTTTTGGTGGGGTGACTAAAACTGGGACGGGGGGATCGTAAGGTATCCAGGTACCTTAGTACTGTCAAGGTACTTCGTACTTCGTACAAACAACAGGTACCGCATTCGAAGTGCCTGGTAAGGTATCATACCGCGATTTTATCTCATATACTCCGTATGAAGCAATATATTATTCACGATGGAACTCCACGAGAACAATATTATAGCCGATACCGGATATCTCATTAGTTATTGACCATCATATTGTTACTCATACCTTATTGTGGCAGACGATCGATGTGGTCCAAGCTTCCTTATTCCTTCCTCATAGGCGACGTAGCAGTACCTTACCTACCTTAAGGTAGTTGTATTGATTGTAGCCCTACCACCAGGGCTGGAGCTGATTACCTTATGCTATGCTATGCTATGTTATGCTATGCTATGCTATGCATTACGCCTGCAGTCCGACTGACATGAGGTAAGGTAGGTTTTGCTTCACGTTCGTAGAATCCTCTATAACCGTTGCTGAAGTGCTAAGTTGATTCACGGTGCAAGCCCCAAGTCTCAGGCGCAACATGGCGGCAACAGTAAGGTACCACCTTAGCCACCTTACAGTGGGTAGTTCCCCCGGCGCCGCCCTTGTACATGAACTTATATGTACATACCTGACTTCGAACCATAGTTCGCACATGGATGCTTTCTTCTCGGGGAAGAAATTGATACGTCAGCATCTCTCTCGATCGAAGATTCGAATAATGATCCTTGAATGCTGGCGTTCGCGGCATTACTAAGTTAACCACCTCACACGCGACGAGTGGACACTCCCACGTCGACCCAGCTCTTGACTTGACTTTTACGGAGGCTGCAGCACGCCGTTTTGGTGCATGAGGCAAGGTAGGGTATGCCGTCCTATGCCTTGGCGAGGCTAAATTCGGTCAAGGTATGGTACAGTAGTCGTTGGTGGTCTCCGGTGTGCGTGCAGCGGTCCGGGGTTTCGATTTCGTCGCCTGCCGCGCATGAAGGAGCCTAAAACTTTAGGCGTCGTCTGCAGATCGCCAGCCGCCAGCCAGTACCCGCACAACAACTGGAAAGTCTACAAGTACAAGTACTCCTGACAGCCATCAGCGAGGAGTGGAGTGTGCTTGCTCGCTCGCTCGGTCGGTCGCGTATGCACGAAACGGTCAATCGGCACTGCATGGCACTCTCGGAGATCTATAGTCGCTCCACGGACGGCGCTTTGATTAGATAATAATGCTTCGATACTAAATACCCATCGAGGTTAACTGGTCGGTAGCTTATCCATCGAGGTCCGGTCCGGTCAGAGGACAATTCCACTCCTTGCCGTACAAATACCGTACTGGTACAAGTACGAAGCCGAATAACAAGACGGCCTTGCTTTGGGTGAGAATCCGTGGTCAAATCGTTCTTGGGATGCCGAAGAATCTTGCCTATCCACCTTCGTTCATACCTCCTTAACGCGTGCAATCACGAGGCAAGGCAGTGTAACCTGCGGTCTTGGCCGATCTCCCTGACTATGAAAACCACTAATCCTTCTCAATCCGTCAGAGCAGCAAGAGCGCTTGCTCTCTGTTTGAACACAAACACCACAATTCAGCCCGAGCTGATCGAAAAAGGAAAGCAGTACGCACCGGCCTCCATACTGATCACTTGACAGATAATCGGCTGCCATCCATCGTTGGTATGAGAAGGTGCTTGGGGAGTGTGGCGCATCTTTGAGCATGCGGCCGGAAACCAAAAGTGTTAGGCAGTGGTAACACCAGAATTTATCTAGACTGCCGCGGTGGGAGAAGAATTTGGGTTCCGTGCATGACTTCTGCGTAGCCTCCCGGTTTCAAGCTGATAAAGCTCCGGGCAAGAAGTGCTTTGGTTTTATTTCTGGGCAACGCAGATCAGCGGCATTCAACATCGCATTTTTATTGGAGGATTTCTTCATTAATGGATTATGCCGCCAATGTTGAAGAATGGGGAGCTGAGATGTGTTTCTGCGCGGCTATTCTGGGATTGAAACATCCCGAGACTGTACTTATTGGCCACTTGTCGTCCAGGCATTCTGGCCCTTTGAAGGGAGAAAGGAAAGGCGAGGGTGACAACGTCGGAGGTATGAAGCTGGAGGAGCAGGGTCAGCACAAGAAGGGGAAGAAAATCCCACCGGCAGAGGAGATGAGCCTCGTAGTAGTCCGTACTTATCGAACAGGTCCGGTTAGTAGCGATTTCATTGGAGAGGTGACCATCTAGGGCCACAAGAGGGGAAACACAAACAACTCATATAAGTGAGTGTGAGCTGAGATATCAAATATATAGCTGTATTTTCTTCTTGAGATTTGAGAGTTTATGCTACCTACGTCTCGATATATTCGTTGAAACCAGCGTACATTCAGAGACACTGGTCGTAGTTTTGAAGGAATCATAACAACAGCCCTAATTACATAAGCGAGAGATTGCTTAGCGAGCACCACACACAAAGAAATTACGAACCTCCACGAACGGCACCAGTGTCAACCTCCAAGTGATCCAGATACCACAATGGTATGTATGTTGCAAACGGGTTTGCGCAAGGTTTACTGATGTGATTCCAGTCGCACCGCAAATTCGAAGCCCCTAGGCACGGCTCACTTGCCTTCCTGCCACGAAAGCGGGCGAGCCGACACCGAGGAAAGGTCAAGTCTTTCCCCAAGGATGACCCGAAGAAGCCCGTTCACCTCACTGCGGCCATGGGGTATAAGGCCGGCATGAGTACAATCGTCCGTGATTTGGATAGGCCTGGTGCGAAGATGCACAAGAAGGAAATCGTTGAGGCCGTTACCATCATCGAGACACCACCGGTGAGCTCGCAGCGAAGGAACCTCTGTGGCAGCGGCAGTGGCTGATGATATGCCTAGATGATTGTTGTAGGTTTGGTTGGATACATCGAGACTCCTCGGGGCCTTCGGTCGCTCACCACTGTCTGGGCGGAGCATCTGAGTGATGAGGTCAAGCGACGCTTCTACAAGAACTGGTACAAGAGCAAGAAGAAGGCCTTCACCAAATATGCCAAAAAGCATTCCGAGAACTCTGGGTCATCGATCACTCGCGAGCTGGAGAGAATCAAGAAATACTGCACCGTCGTCCGCATCCTCGCCCACACCCAGATCCGGAAAACCCCTCTCAAACAGAAGAAAGCACATCTCATGGAGATTCAGGTGAATGGCGGCAGTGTTGCGGACAAGGTCGAATTCGGTCGTGGTCTCTTCGAGAAGCCAGTCGAGATCAGCTCCGTCTTCGAGCAGGACGAGATGCTCGATTGCATTGCGGTCACCAAGGGTCACGGTTTCCAGGGTGTCACGAGCAGATGGGGGACCAAGAGACTACCGAGAAAGACACATAAGGGTCTGCGAAAGGTAGCATGTATCGGCGCTTGGCATCCGTCTCACGTCCAGTGGACTGTCGCTCGTGCTGGTCAGTCTGGATACCATCACCGGACATCAGTCAATCACAAGGTCTACCGGATTGGCAAAGGCGAAGAAGCTGGCAACGCATCGACGGAGTTTGATGTCTCCAAGAAACAGATCACTCCGTAAGTTTCTACAGGTCCAAACATTCTTGTGCCCCGTCACTAACGATCGCTTAGTATGGGCGGCTTCGTCCGCTACGGAGAGGTCAAGAATGACTTCATTCTTCTCAAAGGATCAGTACCAGGTGTGAAGAAGCGGGTCATGACACTACGGAAGTCGATGTTCACGCACAGTAGTCGGAAAGCGCTGGAGAAGGTCGAGCTTAAATGGATCGATACGTCGTCCAAGTTCGGACATGGAGCGTACCAGACAGCGGCAGAGAAACGTCAATACCTGGGGACGATGAAGAAGGATCTTGCGGCTGCTGCTTAGGATTTGTTAGTTGTTCATTGGTTGTAGCTCCTGTGCGACTGGTGCAGCTTTGCATTCTACAAGGCTTCCCAAAACTCTCCTCTCAGAGCTCGCACAGATGTAGAATCACCCGTGCCGACCTGAGCATGGAAGACTTAGATACAAAGCAAAAGTCAGCAGTACCTTAGGAATGCAATTATATCAACAAGATACTCAGTAGCCAGGAGGCCTCGCTGCGATTTCCTTCCTGCCTATTCCAAGAGGTCTCACTGCTCGGCTTTTTGAACATGTACCCCTCATTGTAAAACGGTGCGATCTGGAGCGCTGCATGTAAACCTCTCAAAGGTTACCGTATGTACATATTGCGAAGTACTTCGTACATACAATCTACACCCCAAACCACAAGAACCGAGATGAGAAAGAGACATCATCCATCAACGACTACTCCCCATTGACGATGGGCTCCGACGAAGACTACGCGTCATTTCTTGAGAAAGCCAACCAAGACACGGGTGCTACCAAGGCTTCCTCGCAGTCCGGCTCGGCAGTCACCAAGGCGGTTGATACCGACGTTCCAGAGACCTTGCAGAGAGTAGAAGCATACTACGTTTCGGACGCAGACGAGCCTTTTGAGCCGGTGAGCTTGAAGTGGAAGGGAAAGCACTTGCCCTCTGAGCGTAGGTGCCCTGCGTCTGGGACCTCCGCATGTGTCCAACTCGAAAGGCTTAACGCACGCTGATGCCTAATCGCGGGACAGATGAGTTCAGGGACCTGATCGACCACAAGGCGGACGTGTCGACACTGAGTCCCAAAGAGTTTGATCCTCGGGGCAACTACAAGGAGGTCATGGATGTCGTCCAGCAGGCCGGAGATGGTGAGGTGAGGATCTTCAGGGTCCATCACGACAAGACTCGGGCGGAGTACTACGTCGTCAGCGTCGATGCCAAGGGGTCGAAGATCATAGGTTTGAGAGCAAAGGCGGTAGAGAGTTGAGTGAGCTCGGCATCTCATCACTGTTCGAAGTCATCAATACCTTAGCCATATTAGAACTATCTTGCCGCAGTCACAAATGGTGCTGTGTCTTGGTAGATAACGTCGATTGCTGAACGTGACAATCTGCAACCTGGAGATCTCTTTAGGTCGGTGGTAGAGCGTCAAGGATGAATCGACAGACATATTCCCGAGAAGATGTTTGAAAAGTCAACCTCATCAATTGCTTGGGCAAGTTGCAAGCTCGGAGTAAAAGTTCATTATTGCCCTACGCTGACGTGGTTGCATGAGGCGGAGCCATGATCATCGCGACATCCACATCCTACATACAGTAACTTACAGTACATGTAACTTTGCACATACATTTTGAAACCCGAACTCTTGGCAGACGCAATTGACGCGATTACGGTCCATACCTATGTAATTCAATGATGATCCGGAAGCTTGAATGATAATGCATTGATATTAAACAATAAATGAAGCCTTCGTGATCATGGAAGATATCCTACGTAAAACGATACAACAGAGATCCCATGATGGCCGAGAAGACGTAAATAAAATATATGTACCAAGGTAATATTTATAATAAAAATAACTACCTTACCTTATCAGGTAAGGTACAGGTACTGTAATCTAAATATAACCCTGTCTTAGTTAGCGCCACTCGAGCTTTTCCTGAAAGGGGGTTTATGGCGAAAGAATGCTTCCAGTTTTTTGGTGTGGGACTGGCTAAGTACTTTGTCACTGTAATTTGTACCTACAGTAACTTTACCTGATCGAAGTCCTTCTCACAATTCAGACGAGCAACTAACTCCGTTGGAAACGAGACTCCTTCAATTCGTCCGTTCTTTACGATCCATACTCCCAAAGATTCTCTCTCAACCTTTGCCTATCCCTTCGCCATCTTTCTGTGTCGTCTCCTGCGCCTTCTCCTTGCTACCTTACCAGGTTCGGCGATCTCCATTACTTGTTTGTTGGATAGGAGTTTCTCGACATACATGTATCCCTTTTGATCGCGTATCAGCACAGCGACACAACTCGTAAGGACCATTCACGACTTCACTACCCCCGGGAACGGAACTCAGCTGACCATACAAGCGATTACCAGGTGGATACACTCATTTTGGGCCGGATTCGGGTAGAGCATAGGCTGGGTCTAATTGCTTGTAACCGTCGCGCCGACACTCGTTCTCACCATCTCTTGCCTTCGCCTTCTTACCACCCATTCATCACGATTGCAACGGTACTGGATCTTCTACGCCGACGACGAGCTTAGCACTCGTCATCATGTCCACACCCAGCAGCACGTCTCCTCCCCCGCGAGCACCCTTGCACATCCGACTCAACTCCGGTCATGAAGATCTCCTCACAAACGAAGGGTACAACAACAGACCACCAGGACCGGGGAGGCAACCATCGTCGCGGTCTTTGATACCCACGAGGCCTCCTACAGCGCCGCCTTCTCTACGTCATGCATCGTCGTCGGGAGGGATATACACCCCAGGCCCTGCTGAATCCGCCGAATTACTTCTGCCACCATCACGCTCGAGGACACACCGGTTCAGAGACGAAGACTCACCTGCAAGATCACCGGAACCTTCGGCCTTCCCGTCGCGGCGCACGAGTTGGAGCTCTGAAGGTGGCGGTCGAGACAGCCGATACGGAGGCAACCCTTTCGATGACTCCAGAGCACCGTCGAGGGCCGGTAGTGATGACGACAACGTCAACACTCAGACTGTTTCGGAGAAGTATAACATTCTACCATCGGCCGGCCTGCTGCTCTTTCCGGAAGATGTCGAGAAGGACGATTGGCTTCACAACCCGGATCCGAATGAGATGGACAGGCGGGAATGCGACATCTTCACGAGGAGGGGATTCGTGAATGTGGGCGGTTTGGCGTTGATAACCCTCGGGATGTTGGTCCTCTTTGTAGGATACCCAGTGATGTAAGTGTCGCCTGCTAAATTCGCTACCCGGTGAAAGATAGTCAAGCCTCTGGAACCTGGGCGAAATGTTGACCGATGCTAATCCGCTTTTGCTCAGATCGTGGGTCGGAAGATACACTCATCCTCCTGACCCTTGCGCGACAGATCCGAACTGCATAGACATCGGCAGAATTCCGATATTCAAGAACATTCGGAAGGGACTGATCGATCCGGACACGCCCCAGTCCGCAATGACCAAAACGGCAGCAGATGGGAAGACACTGAAACTTGTGGTATGCTCCAAGGATATAATAGACTCTGTAGCGGCGTTCATGGCTGAACCTTTACGCAGTTCTCGGACGAGTTTAACAGGGATGGCCGGACGTTTTATTCCAACGATGATCCATATCTCCAAGCAGTTGATCTTTGGTACGGCGTCACTCAGGATTTAGAGGTGCGGAAACCAGTGTGTCCTATCGCGGGGCTGCTGCTGATACTCAATAGTGGTATGATCCGGACGCTGTAACGACCAAAGATGGGACTCTTAATATCAGATTCGACGCTTTCCAAAACCATGGACTGAATTATCGGTCCGGAATGGTGCAATCATGGAATCAGATGTGCTTCCAAGGTGGCCATCTCGAAGCCAGCATATCACTGCCAGGGAGGGGCGACACGATTGGATTCTGGCCCGGTTTTTGGGCCATGGGCAACCTTGGACGGCCTGGATACGCATCTTCCACCGATGGCCTTTGGCCTTACAGTTACTGGGACAAGTGTGATGCTGGCATAACGAAAAATCAAAGCACCGCGGACGGCCTGAGTTTCCTACCGGGCATGAGACTACCAGCCTGCACGTGCGCCGGTGAAGATCACCCCACTCCTGGAAAATCCCGCTCTGCGCCTGAGATCGATGCTCTGGAAGCCAGTGTTTCGTATCTCGGTCCTGGCCAGACGGCTGCCATAGGTTCGGCGTCCCAAAGTGCGCAGTTCGCACCCTTCGATATCTGGTATCAGCCGAACTATGGTCAGTGTCAATGGGTTCACGCCTCCTTTGCGTGTGATTCGCTAACAATACTAATAGACTTCATCGAGGTTTATGATCGGTCAATCACCGAGATGAATGCCTACCGTGGAGGTGTATTCCAACAGGCACTGTCTGGTGTTACCAACCTCAACAACAACTGGTACAATGGAAAGGCCTATCAGACCTACGGATTTGAATATACCCCAGGTGGTGACGGAAACATCGTTTGGTATGTGGGGCAAGATAAAACTTGGAAGCTAGATGGAAGGGCCGTGGGACCGAATGGCAACATCGGACAGCGAGTGATTCCGGTGGAGCCCATGGCACTGGTGTTGAATTATGGCATGTCCATGAGTTTTGCTGCGTTGAACCTGACTGGCCTCGCTCCGCTGATGCCAGCAACGATGCGGTTCGACTACATCCGTTTATACCAGGATCCCAACAGTGAGAGCATCAGCTGCGATCCACCGGGCTATGAGACTACCAAGTATATTTCCAGGCATACTGACAGTTATTACAATGCCAACAAAACGCTCTGGTACCTCTCTCAATTTTTCTTCCATACCGAGACAATAACTGACCACTATATACAGGGAGCAAACATCTCATTCTTGGCCTAAGAATTCCCTCGTCGACGGTTGCTCCACATGACCGATACTGTCACCTCACGATTATGTCAAATTTACCAGTAATTCCTGCTCACTACACGCCGCTGTTCGAGTCACACCGAGATGGTGCTCTGGGCTAGCCTAATACCTACCATACTTCATCCCGTTTATTTGCATAGCGGAGTCGGCGTATTTTCTGACGGATCATAAATATTCGACCGGCTGACTTGCACCTGATCAACGAGGCAAACACGGTCTGCACTTAAGTTTCGATTCATTGACGGCTCTGTGTGCTGCATCGTGGCGGTGCCATCTGTTGGCTACCGGGGGCTATTTATTCGCCCATTTTTTTATATAGCATGTGCATTTTGCATAGCTCTGTACATCAATCTCCCCCAATCCTAGGGATTCATTACTTTTGGGGGGACACTTTTCTGTATCTGTTTCCAAGGCGTTGTCTACATCCGAGCTGCAGCATACTATAGAAATATGGCGGAGGTTGCGGCGCTCTCCTGATGTGTTAAGCTAGACGTCAAGTATGATTGAACAACAAGACAAAACTCTGGGATCCAAGGTCCTGTCTACGCTTTGAAGGACGATAATGACATGCATAATAAGGTGTTGCTGGGTTACACTGCGTCAGCGAAGTGCTCGACACCTCACACAAGCGTCCAATCTGTTGTTGACTGCCATAGGAAGGTAAAGCGTAGTCTAGAATCTCCAGAGCCTTGCTGGAACATTTCCCCGCGGTTTAAAGCCGTGTTTCCTACCTTTGGAATCTTTGCTTTGTGTTTACTGTAGCCTCACGCTCTTCCAACTAATTGTAGAAACACGAATCCTGACAGGTCTGTACTTTCCACACTACAACTTTTCTACAGCTCAACATCATACTCATTTGACCCCCTCACCCATCAGCCCAATGACTTTGGTCTCACCTCTCGGATGCGCAACGACAAATCTCAACATACACGGCACTCCTCTCTCTCTCTTCCCCTCGCCATAACCCTTTCCTATCCCTCTCCGTATTCCCTCCCCGCCAAGCTCTCCTAAGCCCCATACACCCCCGTTCTCGGTCAGCCCCAACTGTATCTCCTCACAAGCTCACAAACAAACACACCGCTCACACTCCAGCCCCCTCACACACCACCACCACCACCACCACCTGTCCACCGACGCCCTTCCACCGCCCTTCCACCAGCCTCAAACTCCTCAACCCACCAACCCCGCACCCCACCCCACCCCACCGCAATGAACCCCCCCATAACCCTCTCCCAAGACCGCCAAGCCCGCAACAAACCTCCCCCACCCGCGCACCCAAGCTCCGGCTCTGGCTCCAGCAACACGCACCCGAACGCCTTCGGCCCCTCCTCCTCATCCAATAAGGGCAAAGGCAAAGGCAAAGCCTACGCCGTCACCCCCGCCGCCGCTCAACCCGCCGCGCCCCGGCCGCAGAAGACGCCCGACGAGCAGTTCGAGGAGCGCGAGCGCCGCGATCGGGCCGCGCGCGTCCTGGGCAGTCGCGAGATGCTCATCTGGCACGCTATGGCGAACAATGAGGTCTGTCTCTCCTCCCTTCCTCCCTTTCTCCCTTCCTCCGTCGCTTCGGTCGCTCGCTTTGTCCGCTGGGGGGAAGGGTGCGGTAGGTTAGGTGGTAGGTATCATAGATGCGGGCGGGGGCGGGGCATTTGGGTAGCTTAGTTGGTTGGTTGGTTGGTTGGTTGGTTGGCCCGTGGCTGATTGGAGACGGGGGCCCCGAAACAGAGCGTGCCGCAGACCCGGCTCCGGTTCGAGAAGATGATGATTGGGATCGATCCGGACGAGAGCGCGGACGAGTGGGAGGACGAGGTGGATGATGGGGATGGGGGCGGGAGTTGGAGCGGGAGTTCGGGCGGGGATGGGTGGGGGAGTGGGAGCTCGGTGGGGAGTGGGAGTGGGAGGGGGAGTGGTGGTGCTGCTGCTGCTGCGGCTGGGTCTAGTGGGGGGAAGGGGAAGGGTGTGGAGAAGGGGGGTGGGGAGCCGGGGAGGAAGAGGAAACAGTGATGCTCGCTTTGTATTGTGTGTTTGGCGCTGGGGGGGGAGTGTGCTGGGATGCGAGGCAATCTGATGGGATGGGGCCTTGTGCAATGGAGTATGGAGGTCTTGATTCTACCATTGAGTGACGGTCGATTGCACCAACGCAACGGCCCTGGCTGTTGTTCTCTAGCTGGTGTATGTCCACATGAGCTCTGCAAGTCTACCACTTCACTGGGCGTAGTTGTTATTGCTTGATAATGAGGTTGTAAATATGTCCAAGGTACGGCGCGATCCGCGCTGCGGTCATGTAGCGGCCTTTGACGCCCTCCGCATATGCTACATTCCACTTCAGGTCTCCCTCCAGCTTCGACCTTACAGTTCCTCGGACACGTTCGGCGCCGGTATGCCTTCCTCGTTGACCATGCTTTCCGCGTCGCCCACCTGCTTCCGCGTACTGACCTCTCTGTTGCGCAACCTCGACCTCACCAGTCGCATCATCGTCAATCCTTGGGAGGCACCCCTCATGACTTCTGATTGTTAATTTAGAGGTTCCGAGCTTGAGGACAAGCGGTTCAGGTGAAGGTAGACGTCCGTGCCGTATCTATGAAGACGGTTTTGTCAGCTCGATCGCTTTGGTGAGGTTTGAATGGTGAGGCTTGAGGCTTACCCCTCCATGCTGATCAACTTCAAGTCTCCTCCGAAATATCTCGCGTACAATCTACTGATAGGTAAACCGTAGCCAAAGCCAGCCATTGGAGCTTTGAAATCACTCTTGTCGAAATCAGGATCTAGACTGGGCGTTGTCTCCACCGTGGTATACATATACGTCCATACGAGTGGTATCGCCGATCTCGGTATGCCACCTCCTTCGTCAGATATCTTGATTGTAATATCCTCCTTCCCTTCGGCGATGATGACTTTCGTTACCGGGAACTCCTCTTTGTCCTGGCCGTGCGTCTCCACCACCGCTCGCAAGGAGTTCTTCAACGTCTCAAAAAGCATATGCGACAGATGTCCTGGTACGTACATGAAGTTCAGGTCCGGCTTACAAACGAGTTGGACTTTAGGAGCGTCGAAAAGACCGTAGTGGTCCTCGCACACGAATCGCGCATTCTCGATGGCTTCGTGTGCTAGTTCGCGCACATTCGTCTTCGTGCAGATGATGCCAACGTAGTTTGGTTCCGAGCCGTGCTTTTGATCCGTCAGAGCAATGTGCTGACCGATTAGCATTCGAATGCCTATGCGTGACATGTAGAATCGGTCGAGGAATGCTTGGATGGTCGAATCGATCTGCATTCGTTGTCGTTTCCGCTTATACTCTAAGATGCCTTGGGCTTTACCACAGACTCTGTCAGACAAAGACCTTAAGTGCCACCAACCATCAATGTAGCTTACCAATTGTCGTCACGACGCCGTCATGCCGCCTTTTAATCCCTTCCAGCGTCTGCGAAAAGCGCTTGTTGTAGTCGTTAAGCTCAGGGGGCCATTCCTTGCCATCATCCGCGGCCGCAAAATAGCGCCGCGCAGAGCCTTTCTTAGGCGCCCCATTACCGTCCTCGTGACTACTGCGAACATTGGCGTGGTGGTGTGGATTTGATCGATATTGGCCTCTTTCTACACTAGGGTTTTGCGTCCCTTGAGCGAGAATTTTGGATTCTCGGCCACTGAACTTTGCCGGTTTCATCAGGCGTTCTTTTACTTCTTGTTGAAGCGTGGGTCTTGGTAGAGTGGTGATATCCTGCGCCATGGGTCAGCAACGGCGTCTTGCGCACGTCCAATGATTCCGACGATCAGAGGATGTAGCTTACTTCGAACGATTGTGCATACCAGTCCTGCACTTTCTTGATCGACGGCATGTCATTGAGTCCGTCTGGTAAGTCTCCAAGCTCTTTTATACGGTGGGCTAAGCGTATAGGAAGCTCCTCGGAGAGGAAGGTGGATGCGCGGAAAAGGGTACCTTCAAGAAGCGGATGATCAGCGCAGTCTTCAATCTCAAACACTTGTAACGGTGACTGTACCGGTAGAAGGCTTCTCTCCGAACTGCACCATTTGCCGTAAACTCACACCAGTCGCTGGGAAAGCCGAGTAGTGCTTGATGGTCTCCATCAGCTTCTCGGTCTTTTTCCACGACATCTTGAAATCCGCTGAAGCCCGGCGGCTTCCTCTAGCATCTAACGGCCGACCGTTCTAGTACCTGTGTCTCGCTCCTGTCCTTTCACTGAAGTGTCGTGTGCTCCTCTTTCGATGTACGCTGAGCTCCACGAGCTCCCCACCAATCCGAAATGTACCGAGGTATATGTGCTGCGATGACCTTTCCAAATTGTCCTGCTGAACAGAGAGCAGTAATCAATTGAGCAATAAACAGTTCAATGTATCCAGGGATTTGGCAATTCCGCAGGTTGTAACAAAGTCGAGGATGGTGCCTGAGTCACTGATTCAATTGATATAATTATTCCGACAAATGTGCTCCTGTCTGCCGAACGTCTAGACGGCCGTGCGTCCGAACGTACGACGCGGGCGGTAGGCGGGCAGTGGGCAGCTAAAGTTACCCCACGCTGTCGGCTCCCTGTACGGCTTGGCGGCTGGGATATCCATAACGACCAGGTACGAAGTAGGTACTACTTGGTACAGGGGAACAATACTCGTCAGTGCCAGAGGGCACATGCCAAACACTAAGAGTGTGAATGGTCAAGAGCGAGACGAGAAACACAAGACCTCCTTTGAATGTAAGCATTTCGCAAGATGAGAAAATGTAGGCATTTCTCCACTACCCACCCATACTCGACCGACCTGGGTAGCCATGTATGAAAAACCCGCCTCACTGAGTGCCACTTCTGTCTGTATTTGAAACGGAACCTGGCTGCTTTTACGCACACACTCGACGGAGATGTGAGAGAGCGATACGAATCAGGATTTAGAGAACAGTAAGCTGATCAGACAACAGGTTCCCATAGTTGATTTGACCGTTCTGATTTCTCTGCTACAACGTACTTCGTACACACATTTTGACTTATTATTCAAAAGAACCTTGAGATCTGTACCTTCACATTACCCCATGATACCCACAACCCTGTTCTTGTCTTGTTTGTTCCCGGCAGCCATAGATACCGCCAATATCTGATTCAACGAGGGGACTGCCAACCCAATTCAGTCTATCACCTCCCCGTTCGCAAGCAAGACGATAGAGGACGCTGCTGAGTGACCCAGAACGCATCGAGGTTGCTGACCTGGGCCGCATATTTTTCGCCGTTCCCAACAGTCGTTTAGAGAGCAATCTAATATATTGGTCTTTGCGGGATCGGCGATGGTGGAATGGAGGCTAAGAACGACAAACTGCAATACTTTCCCACAAAGGCGCGGGATGTCCAGTTATATGTGGAGACAATAATGACGGGCGCTCTCGACGATCGACTGCAAGGTTATCAACGTGAGCAGCACATGCCGGGTGAGCATGATCTGAGCAAAGGCGAGCCATGGAATGGGCCGGAAAGGGAGACAGCATAGTAATTTGAGATGCACTTCTACTATAGCTGGCTGATGGCTCGTCTTGAGCGTCTTGAGAACTACCTTGTATAGCTCGAGAACAAAGCGGCAGGCATCTAGTCAACAACAAGAGTCTAGGTAGGTATTTATTCTCTGTACATGTGTTATACAAACCTTACTCGTGCATCTCGTGACCCAACCGAGCCCTAAGCTTACCTCAATCTCCAAACTCAAACCTGCTCCATCTCTGCACATCAGTCATCATGACATACCCATTCCCAAGACTGGCCAGTTCGCCACAAACACCGCACCACATCAAAGGCATCGAAAGCCCACGCAGCAAGATGTCGTCCAGTCCTTCCCGTCCGATCGCCATTTACAAGCTTATAATACTTATCGCCATCATGCTTGCACCTTGTCTGTGGATATTTCGAAGCCTCCGCAGCCCGACAGCCAAGCAGACTGACAGAATTGCCTTCTCGCGTGAGCTTGTTGACGAGTGAGTTGCAATATCTCAGCAAGGTCTCTGCTATCACCAAGCTGAGATGATGAACTTAGCTACTTGACGCACTTCGAGGGCCACCAGGATTGTGGTATCACGTCGTCGGATCTCTACATCCCACCTACCCCTGCAAGCAGACAAGGGCGAGCGAAAACTCCGTACTGCAGCAATCGAGCAGAGTTGCTGGAAGCCATGAGCGGAGGTGGTCGACATGGCTTTGACGCTCCATTCACTCCGAAAGGTGCTTACATGTCTCAACTGCTTGGTCATGTTTCAATGCACTCCCGTTAATCGACAACACTTGAAGTCTTAAGTACCCATGAAGCTCAAACGCAAGCTGACCTCTAAAGCAAGGTTGCCACTATCGCTGGTACTCCACCGCGGAGATCTGCATGATCCTAGACCGATTCGACGGCGTCGTCTTCGTCGGAGACGACTTGCTCCAGCACGTCTACTCGGCCTTCAACATCCTCCTCCGTGAGAACGTCGCGCTGGGCGGCCTGAAGCAATGGGAGATGAGCGGGAGCGAACGCAGCGGCTGCAGATGTGACAACCAGTTCATCAAGCCCGACTGCACCAAATACGTCGTCACGAGCAGCGAACAAGTGATCGAGAACGATGGAAACAGCGGACATCGAAGCCCCTATCTCTGCACTCGTAAGTTCCACATCCACACAAACCTCACACTCATCCAAGCGCAATCCGGATCGATCCTTGACCCGCAAGCAGGCACACCCCACTTCTTCCTCCCCATAACCACCAGCCCAGCCCCCTCCCCGGTCCACGAAACCTTCGAAACGCTCCTTTCCCAAGACCCAGACTCCTACAAACCCATCCCCGTCATCCACTCCCTCGGCCTCAGCACCGGCCTCTCCTGGCCCACGACCACGGCCGCCATGAGCGAATGGCTCGCCCTGGCCGACGCGCACGCCTCGAGCCGCAACGTGCCGTTTCTTTGGCTCGGGCCCGTCGCGGCCGGCCACCTCAAACCGCCCGGCCAGATCCTGCGCCAGGGGAACAACGCGCTGTGGCATTTTACCGTGGAGATGGCCAGAGAGGCGAGGAGTCGCGAGATGGATGCGCTGGGGTTGTATAATATGTCGTTCCAGGCGAGCAGTTGGGATGGTAGCGCGTATGGGGAGAAGGTGGCGTTGGTGCAGGCTATGATGGTAAGATCTTCCATCATTGATATCCCACTGCGCCGACAGGGCCCGATGTGTCTTGCTGACTTTGTCATGCGTTCTGGGATAGGTAATCAACTGGTTGTCTAGGCTGGAGTCTTCCTAGCATGCGGAGGTGCTGCGCTTTTGCTGTTTTCGCACCGCAACTTCCCGTCTTCTGTGGGCTTTTCGGATGTCATGGGCAAGTCATTGCATCGTTCAGCTTGTTCTCTCTGGTAGCCAAGAAAGAAACGTAGTGAGCGGTCATGAGATTTGCATCCACGCCTACCAACAGGACCTCCTCCACTCCCCGACCGCGCACGCAAGTCCAGGAAACAACGAGAGCGGCAGAGCACCCTGGGTCATCCGCTCCGTCCTCTGTGTTAGTGGTATAGCTGCCCATCAAACCGACAGTCGCAGTTTCGAATACTGTGATTAAACCACCATCGGACCTCGATCTAAGCATGACAGTCTTCATTGTCCTCTCTTCTCGATTCTCATAACGTATAACGTACATATCCCCTCTTCTCCCCCAATATAGGCCGTTCCGTCCCGTACCGTCACGTCACGTCCCAAAACCGCTAATGCTTCCGGAAACACCCCATATCCTAACCTAGACCCAAACTCGAGAAGGGAGACGGGACGTTGTAACTTTGCAGGACGCGTTGTAGTGAGAATGCGATATATCGAAACTGGGACTTTCTAAAGACTTTCGGTTTCGTTATTGCGATTAGGGTGGAGTATCGTTGTGGTCAGACAGCGGTTGGATGGCAGGGTGAGCGTAAAAAAGATACTAGACAGAAGAATGGATGGGTATCTATTATCTGCGGAAATTTATAATTGCGATCTAAACCCACCAGACGGTCAATGTCTGTTTGTCCCTCACCAGTAAAGAGACAGGCCATGATCGAAACAGGCAGAACAGCGATGATACTACGGGTGGGATTAGATTGCAACGTACCTGACTCCCCAACCCAAAAGCCAACTTCCCCCCATCCGCATCCCAACTCAACGAATGGTCCTGGCTCCTCTCTTCCTCCTCCTCTTCTAACCGCTCATCCATCCCGTCTTCCTCCTCCTTCTCGACTCTCGTCAACGCACCATCACCACCCATCCACCTCCCCTTCTCCCCGACCCAACACGCCTTGGGCAACCCTCCTTCTTCCGCCCGCCAGATCAGGATTTTGTTGTAACTAGCCGCGGCGACGAGGTAACCGTCTGGGGTGAAACTCAAAGCCATGGCTGGCGTCTCTGGGCCTAGCGATAGTTTGCGCAGGATGGTGAAGGGTCGTGTAGCGTCCCAGAGCTTGACGGTGCCGTCTACAGAAGCGGTGGCAAGGGGCCGGGGTTCGGACGTGGAGTAGGTGGAGGGGTTGGGGTGTGGTTGGAAGAGGAGAGCGGTTAGGGCGTCGGTATGCGCGGTTGTCGTTTGGACATTGTACCAAGGGTACAGGATCTACGTTTTTGTCAGCATCCTTTTGCGATGGTCTGGTAGAGAAGAGTTGTGGGAACGTACCGCTAAAAAGGCATTTTCTTCTGCGGCTAATGCTGTGATTTTGGATACCGGGTCCCACCGAATCACACTCCAATTCTGCCTGAGTTCCTGGTGTGGGTAGTGATGTCCGACGGAGGTGGTGTGATCATGGTTGATGATGAGGTTGATGACAGTACCCTCACCACAGATAGTGTATTGCATATCGCCGGTCCAAGCTGCATCCACCACCGTCTCTTCTAACTCTACTGGTTGTAGAGCCTGACCAGTTGATGGATCCCAGACCAGGATACTACTGTTCTTCCCAGAAGATGCTACACCTAGGAGCCGTGAAGCAGAAGCATTCCAGCGCAGTGCCAACATCATATCATGAGCCGCAGGGAGTTCATCCCGCATCACTCCGTCTTTTGTCCATATAGTGACTTGGCCGATCCAGCTGGAGACTAGATGTCGTGTGGCCACGGCCAACAATTCGCCATCTGGACTCCACGACATTGCAGTCACTAACGAACAGTCTCCCCGTTCAAGCAGATCCACATACTGTCTCGTCGTAGGGCTGTCGGATTTCGATATTGTCCAGATACGGGCTAGCGCCTCGCCTGCGGTTGCCAAGACGGTAGGTTCCTTGGGATGCCATGTGGTGTGCATGACGCTTTGATCACCTCTTCCTCTTCCTCTTTCATTTCCGCATACGTCGCCAATTGCACTTTGGCTCCGATCAAGGTCAGCACCCACAATTCCCACCTCAATGATATCGTTATTCAAATTCAGAATGGTAGTTTGCGGCCCCAATTCGGCAACCTTTTCGCTTTGTACGCCCACACTGGTCCCGTTCGTCAGAGTTGTTTTCGTCGTCGCTTCTGCTTCCGCTTCCGCGTCCGCTTGTGCTTGTACTTGTGCAGGAACTTGTGCATGTGCAGATGTCTGTGCATCATCATCATCTGCAGGTTCCACGCCAGCCGCTCCCGCCGGGGACTCTGCCGCTGTCGGCGTATGAGGGTGCGTACACCCTTTCCGGTCAGTTTCCATGGGATTGCCATTGCTATTGCCGTAGCCGTACTCGTTCCCTTCCCCGTTACTGCTAGCCTCGCCGACGCCGTTACTTCTTCGATGTCGTTTTGGCGCCGGCGCTTGGGTCGCAATGTCCATTAGTACTCCGTTCGAGCCACTCTCGCGACGGTGTTTGCGTGACCTCGGAGAAGAAGTCGATGCAGAAGCGACAATATCATCGTCGTCCTCATCCATGTCTTCTCCGTTCGGCGACGGCATCGATTGATCGGACTCGAGCCCGAAGAAATAAGTTGACGATGCCGACGGCAGATTTCGATCTCCATTCTGTTTGGTAGTTAGGATTGTTGTCCTTAAGACAAGTAGTGATCACTTCGATGAAAGCAGACCAGTGAGGAGTGACGCGCCTGGCTGATGATTGATTTTTCGATCTCGTGGTACTGGAGGCCCTTCTGCACCAGAGACACTAGTGCATGAGTCTTGACAAGCGGCGCGATCGTCAGGCTCTGAGGATCAGGATTCCAGTCGCGCTGCAACTTGACCGCTGCCTCGCCATGGCCTGTCTCGGATAGCAATCAATCATCAAATCATCGTGAACAGGATCCATTACATTGTTCGACATTGGTACGAACCTGATTCTTGTAGATACCTTGAACGGGCCAGCCGAACGGGTTAGCGAGAGACAATTGCCTGGGGGGTGGGTGTACCTGGCGAGGCTCAGATGACAGCGAAATGGGGGTCGACATACCTCCAGATCAAGTAATTGAGGTGTGTCGAAGTCAAAGGTCTCGGGCTCATCTTTGTTGCGCTGTCATCAGTCGTAGCTCACGCGACGAAAGGTCTATCGTCTGAGTCTGGAATGTCGATTTGATGATGATGCACAGTATGTGTAAGTAGTACGTATAGTAGTGTGTGTCTGTCGCAAGAAGAAAAGAGGAACGACTCGGGTCCGGTTAACTTATGTTAGTATGTTAAATTGAACGAGAACGATGCCAAAGACTGCCTTGCCTGTATAGCGGCCTCCGTGTGATGGTCAAGGTACAGTACCTTACCAGCTCCGTCAGTTGTACGAAGTACAGGAAGGTATGGGTACCAAGTACAAGTACCTTAGAGTTAGGATCGCTCCCGGCAGCCTGGTTGAAGACAAACAGAGCCAATAATCAAGCTGAAATACTCGTCGTTCGTGACATGGCCGTTCAAGATATAAAGTGAAATAATATTTCACTCATAATAATAATACTGTAATATTATTAACGAAGATACTTCGTAGAATGTGGGGATCTGCCTTTCGCGCCTTTCCTTTCCTTTCCTTTCCTTTCCTTTCCTTTCCTTTCGGAACATCCCGCTTTCGCTTTCAGTTTCAGTGTAAGCCAAGGTACCTGGTACCTTAAGGTTTCAGAAGCACTGACACTGCCACTGCAACTGCCACTACCACTGCCACACTGCCTTATGAGGACTCTATCTGCCTGGAGACAGACAGGTTGGTTCAAACTCACCTTCGGTTTCACTCTCCAACCTCAGGGAGGTCGACTTCATCAATACCGATATTGAGAACTGTACTAAGGTAGTAGCTTTACTCAGGCTTCTCGCTCATCATCATTGCGACCAGGTTGTGATACTCACAACGCAATGCAACTGCGCATCAACGTCCCACCACTAACACGCATCCTCCTTGTTGTCCTTGTCGCTTCATCCATCCTCTACAACGCCATCCGATACAACCGATGGATTGATAGCGTGCCGTATCTCGCGATCGCACCGGGCTTCGATTTTCACCCCTGGGTCTTTCTCACCGCTACACTGATCGAGCAAAACATTGTGACTCTGCTCATCGCTGCCGCGACCATTCTCTATGCCGGAAAGTACCTTGAGAGGGCATGGAATTCCGCCGAGCTGGGAAAGTTCCTTCTTGTCGTGTCCCTGATATCCAACTTCCTCACCTGGACTCTTTTCACTGGCTCCAAGGCTTTCAACCCTAGGTTCTGGTTACACGGGTAGGTGTGCTCGTTCTGGAGCTGTTTTCGTGTGGTAGTCTTGGGCTGACTTTTCGCTGATCTGAAGGCGTGCCATCAACGGAACTGTCGCCCTGCAGGCCGCCTTTCTCGTTGCCTTCAAGCAGCTTGTACCCGAGCATACCGTGACTATTGCGCGCGGATTCATCAAAGTTCGGGTCAAACACTTCCCCGCCATCTTCCTGGTTGCGAATACCCTCTCAGGCGTCATCTTCGGCACCAAGCCGGCGCTTTTGCTGGCGTGGTTCGGTTTCCTGACTTCGTGGACTTATCTACGGTTTTACAAGCGGCAGCCTGACCTGTCGAGTTCCTCCACGGGAGAGACAAGTGGCATTAGGGGTGATGCCAGTGAAACCTTTGCATTTGCCTACTTTTGGCCAGATGTGATACACGGTCCTATGGCCGCCATCTCGGACGCCATCTACAATGCATTGGTCGCTCTGCGGATATGTACACCTTTCTCTGCCGAGGAAGTGGAAGCAAGTAACGAACAGGTGATGGCAAGAGGCGAAGGAGGTTTACCCAGCCTTCTGAATCAAGGTGGGAGGAGAGGAGCAAGCGGCAAGAGGGAAGAGGCAGAGCGGAGGAGGGCCTTGGCGCTCAAAGCTCTGGATCAGAGGCTGCATGCTGCGACGACGAATAAAGCACCCACAACAGCGAACGTGATTCCAGGACCGAGTGTATTGGGTGAGACCAAGTACGACCCTGATGACAGGGAGGCTGGAGGTGGTAGTGGGAGCTGATGAAGTATTGAAGAAACGTTGTCCGCCGTCTGAATTTCGGCGTTGTGGGTTGCGTTGGTGTCTCTCGTCCTCAGCGTTACTAGTCCTTTATATACCACTGCGTCGATGTATAGCCCTACCAGTATCTAAATGAACACCTCAATGTAATACCTAAAGATTTGAGGAAGGTTTCGAAATGGCGACCCCTGCTGTGGTGCTAGCACCGATATTTTCAATCGTGCCACCGACTGGAAGCCGGTCCTGTTCTGATGCGTGTAAAGAAGTAGCTCTCAGTCACATCAGAAACCAGGTACTAAGGTACCTCATCATCAGCCAAATATCTGGGGTTTATGTAAGTTCAATGGCGGATGGCCCCACCGGTAGGGTTCGCTCTAGCGTCAAATTTCTTTATCGATTGTCGAAGCTCGAGTACACTCGCAAGTTTGGAAACCCAACAACAAGAAATTTGAATCACAGGCGCAACAGCTTACCGCAGAAATGTCACTCGTGGAAAAGCTAGACAAGATTCGATCGCCAAAGCTACAGAACCAGCGTGAAGTAAGTCTTCGACAATAATACTGCTCTGAGTTTCTGCTGATCGATCAGACTGCGGTGGTACTCTCGGCGGTGGAGGATACACTGAAAGACCAAAAGCACGGCTCTACTCCGACAGCATATTTTGCTGCATTACTTGCCTTGTTGAGTCAATCAATATCTGTCTCCAAAGGAATCGTGAACAAGGAATTGGCGACATCCGTCGTCTACCTTCTCGACCTCGTTACACCGCACGTCCCGCAACCACTCCTTCGCTCGAAGTTCTCCCAGATACTCACCAATCTCGCCCCTGCACTCACTCATCAGGAAGCCGAAGCGCCCCTTCTGCGCTCATCAATAGGATGTCTAGAATCTCTGCTTGTTGCACAAGATGCGTCTGCATGGGCATTACCACAAGCGCAGGTGGGGCCGCGAAGGGCGGTGGCAGGCCTATTGACTATGGCTATGGATCATCGACCAAAAGTACGGAAGCGAGCGCAGGAATCATTGACTAACGTCCTGAAGAACCCTCCGCCAAGCCCCTCCTTGGATCATCCGGCAGCAGATATGTGCGCGGAAACTGCATTGCGAAGCTTGAGCGATATAGCCAAGGTGGCAGGGAAATCCAAGAAACATCGAGGTCCTGGGAAGGATGACCAACACCAGCCAGGCCTCATACACGCCTTGCAGCTTATCAAGACGATCGCGAGTGCCTCAGGGGGCTGGCCGAGCCGAAAGATTGAGCCATTGTGTGAGTTGTTACTGAATATCTCGAAATCGAGCAACGAATATCTTACCATGGCTGCTTTTGAGACTTTCGAAATAATCTTTGCTGGCATGGCCGATGAGTTCTCAACCAAACTGCCACGTCTGATGGAGGTCATTTCGGAGCTACGACCCTCACAAAATGATTCGCAGTTATTGCCACCATGGATTGCCGTCATCTCAAGAGGGTATGACGTCTCGGCGCAGATCAACCCACAGGATACCTTTCAGAAGCTACCGGAGCTGTTCGAGATGATCTCTGGATTTCTTGCCTCATCCTCCCACAACATACGCATTTCTGCCTCTGAATGCCTGATCTCACTTATGGTCAACTGCGTTCCGCGCGACGTGCTCCTTCAGCCGTCAGTCTACGATGAGAAGACCTTCGAAAAGCTTGCTAGACAAGCTACGGAGCTGTTGAGCGTCAAGTATCAGGCGGCATGGATGGAGGTGTTCAATGTGCTAGGTGCAATGTTTGATGCCTTCAAGTGGAGGTTCGCTTCGTTTTTGTCCGAGATTGTCAAGACTGTAGGTGAACTCCGTGGCAGTGATGCTTTTAATGGCAAGAAAGAAGCCGACCACCTCCTCGGAAAGGCTGTTCGCGCCATGGGCTCAGAGGCTGTCCTTGATATACTCCCTCTCAATCTGGCTAAGCCCCAGCCCGGGCAGTCCGGGAGAGCTTGGTTACTGCCAATATTGCGGGACCACATATCGAATACCAACCTGAACCACTTCCGGTCTGCATTCGTCCCGTTGAGCGAGATCATGTTTCAAAGAGTGCTTGAGCATGGGAGTGCAGAGAAATCAATGGAGATCAAGATCTTCGAGACAGTAGTACAACAGATCTGGGCTCTTCTACCTGGATATTGCGACCTACCACTCGACGTCACTGTTGCGTTCGATCAGACCTTTGCTGAGCTGGTCTCGAATTTGCTGTATAAACAGACAGAACTTCGGGTCAATATCTGTAGAGCGCTCCAAATGCTAGTCGACTCGAACAGGCAGATTCTTGCCATTCAGACTGAGCAAGAAGACTTAGTGCTGCAACGTCGTGTTTCTAAATTCCAAGCTCAGAGCAACATCGATCACCTCGCTGGATATGCGGGCAATCTACTCGCTGTGCTCTTCAATGTCTACAGCCAAACTCTTCCGAACCACCGGGCCTACATCCTAAGGTGTATCAATGCATATCTGAGCATCACTCCCAATAAGGAGCTCATGGAAACGTTTACGCGCGTCACGACTATGCTCGAGTCTTCACTCAAGGAGACTGGCTCGCAAACTCAAGCGGACAAGCAGAAGCTGAAGAAGTCTGAAGACAAGATGCCGCCAATGAGCCACACACTCATGGACCTCGTCATCACCATCGCCATATATCTCCCCAGAGACAGCTTCGCAACGCTTTTTAACATTGCCTCCCTTATCATCGTCAAGGACGACGATCCTCAGCTTCAGAAGAAAGCCTACAAACTCATACCTCGCCTCGCCGAATCCGAAATAGGCAGGCAGGCACTTGTGGAGCGCAACGAGCAGCTCCAGCAACTCATCCTGTCCAGCGCTGATAAAGCGTCCGCACCCGCTCGCCGCGATCGCCTGGATGCGATCACACAGATCGTTTCGTCGCTCCCGAACACGTCCCTCCACTTCATTCCCTCGGTCCTCCCGGAAGTCGTCATCTCAGCTAAAGAGGTTAATGACAAAGCGCGCTCATCAGCTTTCAATCTCCTAGTACTCATGGGCGAAAAGATGGCGGAAGGTGGCAACGTCGTCAACTCAAAGGTCGCGCATATGCCGGATGATGCCGCGGACGTTCAAGCGAGTCTAGAAGAATTTCTGACAATGGTATCAGCCGGCCTTGCGGTTTCGACGCCACACATGGTCAGTGCCAGTATCACGGCGCTTACCAGGATCCTGTACGAGTTCCGTGAGAGATTACCAGAGAGCGTGATCGAGGACTTGGTGCAGACAATGGACCTCTTCTTGACAAGCAACAACCGCGAAATAGTAAGATCTGTGCTCGGCTTCGTCAAGGTCAGCATCATCAGCCTTCCTACGAACATGATTGTGCCGAAATTGGAGACACTGGTGCCGAATCTGATGGTTTGGAGTCACGAGCACAAGGCGCACTTCAAAGCGAAGGTGAAGCACATCATCGAAAGGATGATGCGTAGGTTCGGGGTCGAAGTTGTGGAGAAATACTGCCCGGAAGCGGACAAGAAACTCGTCCATAACATCCGCAAGACACGCGAGAGAAGGAAGCGGAAGAAGGACGCAGCCGGCGAGGAAGGCACGGACCAGGAGGCCGGCAACGTCAAGCGAAAAGGACGCTTCGAGAGCGAGTTCGACGAGGCCGTCTACGGCAGCGATGAAAGCGAAGAAGGATCCGGGAGCAGCGACGACGACACCGCCTCCGGTCGACGGAAAGGAGGGCAGGCATTCATCGTCGAAGACGAAGACGAGCCTCTCGACCTCCTCGACAAGAAATCCCTTGCCAACATCTCCTCAACCAAACCAGCCAAGATAAGACAGCCGCCGACCAAAAAGTCGAAAGCGAAAACCGACCTGGACGGTAAGTTACTGCTCGGCGACGACGGCGACGCTTCGGACGCCGGCGACGACGACAACGCAATCATGCTCGACTTCGGTGCCGACGGCGATCTCGCCACGGGCGGTAAGGAACCGGGCGACGGGACGTTGGAAGGTGGTATCAATGCGTATATCGACGCCATCAAGGGCCGGGACGCCGTGCAGAGGGGTCAGAAGGGGAAGCTGAAGTTCAGTAATAAGAAGAGCAAGACGACGCAGGGCGACGATGAGATGGAGATTGATGAGGATGACTCGAAGCGGAAGGGTGGCACGAAGCAGAGTCAGGGGCCGGCGAATGGTCGGGCGCAGAGGAAGGGCTTGGGGGCAGGGAAGACAAGGGGTGGGAGGGTAGTCAAAAGTCCCGCGTCTGGAAGGAGGAAGCGATAGGCGCTCTTGCGTGGATGGAGCGTTATTCAGAGGTAGCTGATTCGCTTTTTGTCTTTCCTCTAGAGGTAGCTCAGCGTCGCACAACATATGTCTGGATACAGCTCTTTCTCTGATCGAAAGATGGAGCTCCTGTCATGCGCTGCACCGTTGCTACACATTTATTCCATTTCATGGAAGCAGGTCTTTCCGGCTCTTCTTGAGGCATTGAGTAGTAAGAAGTACGAGCTTATTTAACGCGCTGCAATATACAGCCTTGATGCAAAGTCAACATCCCGCCTTTATCCCACTCTTCCCAAACGCCATGCTCTTCTTCCAAACCGTATCGCAACCGTATGCCAGACTCCTTAGATGAATGCCTACTTGACCTTGCTCATGATCGTCTCCGGCCCCCTCTCAACATACATTTCTCCCGCCTTCGCCCTGACAGCACTCACCATACCCCTCTCGAAATCGTCCCTTGCCCTCAGCACACTCTCGACCCAAGCCAGCTGCAAATCCCAATACTCCCTCTTGAACGCCTCGAACACAGCCACGACCCCACCCTTCCCCTCTGCCTCCAGCAAACGCACCAGATAATCGACGACGCGCCACTTCTGTTTGACGGCGGCAAACTCGTGCGGCGGGAAGCGGGCCTGGAAGAAAGCGAAGGCGGTGAGGACATCGTCCTTGAACTTGTCGGTGAAGGGATCGACGCGACGGAACTTGGCAGCCTTGTTGCGGACGGCGGACAGGTAGCGGACCAGGAGCTCGTCGGCGAGCTCCTCGACCAGGATGTCGAGCATGCTGTGGTGGAGCACCTGGGCGTAGTCGCCGATGTAGTCGTCGAAGGTGGAGGTGATGCGCTTCAGGCCGTGCTCGCCGTACCAGCGCGGGGTGAAGAGGTCGGCGATGGTGGCGCGGAAGTCGACGGCGAAGATGAGGCGCACGAAGGTGGCGATGCAGTGCGTGCCCAGGTCGACGTAGCCGTCGCGGAGCGCCTCGACCTCGGCCGCGGCGTGGAGCGCGTACTTGGGCGAGACGAGCGGGTCGAAGTCGCGTTTGAAGCGCGTCAGGTAGCCGACTTGGCCGGCGTCTTCGTTGTCGTCGATGCAGGCGATCTGGTCGTTGGCGACGGCGACGAGCCAGTCTTGCAGGATCTGCAGGCCGTCTTGCTCGCTGGAGGGGGCTGTGTATTTGCTGGATTCGTCGTCGACCATCTTCTGCCATGTTGCTTGGCGGGATTTGAGCGCGCGGAACATGGCGTCGATCACGCCTTCCGTAACGTCTGTTCGGCCGGAATCGCCGGCCGCGAGCGTTTGCTCTCGTAGCATTCGCCACATGTCACCGAGGGTCTTGGTGCGGAAGTAACCTTGTACGTCTGTGTCGAGGGTATCTGGTTTTCGTTCCGTGAAGGATTTTCTGTCGGTGGCGAGCATACGGTCCATCCATTCATCTAGAGCCTTGATGATAAGTTGTCGCCATTCACGCACCAAGTCGCCTTCTCTGTTGTCAAGTAGTTGCGGTTGCAGATCGCTTTCATTCCACCCTAGTTTTGCCATCTTTGCGTAGTATGTCTCGCTCCAGTGGATGATAGCAAGCATATTTGCAGGCCGAAGGTCCGGGTCATCGATAAGCTTGATCAGCCAGTCATGCATCAAACCATGGTATATCTTGGTGTATGTCCTGAAAATTTTCCACCTCCTCGGCATCAGACTCACCATGCCCACCTGCACCACGAATAGGTCGTTGAAGAACCACTTCATGCTCTTTTCGAGCCGCTCCGGATCCTCGAGGAAAGCCTGCTCGGCACCGTCGAAAAGTGCCTGTGCATGGAGCGTGATACACTTGAGGAACTTCTCTTTGTAGCCACGCAGCTGCTTCGGTCCTGTGGCGATCGACTTGAACCTTGAAGCAAGCTCTTTGTACTCTCGTTGCGCGTCCTGCAATGCTCTCACCTTCCGATCGCTCTTCTCCTCCGTCTCGATGACCAACGCTAACCGCACAACCAGGCTTTTGTTGTCCGCTTGAACCAGTCCAATGAGATCCATACAGGCCGTACCCAGATGATCATCAAACCACTCTATCACGTCATCTAACCTTGTGAAATAGTCTCGCAGTGTTCCCTCCAGGGAAACGTCTGAAGCCCTTTTGATCTGGTCCATAGCATCATCCCGTATATCTCGCAATTGCGTCAGACCATGGTGGATCTTTAGCAGATTAGGTTGGTTGTCAAGATCTGCGTCGTCTTGCCTCAGGAGTTCCTCCAGCTCTATGAGCTGGTCGTTGAAAGTGTCGATGCTAGCTTTCATGGCCTCCACTTGTGAGAAATTGCGGTGGATTTGGGAGACGAGGTTGATGTTAGGAAAATCGCGGATCATGTTTTGGGCCTCGGCGCATAGCCTGTCTATCTTCATCATCTCTTCCTTGATCAGATTGACCGTCCTCTGCCCGTCGCTGATCGAATTCATCCCAGACCGTGTGGTCTCCAGCTGTTCTCTCAACCCAGATTTGAGCTGTCCATCCACGGCGGCTTTCTTGCGTGTGAACTCAGACTTGAGAGCTTGGATCTTGTCGAGATCGTCGGGGTGCCGTAGCAGCTCGGCGAGCTGTACGGCGACGCCATCAGTTTCCGCCATGTAGAGATGTCAGTTGAGAGTCCGTGATCATGCCATTGTATGATAATTGTTGCCGTGAACTACTCGTAATCGTGCAGCGCGTAGGGACGCATGCGCACGGACATTGCGGCAAGGCTTAGTGCCCGCAATCCCTTCCATCAAAATGCCTGAGCCAAGCAGCAACAATTAACATCAACAACTGACTGTGACCTTTCTTCGCTGTCGTATATTCTGTAATGGCTTAGATCGAGGAGCCGGTATGTGTCTAGTGTATCGCTGATGGCTGTGAGACTAATATGGAGCAGGTAGTGGCCCGACCCTCTTATCCGAAAGCCTCCTTCATCAACCTCTCGATTAAAGCATACCGCATTCTACGATGGCATTCTTCAAGATCACACTGATCCGCTCTGCGATTGGGCTGCCAAAGCAAATCTCAGGTGTCCTACAGGCGCTCGGTTTGCGGAAACGAATGCGAACGGTCTTCCATCCGGTCAGTCCGGAAGTAGCAGGACAGATCCTGAAGGTGAAGGAGTTGGTGGCAGTGTCTGAGGTCGAAAGGGCATTTACAAAGTCGGAAATGAAGGATCTGAGACGACCTGATCCGGGTTACTACATCGAAACTGCGGTACCGAAATAGTGCTTGATGTTGGGACTATAGCAAATACCCCCTCCTCCAGGTAAAGAGCTGGATGCGCGAAGCTTATCGTGGATACTGTTGGGCTTCCGGGAAGAGATTGGCTTTACATGTCGAGTCATTTGCAAATGCGACAGCAGCACTGTTAGGGTATGGGACGGCGCATGTGGATGGAGTTGTGCAATGTCCGTGCAGGGATATTTCATGGGTGAAGTGGGAATTTCATGCGGCAAACAATATATGCGGAGATACTTCGGATACTATTCGTACCTGTCTTCAAGAATTTCGTGGACCTGAAGTCACACCGACCAATTGCCCGCTTTTGATACGCTTCGTCTTCTATGATAATTCCCTCTTGAGGAAATCAGTGGAGTGTTCTTAGGTAACCCATAAGGCGAGCTAAGGTAATGCCGATATGTCCGACGTGTCTACCTTAGCCGTATACAGATCCGCTCACCAGAGATGCGTTCTTTGCCATGTGATGCCAACTCCATACCTTCTACCTTACCGACTTGACTCGAGCATTTTCGAGTACCTTTGATTACACGTAAATATAGTTTTATAACCCGGCGAAGTCATGGGCAGCTCTCGGATGCCTATCAGTCTTCGCAATAGTCTTAAAGCAAAATCGACAAGATCACAAAGCAGGATACTGGCTTTCAACATCGAACTGTGAGGCCTGCCTCTCCTCAGCATCTGTCCCAGCAAGACGTCCACCCTTTGTTACCTCCAACTAACCATTGCATAGACTTCGAAACCTCGTATTTGTCCTCTTCCTCCTCCGATGGGCACGCAAAGCGCTGCTGAAGCTAAAAGGCCGAGGCCTACTCGGAACAGCCGCTGATACTTACACGACACTCCAGCGGACGTTATACGGCTGGTTCCTCCGGGCCCCGGGAGTTAGAAGCCAAGTTAAGCGACAGGTCGCAGAGGCGATCACGAAGATAGAAGCAAAACTCGTTCCTAGTGGGCCGGGAGTGACGAGGTATTTGACATTACCAAAGGAGGGATGGACAGAAGACCAGGTCCGAGCAGAGCTAGAGAGACTGGGAGATATGGAACATACGAGGTGGGAGGACGGACGTGTTAGCGGTGCTGTGTACCATGGCGGAGACGACATGGTGAAGCTACAAGCCGAAGCGTTCAGTAAGTTCAGTGTTGCGAACCCTATCCATCCTGACGTCTTTCCTGGCGTTCGGAAGATGGAAGCGGAGATTGTGGCCATGGTACAACTCAAGAAATGTAGTGGAGTTTCATCTGCTAATCACATGATATAGGTTCTGGCTATGTATAATGCACCCCCAGGCGGTGCAGGCGTCACTACAAGTGGAGGTACCGAGTCCATCCTGATGGCATGTCTAAGCGCACGGCAGAAGGCATATGTAGAGCGGGGAGTTACTGAGCCTGAGATGTGACTCTCCTCTTCTCCAAACACTAGACTTACAACTTGACTAACAAGTTACCGTTCAGGATACTGCCCGAAACCGCACATACTGCATTTCGCAAAGCTGGCGCATACTTCAAAATCAAGGTCCACCTCGTCGCATGTCCTGCACCAAGCTACAAAGTCGAACTCCGATCCGTCGCTCGCCTCATTAACTCCAATACTATCCTCTTAGTCGGCTCAGCACCTAACTTCCCTCACGGCATCATCGACGACATCCCCAATCTCTCTCGACTCGCTCTGCGGAAGAAGATACCATTACACGTCGACTGTTGCCTCGGCTCCTTTCTCATCCCTTTCCTTGAACGGGCCGGCTTCGAGACGGAGATGTTCGACTTCCGCCTGAAAGGCGTGACCAGTATCAGCTGCGACACGCACAAGTATGGCTTCGCGCCGAAAGGCAACTCGACGGTTGTGTACCGCAACGCGCAACTGCGCGCCTACCAGTACTTCATCTCGCCCGACTGGTCCGGCGGCGTCTACGCCTCGCCCAGCATTGCCGGCTCGCGACCAGGCGCGCTCATCGCCGGCTGCTGGGCCAGTCTGATGGCGCAGGGCGAAAGCGGCTACGTCAAAGCCTGCCACTCCATCGTCGGTGCCGCAAAGTCGATCGAGTCCGCCATCCGCGAAACGCCGGCCTTGGCGATGGACTTGGAAGTGCTCGGCAAGCCGCTAGTTAGCGTTGTGGCCTTCACGTCGACCACCCTGAACGTCTACGATATCGCGGACGCCATGTCGGAAAAGGGCTGGCATCTCAATGCCCTTCAATCACCGCCGGCGATCCACGTCGCGGTCACGCTGCCGATCGTGGCGGCGAAGGACCAGCTGGTCGAGGATCTCGTGGCCGTGGTCGAGGGCGAGAAGGAGAAAGAGCGCGTACGGATTGCGGAGGGTAAGGGGAAGAGGGGGGGCGCGAAGGGTGATACGGCGGCTTTGTATGGGGTTGCTGGCAGCTTGCCCAACAAGAGCGTTGTCGTGCAGTTGGCGAGTGGGTTTTTGGATACTTTGTACAAAGCCTGAATGTCAGTGCTATGAGAGATTGATCCTGAGTCATCGAAGCGTCATGAACATGCTTCTGATTGGTAATGTGTAGAGTTAATTCGATGGGACTCCAAAGGCTATGTACTGTAAAGACTACATATTCAGAGGGACAGGACGGCAGTACCATCCTATTGGGCATATGGGTCTAGAGTTCACGTAGACGCTGAAGAGACTCCCCTCCTCAATTTTGGCAGGTTCGACGGACTGCACATGTTCTGGCCATGCGTCCTCCCCTCGTCAACGCCGGACATCTGGCTACCAGCAAATACTCTACCCCTGACGACAACCAATTCTCGCGCCATGCACTCGAACTCTCACGAGCTTCGGTACATATCACCACTAAGAGGAAAATTTCACATCTTCATAGCTCAGTGATAATCGGCCAGAAGCCATATCTTCACCCTAAGTGCGTATCACAAGATGTCAATCCCTATAAAACAGACCCTATATCACAGGCTTGTTACTATTCAGAGTTAGAGTCTGCTTTACTAGCTTCTCTAATTATAGATGGGTCAGCTTCACTAGTTTATCAACTGTGTATTATGGTGATAATATATATCTTGTATTCTACTTAAATTATCTGATCACCTCATGTTTGAGCTGACCACAAAGTAATGGAATATTGCTCCCAGTTAGTTTTTGAAATCAGCAGTGTTCATTTATGAATTCTTCCCAAGTCGTCTCGCATTACAGTCCACCTGCTAACGCAATAGCTATACTCAAAGCTTCCACCCACAAGAAGTCGGCGCTGACAGTCACCGCAGAACTTCCATCTCAACAGCGGCAAGTTCGCACCGTCTTTCTCACATCAAGAACTCCAAATCCCTATGTCGATACCTGGTCTTTCGTGTCTTTCGTACTCCAGCGGAAGAGCTTGACTTCATATCCACTTGTACTACCCCTCGATTTCGCTTCCGACCGGAGGACACATGATACCTCACTGAGGGAGAAACATCAGGAATCTCCAGTAGAGCAGACTCGCCAAAGTCGACGATCATGACACACTGCAGCTCCGTACTCCATCGAAGATTCTCCGCACGAAGATCGCAATGCGTGAGGGTGAAGGCATGTAACTTCTTGAGCGCCGTTCTGGCGCTTGATATTATGTCAACCGCAGGCGGAAGCAGTTTTGACCGACGTGATAACCGGAGCCACCGAATGAAAGCAGTAAGAAGTGGGTCAAATGGTTGGGACTTGGCAAGTAATACGGTCCTTCCAGCTCAAGCAGGCCAAGGCAGACGGGAATAGAGTTTCCTTGCAATGGATGAATGGTCTCGTAGATACCAAGCTCATGAGCCAGAGTCGGTACTTGGTCCGACCTGCTGCCTTTGCCAACAAACGTGTAACCATGCGAGCATAGCGTGATCGCGAACATATGCCCCGAGCTGCCACCAAGGGCCAAGGTATCCGATTGCGTGAGTATGACTGCGATCGAGCTGCCGCCGCAGCAGGTTGTGAAACTGGTCGAGATTCAGCTCGTGCTGTGAGGCCTTCGAATGCCGTGTGGCATTGGGGCAGGCCATATCTAGCTCACGCGACCAAATGTACCGGAAACTGTCGGCATATGCTTGTCGCGACCCCGCTGTCAGGACCGCAATCACATCCGGAGTGACACCAGGTATTGATTTAAAAGCACCTGCATTGCCTGACGTGAAAGCCAAGATCAATCTAGAAAGACTTGATGCTGGCAATCCCGCGTTGATGGCCGCTGTGGAGAGCTGCGCTGGAAGAGCAGTCTTGATTTTGCTGTTGAAGATGGTGTCACGGTGGTCTACTGTAGATGGTAACTGCAACAGCACCTCCCAGGAAGCTGATCGAATAAGTGGATAAAAAACTTATGAGATGTTAAACAAATTGCAGGATGGAAAATCAAGTTAGTTAATTATATGTGTAATCTATAAAAGAGTATTAAAGTAATTGTGAGAATATTCTAAAAAGTCCTTCCCCTACGATGAACTCACTTTGACCCGTCGATAACTCCTACTGTCATCCCACTCCATCGGCTCTCGTAGCTCTCGAGGTCACTAGCAATGAATTCTGCGTTCTGTTCAAGTGTGGTCTCATAGCGACGGGCATTCATGGCGCACAAAAGCGTCTTCCCGATCAAGGGGATGTACTTTATCCAGGAATCTTGCCATGATGGTGTGTATTGACAACAGCATCACAGCTGGCATCCAAGATTGCCCTCTTGATTGAGACTGGATCCGTGGCATCGCCCTGAACAACGGCGATTTGGCACTGGCTGTAATAAAAGACGCATTTTCGCGTTTTTGCGTTACCCATCAAGGATCCTATGCCTATGATGCACCTCACTGTCGTTCCCAACAGCAATGGCCCTTGCTTTCTAAGCAAGGCCCTTACCTTAGGCAAGGCCCTGTGCGGGGCCTCTACAAAGTAGACCACACATGTCGGATGGTCTCACTAAAACCTCAGATGATCTTGACAGGGATTATCAAAAGACCATCTGACCTTCCGAAACACCTCAAGACCAATTGAGGTCCAAATTCTTTGAATATATTACTAATCTATTCTGAATTAATTAACCCTAACCCTAATGTATCTGAAATGCATGCTTAATATATTTCATATTGCTAACCCAAACCCCCTAATTCTAATCACCTAACCCTAAACACTAATCCCTAATCACTAATCAGTTACAAATAGATTCTTAATAGATTTGTAATGAATTACTAATGAATTACACAATCTCAAGTTCAGTATCTTGCTTGTTAGCTCTGCAAAAAACCTTAAAGTTCAGAATTAGTGTAGGATCATCCGAGGTTTTAGTGAGACCATCCGACATGTGTCCCGCTACAGAGTATGGAGCAAGGCCTCTACCTTAAGCAAGGCCCCTAAGCAAGGCCCCAACCCAACCCCTGACCCTAAGCAAAACTTTGGCTGGGCTGGACCCCATTTGGATCACACCCAAGGTATCTGGAAGGAAGCCTAGCGGCACAGTCACAACTCACAAGAGATCTCTGTGGGCGACAAGTTTAGGGCATTAGGTTCTAGAGTTCAGCCATCAAATCCTCCCTGGAAACTGTTATGAATGTTTACTTTGTATTTCCTACATATTCTCTATATGTCCGATCTTCTATCATATAAGGTATCATATATCAATCAATTCCATGAGCAGAGGTGAGGATTACCTTAGTGGTGACCTACGGCAAGGTGGCGTAGTAGTGATTACCTAAGCTGAGGCATACTCTGTACCTCAAGGCGGGGAAATTTCACTTTTAGGGTTAGCCTTATATGGGCAGCACTCGGTAAAAAGGTTCTGTCTTGGACGAGTTAAAGATCTGAAGAGTCACCTTTTCACCGCACTTTCGGCCCTCGACTTACCATATAGACAATAGAGCCTTCCTGCATATCAGGTGAAGAGACATACATATACGCTCTTCCAAGTTGCCTCTAACATCACTTGATTTTGCTGGCAACCGCAATAATGTGCCCGCCATCAGAAAGTGGTCCGGCGCAGACCAATGGCCATGCCAATGGCTCCACGAATGGAGCTGCAAATGGCACTACCAATGGCAATAATTGTACGTCTGGAGACATTATGATATCTTATATTCAACTCACTGATCTCTTGGGTAGCCCACGAAGGATTTACCGCCGTCCCCACGTCACAGAACCCTCACATCCCCAGCAGAAACCCGTACCAGCCGGTTGGCGACTTTCTCAGCAATATTTCACGCTTCAAGATCATTGAAAGCACCCTGAGGGAGGGAGAGCAGTTCGCCAATGCCTTCTTCGACACCGCTAAGAAGATTGAGATTGCCAAGGCACTCGATGACTTTGGTGTGGACTACGTGAGTCATGCGAATAGGGCATTGCGGCATCGAGGCACCTGCTGACGGGGATATTCCTCATGTAGATTGAGCTCACCAGTCCGGCTGCCTCTGAGCAATCAAGAAAAGACTGCGAAGAGATCTGTAAACTTGGACTGAAGGCTAAGGTACCTCAATCTTGCTGAAAACCATCTACAAACCGTTTCTTACAATGTACAGATTCTCACACACATTCGATGCCACATGGACGATGCCAGGATAGCTGTCGAGACTGGTGTTGATGGAGTGTACGTGCAACCCTCCCTTGCGGCCCTGTCTTCGGTGCTCCGTAACCCTACTGACACTGGACCTCAGCGACGTTGTCATCGGCACATCCTCATACCTCCGCGAACATTCACACGGCAAGGATATGACATATATAACCAACACCGCCGTCGAAGTGATCAACTTCGTCAAGTCCAAGAACATCGAGATACGGTTCTCCAGCGAGGATTCCTTCCGATCTGACCTCGTAGACCTGCTTTCCATCTACTCCACGGTTGATAAGATCGGCGTTAACCGAGTCGGTATCGCGGACACAGTCGGTTGCGCGTCTCCCAGACAGGTGTACGACTTAGTCCGAACACTGCGAGGCGTCGTGGGCTGTGACATTGAAACTCACTTCCACAATGACACCGGCTGTGCGATTGCCAACGCGTACTGCGCGTTGGAAGCAGGTGCTACCCACATCGATACCTCAGTCCTTGGCATTGGCGAGCGCAATGGCATCACCCCCCTGGGCGGGCTCATGGCCCGCATGATCGCTGCTGACCGAGACTACGTGCGCAGCAAATACAAGCTTGAGAAACTCAAGGACATTGAAGATCTTGTCTCGCAAGCAGTTGAAGTCAACATACCCTTCAACAACTACATCACCGGCTTCTGTGCGTTTACCCACAAGGCTGGTATTCACGCCAAAGCAATTCTCAACAACCCAAGCACCTACGAGATCATCAACCCTGCCGATTTTGGCATGAGCAGATACGTGCACTTCGCCTCAAGGCTGACCGGCTGGAACGCCATCAAGTCGAGAGCGCAGCAGCTCAATATCGAGATGACCGATGCCCAGTTCAAGGAATGTACTGCTAAGATCAAGGTCATCGCTGACGTCAGGCCCATTGCGGTCGATGATGCGGACAGTATCATCCGTGCCTTCCACCGAAACATCAAGCATGGAGACAACGTGCCTCTGCTGCCGGACCTGACGGCTGAAGAGAAAGCCACCTTCGAGAAGAAAGAGAGGGAACTCAACGGTCTTCCGGAGAAGAGAGCCTTGGATGCCACGGTTGACGAAGAAATCAAAACCGAAAATCTTGCTAAAAAGGCGCGGGCAAGTGGTGTTTCTGCATAGGCGTCATGCTAGATGATTCCCTATTCATCCTGTTGCATATCCTCTGGGCTTTGGAAAAGCTAATCGTAGGTCGTGGATGTTGGACTTGCTACAGCTTAGGGTGGCGTGGAGACTGTTTATTCGTGCTTGGGTTGCGCTCGCATTCCATTGCCCTGTACAAAGGCAAGCAAACTGTAGCTGGAACGCCAATATCTATTACAAATACCTCAAACGTAGATGACCAGTGCTTACATTTGCACGGAGGGTTTGGGACTGAAGGTGGAAAAATCAATTCAGCCGCTATGGATCATCTGTGTGACTTTGTTCCAATAGAGACAACTACCTATAGTTGGAAATGCTATCACGCGCTTTAAATCAAGTTTAGAGTCCGAGCAACCTGCGATGAACCGCTCATGTTCAGATTTGTAAACTCCCACGAAATAGGATCCCACAGAACAATGCCGCCATGCAACGCCTGACTCAACTCCAAGAACGTCCAATGAACCAGTCCCTAACCGAACCCCATTCAACTCTTCAACCACGCCTCTTTCCACTTCCTGTAGTAACCCTCCATCTCCTGTTCGCAATTCCTGCTCGCATCCACCTCACACCCGACAAAACGGACCAAGAAATCATCGTCTTGATAGACATAGCTCCCCTTCTGGCCCGGCGAAAGCTGATGGTAAGCATTCATAACACGCTGCGGAACGAGCGCAAGCCTGGTCAGGATGGTAGGATGCCATTGCACGACATGTTCCTAAACGCAAAACACCCATCAGCGCCGTTAGCATCCCTCGCTACGCCTGACCGAAAGCCAACAAATGAAAGTATGAGGGGGGTCTCCGGGCCGAAGTATACACACCAGCGCATGCCCCTCGGCCTTCTGGAAATTATAACTCCGATACAGCGGATCGAACCAACTATCCAAAAAGAACCGCGCCCACTCCCCCCGCCGCACCACAAAACTCCCCGGACACAGCGCCTCCGCATCCTGCGTCAGCACCAGGTCGATCTTGTCCGCCGGCAGGTGCGCGAAGGTCCGGATCACGCTGTCCGGCGGCACCACGGGCTGGTCCTTGAGCATCAGGCTTTCGAGCCGTGCCGGGGCTAGCAGGTGCGTGTGTAGTGAGAGGGAGGGGTTCGTGATCAGCGCGTGCGGGGAGAGGGAGAAGAACCAGGTGCTGTGTGGGTGCTGCGTCATGGCGTGTCGGACCGCGGGGATCAGAGACCAGCTGGGGGGGGCGCCGGTGAGGTCGTAGGTTGTTGTGTTGGTGTAGAAGGTCGCGTAGCCTGTGGTTTGGAGTGGGCGGACGTTAGCTTGTACTGCTTGCGGGCCCGAGAAAAGATGGTGGGGGTATCGGCCTTACCGTGTCTAGCAGCGTAGTCGTCTCTGTTCTCCATGATCTTGTCGATATAAGCTTCGCTCATCCGCGCCCTATCGAGCACCGTGACGATGACGACTTCGGGCACTCCGGCCGGTGGGCGGCCGGGCGAGGAGGAGAGGAGGCGTGTGAGAAGGTAGATGATGAGGATGGCCGCGGAAGCTAGAACGGCGCCCTTTTGCAGCTGGCGTCTCCGGATCGTTGAAGACCGGTATGGTCGAGCGTAGGGCGGTGGGTGGGAGGTTTTGCGGGGAGGTAAGGCGAAATGCATGGTGCAGGTCTTAGTGGTGGAGGAAGAAAGTGGCACGGTGGAGTTTCCATGCGGCTATGGAGCTGGAATGTGTACGTCCTCACGCGTGGGAGTTGGAGGCTTTGATGCGTATGGTCTTATTATTGGACTTGTAGTTGCAATACTGTAGACTCTCGGAGCGGAACAGACTTCGCGCCGAAGGCATGATAACCCCAGACAGTCTCTGATGTCAGATAAGACAAGACAATGGCTAGTCATTGGGCCTGTCACAACACCCATTTATAATGAGCTCTGTTGACAGAGGAAGTAGATCATCACTGGATTCTACGGAGTACTTTCTAAAGCATGATGTCAGAAGATTGGTAGCAACATCCGGGGGCCACCACGTCTATTCCTAACATGAGCTCCGAAGCTGCGGAGAGGGAACTTATGCAAAGGATGCCCACAGCGTCAGAAGAAGATTGAAAGAAGATGAGGAAGACTGACATTGCATTGTGGAGGCATGTTTATGCCTTGAACTCTGTTTCTTTGCAAGAAGTGATGCATCTTCGCGCTAGTCGGTTTAGTGGGAAGGGAAGCAGCTGCCTGTGGCGCTAAGTAGAATCCGTTCTGAATTATCTTCATCTCTTTGGTGTGTTCAGGCGGACCAGACGTGAGCACAAGTACAAAAACTATCTTCAAACATGAGAGCTTCTCTTATACATAGCTACTTACATGACAACCCTTGGAACCATCAACAAAGCTCTGAACCAAAGACAGTCCTAGAACAGGCCTCATAAGGAGCACCGCTGGTCATCATTACTTGCGATAAGGCTTCATTGAATCGCCCCATGGATAGGAGGCAATCTCATTCGCCCGCGTAATAGCATCCACGCCCAGACGGTATCGAAGATAGCAACGTCAAAGAAACTGAACACCAAACTACCACCAAACACTATCGAATGATATTTCCAGGCATCTTCTGGTGTGATCCCAATCTTGCTGACGGCGATTGCCCAGGGAAGGACCCAGCAGAGGTTCGAGACAAGTGTTTCGTAGAGATACCACGGTGGCCGTGCGGCTAGCAAGATGGCCGCGAGTTGCGTGGAGAGTGCGTAGAATATATAGCACCAGTCGATTGTCAAGTGCGCTTCAGCGTGGTTATAGATGATTGGATATCCAGATTGGAGATGATACCTTCCACATTTTCTTCGTAATCGCTGCCACGGTGACAGACTCGGAGAGGTAAAATGCAAAGCGCCGAGCGCCCCACTCGGCAAGGAAGATGCACAAGGGCACTTTGACCGCTAGAGCTATCAGACACGAGATTATCGCTGGTTGTACGATAGCTTGGTGGCGTTGACAGTATCTCCCATGTTAGATTATGGCGGAGAAGCTCATCTGCAACTCACAGGTTATATCGCTTCCTGACACCTTAGCCCAGCGTGTATCGGACCCGACTCTGGCTCTCCACCCACCCCAAGCATGCGCTACAAATGTCAAAGTTGAGGCCTCTAGTGCCTGAACGGGTACCATGATTAATCCCCAACAGATGGTATTGAACACGCCCCAAGCTGTAGCGTAGTCTGAGCCCATTGAGATGATACCGCTTATAGGCCAAAAATAAAGTGAATCGCGGATGGCAGACTCAAGGAATGTCAGGAAGCCTGGTCGCAGTAAGATCTTTAGAGCCTAAAAGCTGGGCCGGACTGATCCGCTATCCTGGCGCATAGGCCACTGGTGGTTGGCAGTGCAATAAATGAAGTAAACGAGGCCTATGACCGCAGAGCTCATGTTGCAGCACAACTGGATGATGGCTTGCATGTTGACGGTAGGTTTGAACGAGCCAACGTGAAATTTTGAGATGATGAGCATATCAAGGATGATGTTGATAAAAAACTTAGTGGAGCTGATGAGAAGTGGAATATCTGAGCGGTCAAGCGCCCGAGTACAGGCGGAGACTGAAGTTTCGATGGCGGATGAGAGCACGGAGAAGGCTGACAACCGGACGTTGGTTAGGGACGCAGCTCTGACTTCAATGGGTACAAAAACTCCAGCAAAAGACCTGGCATCAGCAACAAAAGCGATTGACATAATAGTGCCAAGGACGGTTTGAAACATGATCAGTGTGTACGAGAGCCTGATCCGCGAAGTAAATGTACGTGAAGCCGTGTCTCTTATGATGACCCAAGCTGCTCGCGGAAGACCTTCGTTCAATACCTCTGCCACTAACCCGGTTTACGTATATACATCCGTGGTAACTACCATAGTCTTATCGATGTTCGCGACCAGAGCTTGCTCAACGTCGCGTAGAGAGCAGGCAGTAAGAATGCACACAGGTTGAGGAGAAGAGCTCTAGAATATCTGAACGCACTGTGTCAACGTATGACCTTGGATGGCCTCAATGACGCCACCAACCTCTGACGAGACCATAGCTCATATTGCTTTTCCTCAAATCCTCCTTCGGACTCTCGCTGCTCTCCACCATTGATGCCGTAGCTTGCTACAGTTTCGTCGTCTTCCCTTGACAGCATGGTATAGAGGTAGGCCTGTGCACAAAGACCAAGTCGAGCAGTCGCCACATCGCGAGGGATCAGGCGTCGAGCCCCTCTTTATCTGAGTCTCGATCATTCATGATATGTGAATGGTGAGGGTCAACAATCCATATTTAGCGGGTTGCATATGCTTGCCAAGACTTCTCATCCCATGGATTGCCCAGGTGCCAGCAACATCGTGAATTGTCACATGATCCAACACCAATGGAGCGACGATGAAGTATTGTCTTGCGAGCTACCTGTTATTTCAACATTGATCTGGGTAGACAATTGATCTCTCACCACAACCTAGGTAGATGAACATGATTGCGTGAAATATAGTCAAGCTTGCCAAGATGATCCACAAGTAAAGCCAGGTACTGTAGCTGACTAGCGGCGGGATGAGCCGTAGGACGGCTCCCGCGAAGTGCACGGGCCAATCCCTGAAATTATACCCTTTAGAAAAAGATTTGAGCAAAGAAACCACTCAATATTAACAATCAGGGAAATCATCAAGGACTGTACAGTGTGACATACTTGTTCACATTCTTTCGCGCATTATTGCATCAAAATCACATCTTTCCCAAGCAACAATATGTTAGCAACTATCCAAACAACAGCGAGGCAAGCTGCCGTAGCCCGTGCTGTGACTCGTACACTTGCGGCGGGAAGGCTCTCATCAACTTGGGCAAATGTGCCTCAAGGCCCACCTGTGAGCTCATTCCAGAGACCCGGTACACCAAACATGCTAACACTCATGGCAGGATGTAAGGTCTTCGATAGCTTTCTCCCATGTGCAATGCTAATGCATCGCCGAGCAACAGGCCATCCTTGGTAGGCTATCATGACTGTGGCACGGTATCATGTGCTGGATTTTTGCTAAGTCACAATAGGTATTACTGAAGCTTTCAAAGCAGACAGCTTCGGCGAGAAGATCAATCTAGGTGTCGGGGCGTATCGTAAGCAATCTCGTCCCTCTCCACTGTATCACGTCTGTTTCTAAGTTCTGTGTCGTTACAGGTGACGACAAAGGAAAGCCCTATGTCCTGCCTTCAGTCCGTACTGCCGAGAAGAAGGTTGTTGATTCCACGCCTGACAAGGAATACGCTGGAATCACTGGCGTGCCATCGTTCACCAAGGCTGCAGCTCTGCTGGCGTATGGCCCAGATTCCGCTCCCGTAAAGGAAGACCGCATCGCTATCACTCAATCTATATCCGGTACCGGTGCGTTGCGTATTGGAGGTGCTTTCTTGGAACGATTCTATCCAGGCGCGAAGAAGATTTACATTCCCACTCCCAGTTGGGCGAATCACAATGCAGTCTTCAAGGACTCAGGACGCCAGGTCGAAAAGTACCGATACTACAACAAGGACACGATAGGGTTGGACTTCGACGGTATGGTGGAAGATATCAAGTCGGCGCCAAAAGGCAGCATGTTCTTACTGCACGCCTGTGCGCACAACCCTACTGGGATCGACCCTACCGAGGAGCAATGGAGGCAGATCAGTCAGGTGGTCAGGGATGGAAAGCACTATGCGTTCTTTGATATGGCATACCAAGGTTTTGCCAGCGGGGATACCGACAAGGATGCGTATGCCGTCAGGCAGTTCATCAAAGACGGCCATAACATCTGTCTGGCCCAAAGCTTTGCCAAGAACATGGTGAGCAACTGTCGATCCTTTCGGGCGACCTTCTGCTGACGTTGCCAAGGGTCTGTATGGGGAGCGTGTGGGAGCTTTCTCGATCGTCTGCGAGTCCGTCGAGGAAAAGAAGCGGGTAGACTCTCAGCTCAAGATCCTCGTCCGGCCATTGTACTCGAATCCGCCAATCCACGGTGCCCGCATCGCTTCCGAGATCTTGAACAATGCGGCGCTGAACAAGCAATGGTTGGGAGAGGTCAAGGGTATGGCGGAGCGGATCATCAGCATGCGTGCGCTCCTGAAGGAGAATCTCGAGAAGCTTGGCAGCAAGCACGACTGGAGCCACATCACTTCTCAGGTACCAATGATCAGACTAGCTGCGCATACTGGTATTGACTAAATACTTATTCAGATTGGTATGTTCGCATACACCGGGCTGACACCGCAGCAAATGGACCGACTAGCGAAAGAGGTACGAACGATCCACCAATCCATGTCAGAATATTGGCTAACCCCCAATTCCCCCAGCACTCGGTGTATGCAACCAAGGATGGGCGAATCTCCGTCGCCGGCATCACCACAGGCAACGTGAAGCGATTGGCGGAAGCCATTCACAAGGTCACCAGCTAGAGAGGCAAGCTACGGTCGGCTTCATTTTTGTTCCCAACTCAATTGACAAGGTATTAACATAGAGGATAGATGATAGAGGATAGAGGAGGGATTACTGTACTGTTGGACTAACTTGCCGCTTTTCTATTCTATTCTATTTCAACTTGTCTCTTTTTTCATCGATGTATAATAATGCGAAGCGTGCCTCTCCCTTCATCTTTCCTACCGTGTCGGGGTATGTCACCGTGCAGCTGGACCTTGCCGGTTTGCCGGTTGACTGCTGGCACTAACTTATACCTTATACCCTATACCCTTTGGAATACGGTAGTTTCCATCACACATCAATGGACCTTAGGTATTCAGGGGTTGCAGACTCAGGTCTCATGTCGAGCATGTCGAGCATGTCAAGGCCATGTGCTTGCGTGACAGTTGTACAGTATCCTATTATCATACTTTGTAGTGTACTCGTTGCACGAGTAGATATATAGTACTCTTGAAAACAAGCCCGAGGGTTCTCAAAAAGGAACATATAAGTCGTACGGTAAGCATCATGTGCGGCTGACGGTGATGAGGGTCCGGGGTCCGGGAGTCGGGGATTGGGCCTTGGCTGACGTCGGACGCCTCCTCGGCTCTCTCCTTTCCTCAATGGGCCCACTTCTAGATCAGCCAGCGGAGTATATCTGCAGACTTCAGACTACGCACTACAGACCACAAACTACCTCAAGGTACAGACGACCGAAAGGTCCGCAGATCAGAAACGGTATAGGCCCAGCTCATTCCGCCGCCTCATCCCTGATCAGATAAGATCGGCGGGCCGGTTACTCCCGAGGACCCTCATCGTACACTTTCCATGCACCTTGACATCATCGATACCCTCTGACGCACTTTTTCCTTTTGCTTTTGCTTTTGCGCTTGCGCTTCTACACCAAAAACCAAGTCTCCTCACAGGTTCTTCGTAAGTGATGACTGTACGGAGTAGAATGGAGAAGTTGGGACGAGACCCTCGGTACATCGATCCAATCCAGCACCACGGTAGAAGGTACTCGGCAGGAAGAAGCTTGGAGTTCAATGTAAGGTGTTGTAACGCTGCATGCACGCACGCACGCACGCACGCAACGCAGTTTTGGTTCGGGTCGAATACCTTAGTCAAACACCACGAATCTCGATCATGTAAGGTACAGCAATTCCTAGAATGTTGGCTCCTCAGTTTGCTCAGAACTTTTTGCAACTTTTTTTTGAAAATCACACTCAAATTCAGTGTTTTGATGTTAAAATCACAATAAACAAATAGTTTGCATAAAA
>JAABUY010000201.1_pt1 | contig 121054 bp, 116 predicted proteins | sample 5560271 | NCBI WGS metagenome assembly JAABUY01 (sample SAMN10711886, study PRJNA513374) | rock metagenome | isolation source: Antarctica rocks | place: Antarctica: Victoria Land, University Valley
CCCCCCACCGCCGCCGTTACCGTCCGCCCCTGGATCCGCGCCATCTCCCGCCCCAACAACCGCCGCCGCAACCGCTCATCCGCCCCCGCCTCCCCGCCTCCTCGCCGGCCGTCGCCGTCTACGCTGTTGTCTGTTGGTAAGGGTGCGCCGAGGCCGAGTCTGTTGTGGTGCGTTAGCGTTAGTTTCGGCACCCGGTCTCTGTGTTTTTGATTTGTTTTCCGGCGGAGGAACGGGGAAGAGCGAGGGGGAGGGAAGGGAAAGGTACCGTTCGGGAACAGGCGTGAAGAGCTCGGTTTCTTCGCGCTCCTGCTCGGCGGGGGTGAGGGTCTGGCGACCGCTGGACTCGGTGGTGGTGGGGGGTGGGAGCCAGGTGGCGATGAGGCGTTGGGATTTGGCGAGGGCGAGGTGGGTTTTGGCGAGGATGAGGTCTGCGTTCGGGGCGGTGGTGGGGGGGGACATGGTTAGGGAGGAGTGGTTGTTGGTGGGTGAGATGGTTGTGTGACGGTGGTAAGTTACAAAATACCTACAGTAAATACCTAGGTAGCGTGGTGGGGTAAGAGTTGTGTACTAAGGTAGATCTGTCAGTACTGCATCTCAAGTTTAACTTCAGCTCGTCTACAATGAGTATAGTTGTTGCTGACTCACAGCTCTACTAATTTCCTCGTCATCTACCGATTGTTTGAACTGTCTAGAGCATGGACATCTATGATTTAGTGACGGTGTTTGCATGGAAGACTCAAACACAATTACTGTGAAAGGACCTGTGGCAAGATTGGACATGTATTAGGGTTAGGTATGCTGGCTGATTGTAGCAGAAGGGGAACCCTCCTGAGTAGATTGGGAACGTTTGGGAACCTAGATGTAACTACTGATGGAGACCTGAAGGGATGCCGTCTCATGAGGTTGTACCGCATGCTGCAGGAAGTCATCCAACACACCACTCCTGCCCACTGGGCAAGAATACCCCAGCAACCGGCGTCCGCTCCTTCTCCTCCATTTCCGTCTGCGACCACGCCAAGGCCGGATGCTCGTCCCAAAAGCTTCCTTTCCTGATCACACTGACCGGTCGAAGATACTTGACCTCTCGTTCACCTCTATGCCCACCCCCCTGGCCTTTCACAAGAACTCCAAGTCCACATTTGATTCCGCTCGCATTTGCTTCCTCCGTGCCTATTACCACGTCGCCGCCGAAAGCTCTCTCTGCCGAACCTTTGACTATATAAAGGATAAGAGCAAGGCTTTTGCATTTGTGTAGATTTAAACCCTCCCAAGAAGGCGTTCCGTCTTGAAGACGTTGCCTTATGAAAAAGGTTGCCCCGTCGACCTGGCATGGGAGGACATAATTGGGCGAATGGTCTGGCTGAGAAAGCGTAAACCCAGGGTATGATATTTGTAGACGTCGCCGCGTGATCATTCCACGACAATTTATCTCTGTACCCAAGATCTTAAGCTGCATCAAATCTGCCGGCGCCCATCCGAAGCCCTCATTCAAAAGTTTTTTCCCAGGGAGAAATAGAACGGAGGCAGGAAGACCTTTGACGTGCAAACTCCAGACTTTTCTTACCCTATCGTCAGCGGGAGCTTTCTGGAGCTCATCAATATTTAAATCGAGCAGGATAGCGATACAGAGAGGCTCATCGCCAACTCTGCTGGTGGTTCTATTCTTGAGGGCGCTCCAGATGAAATTTACCTGCAAAACATCGGAGTAAAGAGGAAAATGCATCAAAACGTGAAAGCAATAGCGGCTGCACTCCCAGGCGACAAGATCCCATGGATTCTGCGTGTTATCTTCACTTTGAGCGGTGTATAATCTCGAGTGGAGACCTACAGCAACCACTCCTTCCGAGAACTGGAATAGGAGGTTGAAATTCAAAAGGCCTTCTTGAAGTGTCCAAAGTCGCCTCAGCCACGATGAGCACGTTATTCGCGTGAAGATCTCGGTGTACGGCCGGTTACACGATGCTCGCATCAGCTCGGTGTTGAGAACGAGGACGTTTATAGCCAATTTGTAAACGTCCCGCATTTTAACAATTGCTTGCTTCCGGAGGGCTCGGTCCTTCGGGATACAGAGGGCGTCAATCCAGAAACAGCAATCTACGACCTGTGGAACATCGGGTGAGGAGGGAAGAGCGGCGATAAGCTTCCCTAGGCGCTTCAACTGGCATCGAGGAAGAGTATTGCCTGAAGGGTCGCCCAAACCGTCCGACCAGCTGTTCTACGTTAGCTTTCTTCTTCTTCTTCTTCTTCTTTTCATTGGTCTTGGCAGATGACACCTACACATGAGAAATAGCAGTGTATTTTATTGGACTCGAGACACTGTATTCCTGGATTTCAATCACAAGTTCCTCCCCGTCATCTTTCAAGTGAATGATAGGAACATTGCCAGACCTGATAGCGTCAGCGACCGGCGAACCGTCCCCAGTCGAAATGCTAATATGCTGGCAGTTGCAACTGTCGAGGACGTGTTTGGCTTTATATTCCGCACCATCGTTTGTATTTGTAGCCAGACATGCCTTGCCATTAGCTGAACATTTACTATGGTCATCTCCTGGCCTCGGTGGGCCAAGAAGACTTGCATAATAAAGAAAGGTCGCACAAGGCTTGCTCAGTTGTTCCACCACGGTAGAACACCACCCTTGGCTGATCATGCGCTGCATAAGCCACAGATCTCCGTGATACCAATGTCTAATGCCGCACCAAGGACTTGGATTGAAAGCAGAATCTCATGGCTTAGCAGTTGTGTCGTATTCCCGTTATCGCTGGACTCCATCAAGTCCCGCCACACTTCACATGAGCGTTGCATGCAGGCGCGAAACCGCTCGTAATATGCACTGCTATCTGGCATTTGCTTTACCCGGTGATGCCAATTCCGTAGAAGCTCTAGAAGCTGGGAGGTCGTAATATACTTTCGTTGTAACCCCTCGTCAAAGCGGATGAAAGCCTGGAGCGGTATGCGGTCATCCTCGACCAAGCGTAAGGCTTCATGGAGCATGCCAAAGTATAGCCATGCTTGAAGAAATTGCGCCCCTTCAAGCGCCGTTCGGCCTTGCGGAAATCCTTTAGCAAGTAAATTGACCTGCCAGCTCTGCCGGGAAGGATAGCCGCTAAAGTCTAAGCCGTCGTACTCCTCCCCGTCCAGATATGGGATCAATATGGGGTCAAAGGGACTTACAACGGAAGGGAGGTGATCCATGGTGGATTCTTTATCCAGAATATTACGAGAGCTGGAGAAGACGGAACCTGTGGATGAAAGAACCAAAGTGTGATCCCTAGAGCCTCTATGTTGTAGAGTCCGAGAGGAAGTGAGGGCCGCGGCATGTCCCGGCGTTGCTTCCTTTCGACATCGTGCTAAGTTACCGAACCTACAACATACCCTGCACCTCCATCACAACTACCCAGGTTTCTGGCGTAGCAATTGCCCATCAACAATGTTTAAGCTTGCGCGGAGTCGGCCAATGGCCGCCGCGTTCAAGGCAGCCAAGGTGAGCCCCGTTGCAGTCTCCAGCCAAGCTGCGATATAAGCTGCGGAGCTGATCAAGGGATGGACCTGCAGGACACTTCGGTGCGGAGCTCGGGCATACAACAACGTCGCGGCCTTGCCATCCATGAGTACTTGTCGGCGAAGCTGCTCGATTCGGTGAGAGTCCAATTGCTGTCTTAGGAAGTGGCACGCTGATGGTCGAAGTATGGCGTCGGCGTCCCGAAAGGTGAAGTTGCGCGGTCGGCGGCGGAGGCGGAGGCTATTGCCAAGAAGATAGGTATGAGGTCGAGGATTGGGGATTGTGGGGAGGACGGGACTGATTTGTGATTTGCAGGTGGAGATGATATGGTGATCAAGGCACAGGTCCTCGCCGGTGGTCGGGGGAAGGGGACTTTCGACAACGGCTTGAAGGGTGGAGTGCGGGTTATCTATTCGTAGGACGGCCCGATAGATCACGGCATTATGGTCATGGATTTAACGGGTGGATTACAGACCCACCGAAGCCAAGATGTTCGCCGACCAGATGATCGGGCACAAGCTCGTGACCAAGCAAACAGGCGCGGCGGGACGGATCTGCAACGCCGTGTACATCTGCGAGCGGAAGTTTGCGCGGCGGGAATTCTACCTCGCCATTGTGATGGACCGACAGTCTCAAGGCCCCGTCATCATCGCCTCGTCGCAGGGAGGCATGGACATCGAGACCGTCGCCAAAGAAAGCCCTGACGCCATCATCACGACGGAGATCGATATCCACAAGGGCGTGACGGACGATATCTCGCGGAATATCGCGACGGAGCTGGGCTTCTCGGAGCAGTGCATCGAGGACGCCAAGGACACGATTCAGAAGCTGTACAGGATCTTCATGGACAAGGACGCGACGCAGATCGAGATCAATCCGCTGTCGGAGACGTCGGATCATCAGGTTATGGCTATGGATGCGAAGTTGAACTTTGACGATAATGCCGAGTTCAGGCAGAAGGAGGCCTTTTCGTGGAGGGATAGGTCGCAGGAGGATCCGGATGAGGTGAAGGCTGCTGAGTACGTCTCGCGTCTACCTGTCCTCATCGAGGAAGCAGCATCCTAACAGTGACTACAGACACGGCCTGAACTTTATCAAACTAGACGGCGACATCGGCTGTCTCGGTACCACCCCCCTTATATCCCTAACCTAGATCTACAAAGGCAGCTCCCACTAAGCAACCCTCTCCACCACACAGTCAACGGCGCCGGCCTCGCCATGGCAACCATGGACATCATCAAGCTCAACGGCGGTCAGCCCGCCAACTTTCTCGACGTCGGCGGCGGCGCCACCCCGTCCGCCATCAAGCAGGCCTTCGACCTCATCACCTCCGACCCCAAGGTCACCGCCATCTTCGTCAACATCTTCGGCGGCATCGTCCGCTGCGACGCCATCGCCAAGGGCCTGATCAGCGTCGTCGAGAGCATGAATCTGCGCACTCCTATCGTCGCGAGGTTGCAGGGGACTAATATGGAGGTCGCGCAGAAATTGGTGAGTCGCGGGCGGCCTCTCCTTTCTTCTATTTTCGATCTGAGGGTGTGTGAGGGTATGGTAGGGGGAGGGAGGGAGGAGTTCGTTGGCTAATGGGTTGGGCGTGGCGTGATGTAGATTAACGAGTCGGGTCTGCGTATATTTTCGATGGAGGACTTGCAGGATGCGGCGGAGAAGTCGGTCCAGTTCTCGAAGGTCGTTAAGTTGGGTCAGTTCCAGTCCCGCTCTCTGCTTTTCCTTCCCTGCCTTTGGTGACTCAAGAGACGCTAATGTGCTGCTTCGGGCTTGACTAGCGCGCGATATTGACGTCGGGGTCGAGTTCTCTCTGGGTATCTGAAGGTCATGACCTCCGTCTTCGTTCGCGGATCTCTATTCGTTCGTCATCGGGCGGAGGGGGAGGGCTTGGGTGAGGTAAGGTGAGGTGAGATGAGGCGAGGGAGGTGAAGTCGGGCGTGTGCGTGGGCGTGGTGGGTGACGCACTCTTTTGCATGTCTATCCTGTCCTGTCCTGTCCGTTCTGTCCCTGTGTTGTTCCGCCTCCGTTCTGTTTCTGTACTCGTCCCGTCGTGTCCTGCCGGTGGCTGTTAGGTAGGGCTTTGTAAGTATGCAAGGCGAGCAATGTCGCCAATTCAATTCAACTGAACCAAATCAACTCAGTTCAAATCAAATCAGCAAAATTACTCAGCAGGTGATTGCTGCGAGCTACCATGTCGCTTTGACGCTGCCATACGTGTTTGGAGTGCGGGTGCGATGGTGAGTTGTGAGGTCGAGCGTGGGCTGCGTCTTACGAGATAGAGTCGTTGAAGGATATGGGATGTTGGAGGATAGTGGGGAGAGGGAGATTTGGGGTGAAAGTTGCCGGGTAGAGGTTGGGGAGGGAGGAAGGGTGGGGAGGTTGGAGTCGTGTTGTGTTGAGTCGTCTTGCGTCAGGTTGGGTTGGGTTGAGTTGGGTTGAGTTGGAGGGTCGGGTCGGCGAGAGAGGTTGCTGTACGGAACAGATGGGCATGAGGTGGGTTTATCAAACAAGCATACAGGTAAGGTGGTGAGTGCGAGGTTTGCGTGATTGTGGGACGAAGAAGGGGCGAAGAGAAGATGCGAATAGGGGGCGGCACGCGGTGGGCTGGACGGACGGACGAACGGACAGAGGGGACGATGATGCTGACCTCGGCGGCGTTGGGCGTGGGCTTGGCGCGAGTGGAGATGCACGTTAGACGTATCTAGATGTGTGGATGCCGCCGGGGAGGAGAGACGTCGGTGTCGGACTGTTGTGGGACGCTGCTGTTCTGAAGAGTCACGATGACCGTCACGGTGGTGTTGAACGTTGTCTCCAAGTGAGAAAATGGCCTGCCTTTGCGCTGGCAGGTCGAGGTGGTATTTCGGGACCATGGAGAAGCTTTGCCGATGAGGTTTCTTGGTTTGCTGGAGGACGGGAAAAGGGGCCTGCGTCTTTAGGGTGAAGTGATTCAGCTGTGCTTCATTCGTCTACTTAGAGAAACGCATCTGGTCCAGCTCTGGCTTAATCCACCCACGCGAACTTCGAGATATATATACAGTACACGACCTGCGTTGAAGGCATAGCACTTGGACATTCACCAATCCTCTAGACAACGCTCAAGCTACCGGCGCCAAATTGTGACCACAGTTAACACTCAACTTGTCTCCAAATTTCTGTCAACTTCCGGGATGTTCGCCACCTGTCCTTGAGTAGAGCTGGAGGCGTCTGGCGGAAACCAGCCAGGAGGCAGCGGCGCACTGGCAGGCACGAACCTGAGCTCTGGACCGATCCCTTTCAACAGAGGAGCTGCAGCGCCTCCTTCCGGGGGCCCAGGCACGCCCTTTTCCTTGACCTCGACCCACATGGGATCATTGGCGTGCCCTATGACCGGGATTCCGTCAAACATGCATCGTATGTGGGAGGGTAGATCCATCCCGACGACAGAACGAGGCGGGAGGACTCACGTGCTGTGGTCACTCCTCCAATGCCCAAGCCCTTGACGCAGCCAAGCTGAATCGATGCGACACTCGGGATTCCCGTCACGACAACGGCGGCCATGTTCTGTATGACAAGCCATTTGGTGCGAATACGCGTCGAAGACTGGACTCTGATCTCACAGTTGCCTGAGCGGCTGGTCAGCGAAGCACTGCAATCTGGCCGGACAGGAAGCTTTGCGGTCCTGCTCATTTTCACAAACGGAAGTGGCTTATACGCGCCATGGCATACCACTAGATATGACAAAGGGTGTGGTGACGGTGCCCTGAAGTCCCTGTGGCGGACCAAAGAAGACGGGCGTGAAGGTCGCGGGAATCCGACGGGCAGCCGCCAGACAATCCTCGTACCGTGGGTGTCCATACACGCCGTCGCACTGCCGCTCGTAAGCCGAGATGGCGTGGATATACAGGAAGATGGCCATTGTGGCCTTGAGAATATTCGTACGCATGTCTGCGAGACTCCAGCTTCAACACAGGGATGGCAACAAAAGGACCCCTCGACAGAGCATTATAGAGAGAACGTCGTTGATCTGGAGCTGGAAGACGATCTCTCTGGACCATTATGTAGAACCCAAGTCCTCCATCCTAGATGCGCTCGTCGTTGCGATGCCACCTAGAGGGTGCGGCTGAAGCCTTTCAAACATCGATGGTTTCTTGGTGTTTCATCCTGAGGTGTACTATGGTAGTCGTCGAGGATGTCGATGTCGGACAAAGCTGAGGCAAAGCGAGGCCTATCGCGTCCCACGAGAGTATGAGAGTCTAAACTACCTGAGAACTCATAAGATAGATACAGAGCAGAAGCAGGTGATCAACGGGATTGATTGTAGACCGAATTTCAATAATGTTCGGAGCCGCGAGAGAAAGGAATTCACCGTTGTATGTTTGTGAAACTTGAGAGGTGCGGTTGACTCCGGAAACATGGATTAGGTAATAACGTTGTCTGAAATGATCCCTTATCGATAAGGTAAGGTACCTTAGTTATTTGTTATCTTAGCGTGGATTGTTCTCCAGCCTCACTAAATTGAGCCTAGCCTCTCACTCCGGAGTGCAGGAAGAACAATTAGTAAGTAATGACTAAGCATCCATATCACCCCTACACACCCTTAATCCACCCGGGAAGTGCGGCACGCCTGGCCTCACGCACGCCTTCGATTCCTCCCCAACGATGTTGGATCATAGCCGGTACCCGAAACCAAGGAAACGGAAGATCTGACTATCGTCACTAGAATTACCAGATTTGATCCTCGTCAACCAGGAGAAATGCACCTAAACTACCTAGGCTGTCTCCATGGCTTAACGTGAATCGGTAAGGTAGTCAAGGCGATTGCTGGCTACTGGAAAAGTCCGAGGCTTAGATCTTTAAATGGGGAGGCCGAGAAGCCATGGTAGATTCGAGCCATGTATTAGGCTCCAGCAGAGAGAGAGGAGGATATTGTACACCAACAATGGACGACGACGATGAACGCCATGCGCAATTCGTTCGCCATCACCTCCATCACAACACGCCTTTCCCCCAGATTCCAACGCAACAATACCCACTGCCACATGAGATTGATGGCGCTACTCGCGATCGACACGCGGATGTGGTATGGAAGAAGCGGATCCGCCATTTCACCTGGACTTTCTTTACCATGACCATGGCGACTGGAGGTGTCGCCAACGTCTTACGGACAGGTCCGGATTCCTGTTCTCTCGGAAAGCTCTGAGCGAACATACAGAGCTGATTACCTCTGATGCCAGTTCCCTTCCGTTTCAGAGGCCTCGAAGTCATCGGAGTGGCTTTTTTTCTATTCAACATCTTGTTGTTTACACTTAATGTCGTCCTGATCTCTTTACGTTTCTATTTCTTCCCGGAAACATTCAAAGCATCCTTCTTGCACCCCACAGAATCTTTGTTCGTGCCAGCGAGCGTTGTGTCTTTTGGCACGATACTCATCAACATCTCCCAATACGGCTTGGGCCAGACTGGGAACTGGCTGGAATCAGCCGTTTGCGTCATGTTCTGGATCGATTGTGCCCTGGCTATCCTAGCTTCCTGCGGTATATACCTTTTGATGTATGCTCCTCCCGGCGTCGGAGATGGCTCCTTGTTGTGTGAAACCTGCTGATTGAGGGATGCTCCAGATGGTCTACTCAGACGTTTACTATTTCAAGAATGACACCAGTCTGGATTTTTCCGGCTTATCCTCTTCTCATCATCGGCCCTCATGCCGGTATTCTCAGTTCCCATTTGGGGCCAGACCGAGCTGTTGACATCATCATTGGGGGGGTTACACTTCAAGGAATCGGATACATGGTCTCTCTTATGATTTACTCTGCTTTCATCTATAGACTTATGACGCACAAGCTGCCAAAGGAATCCTCACGTCCTGGCATGTTCGTCAGTGTGGGACCCTCAGGGTTCACTGTTTCGGCGATGATCAATATGGCTGACAGCGCCCAACGCGTGTTACCGAAAGACTTCATGGGTGATGGTCCATTGGCGGGTATGATCTTCAAGGTGGCAGCTAACTGGGTTGGAATCTGGGTTTGGGGGTAGGTTCTTATATGAGGCTTGACCTCTTGAAGCTGAACCCCTCGATTAGAGCGTTCGCTGACTCGACCAAGTCTTGCCCTGTGGTTCTTCTTCGTCTCGGTTGGCGCACACTGGTCGTGTGTCAGCCATGGTAGGATGACATTCTCCATGACCTGGTATTCTTTCGTATTCCCGAACACAGCCCTCGTAACGGCCACCTTCGCCGTCGGTAAAGCATTCGGTTCTGTTGTCATTCAAATCATCGGTTGCGTGATGACAGTCATTCTCATCAGTGTTTGGATTTTTGTTTTCGTCATGATGATACGCGCAATATTCCTGAAGCAGATCCTGTGGCCGCAGAAAGGGGAGGATCGAGACGAAGGAGGCTGGACGTCACACCTAGCATCGGGCTCTGAGCAGAAATGATGCCTGCACGAGCAAAAGAGCTTCTACCTAGGCTGTGGGGAATTGGACAAGATGGACCTCAGTATATTGTGTTGGTATCACGACGCCTTTGGAAGAAACCCCAAACGCCAACAAACGATAACAGGCACAGTCAACAAGCCGCAGCTTTACGCATCGCTCCTACGTAACCGATCTGACCTTTCCGCTCTCGACCTCATAAACCCAGCCACTTATTTTGATGTTCTTTGAAATCGCCTTGCTCTCCATCAGAAACTGCACATCCTTGCGAACGGCTTCCTCTAGGTCTGGGAACGGCAGAAAGTCAAGGTCTCCAATCTCCTTGATCGCTTCTGATCCTAAATTCTTTTCCACCACACTGCGAGCGTCGTCGTTCCTGAACGTCAACATACCGCATTCGGTGTGTTTGATGACAAGTAGCTCGGTCGTGCCAAGAAGCTGCTCGGATATGATGATCGAGCGCAAGGCATCTCGAGCAGAGCCGCCAGCGTTCCGAATGACGTGGGCATCACCCAAAGTGACGCCGTAAGCAGCGGCAGGGTCGATACGCGCATCCATACAGGTCACTAGCAGCTGTCAGACTCGTTAACCCGTCACGGTGACAAAGTGAGATTGAGCACGTGCAACGACGTCGATGCGCAAGAAGGGACAGCTGGACATACCAATGGCGTACTTCTTCGCCGGCGGCAGGGTCAAGTCCTTGTGTTTGAAGTCGGAGGCATATTCTTTGTTCTTCGATTCAAGATTCTGCTGGACTGGAGTCGCCATGATTTCGATTTGGTCCTTTTCTATTCCTCTTCAGGGAATTGGATAGCTGGTGCTGGAGACAGAAACCAGACCGTTAAACATGAAGACTTTATAGATCTCTCACATTTCGTCGAACCTTCAAGTCCAAGCCTTACCTTTAAGCGATAGTCTGGAGCCAGAGTAGCGCCCCTATGGCTTCCAACGGGAAGTCATGATGACGAGCATCGGCGAACCCCCTTGTGTGTACGTGCTGTAGGCTACCTAAGCATTGGTCTGCTTGCACGGGCCACACTCTGTAACCCCCACGGGGAGGTGGGATCTCGAAGCCGGCACAAGGGTGTTGGACGATATCACGGGTAGCGCGCCAGCCAGCAATAATACCATATGTCCAGAGTTCATAGGCGGGTTGCGCAGGCCAGGCACCGGTTCCGCACGTGGTACCATACGTACTTGGTAGATATGAAAGTGACTGTGACCGCAAAAGTCAGGACATCAGGGTTAAGGCGAGTGAAAAGGTTGGTAGTCATACCTGAGCAGTACCTATATATCCTCTCTTATACCTAGAGTACATGACTTGACCCAACCGTCCGTACTCCCTACAAGCGCCGAGATCTCATCTGCTACCCGGCTCTGCTTTTAGCGACAGAGATCGACCTCGGGATATGTTTTGCTGCACGGTTATCGATAGAGGTTTAGTGGCCGCCAACAACTCTGCACCTACCAGGTAGGTGATACAGTACGTACTGACGAAAGGCGTCTGTCTCAGGTACGCCTCGACTTTCGCCTTGATATTGTCGGGATTGGACGTGCTTACATGATTCAAAAGTCACATGGCTGATACACGAAGATCGGTCCTCATCACCGGGTGTGTAGGCCATCCAGCTCTTGGCTACAGACAGTATAAGCGCAATGTTGATGATGTGCTGATCCCGTTCTGAACAACAACAGATGCAGTCCAGGAGGCATTGGTCATGCTCTCGCGCGAGAGTTTCACTCCAGAGGTACCGCTTTTACCTCTTACCTCCTCAAGCCTTTTCCCCAGCATTCTCTGTCTGAGTTTCAGGCCCGATGCTGATGATATATTCGTAACAGGGCTCCGCGTCTTTGCCACCGCTCGTAGCAGGGACTCTGTCGCCGATCTGAACGACCTTGGCATCGAGACGCTCCGCCTCGAGGTCGACAAACCGGACAGCATCACACGATGTAGGGAGGACGTCGAGGAACGGACCGGTGGGGGTTTGGATTTCTTGATCAACAACGCGGGCAGAAGTACGCGTGCCACACGGAATCAAACCCAGATAACCGGCCTGCAATGCTGATGGAGGTTGAACTTTGTCCCAGATTACACGGTTCCGGCCCTCGACGTCGACTTCGACGAAGTGCAACAGACGTTCGAAGTCAACGTGTTTGCCGTGATGCGCATCTGTCAGGCCTTCGCCCCCTTGCTGATGCGATCGAAAGGGACGATCGTCCAGATCGGGTCGGTGGCAGGAGTGATACCCTACGTCTTCGGCTCCGTCTACAACGCCTCCAAGGCCGCTCTCCACGCTTACAGCAACACCCTCCGCGTCGAGCTGGCGCCGTTCGGTGTCTCTGTCATCACCATTGTCACCGGTGGCGTCAAGAGCCGGATTGCACGGACGGAGCGCAGTTTGCCGGACGGTAGTTATTATCAGGCGATCAGGGAGGACTACGACAGGAGGCAGAAGCACAGTCAGGACGGCGCGATGGAAAACGAGGACTACGCGCGCAGTGTAGCCGGTCAGGTGTTGAGGGGTGGGAGGAAGTGGGTATGGGAGGGGAACAAGAGTTGGCTAGTTTGGTTTCTGGACAGCTTTGCGCCGAGGGGAATCTGGGTTTGTCTGCTCCGGTTGCGCTACGCGGATCGAGTGCTTGCTGATGAACGCCTTTAGGACATGGTCTTCCGGCGCATGTTCAAGCTATGGAAACTTAGTGCGGGGGTGACTGCGTCGAAAAAAGCAGCGTAGAGCATGTCTTTGGTTGCCGAACGACTCCTGAGGACGGGAAAGCGATCTCTGAGCTGTCACTATTGCAATCTCAGATCTTCGGCTGAGCTGGGTAAACATGTTCCATATCACGTTCGCTCCGAAGACACTGCCCCCAAAGCTGTGCGACATACCTCGTATTCCTCTTCATCTCTATATGACGGTCATACCTATTTAACAATGGAGTGCTTCAAGATGCACATCAAGCTTGATATCCCAGTTCGCCAAGAGCTCAGTAGCGTATGAGCGTTCCTCATGGTCCGAAAATAGCCGAGCGAGCGATTGATCAAACAACATTGGCGATGCAAAGCACAGCCTGCTGCAACTTTGGCTGCAAGGCGCACAGCAAGGTAACGCAAGATGAGGTGAATTAGGTACTTGAAGGTTGCATGGTACGAACTGCAGTTCTTCCCCCCACACATCTGCCTCGATAGATGCAAAGCCTCGCTATTTTCCTGCATTACACCGCCTCAGGCTGTTCGAAAGGATCTCAGAAGGCTCGCTGGTGGATAACTTATGGGTCGCGATTCGTCCATCTCTTTCAAAACATCGCCGTTATGCCTCTTGAATCCGCCAGCGGCTGCAGCAGCAGTGGTCTCTCCTTGTCGAAGCCAAGGCCTGCGGCCCGCTGCTCACCATGTGTCTCTGCCCACCCTACGTGGCAGACTTCCTAGCTTATCGTTATTGATTTCTTTCGTCGTGCATTGCCTGATATCTCTCTCATGCATTTCCTACTAGACTGAACGCGGGATGTTGACGGATCCTACCAATCTCGTCTCCTGTGTGCACTGTCTGCTCCTAACAACAATTCGGCCATGATAGGGTTATCATGGACCATCTATGCCTGAGACACTCCGCATTTTGTGTGTTGACTTGTTTCGGGTGCGTGGCACCAATTGAACCTAATTGTCACTGCGGAGGCTGACTGAGCTCGCGGTATTCACAAGTTGGGGCCATGGCGAGCCATGCCTCACGAGGCTGTTTCCATTTCTCGTTGCCCTTAATATGCGGTTGGCCATCAGGGCAACTACCATGAAATGTTTCCTCCCAGTCATGAGTTGTTCTCGTTTGACATTATCCAACTTGGTGCTTTTACATTATGGTCGAAAGTGTGATGTCCGGCTTGACGGCCGTAACTTATCATCCGCTAAGCGGAAACACCATCAAGGCACCGTGTCCGAGGTACTCCTATTTGAGCAGGGCCCCCCGTACGGCTACTGGCGATGGAGAGCGCCCGACGTCTGTGCATCGCTCTTCCCAGGATCTGAGTGAACGTCGAGTTTCGGGATGGACACAAATCAGTTACTTTGAAGGCATCGATGCGCTTAACATAGAACAAACCCAATGGCGCGACTACGAGATACCGAAGGAGCTGGAGATGGTACAAGCGGGTACTCCTCTAGAAATTCGCAGGCTTATCACCGCTTCTCTGGACAAACACCGGGCTACCAAAGTAGACCCGATAGACCGGCAAGTGTCACAAAGCCTTGGGACCGGGAATGTCACTGGGAGCGTTGGACTCGTCACCGATACTGAACCGAGCCTGGCGGATAGAAGCAACGGAAGATCTACACGGGCAACGTCCGGAGCCTCAAACACTTCCTTGACGTCTTACGGTACGGCTAGTGAAGAAATCCTGTCCAGATCGTCGGTCAGTTCAATTCCTTCGGTGGGCTTGAAACCTGAGCCCAACCCGCAGACACCGGCCCAGCGCACACCTGGACTACCCAAAGTAACGATGGGTCCCTTGGGCTGGATAATGACCTGGGAGGAGGGCGAGAAACCACAGAGCTGGTGGCGAAGACGCATAGGCCTGAAGAAGCCTAAGGGAGCAATTGGGTATGATCAGTTTGTTGCGCATGACAAAGCAATTTCGAGGGAACCGCCAATCGAAGGGTGTGGCTCTACATCTGTAGGAATCTGAACCTGATCAATTCTAACCTTGCTTCTAGAGAATGTGCTAGCTGCCTGGAAGAGACGTCGAATAATACACTCGTCGCTCTGGCCTGCCAACACAAATACTGCGCCTCATGTCTCTCACAGCTCGTCGGTACTGCGTTGCAGAACGAAAATCTCTTTCCACCCAGATGTTGTCTGCAAGAGATTCCGGCTAAGCTAATCAAGTCCAACGTTCGACTAGAATTGAAACAAGTATTCAAGCAGAAGGTCAAAGAGTTTGCCGTCCCCGCCGGCGAGAGATGGTACTGTCCGTCAACCCAATGCGCGAAATGGGTTGACACAGGCAGATTATCGTTCGCCAGCGGTTCAATCAGATGTCCCCACTGTAAAATCAGAATCTGTCGAACATGTCGAGGAACGGAGCACGCCGACCATGAAGACTGTCCGCAGGATTTTGGCCTGGAGGCGACACTTGAGGAGGCTGACCGCGCGGGATGGAGAAGATGCTACAATTGCCGGGCTATGGTAGAGCTCGCCGTCGGGTGCAGGCATATCACTTGCAATTGCAGAGCAGAGTTTTGGTATGTTAATCGCCGGCAACCTTCTGATTCCACGTACTGAGACGGTGTACAGCTACACTTGTGGTGCTATCTGGAAAACCTGTAATTGCACGGAAACCGACCAAGCACATCGGAGACAACGCATTCGCGAACAGACAGCAGCTCGGGACGGAGCCGCCAGAGCAGAAGAGGCGGAGACTGCTGCTGCCATTCGTGCCGTCGAGGAAGCCGAGCGCAGAGAGGCCGAAGAAGCGGAACGACAGGAGAGAGTGAGGCAGGAAGCAGAAACCCAACGCCTGGCCGAGGAGGCCGAAGCTGCCAGACTCCGGGAAGAAGAGAGAATGACGGCCATCAAACATCGCTTCGTTGACCTGCAAGCGATCCTCGAAGAGCTTCACGGCTCACAGCAAAAATCATTGAGGAGACGTCACGAGACAGAATTGAAGAAAGCTAGAGAAAACATGATATCTGACCAGCTGGCCTTTGACGCTAAAAGGGCTCTCGAGGAGGCGTTGATGAATAAGAGGATCCAAGACTCCATGCAACAGTTGAACGCCGAGCATCAGACAACCTTGCAAGACATGGGCACACGACACGAAGAAGAAGAGGACGAGTTGTTCCTTGCTCTCCAGGTACATCTACGCAATAAGTCGAACCGTGACGCCAGGCAGACTGCTATGATTGAGAAGATAAAGCAAGCGCAACTCGAAGAGCGGGAGGACCTCAAGAGTCGGCTGCGCCTTGCTATGGAAGAGACGGGCAGGAGTCAAGCTAAAGAGATTGAGGACCTTCGGATTTCGGTCCTGCAAGAACGAGATTCGATGGCGGAGGTAGACTTGAAGAACACAGAGACGGTTGCAAGGAAGGTCTTTACCGATCGGATGTGGTTCGATAGTATTGTGGATGAGCGTAGAAGTATGCTCGAAGCGGACGAGAGGCGCTTGATGCAGACGGGTGCTAACATTGACACATACTCGGACGGTACTAGGGAGTCCCAGACGCTGGAGGCGTGACTGGTAGACTATCTTGAGGGACCATGAATCATGATTCATGGATCGTGAGCGAGCTCTTCTCAGTCCATGTCTCCAAATGAGTCATGACGGACTAGCAGTTATACCTTAGTCCTCCCACTCGATACAATAATGTCTTGAAGATTTAGATGATTGAGCTCTCCGACGTTCTGACTACTGGCCTGAGTCACTGTTCAGTGTTAAAGCACTGTGATACTTGTGACTAACGTACAGATAGGTAAGGTAGAACACTGTATAAGGTAGCAATCCATTCAACATAATGTAACTCGCCTCTGATTGGGCGAATGTGTTGACCGCCAGCGATTCGATTGCATACCCGTCAAAGCTGCCTGACGAACTGCCTACCCTAAGCTAATATTTTCCATTCACAGCGAACAACCACCAACATACTGTAGCTGCTTGTATCTCACCGCTGCCAGCTATCAGTCTATTCCTTTGTTCTATTCACTATTGAACATCACCAGAGAGTTTTAACTTCTTGGCTTGGACTACGATTATCTTGACCTCATCGAAGCTCGAGTGGTGGTGTGGGCAGACATACGCATTGCCGGTCCTTCGGCTTCAACGGCTGTCTGTTAATAGTGTTAGAGATTAGAGATACACAGACAACCGACCTCAATCCCGTGACTATCCTCCTGCTTGCTCCGTACGTCAATTTCTACTCGACAGTCTACCCAAGGCTACCACAGACGGAGGCTCTGTGCTCTGGAGCGTAGCCTTGTATCAGTGGCGGCCTAGCTCCGCTCTTTATCTCCACCATACATACCAGATTTGAACTCGATCTACCATCACCTTCTACTCTACCGCATTACGTTGCCCTTGATCTAGTGGAACAAGTACCTCCAACATGTCGACCAACCGAGCCCGTCGAGTTGCGAAAGAAGTCGCCGATATACACTCTGACACCACATCGAATATTCAAGCAGACCCCGTCGGAGGCGGCGACGATCTCACACACCTAAAGGGTTCGTTCAAAGGCCCACCGGGGACCCCTTACGAGGGTGGCACATACACGATTGACATCCGGATACCGAGCGAGTACCCCTTCCGGCCGCCAATAATGAAGTTCGACACCAAAGTATGGCATCCGAACGTGAGCAGCCAAACGGTAAGCCCGGAGTGATCCCACTCAGCAAGCTCCTATCACTCACATCGAGCTTGCGCAACAAAGGGTGCAATCTGCCTCGATACCCTGTCCTCGGCTTGGTCACCCGTCCTGACCATCAAATCCGCCCTCCTTTCCCTGCAATCTCTCCTCAGCACGCCCGAACCGAAAGACCCGCAAGACGCCGAGGTGGCGGGCATGCTAATGCGCAACCCCAAAGAGTTCGACCGCGTGGCGCGAGAGTGGGCACATAAACACGCCGGGGCACCGAAGAGAGAGAGGGGCGAAGGGAGTGGTGGGGCACCGTCCGAGACACCGAGGCAGAGGGAGCAGAGGTCGAGAGAGGAGGAGGAAAAGGCAACATTGGCCGCGTACGTATATCTCTGTGCACTCGAGAGTATTCGACGGCGTCATGCGAAGTCTGCTGATTGCTGACTGTATGTGAAATGACAGGTACGAAGGCTATAATAGAGATTTAATCGATCGGTTCGTGAACATGGGCTTCGACGTGGACCGAGTGGTGTCGGCGTTCAAGTTCGTCGGCATCGATAGAATGGGAGGAGGGGATTACGAGCTCGAAGAAGCGTATATGGGTGATATCACAGCTAGGCTGTTGGGCGAGCCGTGAGCCAGTGAGCGAAGGAGCGCATAGGTAGGTAGCTAGTAGCCAAATGGGGTGAAACTGAACTATGAGGACAAGAATAGTGTCCTTGTCTCGTCCTGGCGAAGGACATGGGAGCTTGCGGAGCATGAGGAGCGTGGTTGACTTATCTTCCTTCCTTTCCTTCCTTGAAGCATGGCGCTCTGGTGCATGGCACATCACATACATACCTTAGCTATTCACTCTATTTCTTACCAGGCCTGAATCAAGAATACGAACAGAGTTCTCCTTCTCGAGCATAACTTTGGACAATCAACAACGCAACTAGGCAACAATCCGGAGATCCCTCATACAGAGCGCCGGACATTTTCCGACTCACATTGAGGCGCAGATCCAAATCCCACGTCCTCACCCGTCCCGCCTCCGGCCTTCCCGTTTCCCGTTTCCCGTTTCACACTCCCGAAACTCAACCGCATTGTGGGAAATTGCAAGGCAATATTCCCGCCACGCGACACATATCCATATCGGCCGTTGCGCCACTCGCGTTCCTTGGAGCGGCAGTGCGCCTATACGGTCCACCTCACCGAAGACTCCGCCTTACTGGATGAAACGATCTCGGGACGGCAGACTTCGAATCCTATGGTCCGATTCAGGGCCTTGATCCCTGTCGATGTGCGCTAAGTTACCCGTAGAAGTGGAGACTAATAGGAGGTAGAGCTGGAGGGAGAGGGTACTATATGTCGACGTCATGACGAGAATGCGTTCTTCCTAACCATCTAGAATTGGCGCTTCCTGAATCTTGTGCTGTTGTGGTACGCGCGTGCATTGCGTTGAGTGGAAGGGCAGGGAAGGGGAGAAGGAGAGCTGAGGGCTTGGATGTTGAGACTGACGGTGAGACGGACAGTTACACGGCGGACATAATCCTGTACGTACGTACACCGGTTGCTATACCGTTGATTGAGGACCGTCGGACGTATTGCGGTAGGAGAGGAAGAAGGAAAAATGAGAGATATCTGTTCTCGGCGGTTGAGGTGTGCATGGCGTATATTAGCCGCCCTCTAAACACTTGACTCCTCCCCAATCGGGCTTGTTTCTGGCTTCGAGGCAGTCCGAGTCCGAGACAACATACTAGCGTGGATAGTACGGAAAGATATCATAGAGGATAATGTGAAGCGAAGAGTAAGTGTGCGGAGAACATGGTGGAGAGTTTCTCCTCGCCGAAGCAGAGAACGCTGACGGACGGGACTAGACCAGACAGACGCTTGCCTCTGTCGAGCGAAAGCAAACGTTCGACAGAACGAAAGATGAAGTCCCTGAACTGGTGCAACCTACCAACTCTCTTGACTTTCACACACACCATCGCAACCACAACCGCCACCGCCACCACCGCCACCGCCATCGATACCGTCCCGTTCACGCCTCAAACCCTAATCCCACGATCCCACCCCGCCTCCGTACGTCTCATCCCCCCAGCCCCTCTTCCCCCCTCTCACCCACTCACCACCCCGCACAGCTCCCCATCTGCACCGGCCCCTGGCCCCCCATCGCCGCCCCGAACCTCCTCTTCTTCCCCCTGCTCGACGCCAACATCGACCTGCGCGTCTTCCCCACCCTCGTCGACTTCTGCACCGCGCCCCGCCCTGCAGCCTGTCACTGCGCTTTCGACGACCGCGCCGGCCGCTGGGAGGTCCGTTGCGATCATCCGGGCGTGCCGTTGGCGCATGCGTGGGGGTTTTTGTATGCTATTCATTATTGTGAGAGGTGGTGTGGGTGTGTGAATGCAAATTTGGAGGGGTTGCCGGACTTGCAGGGGTTGCAGGCGGTGGCGGCTAGGGAGGGTTTGAGGAGGGGTTGAGGGGGACGGGTGAGGGGTGAGGGAGGGGTTGGGGTTGGGGATGGATTGGGAAGAGCGGTTTTGAAATAGGAGGGGGTGGGGGGGGAAAGAGAGTGATCGTCTTGGTTACAAGCAGGAAAGAAGAAGTAGAATAAATGGGCCCTACTTCTGAGAAAGAGATGATATCTGTGGAGGACGAATGGAAACTCGAATGGATATCCCTGATCGGATACTGCTTTCGGTGCGACCATCTAGTCAAGGACATCTAGAGTTACTCACGGAAGAAAGACAACGAACAGCCATAAATGATGGGTTTGGTGATTGTAGTTCAGAATCTAAACAGCAGACAGGGACTAATAAGAGGCACTCGCTCCATGTTCCAAATGATGCATGCAAACAAATAAGGTACCTTATGCTTCTCCTGTTGTCCCAAATCTTCGTTGTTAGTGTATATTGTGACTGGGAGTCAGGCATGGCAGAAGATGCCTAGACATTAAAATTATGCTGTGGTTCTGTTGATAACCATATTCAGCCCAGGCTAGAAGGAATATATGCATCTCTATGCCAATAATAGTGACAATTGCGAGATCGAGATGTGGTTGATTACCTACCTCATACTTCTTGCGAGGCGGTTCACTTGTGATGCTTACTAATCCCCCTTAGCCTGTTTGTCGCCTTGGGGTCATCTCTTCCGAAGCTCTCTACAAGTGAGATCCGACTACATCTTCAGATCGATCCGTGCATCTGGTCTTCTCCATCCATCCACCGTCGTCTCAAACTCATAATCTTCTCCTCTAGGAAGCTGTTGACCGTGCGGGGAAGCTTTCAACATGGTATGTCAAGCCAAACTATGATGATAGAGAGACTTCGAGCTTTACTGATGCGTGTTCTCTCGACAGGGTAATCAACATTCGAACATGGGAGGGAATCAGCAAGGCGGGGATGGGAAGGATGACAAGGATAAGAAGGTATTATTTACCATATCTACTACAGTGACTTATATGTCCAGAGTGGCGGCGATGTTTGATCAGCTGTGCTAGTATGCTAACCACCTCATCTGTAGAAGGAAAAGCCCAAGTATGAACCACCAGTACAGCCAACTACTCGCATCGGGCGACGAAAACGCAAGGTCGCCGGCCCAAACGCCACTGCCAAGCTACCTGCAATATATCCAACATCACGATGCAAGCTAAAGTACCTCCGTATGCAGCGCGTGCATGACCATCTACTACTCGAGGAGGAATACGTCGAGAATCAGGAGCGGATCCGCAAAGCCAAGGCTCAGACTACCGCCACTCCAGCGTCGGCAGGAGGCGACTCAGATGCCTTGGACAGAAATGCGGATGAGAGAGGGCGCGTTGACGATATGAGAGGAAGTCCGATGGGGGTGGGAAACCTTGAGGAGATGATCGATGACGATCACGCCATTGTGTCCAGCGCTACCGGACCAGAATACTACGTCTCTATCATGTCTTTCGTCGACAAGGACCTTCTCGAACCCGGTGCCAGTATCTTGCTCCATCATAAGTCTGTCTCCGTGGTTGGGGTTCTGACTGATGACGCGGATCCGTTGGTCTCCGTAATGAAGCTTGATAAGGCGCCAACAGAGTCTTATGCGGATATTGGCGGTTTGGAGCAGCAGATACAGGAAGTTCGCGAAGCGGTCGAACTGCCTCTGTTGCATCCTGAACTATATGAAGAGATGGGTATCAAGCCTCCGAAAGGTGTCATTTTATATGGCGGTCCTGGCACCGGAAAGACGCTGCTCGCAAAGGCGGTGGCCAATCAAACAAGCGCTACCTTCCTTCGGATTGTTGGAAGTGAACTTATTCAGAAGTATCTTGGTGATGGTCCAAGACTGGTACGGCAAATATTCCAAGTTGCCGCCGAGCATGCACCGTCTATCGTCTTCATTGACGAGATTGATGCTATTGGTACCAAGCGGTACGAGTCTACGTCCGGTGGCGAGCGCGAAGTGCAGCGCACTATGTTGGAATTACTCAACCAGCTCGATGGTTTCGACGACCGCGGCGACGTCAAAGTCATCATGGCTACCAACAAGATCGAAACGCTCGATCCCGCCCTCATCCGACCCGGCCGTATCGACAGGAAGATCCTCTTCGAGAATCCAGACCGTACGTTTGTCTATGTTCTGTTCAAGCATGTAAGCTAACCTGATATTAGAAAACACTAAGAAAAAGATTTTCACACTTCACACATCCAAGATGTCTCTCAATGAAGATGTCGAGCTCGATGAGTTCATCAATCAGAAGGATGATCTTTCCGGAGCGGATATCAAAGCCATCTGTTCGGAGGCAGGGTTGATGGCTTTGCGGGAGCGGCGAATGCGTGTGCAGATGGCCGACTTCCGCGCGGCTAGGGAGAGAGTCATGAAGACGAAGACGGAGGGTGAGCCGGAGGGTCTATATTTGTAGACATGGGCTTCTGCGATGTACGGGGATTGCGGAGCTAAGTAGAGGCGAAAAGAGCGGTGCTGCATGCTTTACTTCAGAGACTTGTATTACACGGACAACAGCTTTTAGTGGAAGTAATGATACATTGCGTCGTTGTGGAAGAAGCTGTAACAAGTCCCGCGTATATATTGGATCTTGAGACCAGGGGGATGCCACCTTAAACTTATGTAATCAACAAAAGTTGTAAACCAATGTCAGGCCGTTCCCGCAACCCTAATGCCGGACATCCCAGCATACCTACTTATTGTCAGAGAAGCTTGTCAATGGGCCAGTACCTTATGACATGGATTCATTATCGAGGGCATACACTATAGCGCTGGGAAGATGCTTGAGCTTAGTCGTAAAAGGCTCACGAAGAAGAATCGAGCTGAATCGATTGCTGAACTGCCAATTTCTGCAAGATGTCCAGGCCAGGATGCATTTGGGTCCATAGTATGGCTACCTGATACTCATGTGTCCGAAGATCCATGCCTTCCCATCAGGGAGGGCCGGTCACAGGGCCTAGCAAACATCAGAAGGCTGATTGCATGCTATAAGGAAAATGGAATGGATGGGAAACATGCACAAACCAACCGATCTGGGACTGTCATACCTATACACTTTGTCAGCTTGAATTCACATTCACATGCATATACATTTTCAGTTCTCTGCTCGTACCCGCGAAACTCTACTCTCCAAGCTTTACCGTTAGGTAGAACTTCACCTGAGGTTGTACCATTGCTTTCTCTTATATAATCAGCCAAGAAGCTGCGCTTGATCTACCAGGGCTGTAGAGCCCTAAATGTGACGGAAAAGAACGGAGAAAACCCTCTTGTGGCTCCCTAAGCGGATATTACTTGAGAAGGAAGCGTTCGCGCAGCTCACCGTCATAACACCCAGTGTGGGCTCGCTAACTAACAACGAGTCCACCATCGCAGTGAACGGTGTTTACGATTGTCACTGCCGTTGAATACCCTAGCATCAGGCGACTGGGTGTTACTGATGGCTTCATCATCTCATGGAAAAAGTGTTCGGAGTGTGCTAGGCAACACTGAGCCCAATGCTACAGGAGGATGTCTTAGCGATTATCACTGCCAGTGAATAACATCACTGAGGGATCAGGTGCTCCTCTTGGTGTTGATTTTTGGAAGAAGAGTTCTCGCTATGGGCTCAAAAACACTGAGCCCAGCGCCACAGGCGGACGTTTTAGCGATTATTGCCGGCGGTGAATAACATCACTGAGGGAACCGGTGCTCCCCATGGTGTTGACCTTTGGAAAACCACTTCTCGCTATGGGCTGAACAACACTGAGCCCAACACCACGGGCGGAGTGTTAGCAGTTCTCACTGCTGTGAATGGACTCCTAACACAGTGGCGATGGGTTTTAAACCATCCTTTGAAACCCTCAAACTTGATCTTTCTTTCTTCTCTTTACATCTCTCGAACTTGGATCACCAACTGCAACCAGCAACTCTTGAACTTGATACTTCGAACACACGTACTCATCAACTGTTGCCTTGCACGAGACCAGCTTTCGAGACCTTGTTCTATTGGAAGAAATCACTGTGGTGTATTGCCGTCAACCTCATTACACATACTGTTTTTCAACCAGAGCTCAGCACCCACTCAACTTTCAACAACATCACGTTTGTGCAGACGAGATGGGTAACTTTCAGAGGATTTTCCTCTCGAACAAGCTCTCCACCACGGTAAGTACCTCTCCAAGTGGACAAGATGGCAATACACTGACTATAGCGTAGCCTAGTGGAGAGGTCCCGAAATGCCGCTCGCGGATATTGAATGAGATCAAGCGGACTGGTCAGACTGTAGGAGAGATTTTTAAGAAAGAGATTAAGACAGTGGGTGCACCTCACCTTCTCGGTGTACTTGATGCTGATGTCTTAGGTGAACCCTCAGTCCCTTGACCAGGTCAACGCTGCGTACCGGGACTCGGAGCAGTCTACCGAGGAGACTTTTCAGCACCCACTGTCCAGTACTGCCGACGATGCTGTACCTTGTGACTTCGATCAGCCCACCGCGGAACCCATCGGGCCTCCTGAAACCAGTGATGCCAGCGATGGTATAGGTCACGGTGCTGCACAACACGATACTGAGCAGTCCGTCGAATCGTTGACCCAGGAGACCCCCGAGAAAGCGGGCACCGACAGTGGGTACAACTCCCCTCAGGACGAGACAAGCACCTGGGAAAAGATCCTGGAGATGAGAGAACGAGAGCACCAAAATGACCTCGCCGCCATGCAGGACGAGCATGATGACGAGATGAAATACTTACGCGGTGACCTCTCCTCCGAAACTCGAAAGAAGGAGCTTCTCCAGAAAAGGGTGAAGAAGGAAGTCCTCGCAAAGCAGGACTTGAAACAGCAGCTGGAAATCCTCCATGGCGACCACCAGGAGACACTGGAGGAGGTCCTTGCCCTTCGTGTCCAGTTTGAGGACATGAAGAAGGGTTTTCAGGACAAGGAGGAGACTTACCTGGAGACCGTCAAGGTTCAAGAAGACGGGTTGAAGACGAGGGAAGAAGATATCCACAACCTTCGCATGCGGATCTATGATCTGAACGGCGAACTCCTCAACAAAGAGAGATCTCACCAGGAAGCCATTTTCAGATTGGGCGCCAATGCTCACAATATCCAGAATAGAGAGGGTGCCCCCAGTGCTCAGTGGGGAGCGCAGATGATGCAGCTGGAAATCTGCAAAACTGAAAGAGAGCAAGCAATAAGCTATGCTACAAATTTCCACGCGCAGCTGGAGCTGGCCAAAACGGCCAATGGAAAGCTTCTTGAAGAGCTTGATGCAAAGCGGGAAGACATGGAAGTTGATGCTCGTTACCATGAGCAAATCCGCGGCCAAAACTGGGACCTGCAAAACCGCATCAACGAGTCTATGGCGGACGTGGCCACACTGAAATATCAGAAGGCCAAGGCCGAGCAGGATGCCGCTGCAGAGGTCAAAGACCTGACAAGAAAGCTCGACAATAGGACTGCAGAGTTGAGCGCCCTGGAAGCCACCAGGGCCGAGTGGCAAGCGGATCCTGAGGGAGTTCTCCTCACTCTCTCAAAAGGGGTCACTTCGGATGCCATGATCCTGGCTCTCGCCAAGCGCTTTCAGTTAACGCTCAATGAGAATGACGGTCTGACGCAGAGCAGGGTGGTTCAGGAGCAGGAGTATGATGCTCTGAACCGGCAACTGCGGCGCATGACAGCCCAGCGCGACGGGCTATCTCAATCGCTGGCTGAGAAGGCAGAAGAAGTGACTTCTCTCAAGGATAAAATTCACGAACTTGAGACGATAGTCCTCAGTCGTGAAATGGATGATGAGGCCGACAAACGGGCTGAGCCGTTGTATCTCCAGGCTGTGGAGGAGATACGCCAGCTGAAGGAAGCCTTGTCGGAGAAATGTGGGGATGCTGTGGATCCTGGGACCATTGAAATCCAGCTCAACCAAGCGCGGAGGACGGCGCTGCAAAATCGCCAGCAGCACGTCGCTGAGGTTGAGTCGCTCAAAGACCTCATAGAAAAAGTCTACGAGCGAATGCTTCGACTGGAGGCAACTCTTACAGCAGCTGGGAGGACGATTGAGGAGCCCAACAACGAGGGCGAAGTGCTGAAGGCGCAATGTGCACGCGTGCTTGGGTATGATGAGGACGAGTCCGAGTCGGCAATAGACGGACCGGACGGTACAAGCTCAAGGTCTGACACCAGCAAACCTAGCAATGCAGAGTCTCAGTCTCATGGTCACGAAGATAAAGCCGCTTCGCAGTCCAGTGACACTGCATACGACAAGCCACTCACAAACGGGACCACAAACCAACCCGAGCATGAGTCCGATGTCAAATCTGAAGTCGAAATCGAGCATTCTTCAGACACCCCGAACAAACAAATCGTCCGCCGCTTCGTACTGCGCGCCCTAGCCGAAAACGGCACTCGCATCCGAGTTCTCGGAGAGCCCTCATCTCCGGCGGTCCCTCCCACTCCGCATAGCAACGCACTGAGGGCGGAGGACGTCCAAGATCTCCCTTCAGATCGGGACGACGGTAGTGGAGGTGACGGCGGGAGCGAAGATTTGCAGATCAACCATCCACCTCCGCTGCCCGTGGCTTCGCTGGCTTGGGTGAAAAAGAATAGACCGTTTGGGTACGGGGAGCCGGTTGAGGACGACCAGTTCGGGAAGGAGCCATTACGAGCTCGTCCTTGAACGCTCTCTGGCCCCATCAAGGCTGCAGCGGCCATGTGGACGCTCGGACGTGGCTTTCGAAAGGGCTGGAAAAAAGTACAAGACGCTCCTGAAAGAAATCGGGGCCTCGGGCCTCGTCGTCGACGACAGTCCAAAATTCGTCCTTTTCCTAGCCAATCTCGGATCCTCTTACCCTCAATGGGTGACAGCAAAACGTTCCGCAGCCCGTAAAACGGCCCAGTTTCTTGACGATCTAATCGCGGAGGTAATCGACGAGGAACGACTTGAGGGGGGAAATGAAAAGCTTGCCCTAATGGGAAGAAAGGGAAAGGATAATAAGGACAACAAGGGGAAGAAGGAGAAGAAGAAGAATGCGAGAAAGGTTAATGGTGAGGACGGATTGGAAGGTGTAGACTGGGACTTGGAGTTAATGTCAGGAACTCATGCCTCATTTCGTTATCAGAACCCTAAGGAGGTCTCGGGAGGATGCGGAGTTTGCTAGGGCAAATAGTTTGTTAGTGAGAAAAGAGGTTTCCCTAGGCTGTTTGAGGAGATCATTGTTTCTAGATGGTGGTTTCAGGTGTTTAGGATGTATATTTTCCTATTAAGGTTACCCGTACCGCTGTTGGAGTTTCGTTATCTGAGCTCCGAGTGCGGTAGGGAGGCGTTTGGTTCTCCTCTCAGGGAGGCGCTATTGCGAGGGAGGAGCTTTTACTGGGTACGTTTGCAGTGTCTTTTATAGGGTACAATTACAAAGGAACAGACAACTAAAACATATCTAAGCAATTCTTGCGTCATGCAGCGTGCTGTGAGGATAATCAACCAATGCTGAGATGGCCCCATTGGGTACGGAAAGCAGCAACCACCGAGGAGTTGCCACTCATTAGTTGATCAATCGTGCAAACGCAGTACAATCTACTAGAAGTCATTAAAAGACATAAAGAGCTTTTGGAAACGTGACCCAACGTCTCCAGAGCCCGATACCAAGATGTTCGTTACAGACCGACGACAGATACGCTAGCACGAAACAGAAAGACAATGATCATAAGACAGAGTAGAAGTGAGGTTCCCGTGCGAATTGTAACCAACCTTTGCTTCAAAATGCCACTTATAGCACGCCTCCAGGCACGCTGTCTTTGACGTTTGACACATCCCCGACATTCGCCTTCTTCTTAACATCCCCAAAAGCCGGCAAATCCGCTCCGGTGGTCTTCCCTACATCACCCAGCTTATCCCCTCCGGCGCCTTTCACCGCGCTGCCATTATGCTGCGGCTTCCCCCCCGCCGAGCCATTAGCAAGCGCCTTCTGGTCTCCATCCTGCGACCTCTTCGGCGCGCCATTCACCTCCTTCCTCGACTTCCCGCCCGACCCATCCGCACCCCCACCCTCCGCCCCTCCGCTCAGAGCCGGCAAGCCCATCGATTCGCCCACCTTCGAATTGATGCCCGGCACGTCCTTCTTGTTGAACCACTTGACGATGTAATAAGCGCCCACGCCCCACAACCAGATGAAAGCGCCGGCGAAGGTGGAGACGAAGAGGACGGGCAGCAGAATGAGCAGGGCGAAGCCGACGCAGAAGACGGTGAAGACAAGGGCGCCGAGAACGCCAAGGACGAGGGCGGCGACAAGGGAGAAGACGAGGACGCCGATCGTCATCACGACGAAGAGGCCGAGCGGGAGGCCGGTCAGGGCGATCTGCGAGAGGAGGAAGGACTGCGAATGGCGCTGTCAGTGTGCACTTTCAGGCTGGGGGAGGTGGTTATGGGGAGAGCATACCGCGAGCATGGGTTTCTCCGTCGCGAATTTGGAGAGCTTGGCGTAGAGGTCTTGGCGCTTTTCCGGGGGAAAGAAGCGGTCCAGGTAGGTCTGGCCTTTGCTGACGACGTTGGTCACCGTGCCTTGGAGGGCGCCGGTCATGCTGCCGAGGCCGCCGCCGACCATGTCTGTCATGTTGGGGGGATGGATCGAGAGGGAAGGGGATTAGGCGGTGGTGGTTCGAGGACGGTGCTCCTTGCTTTTGGAGAGGTGTTGGGTTGAGGAGTGGATGCCTACGGCAGCAGGCGGTGCTCTGATGGACGATGAATGACCGATGTGTTCAGATGGTGATATACTCGTAGATAGTTCTCCCTTCACAGCAGGATATCAACTGGGCCCAGGATAGAGGTCAGTGGGTGGAGTAACTTATCCGTTCACCAAACCCGGTTTCTAGCGCATAACCATGACGTCGGGACTCCCGTCGCACGTGAAAGTCAACTGCGGAGTAAGCGCGCGGCTATCTTCCATAATCATCGACGTCCGGCCAAGCAATGCTCGGGTCAAACACGGGAGCAGTGGTAATTCGCAATCTTTTGGTGACGAAGACGGTTAATTTGATTCCTACACTGGATGTCTACCTAGACACTGCAAACCTCTGACAAGCTTCCACCATGCCAAAAACGCCCACTTCGATCCCGCAAGTGAGATGGCCAAAAACTTGCTGGAACACTATCGAGCTAAGGATCCTTATACATAGCTGCCATGTTATCTTCACCTGCATTGGAAATTTCCTCGGGCGGATCCCACTTGACCTCTATTGCGTCGTGGTCTCTGCTGCAGACCTGGCCGTTCTTGGACCATATCTGAAACTTCAGGTCGGCCGCTCCCAGGATGACCTTGACGTCGAAATTCGCTCGCAGGTATCTCTCCCCAGAGTTGTACCAGTGCCGATTCTTGCACTTCATCTCAACGTCTTTCAGCACCGATTCAACCCCGCAGAGAACCTTTGCCCCATTCCGTTTTAAGCTCCGTGGCAAATGCTCCTTCGAAAGCATTGACATGACCACTTGTGTTTTCCACGTTTTCCCTTCATCGCCTGGTTTGATCTTCATCCGGTAGGGTTTTGTGACTCCGGTACTCGAGACGATCTCACCCTGCGAGTCGGCATGGCTCAGTATGCTATACTGCGAAGAAGGTTGAATACTGACCGACCTGCACTACAAACCAGTCAATCTGATTGACCGCCCACTTCTTTCCATCACGAGGATCCCGCGTGATATCTTCACCGACATGCCTGGTTTCGTCGTAAAGCTCTCGGCATATCATGCCATAACTAAGCCGGCAGCATCGCTTGTCAAACACGAGAACGTTCCGACCGATCATCTGAATCCGATCCATCACGAGGCCCTGGACAACAGCAAGCTGACTAGACATCACCTATGAACAAGGCAACGGTGCCAAGACCATCTCGGGGACACTCACGGTTCGGCAACGAGAACAACCTTCACATCTTGTGTATTACTCCGGCCCACGTCAAGCCCAGCCTCATATCGTGACTTGAGACGCTTTCTCACATATGGCGAGCTCCCGAAACCGCCCGACATGACGAGATACGTCTTTGCAAGAACGACGATCAGTTTCAGAAGGCTATAAACAGGTAAGGGCACTCAACTATCTGTTCGCTTGGATGGGTCTTTTCCATTCTTTGCAGTTGCTCATCGATGAGTTGGAGCATTCGGTCGATTTGAAGGTCGAACAACCCTTTCAATTCCTCTCTGTTATTTGTCAATATCTTCCTTCTGAAATAATTCGAGCTCTCACCTAGTTATGATCAGCTTCGAATCGGAGATTCCGATGGATTCGTTGGTGTATCCAGGCGGTAGTCCAGGGATTGCAAGCGGGATTGTCGGTAACTCTGCCATTACTCCCGAACCAAAAGAGCACTTGATCTTCTCAAATCTGCCCACCATCATCTTCTCGGCCGTCTCTTCTGGGTCCCCTTGCAGATGATCGCGGATCTTGCGCAGTCGTTCTTCCAGTAGTAATTGAAAGCTCATATCAATCAGCGCCGAACCTATCGGACGACCTGCAGACACAGTGATCTTTGATTAGCATACTGGTCTATGGTCTCATTATCGAATCACTTTAGCTTACCTTCCACCCAACCTAGTTGCTGAAGGCGTGTGGCCTGTCCTCGCGAGGACACGAGCTTTAGGACATTGACATCCTACCAATCTTATTAGAGGATGGAATGAGCAGAGATTGCTTTGTATCGGATAAGTTTCTTACCGTCGTTCCTCCACCAGCATCACATATCAGTATAACATCGTCTTTCTGCAACGCATTAATCAACGCAGACCGGAACACTCACCCTGCAAGGCCTGGCTATCTCACCTCAAATTGCTGTTTTGATGCGTAGACGGCGGCCGCTTCTGCCTCGGTGAGACCGATGGTTACTCGATGATCCCGTCCATCACTCCCGAAGCCGGCACCCTTGATCAATCTTTCCAGCTCCGCAATCATACTCGGGCTTTTCCAGGTCGTCGGTACCGAACACAGAACCTCAAGCTTTTGTGACCTCCATCGGGGGTAGGAGTCCGAAAAGGTCTGTTCGATATGATCATGGATGCAACGGAGATAGTCCTGAAACCAGCGCTGTGCGTCTTCGTGGCTGGGCGCATCCGGACGTCCGTCTCGATATTGAGGGTCAAGGTGGAGTTTGAAGAGATCCTTAATATCCGCGGTCTCGTCCTCCTGGTCGCATACGAAGCCCCAACTCTTGACCCTCCTCGACCCGTCCGCTTCATAAGCCAGACAAGAACCGACCTTGTTGGCGAGTTCCGAAATCATCTTGCCAGGCCAGTGTTGGAGTGTCTTGGGCTCTGCCCAGTCTGGCGCCATGGAATACGCAACACCTGATTCTTACGTTAGCTGATGATATTGTTGCCATTGGCTTTGTTGGCTTGAAGAGGGAGGATCAGGCATTGCAGCTTTGATAGAAATGGCTGACGAACCAGTGCAAGTCATCCCGAAGTCGATGCCCACGACAATATCTGGAACCCATTTCTCCACCATGACTTTCCTGCGCGAGACCACAGGTGTCCATGCACAGTCTTCGTGGATTCAGAAGTCCCCGAATAAGAAGCATCAGGGGGAGTGGTTAGCCGCCGACATAATTGATAACGGTTGTTACTTGTGGTTATTATTAGGGGGCGGGAGGGCGGGCCGGATCGGTCCTAGCTCAGGGCACTAAACCTGATATACGAATGTAAGGAGCCGGCCACGGCCTGATACATACCTACAGTACCTACAGTAAGGTACCTTACCTAAGGTACCTTACTTTACCTATCAGAAGATAAGGTACCTTAACATTACAGAGTCTTGATCATGTCAGATAGAGAGTCCCATGCCCTCTACTGTCAATCTAGACTCCATGTCATCCTCCTTGAGCTTGATTGGTTACAACCACTCAGGCTGAAGTGCCAAGGTAATGCATTTCTCTGTTACTCAGACAACTTCCCCTGTCAGGTCACCTCACTGTTGCTTATTTTGTGATGTCAAAACAGCTAGAATTATTGAAATATTCACATCACTAAACTAATTACATAAAAACTGAATAATTCATGATCATTTTCTTTTAAATCAGCTTCACAAATCTGACTTTATTTCTTAATGCATAATATTTAATTAATTTAATAATCAATTTCTTTACTTTATTCTCTTCTTTCTGCATTATAACTTTATTCTCATTAACTGTAAAAACTCAAACATCTTCAACAGTCTTTTATAACTACTTCTTCTGTTGCTGCTGCTGTTTCTTAAGAAGTTTTTAATTAATTTATTATAAGACTGCTTTATTTGTCACAGCTATTAAGACTGTATTCTTTAGATTTAAGATATATAAATATAACAATGAAATTATATTAGCAAGAATCTCATTTATAAACTGATTGATTTAAATTGCTGTATAAGATGTGACAGTGATGTTGATCTGAACATCATTGAAATTTATAAAAGATATAAAGAAAGAAGTTGTTGACTGAGAAAGATTTAAAGTAATAATAGAAGAATCATATAGAATTAAAGTGATCATCAGATTAAGTTAAACTCAAATTTTAGAACTTAACTTAACTTGCTGAGTTTTACTTTACAACTTAATCTGACTCTGTGCAGAATCAGATTTCAGACAGAGTCAGATTAAACTATTCTTGACAGTCTAAATTAAATTAGAATTAATTAGCTTCTGTTATTAAGCTACTTTATATTGACAGCAGCTATTATTGCAATATTTTTAATTAGTATTACACACAATTCTTTTTGTTTGACTACATGTCTGCTTTATAAACATTATATAAGCACATTAACTCTAATTATCAAATCACTCATTCTCTACAGAGCAAAAATACATTAATTAATATACTTTATTTTCTTAGTAAATCTGTAATGTATAAAAGATTACTTTCATTTTCTGCAATTCTTCTAATATTATCAGATTCTCTTTCTTATGTAGCTCAGCAACTATATCATAAATAAGTCATGAAAGAGACTCTTAATATACAAGAACTTATATTTTTAAAAAATGTATAAAAATATGTCTCACTTGTCTTCTACAAGTCTGTAATGACTGACTGATTTCACTTTAAGCTGTCATTATACTGATTAAAAATCTCTTTAATCAGTAATGAAAAGAATTCTAAATTTAAAGTAAAAGAATGCAGCTTCTGTCAATATTGTCACTGCTGCATTGCATGAACTGATCAGAAAGTGTTAAAATTGAGCATTTTAATTTAATTTAATAATGTAATTATGTGATTCACTTAACTCTTTTTGTGCAGAAACTAATTTAAAAGAAAAAGAATTATTAATGATTTAATTTTCTTCTTTAAAGATGTCACATTTAACAGTTCATTCTTTGCTTTCATTTTATAAGCTTAATTCTGTCTCATATATCTTTATCTATAATTCATATTCTGTTCTCTTCAATAAATCTTATATTGTCAAATTCACAAGCTTTAAAATCTACTTAATATTTCTTTATAACTTTAACTTTTATTATAGCTCTGTCATGCTATACAACATAATTTTAATGTCAGTTTCTCTACTGTGAGAAGATCTATACTTAGTAAAGAAATTGTAACTAACATGATTGAGATATTATACTTTATAAATTGTATGTATTGCTTTAAATTTCTTAAATAATAACTTAAGAAAAAATGATTATGAATTAATAAATCTAAATAATTGTACAGCTTGATTTGAATTGATCTTAGTTATTTACAAATTCATTAATAACAAAAATACAGCATTTATGTAAACAAATAATAATATAAAGACTTAACAAATTCATTTATCTTTAACATAACACTTTCTATATTTTCTTTCTACAAAACATCTTACTTTTTGTATTAAGCTTTTTATATTTTCTTTCTGCATCATATAAGTAAAGTAAGTAATGAAGAGATATAATGTTGACTTTCATTTTAAAGATACATTATTAAAACAGAGAAAACTGAGTGTAAAGATTATCTTCATTAATGTAGTAAAAGCATTAAACTTTATACTCTTCATCACTGAATTAAATTAACTCATTAACATAACAAAAGCATTAAACTTCATATCTTTCATTACTGAATTAAATTAATTTATCAGCAAGAGAACACATTTTACTGATATATTAGACTTCTCATCTTAATCTAAGAAGAAAAGAAAGAAAAAAATCAATAAAATTAATTTATTTATCTTAGACATTGCTGCACATCTGAAGAAAGAAGACTTTGCTGATTAATAAAAAAGAATAAAAACATTCATTAACTACTCTGAATTCACATTCAATGCTGCACTGTCTTAAAGTACTTCAGCTGCTTCTTTTACTTTTTTTGACTCAAAATCTAGTATATAACTTCACTTATTATAATGCTTAATTATAATGCACAAAATATGTACTAAATCAGCAACTAAATCATATTCAAGAACTTAAAAGCTCTTTATTTATTTTTTTATTAAGTTCTTTATATTTTAATATTACTTAAAAATTGACTTCATCACATTCTTTAGTGATCAATACATTCACAGATACTGATATTGAAGAGACTTAAAAGCAGAATGATATGATAATGAATAGATTGAATATAGATTTAAACATAATTTAGAATATAAGAAGCTTAAGATGAAAATTTAAAGAACAAAATATGCAGTTAAGACAAGAGAGAAAATTGTTGCTAAGAAATATATAAAGAATGAGCATAATAAATATTAATAAATGATTATAGTGTTCTGTATCAAACTTTAACTTCATTTAAAGTGATCTTTCTTATAAATCAGAATATAATGACTAAACAAAAGAAGAATGAAGATACTGCTCAGCAAAACAACTTAATTATAATTATTAAAGAAATACAAGCTCTGTGTAAGCTTCTTAAAGCAAAGAGTGCTTTCTCAATAATTAAAGAAGAAATATATTAATTTTATTTGATATTTAATTTGTACTGATATGATTAAATTGAAAAAGCAGACAAATATATTTAAAGTTGTTGAGATAACTATTTAGATAAAGTAATTAAGTATTAAGAACAAATCATTTAATTTAATAACTATGAACAACTTACTACAGCTAAAGATAAGAATTCAAATCTTATTATACAGGTTTTTAATAGCAGCATACTTAATTTAAAGCACATAGCAAACAAGAAGAATCATTAATATATATTATATTTTTAATACTTCTTTATAATGACTCTAAAGACAAAAGTTAATGTTATTTCATTTTATAGTTATCAGCTCTCAACAGTGTTCAATGTCTCTGTAAATAAGAATAAAGAAGCAGAGATAATGCTGAATAATAATGAGAATAAAGTTACAGTAACTTTTTCTGTTTAAGTGATGCTGAATAAAAATATTGATGATGAGTGTATCTTTTTTAAATTTGATGAACTTGTGCACACAGATATCAGAAAAACAATATTAAAAAAAGATAAAATATATTAATTCTGTACTGTTTATTTATCAGAGATTTAACTAAATTTTAAACTTCATAGACTGCTACTTCAATGTCAAAGAGTGATGAAGTTGAAATACAAATTAATTAAATATAATTATATTACTTTATTATAATGCTCTTTATAATTGTCTATTAGCTTCTTGCTGATTAACTATATTTATGAATTAAGATCAACAACAAAGATTAATTGTCAACATTATAAGCTTTAATCTTCATTAATGATGCAGATTAAGAGGCAGAAGGCTCAGTGAAGATATAGAATAATGATGAGAAGAATAAAGATTATTATAATAATAATAATAATAATATCAACAAAGATACAGAGAATCAGAATGAATCTTAATGCTTTAAGCAAAGCTAAATGTTCTTAAAGATTCTTAAACATTGTTTTCTACATCTAAGCACATTTAATTCTAATATTTCACTCAATATTATTAGTTCACATGTAACTTGTATTTATTACAAGCAATTTAAGAAAATTGAAGTGTTCATAAACTGCATAGAAAGAGTAAAGAGATCTGATGTTTAAATTAGAAATTATGTTAAGTATATGTTTACTAAGATTGCTGACACTTAAATTGATAAATATCAACATTATTTTCAGATAAGAAAGAATGAATTTCTCTTAACTTTAAACAATTATTAATGATATTAATAGACAAAAGATTCTGTCTCTTATAAAATTGTAATACTGAAGCAGTTAAGAACTTAATGTGCTTTATCTATGCTTTTAAGTGTGAGTGCAGTGCTTTTAATAATTTTTTACTTTATTAATAAAGAAGACTTTTTTCTCTTAATTAATGTTGTGTTATATTTAAGACTGTGTGTATATTGACAGTCAATGTACTCTGAGCAGAGTCATTTAAATAAATAATTTAAAGATTAAGATCAGTAATTGTTAAGTCATCATTAATGATCTTAATAGCTAATGTATCAATTGCTGTAGTGAGCCTTTCAGATAATGAATTTATGTAATCTTTAATCTTTCTTAACTCATAATTATAATCATCATCAGTGATTATATATTCTGAGTGTATACTGTTTGTTAAAAGATGGCACCACACTAATAGCATAGCTATCATGAGTTATATATCTAACACTCTCTCTAACCTGTGATTGGCCCACAACTGACTCATAGATGTAAAGAGTGCATACAGACAGCAGTTTAAACTTGTAACCTTTGAGCTTACTTTCTCACCATGAACTTAAACCATCAGCAGAGGTGACCTAGGCACCATTTTATGCAAGAACAACTGCACTAACTTGAGCTCATAACCTGTTAATAGGTGGCACTACACTAATAGCATAGCTATCATGAGTTATATATCTAACACTGTTTAAAATATTTATAATACTTAATTGTATCACTTCTGTGTTTAAAGTTTAATTATAATCATTGTTGTTAAGTCTTAAGTCAATATTCTTATCTTAATTATGATTATAAAGTCTAAAGTTAATGTTGTTCTCATAATCACTATCATTGTAAAGATCATTATCACTAAAGTAGTGATTTAATAAAAGCTTTATACATAATTTAGTTACTGTTGAATTCAGCTCATCTGCTGATGAATCTTTTTCATCATTATTGACAATTATTATTAATACAAATCTTTCTTTAATTCTTTTTATCACTTCTGCTGCAAGAATGAACATATTATGATATTTAATCAGCATAATGTTCTCAATAATATCTAAATTTAGTCAATTTCAACAATATATGATTACATCTTAAGTTATGTTGAACAAGCATTTAACTTCAATATCTGCTGCAGAAATTGCAAGTATATCTTTTATAAATTGTGTCATTACTGATTTTAAGTTCTTCATCAGCTTTCAGTAATTAAGTATTAAAACATTTACATTTAACACTGAAGACTTTTGCAGATAATCTGAGACTTTTTCTGTTATAAATGTATTTTAATGCTTTTTTACATTTTTCATACAACTCATTATTGCTATCATCTTCTTCTTTTTTAAGTTAAGAATTCTCAAATCATCATTTAATAATTCTTTCTTCAAGTACTGATAGTTAACTCTGTAATATTGTTGAAACTTAAGTTTATACTTTAAATGTAAATCTTCTCAGTCTTCTCTTTATTGAAACAATATGTCAGTCTTGTTATGTAATATTTATTGAGAACTGAGAATATTTTACATTGTATATGTTAAGCTTATTGCATAAATTCAATATGACATTAAGATTACAGAACAATTCTTAATTAATTTCTGTCTTTTTATAATATTGAGTTAATTTCTTTTTTAATGCATTAATAACATCTTGCAGCTCAGCACTAAAGAACAATTTAAACTTTTTAATTGCTTCATTCTGTTTTTTAAGATGATTAAATAGATCATTGTATACATATTACAGCTTATAGATTGTTAATTCATTAATAGCATTCATTGTCTTTATTTAGTTCTTGAAGTGCTTCAGAAAATACAGTATATATTTAATATGCTGTCACTCTTTTATATTATATCTAAGAAGTTTCATTCTACTTATTGTTAAAGTTAAATATTCTATTCATTGAGAAAGTTTAATTCATAACTTATATACTTAACTCAGCATATTGTATAAAGAGTTTCATTAAGTTCTTATATTCTTAATTATATTTTATGAATTTGTCTTCTACAAATCTTTGAACAACTCTAGACACTGTGATGATGTCATAATGACAATAGTTAGTAATTGAATTTATATGAGACTTTTGTTAGAATATTAACTCAACAGATATGAATATTATAATAAAGTGTTATAAAAGATATACTGATCTTTTTCAGTATAATGTTAAAGAAGTAGTCTTTGTTAATTGTGAAATTTTGTAACTCATCATCATTAAATGTAATGATGAGTTAATCATTCTTTGTGTTAAAAGATGGCACCACACTAATAGCATAGCTATCATAATTATATATTTAACACTTTCTCTAACTCATGATCAGCCCACAACTGACTTATAGGTGTAAAGAGTGCACACAGACAACAGTTCAAACTCATGACCTTTGAGCTTACTTTCTTACTATGAACTTAAACCATCAGCAGAGATGACCTAGGTGCTGTTTTATGCAAGAACAACTGCACTAACCTGAGCTCATAACCTGTTAAAAGGTGGCACCACACTAATAGCATAGCTATTGTAAGTTATATATCTAACACTTTGCATTCACTTTCAAATATGTAAATAGCTGACTGACTGCAAGCTAAATCACATGTATTATACAGTTCATGATTTCAGTTTTATCACTTTAAATGATATTTTTTTGACTTAAAAGTCAACTTAAATAATATCATAATATATAATTGTTGAATGCATTGTCTGCTGTAACTATCAGCAATTAATGTGTTAAATTTTACTTCTTCAACATCTTAAGAATATACTCAGCAAGATTTTCATTATTATATTGATTTTTTAATTCTTTAAAGACTAAAAATATCTCTGTGTACTTTTACTCAACATCATAAAGTATGCAGTAATGTCTAGAAATGCAAAATGATTTGAACTGATTCATTTATTAAGTGCAATAAAGACTTTAATCTATGCTTTAAGCTTTGCAAGCACATCTTTTTAAACATTTACAGCATGACACTTAAGAAGTTATGCAATCTTGCTTCAATTTAAAATCTTAATATTGACACAATACATTCAGATGAGCTTTTAAAACTTTATATGCTTAACAGTATAAAAGAATATATTGAGTGCTATGATGAATTGAAGAATCTACTGATTAAAGACTTCAAAAATAAAGTTAAATAATTTAATAATGATTTTTTGAGCTGTCTGTTAAACAGTGAGCATGTTAAATATATAACTCATAATAGCTGTGCTATTAGTGTAGTGCTCACTTTTAACAGGTTATAAGCTTAAATTAGTGCAGTAATTTGATTTCTTGTCTAAAATCTCAGAGAGATATGTGTCTAGGTTATCTTGCTGATGATTTAAGTTCATGATGAGAAAGTAAGCTCAAAGATTACAAGTTTAAACTACTGTCTGTGTGCATTCTTTACATCTATGAACTGGTCATGAGTCAATTGCAGATTAGAAGAAGTGTTAAATATATAACTCATAATAGCTGTGCTATTAGTGTGGTGCTCACTTTTAACAGAGCATTATATTAAAGCATTATAATTGAAAATTATAACATATCTTTAAGTTCATTACTTCAAAGATTGAAATCTGTCTTTCTGATGCTGATTTTATCTTTCAGCAACTGCTGCTTTTCAGATAACATTTTATGATGATTATTTCATCATTTTCTGATGCTGAATAATTCATAATATTGTAACAATTAATACACATTACATCTAATCTTTCATTACATTTGCTAGCTACTTCAGCAAAGAATTGCTAGATCTTTGCTGAATAAGCTGAACTGTTTTATATTATTTAAATATAATTCTTAATTTTTGTGTCTGTGTTCTAACTTTATACAGTTGTTTCTCATCAGTCTTAAAACTCTCACTTTATTGCAGATCTTTAAAGAACATATTTTGAATTTGAAGTGTCTGCAAAAGTTAAAGAACAAAATTAACTTAATTAAAATGACTTAATTCTGTCACTAAAAGCATTCAGAAATGATCTTTCTGAGTTGCTTAAGATTTGACTGAATGATGAGCTGTATAAAGACATAATGTTAAGTTATTGTAGTAAGTTAAGCAAATAAATGATACTTTGTTGTACTTTAAGTAATGTGTTGATGATAGTGTGTTGTGAGAGTTTCAAAATTAATATATATAAGATTGTAGTTATGTGACAGAACATGTATCTAAATGTAAAATGAATTTCTTACAATATCAATTATAATAGATATTATTTGAAAATTACTATGTGTAGCAAATATTAAGTATCAATGAAGAGATTTCTCATTGAAAAATCTTTAATTAATAATTAAAAATCTATTTAATTATTCTTTATCTTACATCTTTAATCTCTAAAGATCAGCTTTCTATTCAATTAATAATGACTACTTATTATTCTCTTTACTACTCTCTTTGTTAGATATATAACTCACAATAGCTGTGGCTAAAAGTGTGGTGTCATCTTTTGACAAGTTATGAGCTTGAGTTGATGTAATGATGTTGAATATGTGTTGACTGCCTTATCTGCATAAGCTTAAGGTTATGAGTTCAAACTATGTTGTGTGTGCATTCTTTTTACCTGTGAGAAGCTAAGTAAGCAACATATAAGCATGCTGGCTGATTGCAGGTTAGAGAGAGTGTTAGATATATAACTCACAATAGCTGTGGCTAAAAGTGTAGTGTCATCTTTTAACACTTTTCATCACTAATAAATTCAATGTTCTTCTTATCATCTTCATCATCATCAATTAAGTCATCAAGAACAAATTCATTAATGAAATCATTATCTGAAAATTTCTCATCTTTAAACATTATTACACAAGCTTCATCAACATCTTCAATCACACTCTTTTCATCTTCTTTCTTCTGATCAAATACAGACTCTTAAATGTAACTAGTTAATGTCAGAGTTGAGAAGTGTTATAATTAAATGATATAGTATTTATATATAATTGAAGTCATTGATGTGTTTAGAATCAAGAACTTCATTATAGAAGTAATGCATAATCTTAATAAAATTAAAATCTTCAGCATTGTGTAGCTCTTGTTCTTTTATATCATTAAGAACTCTTTCTTAATGCTTAATTACAACTGTCAGATACTTTTCAATTAAATAATTAATGTTGATGCACTTCTACTGAATAACTTCATCTTTATTGATATTCTAGAGAATGTCAAAGAATCTATGAAAAATATAGATATAATATATTTCTTACTTCACTTCTGTGAACTTCTGCTCTTCTTTTAACACAAAAGCTTCAATAAATAACATTTTCTTCTCAGTCTTCTCTTTAAATCAAGCTTGATTCTTATTCTTTATTAACTTGTTTCTCAACTCATCTTTGTAGTAGACATCTGCAGATAGTTAAAAGCAATATAATTAAGCATAATAATTTTAAAGAAGTCTTACAAGAAATTTCATAATTATATTACTTCTTTAAGATCTCATCTTTAATCTTCTCTTTTATGATCTTCTTCAATGCTGAGTTCACAATCTGATATAAATCAATTTTCTTCAATGCATCTTTTTTTCATTTTACAGCTTCACAATTCATCATCTTTACATTTTTAATTCATTTAAAGTTCTCATTCTTCATATGTTTCTGTTATTTCTTTCTTGCACATACAGTCTTTAAGTTATTTAAGTATTCATTAAATGTCTTCTTTAAATCATATATAGACTTCTATAAACAGTCATGATGATTAAATCTCTCTTTAGAGACTGAGAATGAGTTAAAAATTAAGTATTTTGCAGTTTACAGTGAAAGCTTAATGTTTAAATCTGTCATGATGAGAATTTAAAATATATAGTTAGCTGCTGAGTTCTATACTGAGCAACATAATTAAGTATTATATGTATGCATTACAGCTACACATCAGAGTGAAGTACAAAAGCAATGTATAAGATTAAATCTTAAGAAATGAGCAGTAGAATAAGTGATAGCACTGAGTAATATATTTAGTGAGTATAGAGACTGAGTATAGAGACTGAGTAAAGATAGAGTAAGTGTAGTAGATTAAGTGACAGAGATAAAGATAAGAAAGTGTCAGATTAAGTGTTAGAAGTAAGTGTGTTAATATATTTACTCATAATATTGATGTATATATCATAAATAAATGTGTTGTTTATCAGCAATTTAACATTTAAGTATTGCTAACATTTAAAAGCTCTCAATACATCTTTTAATTACACACTTTCAAATTACAACACACTTCTAAACTACAATGCATCTTCAAACTACAAAGTCACTCTAGAACTCATTGTCATTTAAAGTGTTGAGAAGTAGTGTTCTAGCTGCTTCTATGAAGTGAGATAGAATTAGTGTTAGAGACTGAGTGAAGACTTTATTTACATTAACTGCAGTCAATATTCTTTTTACTTCTTCTGTAACTCTCTTGATCAAGATGTGCCCATAGACAACATAGTTTAGAGATTTCATTAAATGACATAATATAGTATAAGTATCTACTTTCTTTTAATAAATTATGAGTCTAAATTAACAAAAAGCTTCTCAAAGAAAGTGTATACTTCTAATGTGACAGCAGCTGAGTACACTAATTTTTAAGATTTACAAAAGATTCATAATAAATTCAGCTTTAGCAGAATCAGCACATTGATGACAGCTATGTATGTCAGTTATTGAGATTCACAGTCAATTCAGCTTTAGCAGTATCATTAACTATTGAGATTTGTGATAAATCTGACTTTAGCAGAATCAGTATTCTGCAGCAGCTGAGTATGTTTAATTTAGAAAATTCACAGAGAATCAGTCTCAGCAAAAATCAGCATTTACAGTTACTCAAAAAGCACTGTTCTTCAGCAGCTTAATATGAGTCATTAAAATGAATAAGCACTACTGTCTTACAGAATAAGAGGTATAAAAGCTTTTTATTTATTTTATTTATATTATCTTCAATGTATACATTTATTGAAAGAAAGTAGATACTTATGCTATACTATGTTATCTAGTAAAACTTCTAAACTGTGTTGCCTATGAGCACATCTTGATTGAGAGAGTTACAGAAGAAGCAAAAAGAATGTTGACTGCAGTTAATGTGAACAGAATCTTCATTCAGTCTTTGACATTAATTTTATTTCACTTTATAAAAGCAGCTAAAACATCACTTCTCAACACTTTCACTTAATGAGACTGCATCTATTGACTCTTACTGACAGCAAACACCAGATGACTAAACACATCATTAAGAGTTCAACAAATCATTTAAGAATTTAACTAATTATTAACAGTAAGTTTTATAAATTCAATGAATTGCTTAAAGATCTGTTTAAACAGAGACTTAATAAGTCTGTTGACAATCATCTCTTAACTGAACACAAAGTCTATCTGAATCTGATTGCACTTATGCAGATTGCAAATGTTGTAATAAAAGACATTGATGTGCTTTAACTACTTATGTACATATGCATTCTTAATTAAGATCAAGACAGCTTAATTGTCTTCTTTAAGCTGAATAAATAAAGATACTTAATGAGCTTTGTTCTCTTGAATGCTTATGCAGTGTAAGTTAACTTCAAAATATTTGCTTATACTTATGTCTCTTAACATCTGTTCAAGTCAGATCTCAGTCTTCATACACATTAATATAATTATGTATTTGATCTCAGTGATTAAGATAATGACAAACTTCTGCTTTCAGCTTGTTCACAACATTGATTCATCTTTAAGCATATAGATGTGTTCTAAAATTAATTTTGAATTCTGTTTGTCTGAAGCATAGTTGAAGTCAGAGTATTTAAGCATTGCTTGACTTTCATTAAAGCTATACATGATGCTGAGATTGATGATTGATCTTATGTACTGCAGTAATTTCTTAAGTGTGTGTTCATTATGCTCTGCAGAATTGCTGAGATATTGACTTAATCAATTTAATGTAAAGATGATGTCTAATTAAGTATGAATTACTGTATACATTAAACTTTCAATTGTCTGTTGATACTGTCTTTGATCTATTCTTTAATCAGTTAAGTTGATGAGATAAAGAACATCATATTCATTAAGTAAAATGCTGATGACTCTATGCTTATCAGATTGCATATGAAGATTCTTTAATATCTTATTCATATAGTGAGTCTGATTCAGGCACAGAGTTCTCATTTTGTGATTGTATATAACTTAAATGTCAAGGATTTTCTGTGTCTTTCTTAAGTTCTTGACTTTAAACATGCTCATAAGAGCTTGCTTGAATCAGAGAATGTGTAACAGATTTATTGAAGTTACAACAATATTGTTTACATAAAGAAGCAGCATGATTCTTTTTGATGCTGTAAAGAAGAAGACAGAGATCAGTCTTGCTTTAATGAAAACTTAACTTGAGCAGTTTAATGACACATTGTTTATGTCAGTTCTGTGCAGCTTGCTTAAGATCATAAAGGCTGTGCAGTATGTGCAGAACATAATTAGATGTGATATTGACTTTAGAAGAAAGTGTTATATAGATTGTTTTTTTCAGAAAGGATTTTGTAAAGACATTATTGACATTTACTTGATGACACTCTAGATTCTTGAGTGTAATAATAGTCAGAAAGACTTGCAGAGTGTTAAACTTAACAGTAAGAACAAAGATGTTTTCATAATCAACATTATATGTCTATAAGAAGTCTCTTGTCACAAGTCTTGTCTTAAGTTTGTTTAAGAATCTATTGATGTTCAGCTTGAGTTTAAAGACTCATTTGCTGATTATAATGTTGATTTTTCTTGATGACACAGTCTCTTCTCATATTTCATTTACTGTCAAGACTGTCAGCTCTGTATAAATGATGTTCTTTTACATTTGTTCTCAGATTGAATCTCTCACTGCTTCAGCATAAATGACAGATGTTAAAATGTCAGATCTGATTACAGAGTCTTCTTTGTCTGTAAAGAATGCTGTAAGTGTTAGCATAACTCTTAATATTTTAATTAAGAGCTCATTCACATCTTAATTGTTATTGTTGTCATTTCTCTTTCATTTTGAGATCTCAATGCACAGAAAGGTTCTGACTTCTTTAAGTGTCACTATCTTGACTTAATCAGTGTTGATCTTCTTATCTAACAACTCATCTAGATTGACTGCAGTCAACTTAATCTCATGTTGTTTATCTTAAGACTTGTCAATCTTAACTATGATTAAGTCAGACTGCATCTTACTGTTCTAAGTCATGAGTGTCTGATCTGAAGCTGTGATCTTCACAATGATTAATTTCTTTTATAAACATTCAACAGATCTTCTGTTCAGAAGAACATTTAATGTTTATTGTTGCAGTTCAAGATTAACAGTGTTTTTCTTCTTGCTTTTAGCAAACTTCACAGCATAACTCTTAATAATGCACTTAAGATCTGAAGCTCAAAGCTAATACTGCTTTGTGATTTTCTCAATATAGTTTATGAAGACTTTTACTTGTCCTCAATTCATGAACTTGTTGTGCCTATCTTTAGATAGTAACTTGAGATCAATGTAGCTGTAGTACTTGCATTCTCATACATAAATATGATTAATGAATAACTTCACATCAATAAAAGCTTTCTTGAGAGTCATCTGCTTGCTGTTAATTAAGAAATCAGTTGCTGTTTAATTACAAAGATAAGTATCTGTCTGTGCTGCCTGCACTCAGAACTCTATTGACAGTTGTGTCTCTTTAATCATGGTGTGCACTAAGTTCTCAGTGATTCAGATGACTCTTTTGACAATGTCATTCTGAATTGACATGTAGAACATCATGTATTGTGATGTAATGTTAAGAGACTTGCATCAGTCATTTAGAGTGAACTTTAACTTCATTTCATTGTTACTTTATACAGCAAGAATCTTTGCATCAATCTGAAGTTCAGTCTTCAGTTATCATTCTTGCAGTGTCTATGAGGTCTCATCATGTTGCTTCAGCAGTATTGTTCATATCTTTTAGAAGTGATTATTTATTATCTTCAGAAAGTACTGATATTCATTAAATAACAAGAATAATGAGTTACATGTGTTAATGAAGACAAGAATAAGAATGTTAGTCTTTCTTTTGCTTACAGTGTAATCTCACTTATTGATGAACTTAATTAGAGCACAAATCTTACATATGTTCTTGTTGTTCTCAATGATGAGAATTGACTTTTTAAGAATTGTCATCTTGTAAAGATCACACAACTTTGCAGAATCAAGATGAATAAATCATTAATGTCAAAGTCTGTAAATCTTGACCTTTCTGTTCAATGATGCAGTGTCAATATCTAAGAAGTTGATCATAAAATCATGCTTATGAATCTAAACATATAGACTTGCATCTAAAGCAGCAGCAGAGAAGACAGTCTCTGAATGTGATGTATGCACTGCAGATATCAGAACAAATTCATTAAGACTCTTTGCAATATACTTAATTATATAGACTTCATTTTACTCTGATACTTTTATTATAGTTTTATTGTGCTTATCACACATTCAAAGACAGTGTTAATCAAAGCTTTTATACAGTTTCATTTTGCACATTTGCTTTTCTGACAGAAGATTAATCTCAAGTTCAGACATATAGAGTGTTGAACTTAGTCTTACAGAATTTCTCAATTCAATTTGCATAATGATCACTTCACAATAGTGAGAGTATAAATGTCTCTTCTTAACTTTAATTTGTTGACATCTCATTTGTATAAGAAAGTCACTGAAAAGTTAAAGTTAATTAGTTATATATGAAAAGAATTCAGAGTCTGTAACTTATTTAGATTTAAGTATCTTACTGACAGTCTTCTTAAACAGAACAGCAATTTCATTACTAATTTTCTCTTTCTCTTCAGATTTAGAGAAGAAGTCATCATCATTACTGTCACTAACTTTTACATCAAAGTATCTCTTTTCTTTTTCTTTATAGACTGACTTCTAATACAACTTAACTGCAGTCAATCTGTATAACTTGACTACAATCAATCTACTTGTCTTCTTTTAAGTATTTCACTTGACATCAGAAAGAAATTTGCAATCTTTAATGAAATGAGAGTCATTACAAAGAAAGCACTTAATAAAGCAATAAAAAGAATGATTACTGTCTGAGCTGAATGATCTGTAATAGTGTTACTTAATATTAGCTGTGCAGTAATTTAATGAACTACAGTTCTGATTCATTAAATGTTAATCTCTTTTTTATTTGTCTATTTACAAGACAATGACAGTCTCATCAGCCTTAAGCTGTGTCTCTTTCTTCTGAAACTTTTATAAATCTCTTTTGACATCTAAATTGTTCTGAGCATTGATGACATTGCAGATCACAACATACTTAACTAATAACACTTGAAACAACATCTAAAACTGTTATTCTAATTTAAATAATCTGATCATGTCAAACTGAGTTGCAGCAATCTTTCTATTAAGTTTGCTCAGATAAATTTATACTTCTTTAATGAACACATTTTCTGACATTCTGTATCTGATAAACTTCATTAAATATTGTCTCTCAGTCATCTACAGCTTCTTTTTATACTTAAACTTTAATGTATCTCAAACATTCTTTGTGCTGATTTTGTTCATCAGATATTCTCAATTATCTGTGTTTATGCAGATAATAAATCAATATAAAATCTTTGCATCAGTTTTCTGATTTTTAAAGCTGAGACTGCTGAGAAAAAATGAATCTAAGAATTCACTAATCAGTATATTGACTGCTGAGACTTCAATAACATTTTATAGATCTTTTTCTATCAGTCATCTTTTCATAAAAATGAATCATTGATTGCAGTTCTCATGAGTAAGAATTGAGATGAATTGTCACTTTATAAAGAAGTTGTTGAAGTTCATGATGATGATAGTTGGCACATAATATAAGAAGTGAATAAAGTAAAATAATGATGTATACATTGAAGATAATATAAGTAAAACAAATAAAAAGCTTTTATATCTCTTGTTCTGTAAGGCAGTAGTGCTTATTTATCTCAATGACTCATATTAAGCTGTCAAAGAACAGTGCTTTCTGAGTAACTATGAATGCTAATTTTTGCTGAGATCAATTCTTCATGAATTTTCTGAATTAAACATACTTAACTGCTGCAGAATACTGATTCTGCTAAAGTCAAATTTATCACAAATCTCAATAATCAGTGATACTGCTAAAGCTGAATTGACTGTGAATCTTAATAACTAACATACATAGCTATCATTAGTGTGCTGATTCTGCTAAAGTCAAATTTATCATGAATCTCAATAGTCAGTGATACTGCTAAAGCTGAATTAACTATGAACCTTAAAAGTCAATATACTTAGCTGCTGTCACACTAGAAGTATACACTTTCTCTGAGAAGCTTCTTGTTAATTTAAGCTCATAATTTATTGAAAGAAAGTAGATACTTATGCTATACTATGTCATCTAGTGAAACCTTTAAACTATGTTGTCTATGAGCACATCTTGATCAAGAGAGTTACAGAAGAATTAAAAAGAACATTAACTGCAGTTAATGTGAATAGAGTCTTCACTCAGTCTTTGACACTAGTTTTATCTTGCTTTATAGAAGCAGCTAGAACACTGCTTCTTAACAACATTGTTATTTTACTTTATTCACTTCTTATACTATATGTCAACTATCATCATCATGAACTTCAACAACTTCTTTACAAAGTGACAACTCATCTCAATTCTTACTTACAAGAACTGCAATCAATGATTCATTCTTATAAAAAGATAACTAATAAAAGAAGATCTATAAAATATTGTTGAAGTCTTAACAGTCAATATATTAATTAATGAATTCTCAGACTCATTTTTTCTCAGCAGTCTTGACTTTAAAAGTCAGAAAACTGATGTAAAGATTTTATATTAATTTATTATTTACATAAATGTAAATAATCAAGAATATCTAATGAACAAAATCAGTACAAAGAATATTTAAGATATGTTAAAGTTTAAGTATAAGAAGAAGCTGCAGATGATTAAGAGACAATATTTAATAAAATTTGTTGAATATAGAATGTCAAAGAATATATTCATTAAAGAAGCATAAATTTATCTGAGCAAATTCAGTAAAAAGATTGCTGCAATTCAGTCTGATATGATTGAGTTGTTTAAATCAGAACAATAGTTTTAGATATTGCTTTAAGTATTATCAGTTAAGTATGTTGTGATCTGCAATGTCATTGATGCTTAAAACAATTTAGACATTAAGAGAGATCTATAAAAGCTTTAGAAGAAAAAGATACAGCTTAAGATTAATGAGACTGTCATTGTCTTGTGAATAGATAAACAGAAAGAAGATTAATGTTTAATGAATTAAAATTGCAGTTCATTGAATCACTATACAGCTAATATTAAGCAACACTATTGTAGATCATTCAGCTCAGACAGTAATTATTCTTTTTATTGCTTTATTAAATGCTTTCTTTGTAACAGCTTTCACTTCATTAAAGATTGTGAATTTCTTTCTGACATTAAGTGAAATGCTTAAAAGAAAACAAGCAGATCAACTGTAGTCAAGCTGCATAGATTAACTGCAGTTAAGTTGTATTAAAAGTCAGTTTACAAAAAAAAAGAAAAGAAACACAGAGTCTTTAACATAAAAGTTAGTAACAGTGACAATGATGACTTCTTCTCTAAATTTAAAGAGAAAAAGAAAATTAACAATGAAATTGCTGCTCTGTTTAAGAAGACTGTCAGTAAAATATTTAAATTTAAATGAATTATAGACTTTAAATTCTTCTCATACATAACTGATCAACTTCAACTCTTCAGTGACTTTCTTATATGAATGAGATGTCAACAAATTAAAGTTAAGAAAGAACATTTATATTCTCATTATTGTGAAGTAATCATTATATAAGTCAGATCAGAAAATTCTGTAAGATTGAGTTCAACACTTTATGTGTCTAAACTTAAGATCAATCTTCTATCAGAAAAGTGAATGTGCAAAATAAAACTGTATAAGAGCTTTAATCAATACTGTCTTTAAATGTATGATAAGTACAACAAGACTATAATAGAAGTGTTAAAGTGAGATGAAGTTTATATAGTTAAGTACATTGCAAAGAGTCTTAATGAATTTACTTTAATATTTATAGTGTACACATCACATTCAGAGATCATCTTCTCTGCTGCTGCTTCAAATGTAAGTTTGTATGTTCAGATTTATGAATATAATCTTATGATTAACTTCTTAGATGTTGACACTGCATCATTAAACAGAAAGATTAAGACTTATAGACTTTGACATTAATGATTTATTCATCTTAATTCTGTGAAGTTGCATGATCTTTACAAGATGACAATTCTTGAAAAGTTAATTCTCATCATTGAGAACAACAAGAACATGTGTGAGATTTATGCTCTGATTAAGTTCATCAATAAGTAAGATTACACTGTAAATGAAAGAAAGACTAACATTTTTGTTCTTGTCTTCATTGATATATGCAGCTCATTATTCTTGTTATTTAATGAATATCAGTACTTTCTGAAGATAGTAGATAATCACTTCTGAAAAATGTAAACAATATTGCTGAAGCAATGTAATGAGATCTCACAGACACTATAAGAATGATAATTGAAGACTGAACTTCAGATTGATGCAAAGATTCTTGCTGTATAAAGTGATAATGAAATGAAGTTAAAGTTCATTTTAAATAACTGATGTAAGTCTCTTAACATTACATTACAATACACAGTGCTCTACATGTCAATTTAAAATAATGTTGCTGAAAAAATTATCTGAATCACTGAGAACTCAGTGTACATCATAATTAAAGAGATATAACTGTCAATAAAGTTCTGAGTGCAGACAGCACAGATAGATATTTATCTTTATAATTGAACAGCAATTAATCTCTTAATTAATGATAAATAGATAACTTCTGAAAAAGCTTTCATTGATGTAAAGTCATTTATTAATTACATTTATGTATAAGAATGCAAGTACTACAGCTATGTTGATCTCAAGTTATTATTTAAAGACAAACACAATAAGTTTATGAATTAAGAATGAGTAAAAGTCTTTATAAACTACATTGAGAAAATCACAAAGCAGTATTAGCTTTGAGCTTCAGATCTTAAGTATATCATTAAGAATTACATTGTGAAGTTTGCTGAAAGCAAGAAGAAAAGCACTGTTAATTTTAAACTGCAATGATAGACATTAAATGTTCTTCTGAATAGAAGATTCATTAAATATCTATAAAAGAAGTTAATCATTGTGAAGATCACAGCTTCAGATCAGACATTCATAACTTAGAACAGTAAGATGCAGTCTGACTTAATTATAATTAAGATTGACAAGTTTTAAGATAAATAACATGAGATCAAGTTGACTGCAATCAATCTAGACAAGTTATTAAATAAGAAGATCAACACTAATTAAATTAAGATGATGACACTTAAAGAAGTTAGAATCTTTCTATGCATTGAGATCTTAAAATGAAAGAAAGATAACAATAATGATGATTAAGATGTGAATGAGTTCTTAATTAAAATATTAAGAGTTATGCTGACACTTACAGCATTCTTTACAGACAAAAAAGACTCTATGATTAGATCTGACATTTTGATACTTATTATTTATGCTGAAGCAGTGAGAGACTCAATCTAAAAAGAAATGTAAAAGAATGTCATTCATGCAAAGCTGACAGTCTTGACAGCAAATGAAACATAAAAAGAGACTGTGTCATTAAGAAGAGTCAACATTATGATCAGTAAATAAATCTTTAAACTTAAGCTGAACATTAATGAATTCTTAAACAAGCTTAAGGCAAGACTTGTGACAAGAGACTTTTTACAGATATATAATGTTGATTATAAAAACATCTTTGCTTTTACTGTTAAGTTTAACACTCTGCAAATCTTTTTGACTATCATTGCACTTAAAAATCTAAAGTGTCATTAAGTAAATGTTAATAACATCTTTATGAAATTCTTTCTGAAGAAAACAATCTATATAACATTCTCTTTTAAAATCAATGTTGCATCTAATTATGTTCTTGTTAGATATATAACTCACAATAGCTGTGCTATTAGTGTGGTGCCACCTTTTAACAGGTTATGAGCCCAGGTTAGTGCAGTTGTTCTTGTGTAAAATGGCACCTAGGCCATCTCTGCTGGTGGTTTAAGTTCATGGTGAGAAAGTAAGCTCAAAGGTCATGAGTTTGAATTGCTGTCTGTGTACACTCTTTACACCTGCAGGTCAGTTGCGGGCCAATTGTGAGTTAGAGAGAGTGTTAAATATATAACTCACAATAGCTGTGCTATTAGTGTAATACTATCTTTTAACAGTTCTGTGCATACTATGCAGTCTTTATGATCTTAAGTAAGCTGCACAGAACTGATATGAATGATGTGTCATCAAACTACTTAAGTTAAGTTTTCATTAAAGCAAAACTGACTTCTGTCTTCTTCTTTACAGCATTAAAAGAATCATGCTGCTTCTTTATATAAATGATATTGTCATGACTTCAACAAATCTATTATACATTCTCTGATTTAAGCAAGCTCTTATGAGCATGTTCAAAGTTAAGAACTTAAAGAAGATACAGAAAATTCTTAACATTCAAGTCATATATAATCATAAAATAAGAACTCTGTGCCTAAATTAGACTCATTATGTAAAACAAAATATTAAAGAATCTTTACATATAATCTAATAAGCACAGAGTCATCAGCATTTCACTTAATAAATATAATGCTCTTTGCTCTGCTGACTTAACTGATTAAAGAATAGATTAAAGACAGTATCAATAGATAATTGAAAGCTTAATGTATGTGACAATTCATACTTAATTAAACACCATCTTCACACTAAATCAACTAAGTCAATATCTCAGTAATTCTGCAGAGCATCATGAACACATACTTAAGAAATTATTGTAATATATAAAATTAATCATCAATCTCAACATCATGTACAGTTCTAGTGAGAGTTAAGCAATGCTTAAATACTCTGACTTTAACTATGCTTTGAACAAACAGAATTAAAAATCAATTTTAAAGTGTGTCTATATGCTTAAAGATGAATCAGTATTGTGAATAAGTTAAAAGCAGAAGTTTGTCATTATCTTAATTATTGAGACTGAATATATAATTATGTCAATGTGCATGAAGACTGAGATCTGACTTGAATAGATATTAAGAGACATAAATATAAGTAAATATCTTGAAGTCAACTTACACTGTGTAAGTATTTAAAAGAATGAAGCTCATTAAGTATCTTTATTTATTTAGCTTAAAGAAGATAATTAAGCTGTCTTGATCTTAATTAAGAATGTACATATATATAAGTAATCAAAGTATATTAATGTCTTTTATTACAACATCTGTGATCTGCATAAGCACAATCAGATTCAGATAGACTTTATACTCAGTTAAAAGATGATTGTTAACAGACTTATTAAGTCTCTATTTAAATGAATTTTTAAGTGATTCATTAAACTTATAAGACTCACTATTAATGATTAGTTAAACTCTTAAATAATTTGTTGAACTCTTAATAATGCATTTAGTCATTTGATGTTTGCTGTCAGTGAGAGTCAATAGATGCAGTCTTACTGAGTAAAAATGTTGAGAAATGATGTTTTAGCTGCTTCTATGAAGCAAAATAGAATTAGTGTCAGAGACTGAGTAAAAACTTTATTTATGTTAACTGCAGTCAACATTCTTTTTACTTCTTCTGTAACTCTCTCAATCAAGATGTGCTCATAGACAATATGGTTTAGAGATTTTACTAGATGACATAGTATAGCATAAGTATCTACTTTCTTTCAATATAAAGATGCATTTAAACTGCTTTCTTATAATACTTTTATTAACTTAATCTTAAAGCATCATTGTATCATCATATTATGTTATAATACATATTAAGAAAACTTCAAGACACAGTGCTATGAAGACTGTATTAGATGAAGAGAAGACAGCAGCAGCAGAAAGAACATTTAGAAAGATATTTAAAAGAGAAAAAACTGATGTTGATGAGAAAAAAAAAATAATAATGCTGCAGATACAGAAAAAAGCACTAAAGTATTTAAGTCAGCTCATCACTGAAAGTTAGATAGTAAGCTTAATTTTGATATATAATATAATGCTTAATAATAACACTTCATTTTACAGCTGTCATTCTTTGTAAAATACATTGCTATTAGAAATCAACAGATTTTCTAATAGTGAAACTACTCTTTCAAAGACTTTACTGTAAGATAACTTAAAATTATTTAAAGAAAGTTTTTCTTCAGCATAAAATGTTCTGCTTTCAAAGCTCAGTCATTGACAGTCTGCAGAAGATAGTAAAAGCATATATTGTTGTCTTTTTTAAAAGTATGTTTAATGAACTGTACAGTAATTATTATTTATCAGTTAACAGAATGCAGATATTAATTTAACTGCAATTTATGCAAAGCAAATTATCATTCAGCACAAGAACATGTCTCTCATTAAGAGATATATATATAACTGAAACATCACATTTAAAGATGCAGATTAAAGCAATCATTACTAGATTATTTTGAGAATATTTAACTCTCAATATAGTAAATAAATAGATTAAATTGAAAGCTGTTTAACTATATATATATAATGCTCACTTATAACATTCATATATCAATAATCTTTAAGCTCATAATCTTTATTCTTAAGTTAAGTCTTAAGAGCTCACTTACTAATCAGTCTCAGAATTCTTAAAATTTAAATAGAGCTTCTAAATTAAGTTAAGCTTCAATGTTTAAGCTTAACTTAGATTCTTAAGCTGACAATTAAAGTTTAACTTAATTTAACTTAAAAGTTCTGTTCAGGTCAGGCTGAGTTAATCTGACTTGATGATCACTTTATATAGAATAAGTTTAACAACTCATTATGCATTAAGAACATTTTTAATTGTAATAGTTGTTGATTTAATCTTCTGATAATAATACAGAAAGTTTATTTTACTGATGTTAACAGCATTATAATGAAAGTATTTATGCATTAATTTCTTATAAATCTTAATTAATGAGCTGAAGACTTCAACATTCAGTGACTGTAATAAATAAGTTAAATAAGAAGAAAGACATAAAGTAATGATGTTGTGATCACAGCAGTACTGAATAAAGTTATTAAATATATAACTTTCATAACTATTCAGTATTAAGAGTCAATAAGTTTCTTAAGTTTGTACTTTAATGTGTAGATTAAAGATCTTTAATTATTGAAGCTTTAATTCATTGATGATTTAGTCATTTTTACTAATTAATAAAACAATTTTATCATTCTTAATAAAGTTTAGTTAGATCTGCTGTATGTTTTTGTTCTTAAAGATGAAGTAAAAAAAAAGAACATTATCATTAAAATATACATACTTAATAAGAAACACTCAGTTTTAATTATCAGCTTAAATATTGAAAGCTTATCTTTCTATACATTATATTAAGATTTTAAAGCTGTCAACAATGCTCATAGTGAATTTCTTTTCATTTATGTTATATATATTTAACTTCAAGATATCATGCTGAATTTAAGTGAAGTTGTATAGATCAAATTATTTCTAAATGAATTTAATGTTTTCAGCATTCTTTCAATTCTGATTAAGATTGCAACTATATTGAGTTTTAAATTCTGAATGTTAACACAGAAAACTTAAATATTAATTATGTTTTAGAAATTTTTGATTACTCTTAATCTTCATAAGCTGTTTAATCATGAATTTCAGCTGAACAATTCATGAAGATTATCTTCAGACTGTTATAGTATCAATTTACTGAATTAGAGCATTCTTTTTATGCATTGACAGTCATTATTAAGTAATATAAAAGATCTTTGCTGATTGTCTTTCTTTTCATTGAGCTTGTAGAATAGATCAAGATAGATTATAGATTTAAGTAATTTCATAAAGAGAGACTGATGAATTACTATTTAAATCAGCTAGAACTAAGAAATATTGAGTGTCAATATCAGAAATTGACTTAGTCAGTTCATCTGAAGTCATTGTGGATGTGTGATGACAGTGAGGTGAGTGGCAGTGTTTGCTGCAACAAGGTGGCTTGAATAGGTGAGTGGCTTGGGTAACAGGGAAATTCGTTAGTGCTCATCCTTGCCGATGGAAAGTGATCAGATCGTGAGGTACAGGACCTACTGTGCTTTATGCATACCTTGTACCTTACCTACGGTACCAGGTAATCTACCGGTATCAATATTGGCTTCAGCCTCGCCCATGAACAGTTTTACTGTAAGTACAGAGTTGAGAGCATGCTCAAGTTTAGTCCTTAACAACACGTCTTTCCAGTTGATACCACTCCCAGGGGATTTGTACACTAAAACTCAGAACTCGTTACAAGCTCAGTAATGGCTGGCTCATCCTCTAACTTAGCAGCTGCTGCTGCTTCGGGGCCGGTCACACCAGCAGCAGGCCAGCCAAGTTTATCGTTCCGTGCGCTCATACACCGAGCAGGAAATCAATCTTCGTCAAGCACCTCTTTGTCAAGCACCTCCTCGTCAAGCACCTCTTTGTTGAGCACCTCTTCGTCGAGCATCTTTTCGTCGAGCGCCTCTTCGTCGAGCGCCTCTTCGTCGAGCGCCTCTTCCTCGAGCACCTCTTCGTCAAGCACCACTTCCCTAGGACCTGCTATCACAGCACCCGTACAACAGCCACATGATCATCACCTCTCGGATGGAGCCGTGGCTGGTGTGGTGATTGGTGTTGCTGTTGTTCTAGCACTTGCCACTTTCCTCGTCACGTATCTCCTCATGCGTTGGCGTCAAAATGGTCGAGCCAGCAGACGGCGACGTTCGAGCGGCAGGGGACATGACTCGAACAATCCTCGCGCTGTTCAGGAGGGTGACACAGATCCAGAGCCGGAGCAGAGCTTTCCAATGAAAGGACCACGTTCATTGGAAAGCTACTTGCCGCAATCCGCCGATGACAAATCCGTGCAGACCAAGGTCGCGATCCTCTTGGAGCAGGTCCAACTGCACGTTGAGAATTTCTATCACAATTCGACCGTCTCCGTTCCTGAAACTGTGGCGATGGAACTTGTCAAATTCGACTCGCCAGACCTTCCAGAGCCGCTGCTGGCGGCGATGCGACGGTCGCGAAGTCAAATACCGCTGATAACGCATTGCCTTACCCGGTCGATCGTCTCTTCCATCATGCCAGACACGGACCCTGAGCGGTCCTTGCTTCCACTGGATTTCGTCGCCCTTCCGAGCACTATCAGGTTATACAACTGCACCAAGCCCGGTAAAGCTAGTGAGTCTTCATCATATCGTCCATCGTGTATTGGAAATGCTTCCTAACATGAACAAGGCTTTGACGAGGCTTTCGCTCGGTGGCGAGTACTGAGTGCCTACGTCCGCCCAAACCCCGCCGAAGATAATGATTACATTTCGCACCGCGACCGGAAAATCAGCGAACTTGTTCGGACATTCTCTCATGCTTTCGCCCCCTGGCAGAATCCCAAGTACCGAGGCGGAGATCGTGTCCGAAGCTTGATTGAGCTCATGATAAGCGCGGCGGATTTAGGGATCTGGTTGTTCTCACAACCATCCAACTTCCAATTCCAATGGCGAGCTCCAGAGAAATTGGGTAGGAATACGATCGTGGTAGCCCCAGCGCTTGAGAAGGTCGCTGACGAGAGAGCTCGGATCTTGACCGACGCTCACGTAATGGTTGAAATGGTAACTTGGAACATATAAAGTGATGAGTGAGTCAGACGGCAGTTGAATTCCATCTGTATGATCCATCCTTGGTTTCGCAAGTATCCAATGTGTTGTAAATGTCGTGGTGGATTTGTTGGCGGACAAGAAATGAATTCCGGTCAGAGTAATCGATGCATCCATTAAACGGTCTGGATTGCGATTTTTAGATTCAAGGGCTATCCATGGCCTATATCCGAACGAGCTGCCTGATAGGCTAGCCAAGCCCTACGTCTCCCCCTTCTACCATTACTGGGTCGGGAATCGGTGAGCTTCGGTTGCTCTTGCGTAAGTCCGGGGCGTTCCTCAGAATAGCTTTGAGTACTCCAGCCAGGGCCAGAACCCTCGCAGACCTGTAGCCCATCATGCCCGGGAAAGTTTCGCCAAGACCAGCCAGCCGCGGAGCCCTCGCAAGCTTGCAATCCATCTCCGCCTTGATCCGTCGGCGGGCAGTCAGTGGCGGCAGGTAATTCATGCGACACCATCGAGAGTGTCGAAGAGCCGAAATCTGAGCTGTCGACAGAATCTGTCGAGGGTCTAAGGAGGTCCTCGGAATGGCTTCGAGTGACCCGATTGCATCCGGGACGCTCGGAAGATTGCAAATCTGCTTGGCCTTTGGCCGCAGACGGGCTATACGTGGACGAAGACAGTTCAGGCGACATCATCGCCGACGTAGGAGAAATCGGCGTCAAAGAACCGACCGACTCCGTCTTGCTGCCAACGGAATCTCCCTTCCGCCGGCGCCGACTCCGCCGCCAACTGAACAGCTCCCCGGGCTGCGGATCATACGGCAGCGGAGGCTCCTTCCTCCCCTCTTCCATGACCGGCGCCACGACGACGACGTCCCGACTGTACAGACACGCCACCACCGTGTTCAGCGACTGATGACAAATCGAGAGCCGCGCGAACTTATCCCGCACCTTCGGACTGTCTCGGAAGACCCAAGTTGCCTTGGTGGCCAAGTCGATGCGCTGCTCCGTCTGCATGCCTACCCTGCTGGGCTCGATGAGCTGCGCGACCGCCCGCACCGCGTTCTCCGTGTCTTCGATCACCCGATCCATCCACGCCCGCTCGCCCGCATTCAGCAGCTTGTCCTTCACCCGGCGCAGACGTCGGGCTTCGCGCACGTTGAGCTCGACGTGTTGCGTCGTGTTGAGCAAGTCGGCCGTCTGTTCGCCCACCGCCTTGAGCTGGTAGGTCACTTCGCAGAGCTTGATGCAGGTCGATATGCCCGCCGTGATGGTGGAGAGAGTCAATGGGTCGCCCATTTTGGATATAGCTTACTCTGGAGCGTGAGGAAGATACTTTGTCCGACGTGAGGTGCGCCTGGAGGAACCCGCCTTCAAGTTTACCCACGATACTGTAGCTGTGTGAAGCCAGTACAGTCGCGATCGCTGAGGCCAAGATCTGAGGCTGAAGGCTGCGAGGCTTGCCAAACTGCCAGCAAGGCAGCGGGAGCCGAGGCGGGGCAGGGCAGATCGCGCCAAAACTACATAATTGGCAGCCTATCATCACTTGAGCTCAAGTTGCCAAAGTACCTGCAGGGAATACGCTAATTATGCGGCTAAAATCATACCTAAGGTAAATTCAAGCCTCCACAGGCCTCTACAACGCCCCTTGCACCCCATCCTCGCTGTCGGCCTCAGACTTTGCTGTCCTCGACGACACTATCGTTCATCCTCTGTTCGTCAAGCCCCCCTGGGGTGCCTAAAAGCACCGGGCAGCCGTTAGCCCTTGCTCGTGCTAGGCTTTCGTTTGTGCATACTTGCCGAACGGAGGACTCGAAGAACAGTGGATGCATTTCCAGAAATATTTATTGAGCACTCTTTTTTCCCCGTTTTTCCATGACTATTTCCGTCCTTTAAGTGACATAAGTAGGTTCTTCTTCTGGTCCTCCGTGAGCACAGAAAGTCTCTCTCAACGAGGCTCGTCGACAAGACACTCAGCTTTGAGTATACAACTAACCGCAGGGTCATACCCTCGCTGCCGGGCAATGGGTTCTTATCGATAAATGGTTGAGAAGGGTGGGCAATTGCGCCCTATCTCCATCCATCGGGACGCCATATATAGCAGGCTAAGGGGGTATGTCTCTCGCATCGTAAAGCAGGTTTGCATCGAGATAGTGATCGGCTGCGGCCCTGACAGTAGTATCGCCGTTGATGAGCAACACGCATAGTACGTGGGCAATTGTACTATATCGAGCGTGCCCACGCCGCGGCATTCGAAGCAGTATGATCGTCCAAGAAGTTAACATAGTATGTAGAGGCTAACACATGCCATAAGGCTTCTAAAGGATATAGACAATATGCTGTGCAGGACAATAGTACAGGAGAAGGAATGTTTTTTCATCTAGGTACTTTTGCGGACACACCATGAGAAGGAAAAACGGGTTATATCCGCAACTGTTAATCGGAACGTCGCATGAAGTTTCCCTGTATTTGTGATTCTGTCTATAGCCAATGCCTTGGTGAGAGTTTGCACTCTTTTTTATTTGCAGTCTGCTGCTGGAATCTCTTGAGTGGTGTGGTGTGTGTTACCGTAGCGGCGGCTAAACAGATTTGTAACAACTTGCACGATGTTATAGACGCCGGGATTGACGGCGGCTCTTGAGACGGTGGGAGTGCATTGGCGTTACATTAGCCGAAATTTCTAGGTATACCACTAGGTAGATAATGTAGTTAGATGTTCACATCCTTCCCTTTCAAAGTCTGTCCTTGTTTTGCTCTTTTGGCCTCCACTCAATTGGAGCTTCTGCGAGTGGCATCCTTCCTTATATCGTTGTCCACTTTCTTGCTCTCAACTTGCTGCCATCTGTTCACCAGTCGTTTGCAACGCTTGACGCGTTCCAAGGAGCACTGCACAAACAGCAAGTGCTCGAGAGCTTTTACATTCCTTAAGGAGCACTGGTTGCTTCTCATACCAGGTATTTCACATTGATCAACGGCCCTGCGAGCGTTTGCTGTTCCACACACTCATTCAAACCCGGACAAGCGTTTATAAAAGCGGACCACTGCTTGTGGGACCTTTATTCAGGTTTCGATCCAATGTCTGGACGGACTCCACCTACACATCATCGCTTTTCACGACAAGACTTTCAACGGATACCCAGCACCGGCTCTGCAACCATGGCGAACCCCAATGATGCAACCATTGACATACCTCTGGCGACAGTGACCACTCGAGGTCAGACTGGGGCACGGAACGCAGATGATGCCCTTCCAATGTCTGGGTATATCTCTCAGCCTTCCTCGTCCAATCAACACCTGAACGAAAAGGCTGGCCTTTTCCATCGGAACGTTGCTGGAAGACGGAGGATAAAAGCCAAAGACTCTGATGGTAGAGCAGAATCGAGAGGATACAGGGAGGAAGAAGACACTCTGACTCGAATGGGGAAGATATACAACAAGATCATGAACTTCTCAATCATGATAAGATACTTCGTCTACGTGTTGCCATTAGCAGCTTTGATCGCTGTACCTATCGTCATCGGCGCAACAATAGCTCATAATGCGAGGCTAGGTGGAGTCAAGATATTGTGGCTTTTCACATGGATTGAGGTTGTCTGGCTAAGTTTGTGGATTTCGAAGGTCGTTGCCAGATCTCTTCCTTCGGTCTTTCAGTTCTTGTGCGGGATCGTGAGTTCCGGGACGAGGAAGTATCGTCTTATACTCAAATCATTGGAGATACCATTCTCACTTGCCGGTTGGGCTCTGGCCTCCCTTGCCACTTTCATACCTGTACGTCCAACATATTACTTCGACAGATCGGTGACTCAAGCTAACAACAATCAAAGCTAATGACACGGACGGATTCAGCCACTCGAGACGTCCAGCCCTGGCAATTGATCATCCAGCGGATCCTGGCCGCACTGATGGTGGCTTCACTCGTCTTCCTGGCCGAAAAGCTCCTTGTGCAATTGATCTCAATCAGTTACCACCGTAAACAATTCGATGTCAAAATAAAAGAGTCGAAGCATAATGTGTATCTGCTTAGCCTACTCTACGATGCTTCTAGGGCAATATTCCCTGCGTACTGTCCGGAATTCGCCGAGGAAGATTACGCCATCAATGCCTCCATTGAGATCGCAGCGATCATGAAGGGCAGTGGACAGGCTCGATCGGGCTCCGTGACACCTATGCGTCTCATTCAGAATGTTGGTCGAGTTGGGGATAAGATCACGGCTGCGTTCGGTAATGTGGCGCATGAGATCACCGGAATGCAAGTCTTCAATCCCACCGCAGCACATTCCGTGGTTGTTGAGGCTCTGGAGAAAATCAAGTCGTCCGAAGCTCTAGCCAAGCGACTCTGGATGTCATTCGTAATTGAGGGCCAAGACGCATTATATCCAGAAGATATCATCGAAGTCCTTGGATCAGAGCGTACCGCTGAGGCTGAAGAGTGTTTCGCTGCCCTTGACATGGATGGTAACGGAGATATCAGCTTGGATGAGATGATTCTTACCGTATGTGAATTCGGACGCCAGCGACATTCCATTGCAAACAGCATGCATGACGTCGACCAAGCTATCAACGTTCTGGATAAGCTACTATGCACTGTTGTGGCCATCATCTCGATCTTCGTCTTTGTTGCTTTCTTGAACAGCAGCTTCACAACGACCCTTGCAACCGCCGGAACGGCTCTCTTGTCCATGTCATTCGTCTTTGCAACCACAGCTCAAGAAGTCCTTGGATCCTGCATCTTCCTCTTCGTCAAGCACCCCTTTGACGTCGGAGATCGGGTCGATATCGGCGATGAGCAACTGACCGTGGAGCATATCTCTCTGCTGTTCACCGTCTTCAAAAGACTTAAAACCCATAAAACTACTCAAGTACCCAATGTTGTCCTTAATGCGAATTGGATTGACAATATCTCACGATCGAAGGCGATGAGGGAGCAAATTCTCTTGTACATCAATTTCGATACCTCGCTCGAGGACATCCAGCTACTGAGGAACGAGATGCAAGTATTTTTGTTGGATAAGGATAACTGCCGCGACTTCCAGTCGGACATTGACGTCGAAGTGACTGGGATTGCCGAGATGAACAAAATGGAGCTGAGGGTCGAGATCCGTCACAAATCGAATTGGGCGAACGAAACCGTCCGAGCCGCTCGCCGATCCAGATTCATGTGCGCGTTGGTCCTCGCTCTCCGCAAGATTCCCATCTATGGTCCCAGCTCTGGAGATGCCGCCCTCGGCGATATGAGCAAGCCTACTTACTCTGTTGCCGTCACAGACGCCGAAGCGGCCGCGAATCGTGAGGCCTTTACCGCGAAGAAAGAAGCCAAGCGCCTCGTTTCTTCCAAGAAGCCTGAGGTCCCACAGACAGAGGAGTATAGCAGCAAATCCACCGGCGTGGACCCATCGGGGACCAACAGCAGCAACCGTAGCGGCACCCTCCGAGGCCGTACCGATACGCGTCCTACCGCAGCCACAGCCGGGATGAGCACGACTGAGAACACCGTCGTCGAAACACTCAACGCTCGCCAACCAGGCCTCGATCCAGCCCGTGATCCCGACGACAACGACTGGGTCGGCGGCCATTACCGTGACGACTCCGACAGCGGCAACAGCACCCTCGACCAACTCGAACCTGAGCGTACCTCATCCGACGAAGCTCGTCGCAGCAAGGACATCGAGGAAGTAAGAGGTCTCCTGCATCGGGAACCGACGAAGGGAAGACGCAAACGCGCACCGACCGCAGGGGCTGTGCCGGATATGGCGCCGATTGCTGGAATGGAGGGCAATGGCGACGGGATGGCTGAAGGGCCTCTTCGTAGCCATGCTGCGCCGCCACGGGGTGCGGAGGCACAGCATGGCGGCACGTATTCGAGAAGTGTACAGCAGCAGGCTTGGGCCCAATATCCGGCTCAGGTTCCGACTGGTGGCCTACCACGCCAGGGACAGTATATGGGCCCGGTGCAGCAGCAGCGGCAATAAGTGCCGCAACAGCCGTATGGCCTTTGATGTTGAGGTTTCATCCGGAGCGATGAGATGTGATGACATCAGGACTTGACCACGCTAAGTTGGATTCCTGCTTTCGGATGAGAAGTAACGTGTTCTGGTTTTCCCTCTCAACTTGACGTTGACGATTAGATACAGTAACAGCATCCTGTACTAAAGTCATGGAGAGACGATCACTTACTCTGCATTTCATCCCACACTGAATATGAAGCGTTTGATGCCATGGTCGTAAGACCGCCGAAGCAAAAAAAACCTCAAACTCTCCACGTTCTTCAAGAACTGCTTATGAGAAGCGCTAGGCTAAATTTGATATACAAGAAACAGAAGCAGAAGGCAGAAGCTGAACCATCGTGTTCAGAACTGCCATTGTATACCAGAGAAAGGCGAATGTCCAAATTTTTCCACCCCATCGCGCCGCTCTTGGTCATGTCGTCCCCAGCATTAACATCGCCCTTCTCCGTGCCGGTTCGAGAATCACTACCTATCCTGCCCATACCACCCATCATCATCCCTACCAGCAACGTCGCCCTTCTTCAAACTGGTCTGGCTGCCACCACCAACCTTACCTACCTTACTGTAACCTGTTCCCTGTCCACTCCACATCTTCGACATCAAAACCTTCCCTCCCCCCAGCTACATGACAACAAACAAGGCCAGCCTCCCTACCCAGCCCATTGCCACAACGCCCACGACAGTCCAACCCACCGCCCTTGTCACGCTTCCCCCGTCAACCGCCTGCCAGCACGATTCCGCGGCAGCCTGGAACCGTGTCCGCATAAGTTCGAACGTTGATCGAACCGTCGCCAGGGATGTGGAGGCACCGCGTGACGCTTGACTCATTTGGATCCGCGGCGTCGCGAGGATGGTCCACGTGTTCGTTTGAGACGAAGACAGGTCAGTGGTGGGTTTGGCGCAGGGCATGTCGGTTTCGAAGGTGGGGTTGAAGCAGAGGGCTGAAGGGGAGATGGAGGTGGAAGTGGTTGGCGTTGTGGTTGTTGTTGATGATAAGTGCGGAATGAGGGAGGGGAGGGTGGCGCTTGTGCTGGTGCTGGTGCTGATGCTGTTCGTCGTGGCCGTGATTGTTGATTTGGGCGTAGGGAGACGGGAAGGAGGTGTGCTGATCGTAGTCGACGGCAAACTGAGCGTCGACGTCTTCGTCACACGCACCGTCGTTCCGGAGGACATGCTCGTTGCCGACGAGGACGATAGCGGCAGAGAAGGATAGATGACCGAGAAGCGTCCCGATCCCAGCGCGACCAGCGTTATCGTTATCGTCTGCGTCGCCGTCGTCTCATCAATACCAGCGGTCGCCGTAGACGACTGCGACGAACTCTCCGAATGCGTGATTGGCGTGTCGGTGAGTGCGAATGTGCTGTTCTGCACAGACATGGTCGAGGACGCGAAGCAGCCCAGTCCGTAAGGCGCGTAGGAGCGGCAGTAAGGGAGCGTCGAGGGACAACAACCAAGAGCCGGTGGGAATGCAGGTGTGCAGACTGGAGCAAGGGCGTCGTAGCAGGTTGCCGTGGCTGTTGCGGCGCATTGTTGGCTGTAGGATGCGTCAACACAATGCTGGCTGGATGAGATGAAAGGCCTAAAGCAAGGTACACTATGAAAGGGGATGAGGAGACAACGCGACGTACCCGTTCGGGCAACAGCCTGAACCGTTTGCCGTGCAGTTGGTGTCCTGAACTCACATTAGCTTTGTGGTCCGAGGTTTTGGCTGAAGGATTAATGAAGGTTTGAGCTTACAGACGGACAACAGCCAGTACCACAACACGTTTCACCCGAGTTGCAGTACGTGTTCGCACAGCAAGTGGAGTTGGAAGAGATACAGAATGGCGCAATGGACCGGTCCGGAGGCATACAGCAGATTTCTAATTTGCGCACAGGTAGGCGTCAGTCCATCCTCTTGCGCAACTGTTGATCTTGCCGTGAGAAGATAAAGAAAGCTTACCATCAGGGTCGAAGCACTCGCAGCTCATGCCTCTGCCACCGATGTCGAAGCGCCGACTAGGAAGCACCCAGACCCCTCCGGCCGAGACGTTGCGGAAGTAAGGTGCTTGCACGGTGCCGTTGGACGCGGCCTCGCTCTGGAAGAGGAGAGGCAGCGCGGTGGGAAGCAGGATGTTGTTCGCGCTTGCGCATGCTGTCAACAAGGTGAGGATGCCGAGGAGGTTGATAACAGTCGCGTGAACATGCTGAGCTTGGGATGAAAACATGGTAATGTTGAGATGGGAATGAGGAGGTTGAAAGCGTGTCGCTGGACAGGTTGAGGGGTCCGAAGTAGATGCGAGCGCTGGAAGTGAAGTAGATGTATTTGTTTTTTTCTTGCACAGTGAGGATGAGAAGTCGAGGTTGCCACAGAAGCTTGGTGGATGCGGTAAAGCAGTGAAAGATGGTAGCCAAGACATGCTATGCTAGGATTTGCGCGAGGTTTGGGGGCTGTTTGTTGACAGTGAATGTGAATGTGAATGTTGATATTTCGGCTTACAAGGTCAACAAGGCTCACTTCGCTTCCGCACTGAGCGGTTTCCGTTTTTGGCGAAGGGTAAGCCCTAGAAAATCAGAACTGGAATAGTGTGCTGCTGCAACAGGAAGGAAGGGTAAGAATAAGAGTATAAATAATAATAAGGATAAGGATAAGAATAAGAATAAGAATAAGAATAAGAATAAGAATACGGTAGGAATAGGAATAGGAATAGGAATAGGAATAAAACAAGAAAGAGTACGGTAAGGTAGAGTCAGAATGCTAGATTCCGTAAGGTCAGGTAGGTATCCAAGGTGGGATAGAAGAGTTGTGTCGTAGCATTCACATAAAACATGGTCACATTGATAATGTCCCTGAGTGGCAGCAATGACTGATTGTTCCTGTTCCCTATCTTAAGGTATGTCACTTTCGCCATTACTAACAGGACGCAAGATAAGACACATCTAGTAACAGAGACAGAGAAGAAGTAGGTGCCGCTTTCACTAATGCTATAATGCAGTCAATATATATTCATATACACCATGGCTTGACGATGTTGCCTGCGGGGTCCACATCATTGGACTTTTGCGTGGAGTATAGCACCGGCTCTTTAGTTGAGCTCCAGCCTCCAGGCTCCCTTCCTCTCCCTCATAAGTTGTTCTTTGACAGTCATTGCTGAGAACCTTTGGAGAACGTACGTCCGTGTTTGAAATAAGACATACTGTGGTGTTAGCGAGTCGTGCTTAGGCAATATACATGCAGGCTGTATCGGGGCCACCGCTTCAACGGACAACACTGAGGAGTGGTGAGTGTTAAAGCCCTTTGCTTGTAGAAGATGCTATATCTGATGCTTATCACTCCACCACAGCATGCAGTCTGAAAGCTAGTGACTGTATTACACAAGGAGAAAACCAAAGACGTACTTCAAGCCTTACTGCTGCGCTATTTCAGCCTGAATACTGCGGCCTATCTTGAATCTTCCATCTTGGCAGAAGCAGAAATGATCGACAGTCAAACTCAGCCTTGCTTGCAAGCCTCTTTCTTCATCTAGTCAGGTTAAGTAGATGCTCACGGCCTTTTCACAGCTTCCTGCTTCTTTTCCTCAGGATTGTGATTGATGCGGCGAGTCTGCGTTGTTTCTTATCATTGTCGAGTTCCCGTCTCTGTATATTGATCGCGGAAACAGAAAGAGAGAGCCATCTGTAGCAGCGTCATGGAGCAATTTACCGGCACCTACCAGTATAGCGCTCTGAGAAAGGGTCACAGGAGGCCTTTCAGGAATGATGGAATGTATCCGCCGATGGGAGAAAATGATTTGTTGATTACAGCTTCGACTACCAATTACCACATGGTGGTCACAGGCGATATCCGCATTCTCTCGCTTTTACCTGGTTCATTCGATGATCCCATCCGTTCTTGCTTGTTGACTACATCGATTGAAGATTTTCCGCGATACGATGCGCTTTCATATATGTGGGGGGACCCTTTGATCACCAGACCAATCACACTTGACGATGATATGACTTTTCCGGTCACGGAGTCCCTCGAGAGCGCATTGCGACACATCAGACTGGAAAGCGAGATTCGATATATGTGGGTAGATGCGGTGTGCATCGACCAGAACAACATCGAAGAACGCAGCAATCAGGTCAATCTTATGAAGGAGATCTACTCTCGGGCTAAGACTGTGCAAGTGTGGCTTGACGTGAAGCTTAGTTCCAAGATGCCCAGTGTACGAGGGCTTCTAGCTCTGCGGGCACACAGTAGCTGTGATGACTTGGGAGATGACATTGGACTTTGGGAACCCCTTATTCCGTTGCTGCGACATCCATATTGGGAGAGAGTGTGGGTACAGCGAGAATTGGCTTTCGCCCAACACATTGAATTCCACTGTCGAGGATTGATGATTCCAGCAGCAAGATTGATGACATTCCAGCTTCTGCTACACCGTAAGTCAAGTGAAGGCCACCATGCGCTTGACAGTCCAAACGATTGGATGCGACTCAGAGAGCGCATGGCGATTGACAAGGCGCCTTCACGACAGTTGGCTTGGTGGCGAAAGATGTTGGCACATTAAGGTCCCGGTCGACCCCTGCAGCTTGCAGCCGGATCATTCACTCCGCCTTCCTCGAGCTGAACCTGATAGAGCTCCCAAGAGATGGGGCCCCTTACTGTGTACAGTCCCAATATACTTGTTGGGACTGCTACGACGTACTCGACATCTTCAGGTGACAGATCCAAGAGACCGAGTCATTGCTCTCTGGAATCTGGCAATCGACTTCGATGACGATGGTTCTCCTCCGTCTTATCACATTTCTATTGTTGACCACTATGTCAGGCTTGCCATGCTTTTGCCTTGGAAGTGCAACAGTCTCCAATTCCTTCCTCAATGCAAGCTCCGACGCAAGCCTAACCCTGATTTAACCGGCCTTCCCTCTTGGGCCCCTGACTGGGGTCATCCAAGCAGTGCCGAGTATTTCTGGCTTCCCTTTCGTGCAGCGGGCGACCTTCCGATGCATCCGTTTCCCTTTCAGCAAGACATGGAAGATAACATATTCCATGCCCGGGGGTTCCTCTATAACAAAGTGAAGCAGACACTGTCGCAAAGAGATAATGCTCTCGTCCCGCTTCCTGTTATTCTGGACTTGTTCCTGTCAATCATTGGCGCTTCTCCCGATGTCGATGGGATTCTCATAAACCTTGCACAAACGCTCACCGGGCCTTCGATTGGCCAATTGGGCTTATCGTCGCAGTTCTTCAGCACGGCGGAGAAGAAGCTCTACATGCTCATACTTCTTTGCTATTCGTCTATCACGCCTGGCGTTCGTACTCAAGATCTCCTTTCTTATGCATCAGGTGTCTACGAATACTGCCGGACAACATGGACAGTATCCATCAGGAAATTCCGTCGTGTCTGCGGTCTCTCTCAGTCGATGTCTCATTTGCTGGACTTCGACCATCTCACTGCTCTGATCCCAAACAAAGTTGACCGAAGGCAAAAATTTAGTCACTTTATCATTCTCTTGGAGAAGACCCTTTCGTCGGGCTGTCTCGGATCGAGCTGCTTTGGCCAATTTCTCATCACCGAAGGAAAGGCTGCCGTGGAGCCTGGCGACGAGATTTGGATTCTGTTTGGGTGTCCGACACCAATGTTGTTGCGGCGCAAGCCACCCCACTTCGTTGTCGTTTCGCCGGCTTATATACACGACATCATGAATGGTGAGGCGGTCAACGGATTTCTGAAATTCGCAAATCATAATTCAAACAATCCGGGAAAGACCCCAGGGTTGGTAGCAAACATATCCCTATACTAATTCATATCTCTTAGCTTAATTAAGCAGTCCAAGAAGCACTAAATCCACTTATATTCACATCACCACCAGGTGAAGACGAGTCCCATTGGAACATGAATTGCCAAATTGTTCAGCTTGTGAATAAGCCACTATTTTCAGCTCAATCTGTTGAGCAGTCTGTTACAATTGAGCTTCAGCTGAATCAGTATGGTGCAAGAAACCTCTTACAGAGTCAGTGCAAACATAAGTGTGTTTGAATGATCACAAGAGTGCTGCTGTCTGCAACAAGTGAGAATGTGTGTAAAGGTGTGGAGTGACGAAGCTTGAAGGTTATGTAAGTTTCAGTTTAACCTCAAGCTTAATAAAGCACATCGGCCGTGGGAGGAAATCCAAGCTCCTTTCGGGTTTCTCTTTGTCATCGCGCCGTGGCCAATTCCCATTGCATCCGAACGTCACCAACAAACGACGAACGAAACTCCTCAGCACAATAGGTAAGTAAGGAGGTATGTACGGGACGGCACAATGGAGGTTCCGGTCCGAGGCTCTTGCTGTACTTACCGTCCGAATGGCAACGGCTGTGATTGAAAGAGCCTATAGAACCTTATGTGCGGAATTATATCATCACCTCCATGGCCCTCTTCCATGGCCGTCTGTCTTCGATGTTTCGAGCTCTTCGGACCAGACAGATGGTACTGTACGGAGTATCTACCTTACCTTACTCTTCCTGTGGCCACTAGCCTCAATTATTTGGCCCTTTCTTGTTGTCAATCTTGTGACTCTTGAAGGAGCGTGGGCTGGACGTTCAGGTTTTCTTATTAGAGGATAACAATGCATATTCCGGCTGCAGCGGATCTTGACATAGATATAGAAAAATACCTTCTTCCTTTCATCCCTCGGTCATGTTTACATCTACTACCACGGCCTCTTTCACATTTCCTTGGTTATCGAGATAGCCCACGCAAACAGCTCGGCAGTCTGGTCATCGCGGCATGGTCCTTTTTCGGAGCATTCTGTGGTGTTGCGATTATCGAAGGTGTTTTTATGTTCCCTGTGATCCGAGCCCACGGGACGCCTCTCATCATCGGTAGCTTTGTAGGTTTCCCTTCGTGCGTCGTGCACACCGACAGGGGCATATGCTCACTCGTTGCAAAAAGGGTGCAGCGGCCATTTTGGAGTACAACACCATCGAGTCGCCTCTGGCCCAACCGCGGAACGCCATCGGTGGGCACTTCATCTCGGCCGTCGTCGGGATCGCGGTTACTAAGCTTTTCGAGTTGAGTCCTCACTTCGAAAGTCTGCGATGGGTCGCAGGCGCATTGGCGTGTGGACTTGCCTCTGCCGCCATGACATTGACAAAGACCATTCACCCACCTGCCGGAGCGACGGCTCTCCTCGCGGCCGTTGATCCTATCGTCTCGCATCTGGGGTGGTATCTTCTTGCCCTGGTCCTCCTCAGTGCCGTTCTTACCGTTGGATCGGCTTGTTTGATCAATAATATTCAAAGGCAATTTCCGCTTTACTGGGTTACTCCTGTTGATCTCAGCAAGGGCATGTCGACCGATATCGAGAGGAGACCTTCTGTGCGAACCGTGTCGCTTCATAAAGGTGACAGCCTTGGGGAGGGCGAGGTTTCGGAGGATCGAATCGCCATCACCTCCGAGCACATATTCGTCCCGCATTACCTCTTTCTGGCAGCTGAGGAGAAGGGCATACTCGAGATTCTACGCGACCGGTTAAAGCAAGGCCGACGGTCTGACCATGATCCGGAGTTGACATTATCGAGATCGAAAGGCTCGGATAAAAGCGACTTCTCCAGGTCGACTCGCTAACATATCGTCTTTCATCAGAGTGTGCGTCGTTCCGCTGATGGAGGGACTTCATTGCCTACGGGTTTCATGATTATACATCGTTGCACTAGCATAGCAGGGCGTTTCTTGAAGGGATCTCCAGCCGATATGCATTGGCAGCTGTACATATTGATGAATATAGGAATTTATCAGCCCATTTTTGCTGTGTATAGCTCACTGTATTTGATAGATGAAAAAAACAAGGTATAGCTATGCACCGACGTCTTCAGCCGCTGACTAGCCACATTGAGCCATTGAGAAAATTACTGAACCACACAAACACATTTTCGACTTGAACCTCCAGGCCGGCCTTAACAATCTAAAAGTGAACAACGTTCACAACAAGGGGCCACCCTTCAAAGCTTCTACAATCACACTGCACCTCAACGAAACTTTTCTCCACCCCTTTCTCCCGCTCGCAACGTTCAGTCAAGACTTGCGACCCCGCCGTGAGCATATTCCGTGCGAGGCGCCAATCGATAAGGGCAGATCGATCCCACTAAGCCTTAAGATACCTTACGCATCCCACTACTACAGAAATTTCCTCGCCTTCCACCGACGCTCCCCACCTAGTGTCGACAGCCAGGGTATATCGTAACTATGGTCTCTGCTTCGAAAGCAGCGCGACAGGCTAAACGGGCCGAAGGTGGTGAAAAGAAGAAGACAGTTGCGTCCAAAGTCTCATCAAAAGCTGCGTCCAAAACCGGATCATCGGCTTCATCCGTCAATGGCGACGAGACTCCACCGATGCTGGATGGGGATGGCAATCCCCTGCCCGAGGATGAGCAGCCAGCTACCTCGAACAAGAAAATGTCAGATGTGAAGAAGCTGACAGAGCAGATGGATAAGCATGGCCTATCTGACCGTGTGACGACCGGCGTGCTGGCGTCATTGGCACAAAGTCGGGACATCAAGATAACATCCGTATCCCTCGTTTTCCACGGCAAAGTTCTCATCACCGACACTACACTGGAGCTCAACTATGGTAGAAGATATGGTCTGTTGGGAGAGAACGGTTGCGGAAAGTCCACACTTCTGAAGGCTATCGACAAGCGGGAATATCCCATACCAGAACAGATTGATATCTATCTGTTGAATGAAGGCGCGCCACCTAGCGACCTTGGTGCCCTCGAATGGGTGGTTAAGGAGGCCGAGAATGAAATGGAAAGATTAGATAAGCTCGCGGAAGATATCTTGGAGAAAGATGGTCCAGAGAGCGTTCTCTTAGAAGATCTCTACGAGGTAGGCAATAAGTCACTAAACCTCGAAGTCATTTGAAGCTAACGCTGCGGATCAGCGCATGGAAACAATGGACCCCTCTACTTTCGCGACACGAGCGTCTCTCATTCTCACCGGTCTAGGATTCAACAAGAAGACTATACACAAGAAGACAAAAGACATGTCGGGTGGTTGGCGTATGCGAGTCGCGTTGGCAAAAGCCCTATTCGTCAAGCCATCCCTGCTTCTTCTGGACGACCCCACGGCGCATTTGGATTTGGAGGCCTGCGTGTGGCTCGAGGAGTACCTCAAGAAGTGGGATCGCACCCTGATCCTCGTCTCTCACAGTATGGACTTCTTGAACGGGGTCTGCACGAACATGATTGATATGCGCATGAAGAAGCTAATCTACTATGGTGGAAACTATGATTCCTACTTCAAAACACGCTCCGAGCAGGAAGTCAACCAAGGGAAGGCCTACACCAAGCAGCAGGACGAGATAGCCCATATCAAGAAATTCATCGCATCTGCCGGTACATACGCCAACTTGGTCAGACAAGCCAAGTCCCGGCAAAAGATCCTCGACAAGATGGAAGCCGACGGGTTCATCCAACCGGTCGCACAAGATCGAGTATTCACCTTCCGGTTTGCGGATGTAGAGAAGCTGCCGCCGCCGGTGCTGTCATTTGACGACGTCACGTTCTCGTATTCGGGCAAAGCCAGCGACACCCTCTACGAACATCTCGATCTGGGAGTGGACATGGACTCGAGAACAGCACTGGTCGGACCGAACGGTGTTGGTAAATCGACCCTCTTGCGGCTCATGACCGGCAAACTCTCGCCGAACACCGGGGTCGTGTCCCGGCACACGCATCTCAAGCTTGGGCTGTACAGTCAGCATTCGGCCGAGCAGCTCGACCTGACAAAGTCAGCATTGGATTTCGTACGTGATAAGTACTCGGAGAAGAGCCAGGATTATCAGTACTGGAGACAGCAACTGGGGCGGTATGGGCTCAGCGGAGAGTCGCAAACCGCGTTGATGGGTACCTTATCCGAGGGGCAAAAGAGCCGAATCGTCTTTGCGCTCCTGGCCATCGAAGGGCCGAACATGTTGCTGTTGGACGAGCCCACCAACGGATTGGACATTCCAACCATTGATAGTTTGGCGGATGCCATCAACGCGTTCAGTGGAGGTGTCGTTGTCGTTTCCCACGATTTCAGGTACGTGTCAGCTCTCAAGGCTTAGTAGATATTAGTGTCCAAGGCTTGCTGACTCCGTTGTAGGTTGCTGGACAAGATTGCCAAGGACATCATGGTTTGCGAGAACAAGACAATTCGACGGTGGGCCGGCTCGATTGGAGAGTACAAAGACCACTTGCGGAAGAAGATGGTCACGATGGGGCAGGTATAGATACCCGAGGCGGGTGATTTGTCGCCTGTTGCATCGGGAAGGGAGAGAAGATGGGCTAGCATGAGCCGTGTGCGCCGCTTGCCCTCACAGGACGCTTTGAACGCGACGTGCGGGTTAGGCTTGGCGGGGGGTATGAGACTATGACATTCGATATTAGACCGCTTTGATTCCATTTCTAGATGGCCTGGACCCTCCTAGTCACAACTTACAACTACGAAGGTACAGGACAACAGAGGCGGTTCTCGAACTGTTGCCGCATGGCCACTAGTAGTGAATAGTAATGTCCTGCCACATGCAGTAGGGTGGTAGTGTGCTGCTTGGTGTCAGTAGTTTGCCGGATACCCATTACTACTACACACATACGGTGATTACGGAACATCTCGTAAGTTAGTCGTAGACGTTTGGGATGGCTTTTCCTAGCCTCGAAAGCAATTTGGAAGCTTCTTTACCAGGTACTGTACGAATTACTGTAGTTAGTAAGGGATTTCTAGGTACCTGAGGTCAGGGCCCTGAGCTTAGGATGCTTGGTTGCCGACTTCGCTTACCGGATCCGCATTTTATGATGATCCTCAGCTGGCTTGGCTTGGGTTGGCTGGGCTTCCATGTCTTCTCTTCTCTCCTTTTTGCTTTTCCCAGGTAGTTAACCCAAAATCATGATGTCTCTGCAAGATGAGATGTGCCCCGAAAAACTGGGGAATGGCGGGGGTGGACTCTTTTAGGCTTCTGCCGATGATGATCTCAAAAGGCAATGATCGATGATTCGCTGTATTGTTGACACCTGCACTTACTGTACGCCATGCGGGGACCCCGCCGGCACTAAGTTACCTACCTAGACATGAGACCAGAAAAGAGACCAGGAATGAGGAGCCCTTATGCAGACAAGATCCCGCCATGTACGACATATATATCGTCCGTACCACCTTTGACTGCGCATCGTTTGCAGTTTTTGCGTCTCCAACGATGACATCGCACGGTCAGAGTACCATTGTTCATAGGGCCGTCGCCAAAGAAGAGGCAGGATTCTCAAACGACCAGATTGAGAAAATTGGGGCTGGCCCACCTGAGGATGTCGACATCGATCCTGCGCTCGATAGAGCCATTGAACGCAAGTTTGATAAACATATAATTCCATGGTTGTTTGGACTGTGGTTGTTAGCATTCATCGGTTTGAAGCCCTTTTGATTTAGCAGTCACAGGTTGATATACTCACTTCTGAAACAGATAGGTCAGATTGTCTTGGAATTCTACGACACTGCTACCGCTGACGGGTCTGAAGGTCCAACATTGGCAATGCCCGCATCGATGGCTTGCCGAAGGATCTCAAGCTTACCGGAGACAAGTTCAACGTCGCCTTGACGGTCTTCTACATACCCTACATCCTGATCGACGTACCGAGCAACTGGGTGGTAAAGTATTTCCAGGCCGGCTATTACCTTCCGGCTCTTATGGTCGCGTGGGGCATAGTGGGCATGTGCATGGGATTCACCAAGTCTTATGCGGGTTTGATCATTTGCAGGTTACTGTTGGGCCTCTTCGAAGGCGGTCTGTTGGGTGGCATGATCATCTATCTGGCCATGTTCTACCGGCGTCACCAGTTGCTCTTTCGAATTGGAATCTTCTACTGCGCAGCGCCTTTGAGCGGAGCCTTCGGCGGCTTGCTGGCTACAGGCCTCGCGCAGATCAGGCATGGAGGGTATAACAGTACGTGGCAGCTCATCCCAAAATTTGACCCGTGCTCACACGATTGTTCAGGCTGGCCGTGGATCTTCATTGTCGAGGGCGCCATCACCATTCTCTTCGGAATCCTTACCATGTTCTTCCTCCCACACACTCCCAGCCAGTCGAAGTTTTTGACCGAAGAGGAACGTAGCGGCGCCATCCGTCGCATGACGCTCGATGCGCATGGGGCTAGCGCGGCATCAGATGTTGCCCGAGAAGAATTTTCTTGGCGTTGGGTCCGCATGGCGCTTTTGAACTGGAACACCATTCTATTGAGCATCACCTTCTTCTTGTTGATCACACCCATCTACTCTTACAGTCTCTTCTTGCCCACAATCATCTCGACTCTGGGTTATACACGTGTGACTGCGCAGCTATTCACCGTGCCACCGAACGTAGGCGCAGTCTTCTCGGTGCTCCTGGTCACGTACCTTTCCGACAAATACAAGGCTCGGGGGCCATTCATGCTGGGTGGATGCATCATTGCAATCGCTGGGTACATAATGCTCCTGGCAGGGAAGCGGCCGCAGGTCCAATACGGAGGCACTTTTCTCATCGCAGCAGGCGTCTTCCCAAGTTCACCAGTAAGAGAACCTTTGCTTCCCAGGTACCTTGACGCCGGACAAGAGACTAACCTTATCATTGAAAACAAAAGCTGGTAATGTCATGGTTGGTCAACAATCTGGCTCCGCATTATGTCCGGGCTACAGGGACTGGCTTCCAGATCTGCATTGCCAACTGTGCCGCCTTTTTAGCAACGTTCACCTACGTCGCCAAAGATGCGTAAGGATCCCGCAGACCGGCCACTAGCGCACTTCAGCTAACGAGAGCCGTGTAGACCAAAGTACATCGTGGGTCATTCCATCAACATCGCTTCACTGGTGCTTTGCATCATAGGCATCCTCATCTCGATGACATACCAGACTTTCGAGAACCGCAAACGAGACAAGGGCGGGCGGGACTACCGCTTGGCACAGGGAGACGAGGCTCTGCTTGGCTTTCATCATCCCCACTTCAGATACACCATATAGAGGACCTTAGATATAACGGGCGACCAATGGAATGGATGTCATCAGCATGCAAAGCATCGATCTTACTAAGTTGCATGCATTCCCTGAGCTATCGCCTTGACTCTCTGTCGCTTCTACCAGTCATTCCATTGGTTCATCATTAGCTCTACACTCTGTGCTCCCGTGGCTCAGAATGGGGGATCGGCAGAGGGAGTTACGGTACCTTGGTCGCGTCTGTTGCTGACATCGTATGCGGGTTGCTTTGTACGAACCTGGGGTCTGGATTCTGGATTCTGTCCCATCTTGACTGAGGGGTTTATTGTGACGTCTTACGTGAGATCATCCAAGCTTTCATGGAGTCCGCCTTCTAGGTACTGGAGTGAGGTCGTACGATGTTCCACAGTCGGGATGCAGAGCAGGACTAAGCGAGACTTTTCCAGGACGGCCAACACTCGAACACTACCTGAACTCCACATCCACATCCACATCCACATCCACATACGTCTAAAACTTACATCCACATTCGTATCGAACCACCGGTACATCTCGTAAAGCCTTTTCACTTGAGGCTCACATTGCTGTAGGTCCGCCAATCAACACGCGAGTCATGCCACATTGTGGGGAATGGGGGCCGCTGCAGGTAACATATGCATCCAATACGGGCGCCTCATCCGTTCCCGAATCCTCTCTGAGTGACAACGTGGTCGATGTTTTTAGAAGCAAGAGAATAAGGCTGCCTTGCTGTTCTCGCCGTGCGTCGCCCCAAAGGTTTCTTTCATCCACTCATATCAAGTGATTCATTGTCGTGGGATTTAACAGACGTATAATTGCTCTCTGATCCGTATGTCTTTGGTCTTTGGTGCAACCTCTCTGGTTGCTTCCGTCCGAGAATGCAAGTCAGATTGACTTTCTTACATTACCTGTTGTAAGCACTCCATCATGCAGCGGTTTTCCAGCGTTCCGAATGCCCAGGTTCACCTGAGCGTCCGTTGTCTTACACACTCCCCGAATCCGAATTGACGTACAGCCAGCCGGCTACCGCGGACAGCCTATCTATCAGAGCAAGGTCGGGCAGGTCGGGCATATGACCCACAGATGCGCAGCCTTGTGGGACTCGCTGATCACAACTGTTGCCAGGATTACTGTGTCTTTTTCAACCCGATGCACATTAGCTGGGCGATCCTCCGGAACTCTGCTACATTCGATCCGAGCGGACCAACGTGTTTGATCCACCGGCTTTCCAAGACATGTTTGCTTTTCCGGAGTCGCGGTGTCGTTTTCGAAGGAACGCCACGGTGAACTCGATACCGACGAACCTAGAATACGAACACGGTGTGCTATTCACGAATACGAAGTGCGGGCTTCCTGATTCGAGCCCGTCTTCTGCGGCGTAGCAGGGCTCTCGCTCCAAGGCGGCCACCATGACATTGACTCGGTCGCCACTCGACGATGGACAATGGCGCGCTTCTGGAAGAGCGTGCGTCTCTCCACCGCAGGAGCCACCAATGAATCGGACACGGTGATCGCCATCACGATATCAGCTCAGGCACGGGATGACGAGCCTAGCGTCCGAGCGTCTCCACCTCGCTCGTCAGACCCATCCTGGAAGGCAGCCACTATATAAGAGACGCTGGAACCCAACTGTCAAAGCCAGCAGCCGTCTTCTACTGCCTCAGTCAATCAACTATCAAGGTCATTCAGATTCCAAATCACCAACCATCGTTCAATATGCTCTCCCTCACTAAAACCACCGTTCTTGCCATTCTTGGCTTAAGGTTAGAGTCTCCTTCTCCGAACATGACAGAAGGGAGTTGCTAAGGAAAGCTAGCATCGCCGTTGTGGAGGCCAATCCTCAGTATTACTACAGCAGCAGCAGTGTTTGTCAGACCACCACGGTCTACAAGACCCAACCGGCATACACCGTGACCGTCACGGAGACGAAGACGAAGGACCATGGGAAAGACAAAGAGTGCTCCACCGCTTACCAAACCAAGACGGAGACGGTGACAGCCCCCGCCTACTGCCCTTCGGCGAAGCCCACGACCGTGACAGACTACAAGACGCAGACGGACTACAAGACTGTGACGGCCCCTGCATACTGCCCTCCGGAACAGACCAAGACGCAAACTGACTACAAGACGGTGACGGCACCCGCTTACTGCCCTTCGGCCCAGCCCAAGACCGTGACGGACTACAAGACGCAGACGGACTACAAGACTGTGACGGCCCCCGCTTACTGCCCTTCGGCGAAGCCCGCGACCGTGACCGACTACAAGACTCAGACCGACTACAAGACCCAGATCGACTACAAGACCCAGACCGACTACAAGACCCAGACCGACTACAAGACCGTGACGGCCCCTGCATACTGCCCTCCGGAGCAGACCAAGACGCAAACCGACTACAAGACCGCCACCGTCACCGAGAAGCAGACCTGCCCACCCAAGACTTCATCCTACTACGGTTACCGTAATTAGACGGCAGTTCACTGGCTCGTGAGCATACATATTGCTGTCGGGAGGGAGGGATAGGAGCAGACAGATAATGGCTGATTTGGATTGGACGACTCTGGTCGAGTTGATAGGCTGGATTTCTTAATTGAGGTGGAAGTGACGGCAGTCCGAGTACCCAACTATTTACGATCACTAATGATAAATGAATCTCTTACATCTAAGATACAAGTCTCGATACACATCTTAGTAAGATATCGTGAGATTATATGGACGTGAGTGATCCACACTGCATCATCACTCCTTTCGTCCAATAGCCACAAAAAAGCAGTCCTTACCCACCCTCATGCCGCACAAGGGCCCATATCACTCAAGAATCTTTCATACTCTTCAACAAACATCTCTCTAGCTCGCCTCTTCATACCAACCTCCGCCAACCGCCGGAAAACCGGCGTCTCAACCAGCCTGGCCCATTTTGAGCACAGCCCGCACCAGCCCCACACCCCTCGCACCCTCAACCCGTCTCCACCACCAACCCAGCCCTAACCTGAACCTCACTTGACGAGGCCGGAGCCATCGACTCTGCTCCTGGTGAGGAGAGTGATCAGGCCGGTGCCAGGAGCTAGATCGAGCACGTGTTGGTGGAGAAGGTGAGAGCTTGCTTAAGGGGAAAGGGCTTGGTGGAGGGGTGGGATGCAGGCGGGTTCGCTGTCGTAGGTGGGGGGAGCGGGCGTCGTAGATCTGAGCGGGAGAGGAGGGCTTATTGGGAGGGGGGATGGGGTTAGGGGATTGGGCATGGCTTGGTTGACGGTTATTGCTTTTTGATTGGCTTCTTTCTTTACTGCTTTGCATCATCTGATCAGATACTGTCAACGTCAGGATGGGTTGATATCACTGCGTTACGATTCGCAATAATGTGAGGACGGGTGTTCACATATTGCTGCGGTCCTTTGCTGTAGGAATCTGAATGAGGAGCGTCCAACCCATGGGTGCAACCCACTCACTGACAACTCTCGCGCTAGATCAAGTGCTCAACAAATATATCAATGATTCGCCTCCTTGCCCACACAATGAAGGGTCCGCCGTTCAAATCATCCTTCTAGCTGTTGGAGAACACCCTGATTACCAATATCCACGATAATGAAATGCCATGTCACATACCATTTCTGGTAAATAAGCCGCATGTGCAGTCCAATCCTCCTCCACCAACTGAACCCCTACGGCGATGCCAAGTGCTGATCTACTACATACATATGAAGCTCCGTACATGCACATACAGAATACATGATGCACGCACAAGTGCAATTGATCGACGCCAGGTCCTTGGGCATGGCACTTCTCACTGTGGCTCGCTGACAATTGCCAGGCCACTGTGTGCCGCTGACGGACATATGACCATTCATATGAACAGTGTGTATTACAAACTGACTGTTGAGTTGCCTCAGTCTGACCAGCTTAGTTTTCAACATGGCACATCCTCGCCCTAATGCGTAATAGAGTCCTCATACAGATACCATCACAACGATTGGGCCGGCTGCAGTGCAAGCCAGCTCTTACCGTAGCTGACATTCATCCAATACATAAGTTACTCTACCCAACCCATGTGTTCCACACAACCATGTCTGTCCTCTCAGTCTCCCTTTCCACAACCCACCGCATTTCCAACACACCACAAGCTTCCATAACCCTAATCGCCAACCTCGGCGTCGACGGAGACTGCCACAACGGACAAACCGTAGAACACCGATCCCGTCTCCACATCACCCCCGCTCCTCCCAACCTTCACCAAGTCCATCTCATCCAAGCTGAGCTCTTCACCGACCTCTGCGTCCCAGATCAGCGGGGCGGAACATCCTATACCGTGAACCCCGGCCAGCTGGGTGAGAACATTAACATTGCTGGGATCAATCTCCTTGCTCTTTCCACAGGCACAAAACTACATTTCCTCGCTGCAGGGCAAGGGGAGGGCCATGGAAGAACATGCTATCGTCACGGTGACGGGACTACGGAACCCTTGCCCACAGATCGCTGGGTTTCAAAAGGGACCGAACGAGAGGTCCCTCGTGAGAGATGGGATGAATGCGGTCGTTGTGAGGAAGGCTGGTATCATGGGCGTCGTCGATGTTGGCGGAGTCGTTGAACCTGGCCGCTGCATCGTTGTCGAGCGTCCGGAGACATTTCGTCCTTTGGCATGCGTGTAGTTCATACTTACGAAGCATGGCTGGGTGGAATGGTTGATCATGTACTTACTTCTCCACAGCGCTGAATGTGCCCTAAGACGATCGCTACAGGTATGTTACTGTTACTCTTTGATGCAACACCAGACCGCAGAGGCAAACACTGTGTCGACCTTGTCCAACGGTGGAAAGTCGAGTGTTGGTCGCGAAAGAAATCCCTTGGAAACGCATCACAGGCGATCTAGCTTGATGGGTTTGCCCTGAACACAATGGTGCTTTCCATGTTCTGTCACTACCTTTAGCCATGGCTAGAAGATGTTGCGGCTTTGACACTGTCACAACAACCAATGGTCTCTGGGATGGACATTTCTGGATATACTAATGAGGAACTCTTCTGAAGTGTAAGTAAGAGGTTGCTGTTGGCTTGTAGGAAGTATTCAGTCAGGTTGCTACCTGGTAAGTTACCGTACACCTGCAGACAGTGGGACGGATGCAGGTCGGATGGTCTCACTAAAACCTCGGATGGTCCTACACTAATTCTGAACTTTAAGGTTTTTTGCAGAGCTAACAAGCGAGATACTGAACTTGAGATTGTGTAATTCATTAGTAATTCATTACAAATCTATTAAGAATCTATTTGTAACTGGTTAGTGGTTAGGGGTTAGTGTTTGGGGTTAGGTGGTTAGGATTAGGGGGTTTGGGTTAGCAATATGAAATATATTATGCATGCATTTCAGATACATTAGGGTTAGGGTTAATTAATTCAGGATAGATTAGTAATATATTCAAAGAATTTGGACCTCGGTTGGTCTTGAGGTGTTTTGGAAGGTCAGATGGTCTTCCGATAATCCCTGTCAAGACCATCCGAGGTTTTAGTGAGACCATCCGACATGTGTGGTCACAGTAAAACTTCTTGTTGGTTGTGTACCTTACCTTAGGTCATCGTAGAGGGCTGTGCAACGATCAGGGCAGATGGTTAGTCATCATTTCTGCTCGGAGCCGTGCCGTCCGAGCAGAACCCGCCGCAGCCGGCCCGATTGCGCTAACCCCTCTTAGGTTGTGATAAGTCATGGTATGATGATTATCGGGACGCTCTTGCCTTAACAGTCAGTCAGGTCAAAGCTCATGCCGCCATCCGCTACCCGTTGCGTGCGTGCTCTATTCGATTTGACTTCATCTTCCTTGTGTCAAGAGACTCCTTCGATACATTTGGTGATATTTGGGAGCGACAATGATCAAAGAAAGAACTGCGCAGTCTTGACGCCGGCATAACCGCCCATTGTACCCCTCCGGCTGACACGGGACTAAGTCTTGGATATTGATGGCCGACTCGACGACGACTCCACAATCATAACCCTCTATACCTCCATAAAATTTCTTCTTACCTTTTGGGAGCACCAGATAGAATGGCATCAACACATCGTCCACCTCGGGCGAAGTCCTCCATCTGGATCTGTCTCTCCTCCCTTGCCATGGCCTTTGCGCAGCTCATAGGTCCAACGAACGATTCCTCGACCTTACCGCCTCCTGGATCTCCCCCACTGATGCTCAAGACGTCCCAGACCAGCATGGTCAGCATGGCCGACGTTGCTCCGTTGAATCAAGCTGCTGGCCTTCAAGCCACTGTGCAACAACTCCAAGTCAGTCCAAGTTCACTATGTTTCGAGGTCTACGGTCACTCTGTTTCGCCTTGCTGACTGTCGCCTTAATAGGACTTTAACATCACCGGTACGCTGGTTTTAACGACACCGTCAAGTGCGACTGATCTGAAGCCGAAAAATATCGCCTACATTAGCTGCGACCCTCTCTCTTACTCCAACAGCAACCTCGACGTGGCTGCGACGGTAAACCTTGCCGCCGGTTCTCACCCGGCAGCGATTCTTCTCTATAGTATACAGTCGACGCATTGTTACCTGGTATCACAAGGCCTGTATCTCAATACCCAGCTATACACTACCACGAATGGGAACGCGTCTTCCTTTCTTGCGAATGGCTTGAAACCAAATGGACCGCTTCAAGGGTCGACTAGCATTACGCTCGACTCGCAATATTTGCCGCAGAATGGAAGCACCGGACCTGCCAATAACAATCCAAACGGCAGTCCAAAGGACAATCCAAACGGCAACGTGCTTGGTCCGTCGCCGACAACAGCAGTGGCGATGATCATCTTGTACAGCATAACCGGCATCATTACGGCACTGTTTCTGATCATCATTTTAACGGGCGCCGTGAGAGCGCACCGGCACCCGGAAAGATATGGTCCACGAAACGTACTCGGAAGACCGAGGCAAAGCAGAGCGAGAGGAATTGCAAGGGCGATGCTTGAAACCATCCCAATCGTCAAATTCGGGGAGAAGGAGAATGAGAAGGCTTCTGGGGACGTCGAGCTTGGTGTTACCGCAGCCGCAAACACTGCCAATGGTGGGGAAGCAACACGAGTTGAAGGGGAAAACCATGGGTCCACTGAGGAAAATGTGACCGGAATTCATGGAAACCAAGATGCTGTCATTACCAGTCCAACGGAACCAACTCCAAACACGCAGGGCGAGAGCCAGGACGATGATACCGACAACGGCCTTGCGTGTTCGGTCTGTACGGATGATTTCATCAAGGGTCAAAATATCCGTGTCTTGCCTTGCAACCACAAATTCCATCCTGAATGTATAGACCCATGGCTCCTGAATGTTTCGGGCACATGTCCGTTATGGTGAGCAACACCTTCAGAATACCGCAAATTTTATGCGATGCAGCTGACTTGAAGGATTCTCGAACAGCCGGGTGGACCTCCGCCCAACAGCTTCGAATGATGAAGGGGAAATATCAGGAGTTGATGGCTTGCCGTCACCGATAGCAGATCACGACAACGGTAATGCTGGTCTTGACACGGCCGAAGGTGCACATGCATCTAGACGGCAACGCTCTGGCCTGTCACTCTACCTCCAGCATACACTCAACATCCGACGGATGCGTGATGCAACACCAGAGGAACGAATCGCTGCACTTCGTCGACTCCGCACTGTGAACCGGGCCAGTCACCATGGAGGCTCTTCTACCGAGGAATCAAGCGGTGAAGCAGCGAGGGGGAATCGGTTAAGTATGAGGGTCAGAGATGCGCTCAGAGTTCGTAGAAGGTCAGAGATCGGAAGTCACATCGACGCACCAACCGCGCCGGCGACGGTGGAGGTTGAGTCAGGGCAAGGCGCCTCGGCTGAACTTGAACATGACAGGGGTCGAGTCTGAGGCTTTGCTCAAGGGAACTGATTCGAACCTCATATTTCATACCCGGCTTCATTACATCTCTCCTGTAAAACACACCGTTTCTGCAACGTTTTCTGTAGGGACACTCGTCGCCTTGGGTAGCGACCGCCGGCGCTTCACTGGGCGCTATGGGCGGACCAGAGCAGGGCTAGGCGTGTCAGTCGGTGACTTTTTAGATCGACCAAGGCATAGCATTCTGTTCTCCGGTATATGTATCATACTGAAGCTTTTTGATAACTGCAAGGGTCTACATGCGTACTATTGAATGAACATCCCTGGTTCCTTTCAATAACGGACTTGGGTGTTTCTAACAGAAATATCGATTTCAGAAGCCCGGAAGACATGCCTTTACTGTAGACGAGTCCGAGAGCCTCGACATTCTATGTGCACTTTTGATGAGACTGTAGAAGTGTAAGAGTGGAATGGACAGGGCGGGTCTCGGTATCTTATCAAGCTATTCGTACCCCAGAAAGCAAACAAAACGTCTGAATTGGTCAAACCGTGCCTGTCTTGACTAACCAAGGATATCTAAGATTCCGCTCCGATCTCAGTTTCTTTAGTCCTCCTTACTACGGTCTACAGGTGTAGGCACAATGCTGAGCATGACCGAGGACGACATATATCGCACTTCCACTCAATACCGCCTCTGGTCGTTTACATCCGAAGCACTGGCGGCGATCCGTCTCAAAACGAACGCGCAAGCCGCTGAACGCGTTCGAGCAGCGATCAAACGGAGGCAAGGGACGCGAACGACAGAAAGGAGTGGCAGTGGGAGAGAACCAGCTGAAGCCGGAAAGGATGAGAGAACGGAGAGGAATGGAAGTGGGGAGGGGACGGGCAGGGAGACGCAGGTAGAATGTTTGACGGTGGAGGAGGAGCAGAAGCTCGTGGGCTTTTACTGCGTCAAGGCCATGGAGCTGGCGGATTTCTGCAACTTTCCCACCAACGTCAAGGTCTACACATCCCCCTTTCCCTGCCGCAAGTACATATATTGATACGAAGTCACAGGCAACCGCTGTCCAATACCTCAAGCGTTTCTACCTGTCCAACTCACCCATGACCTACCACCCCAAGCAAATCATGCCCTCGGCCCTGTTCCTCTCCACCAAGACCGAGAACCACTACACCGCCCTCAAGACCTTCGCCTCCAAGTTTCCCAAGACTACCCCTGAGGAGGTTATTGCGCCTGAGTTCCTGGTCACGCAAGGGTTGAGGTTCACTTTCGACGTCCGTCATCCGCATCGAGGCCTGGAGGGCGGCTTCATGGAACTGTTGGCACTAGCCAGCGGAGAGGGACAGCCACCGCCGTACTCGTCGAAATCATCGATGCAACTGCAGCTCGACTTCGTGCACGTCCACCGAGGGGAAAAGGGATCGGCTGGTAAAGAGACCGTCGACGAGCTCAAGAACCGGATCCGCAGCGCGCACGGCAAGGCGAAGGAAATGCTCAAGTCCTCTGCACTCCTCACGGATGCGTATTTCCTCTACACGCCCGCGCAGATATGGCTGTCGGCTCTGCTGATTGTCGACGAGCCACTTTGTTTGTTCTACCTCGACACCAAACTTGACATGCCTGCTGGTGCCAGCCCTACCATGCCTGTGAAGTCTAAACTCGTCGCCACGCTCCGATCCTGTGCTTTGCTTTTGCATTCCTCCTCCGGCGCGAGCGTCACGCCGGGGCCGGAGGAGCTGAAGGAGCTGAAGCGTATCGACAAGAAGCTGTATGATTGTCGCAATCCGGAGAAGCTGGACTTGGTGGGTATCAATAAGGCGCAGAAGCGGGAGGGCGAAGGGGGCGTAGAGGGGACGCTAGATGAGAAGATTGTGAAGAAGAGGAAGCTTGAAAGGTTGGCGAGTTTGAAGGAGGCAGAGGCTGTATTTGGACCGGAACTGGGAGGCCGAGACCACGTCGCGGTCACGAGGATACGCAACGATTAACTCATGGACCCACCGCTTCACCAACTCGGATCCGCCTTCGTGAGGAACTCTATGACCCCAAGCTGCGGAACGCCAGATACAATATATACATCTAGTATCGTGTCGCAATGCGACATCGAGACCTCAGGCAAAGATACTGTTGAGCCGCTATCGGTCGGATTTATACGTCGAGTGTCCTGCCCGTTCTCGAGCTCTCTCTCGCAAGCTCGACAAGTCTGATAACGGCAGCGGCATCTTCGGCCTTGACCGGGACCTCCCCGCTTCCTGCAACTGCCTGTGCGAGTCTGCTATAGAACTCTGCATATGTGGCAGGCTCCACCGTGGGACATGTTCTGCTCGACGGGTTATCACCCTTCATCGAGGTCAAGACACCTGCAGAACCGGTCAGCTAATGCGAGAGCAAGGGAATGACGGGCTGATGACCGTGCCTGTCTTCGGGTTCGACTGCGAAGCCAGCGTCGCCGGGCGTCATCCCTTTCTTTAATTGGTCCTCTTGGCAGTCGAGGTGGAACTATATACGAGCAACATCAGAACCGAAAGTCTTCTTCTTTCACTTTTAAGAGAACAAACCTTCTTGAAACTCCCCTTATCCCCACGAACCCAATACCTCAACTGATTAACCTCCGGACTGACGACCGCTGCCTTCACCGTCGCCATCATTCCGTCGTAATGCAACAGCACCGTACACGAGTCCTCGTACCCACTCCTATTCCCCTCCCTCTGTGTCCCCACAAACCCCGTAATCCTCCTCGGCATCCCGAACAACACCACCACCTGATCCATCAGGTGCGTACCCAGATCGTAGACAGCCCCTCCGCCCGGAATCACCTTCGTCTTCCAGCTATCCCCGGCCGGAACAGCAGGGCGGTAGCGGTCGAAATGCGTCTCCACCTCGACGATGCGTCCCAGTGTGCCGTCCCGGACGAGCTGCGAGAGGGTCAGGAAGTCGGAGTCCCAGCGGCGATCTAGATGCAATACCCAACCAGATCAGCATCCACAGCAGAAGACAATACCGGAAAGGCTGTCGTCCACCTGACCCTAACCCTGGTCCCGAAAGGAGGGATCTGGGGAAGCACTTACTCTGGTAGACAGTCAAGATCCGCCCATGCTTCTTCGCGAGCGCGATTAATTCCTCGGCTTCGGCGTGGGTCGGCGTGAACGGCTTTTCCACCACCACTGCACACCCACACCATGAGTCAGCCCGTATACACTCCGCAAACACACCACCCCTCGCCTCCCCCCTTCCTTTCCCCACAACAACCCCCTCAGCCCCGCCCCCGTCTCTCACACCGAACCCTCCCTCCCCTCCCTCTCCCCTCACCATCTTTCAAAGAAACCCCACATACCATGCTTCCCCCCCAGAATCGCCTCCCTCGCCAACGGGGCATGCGTCCCCGGCGGCGTCGTGATCACCACCACATCCACCTCCGCGTCCGCCACCGCCTCCGCACTCGACCGGTACGTCCTGACACCGGGATGGTCATTGCCCGCATCGTCGGTCGGCGTCGGCGTCCGCTGCACGATGCCGTGCAGGCGCAGCGAGGGAGTCGCGAGGATCAGCGGGATGTGGAAGGTTTTGGCGGAGGAGCCGTAGCCGATAAGGGCGATGTTTGGGGGTGGGGCCATGGGTGAGGTTGCGAGGCGGCGTTGGAGAGTTTGGGAGAGGGGATGAGAGGGGAGAGGTTGCTTGTTTTAAGGGGATGGGTTGAGCTTTTGTTTGCGCTGGTTACTGTAGGGGAATCGGGGCCGTAGGGTTTACATGACGGATATTTCCGCACTCGGGCCTGGCGGGTTAATGATTCCGCGAACGTCACATGCAACTCAAATCCAGGCCCTAGGGTAGGCGCGCTATACTTGACATTTGCTGTTCTTCATTATTACACAACATCCGATGTATGATGTCCAGGGGGCATACAAAAGCCGGATGCATTTTTTGACCCCAATTTCGACGGCTTTACGTCCAACATAGACGTCGTTCGAAATGTTTCCTCCAGTCGTAGCGATCCGAGTAGGACCGGTATAGTTTCATAAATCAAGTCCTTCTGTTTTTCGGCGTGCTCCACTCAGTCTATGGCCTCCTCTCGAACGCATCTCGTTATCTCCACACCATCCTGGTCTCTGTCAGTTTGAGTCTTGGACCGGCATGATAGAGACTCACCGGATCACCTGTGGGTTCGAAGCTGTTGACCAGCCTGCTCTCGTAGACCAAATTCGGATTGCCGTTGACTTCGGTACTGAGCTTCTCTTCCCCTTCTCGCGCTATGTACTGATTCTTGGTCCGGTCAGCGAATCCGGACGTTTCCGTTCCGTTGCTGTCTCCTTTCCCATATCTCTCGCGCTTCTTTTCGACCCCGCTCCGCACATACTCGAGGTATGGTGGGTTGCCGGGCTTAATGACATTGTCGGCTGCCAGGACCGAACCGGGTTTGATGAGTTTCAGGTGCTCACAGAGCTTCAAGTCCGTGGTATAGGCTGGCTTGTAGTGATCCAGGAACATCAGATCAATGTGATCCAACACGCCTTCGGTATGTAACCTCTTGATCGAATCGGCACTTGGCCCCACGATCACTTTGACCACGTCACTCAGTCCGGCCAGGTCGACGAGCGACATTATCACGGCCGCAAACTCGGGGTTTCTCTCGAGGCTGTAATACCTCTTCCCACCCGCCCGCTTCACCGCATCCCCGAACAGAAGCGTGGAGTATCCGACGTAGCCGCCGAGCTCGACCATGATCTGCGGTTTTATCTCGGCGATCAGGTCGCGGACGATCTTGCCCTTGTCCTCGCCAACATTCATTAGATACTTCCTGGTCCGGCCATACTCGTCGATGGCTTTCAGGACGCCTGCCGGCGAGCCTCGGATCTCGGAAACGGATGGATGGCTACAGATGAAGTGCAGCAGCTCTATCTCCCGCCCATCGTCAAACTACAGACCAGACCGTATCAGATTCACGGACGACGGAGATGGTTTCGAGCACTTTGCAACTCACGAAACTGGATCCTTCTTTCTCCTGAGCCACGTAGGCTTTTCGATTGTCGAATTGAGGGTGAGCGAACTGGCTCATGGTTACTGGAGACAGTTCAGAGTTCAATTCTTCTCTGTAATTGATTACACACTCCAGACTTCAGGAAGTTGAGCTCTTCCCGTGGAGCAGCACTAGATCTCGGGTCACAGTTTACCCGGAGGCTCAGGCTGCAGGCTACAGGCTACAGGCTACAGGCTACATCGAGGGTCAAGTCGTGCAGCATCATCATATTGGTTTTGTTGAGCGACGTTCCTTGACGGCTAAGGTACGTACAAAGACCTACCTTACCTTACCTTACCTACATGGCCTTCTGGGGCTCCCTTCATAGCTTCATCAGTTACTGTATACCTTACCTACCTAAGGTACCAGGTAACGTAGAAAAGGGTTCCGTGGCCTCACAAGTGTGGGGCAGAAGAACAAAGAACAGATGCCCTTACCAGGTAGGTACCTTACCTTAGGTATTTGATGCGTGGTGGACAGCGGGTCATCGACCCCTCACTTAACCAAATAGGGTATAGCTCCGATCGAGCAACTCTAAAGTCAATTCCCGATAAGCTTCAAGGCACAAACCTTACTAAGCTTCACCTTACGTTCTTGGTCTAGATTAAAGTTTATCTCAGGCTAGCTGGAACCAGCCGAATAAGTTGCCCTACGGTAACTAAGGTATCGTCCTTACCAAACTCCCATCGAAACAGTGCACGTACTTTTTCGTCTTGAGGTCATCATGACTCTCTTGTCCACTTCGACTCTTTCTTGAACAAACACTACCTAACTAGTACCGAGTAAAACAAACTTACTCTGTACACTCTAGGTACCATTCGGTCTGTGCCGAGATTGGCGTCGAATCTGCAACACCAATGACACCATCGCAGGGGTCGTACTGCATTGGTTGTACTGCCTTGACGGTACTGCACCGTAGGACCGAGGACAGGAGGACAGAAGGACAGGGGGACAGGCTGCTGTGGCCACGAGCAAGATCCTTTCGTCTTGGTCAAGCTGGGGTTTTCTACCTACTGCAGCTTCGTGTGAGTTGTCACCCTGTCAACAGGTTCAGCTGCAAGAAGGCGGTCTCTCTCCCCTGCAACACAGGCATTCCCCTTTAACTATCAGATAGTCAACCCATCCACACCAGGATCTACACACACGTCAAAATGCAACTCAATCTACCCGAGATCTGGCTCCGATTCACCGGTACATACCCAACTATCTCGAGCTCGTCATTCGAATGATCTTGGCACAGGGACAGACAGACACTTGACTTTAATCTATACCTACATAGCTCCTTCCCTTAGAGTGAGTTGAGTATGTCCTTGAGCCAGTCCTGAGCTCTGAACTCTGACTACCTTACGGACTCCGGACTCTGGACTATGGGCTCTGTCAATGGCATGGCTCTTTAGCCGGATCATGGCTGGTTGCAGCATACGGTGCTTCAAGGCACAACTCAAGGCACAACTTGGAGCCCTCTGAAGTGTCAGATATAGCGTGAGCCTTGTACGTATAGTACATAGATCTCCACGGTCATTGGATGTCTGGTCGAACGAGGTACCACCGCTCTGTAGGCTTTTGCAGGCCTTGGCAGGCCGATGTGGGGCTCTCGCACCCGTCTTCAAGACTCTATTGATCAAGCACATCATGACTGTTACACATTTACACATTAATGTGTGTTGGTTGCTATTCCCTTCGGCCGCTGGCAGCAAGTCATTGGTCCTGTACGATCTTGCAGAACTAGCTCGATCTCGTGGAAAGTATCTGGTGTTGCTAGAGCGGCTAAGGGCATTCAAGCCGCCACAAACCTCAACATACCTTGCCGATTCCTGCCTTTACCGTTCAGTTGTGCGCAAGTACGGTACTACGTGCAGAGCCTGCAGCTGTTGACGTGATGCTTGACCGCAATGACGCTACCTCAATCGCTAGAGGGCCTCTGTTGTCGAGTCGTTCGAGCCCCGTGCTCGCGGGTGTCTGCTCTCTTAAGCCCTCGTTATCCCTGGATTGACCATCTTCCGAACGGACAATTCCCACACACACCGACCTCTACAAGCATCAAGTTTCCCCAAGCATTTCAACATGTCAGACCTTACTGCCCAGGTCATCGAGACCAAGAATGGCTTCCACGTGGACGGATACGAGAAGATCTCCTACGACTTCACCTTCCTCGACGGCGTCTTCAACCCGGCGAACCCTCAGCTCGCCGAATGCTATAAGCGTTGGGGCCGCGTCTTGGCGGTCACGGACTTGAACGTCTACAACGTCTACGGCGAACAGATCGAGGCATACTTCAAGCATCACGGACTGGACCTCAAGGTTCATAAGACCAAGATCGGAGAGAAGGCCAAGACGATTCCGACTTTCTTGAGCATTGTTGACTCCATGATGGAGTTTGGCATTTACCGAAAGGTACGCTGAGTCATCCCTTCATCCAGGTCTCTTCAATACTCCGACAGCTGCTAACCGGTTTGTCTCACAGGAGCCGGTCCTCGTCGTGGGTGGTGGACTCGTCACTGACGTTGCTGGGTAAAAGCTCGCCATTGCCAGAGATTATATCAAGGCACTCTGCCCAAAAATCTCTTTTGCAGTCTGTCTCTGGCGTCAACTCCATGCTGACTCCAGCCAACTCAGATTTGCGTGTGCCGCATACCGCAGGAACACTAACTTCATCCGTGTACCGACGACGGTGATCGGCTTGATCGATGCCTCGGTGTCGATCAAGGTCGCTGTCAACTATGGCAACTACAAGAACCGTCTTGGCGCGTATCACGCTCCTATGCATACCTTCCTCGACTTCACCTTCCTGCGCACCCTACCCATCGCACAGATCAGAAACGGCTTCGCCGAGTTGATCAAGATCTCGACTTGTTCCCACCTCGACACATTCAACTTGCTCGACAAGTACTGTGAGCAACTCATCGAGACTGGTTTCGGGCGCACGGATGGCGCATCCAAGGAGGTCCGCGAGGCAGCGGATAAGATCAACAAGGAAGGCATCCATGAGATGTTGAAGTTGGAGACACCGAATCTCCACGAAATCGGCTTGGACAGAGTCATCGCATATGGCCACACGTGCGTCCTCCATCACAGCCATCTCATCGCAATGAGATTAATCTAATCCCTTTACAGGTGGTCACCATTGCATGAGCTAGTGCCGGAGACGCCATTGAGACACGGCCACGCCATATCGATCGACATGGCATACTCGGCAACCTTGGCGAACAGCAGGGGTCTGATCAGCGATGCGGAACATCGTCGGATCTTGAACCTGTTCTCTCGAGCTGGTCTCTCGATGGACCATTCGTTGTTCAACGAGGAGATCCTTGACAAAGCCACACAAGCCATCCTTAAGACGCGTGATGGGAAGCTCCGTGCCGCGGTCCCCAATCCTATCGGATCCTGTACGTTCTTGAACGACGTGCCTGCCAAGGAACTCAACGCTGCCCTCCACCGACACAAGAAGTTGATGCAAGAGTATCCCCGAAATGGCGAGGGTCTCGAAGCATATGTCGATGCTAGTGACACCGGCTACACTGAGAACAACAAGCAGGAAGAGGAAGCCATCGAGACTGCGGCCGAGGAAGCCGGTAAGCTTAACGGCAACGGTCACATCCACGGTGGTGTTGTCACGAATGGCCACATGAACGGCCATGCCGACGTGAAGAGCAAGCTGGCCAATGGCGGTATGAATGGTGTTACCAACGGCACCAATGGCTTCACAAACGGCGCGAGAGCATGATTCTGGGCACTGTATTGTGCGGCGTATACACGAGTTTCCCCGACGAAGGCGTAGGGGCAAAAGCGTTGCGAAGTTTTACATGCCAAATTATATAGTCAAAAGCAATCTGTACCCTCGACGCTTTCATGGCGTGGTAGAGGAAATCCAACCTGATTATACAGAATCCGCCGAACCTGTAATGACATCAACATTCACATGTTCCTAGTGATCTTGTTGGGAAGGGTCTAGGCAAATTGTTGCGTAATTGGCTTGTGATAGCGGGCCAGATTGACCGGTGACGTATTTACTACATGATTGGATTATGGAAGTAGGTACGAAGCTGTGGGAAAAATCAGGTAAGGTAACCGTAAACTTATCGGCGCGAGTGCGATAAGAACCTTCTTTTCGTCCGAACTCTGGACTCTGAACTCTTGTACATTTAGGGCAGTAACTCTTCATGATTTGGTGGAGCTTTTGTTTTGCAGCTGAGTGAACGCTCACTCCCTGCACAACGTCCTCGCTACCGACGATGCTGGACGCACATTCCTCGTGGGCGGCGCATTTCCTGCAAAACGCCTCCCTTATCCTCCTCAGTCTCATTCTCTTGCCATTAGACACCTTTATCCTCTTCTCCAGCTATGCCTTGCAATCGCTCCTCCATGACAATATCAACCGCCGGCGACGGCGCATCCGCCGCTCCCGGAACTTCTACCCGAAAACGATCCTCGTCACCGGGGTGGGAATGGCCAAAGGCTTGTCGCTGGCAAGAGCGTTCTATCAGGCTGGCCATAGGGTCATTGGGGCCGACTTCGAGCCGTACGGCGTCCCGGTCAATGGCCGGTTCTCGGTGGTGTTGAGCAAATTTTATTCGCTCTCGCGTCCTAACAGCAAGGACGGCGCAACACACTACATTCAGGATCTACTATCTGCGGTGCGGCGGGAGAAAGTGGACATCTGGGTAAGTTGCTCGGGTGTGGCGTCGGCGGTCGAAGATGGTCAGGCCAAAGAGGTCATCGAGCGTCATACGCGCTGCAGAGCTATCCAGTTCGATACGAAGACGACGGCCACACTGCATGAGAAGCACTCGTTCATCCAGCATACGAAAGGACTGGCTCTACCGGCACCGGAGACTTATGACGTTACCTCAAGGACGGCGGTGCACAACATATTGAACGATGCTGAGGACGTACACTATATCCTCAAGAGCGTGGGAGTAGATGACGCCTCGAGGGGTGATCTGACATTACTACCGAGGCCAACGTTGAGTGAGACGTACCAACATGTCGCGAATCTCAAGATTACAAACGACTCGCCTTGGGTGTTGCAACGATTCATTCCTGGCGAGGAATATTGCACCCATGCCCTGGTCGTCGATGGAAATGTGAAAGTATTTGTGGCATGCCCTTCGTCGGAGCTGCTGATGCATTACGAAGCAATGCACCCACGGTCATCCTTGAGCAAGGCAATGTTGAAGTTCACGCAAGAATTCGTAGCCAGAAGTGGAGACGGCATGACGGGTCACCTGTCCTTTGATTTCCTGGTCGAAGAATCTGCCTCCGAGAAGGGGCTCCAAAAAGTGCTTTATCCCATCGAATGTAATCCGAGGGCCCACACAGCTGTCGTCCTCTTTGACCAACACGCTGCAGAGATGGCCGAGGGTTATCTGACTGCTCTGGCACCGGAAATCAATGGAGCCGTGAATGGTCTGAAACATCGCATTGTCGTTCCCGCGAAGCCGGCCAAGTACTACTGGGTCGGTTACGACCTCGTGTCTTTAGTTCTATATCCCTTAATCCGGATCTTTATCCTCAGCCCTGGGAGCGTACGGGAATTTATCGAAGGATGCTATTTGTTCATACAGCATCTGCTGTTTTGGAAAGATGGCACGTATGAGATGTGGGATCCCCTTCCTTGGTGGTGGCTCTATCATGTTTATTGGCCCGGTCAGTTTCTCGCATGCATCTTGCAAAGACGGAATTGGAGCAGGATCAATGTCAGCACGACGAAGATGTTCAACTGTTAGATCGATGTTCAACTGTTAGATCCGATTTTGCGTTGTAGGAGCGGTTGGCAGATCGTGGTGGTGGGTTGGATGGTTAGAGAGCATTCGTTGGACTCATAGTCTTGGGATACAAATAAGACAATCATTCAGCTCAGACATCGTGACCATTATGACCCCTGTTCAGGAGAAGATTGTGGGGAGAAATAGGTAAGGTAGAGATGAATACGAGGGCTAGATGATCTTGCGCTAGTGCGACAGAGACTAGTCCAAATCGGCCATTAGCGTGGAGACCTTGGGAGCACCTATTTGTTTGTAGAGGTGTTCTCTTGTCCGTCATTCAATAATAAGTTGTCCGGAGGTGACGGTCCGTACTTCTAACTTTAGAAACCTCTCCACCATCCTCACCTACTCCACTTCATTGCGAACCTCGCACACATCTCGACACCCGACAGCAAACATGGAAGAGACCTTCCTCCAACTCCCCCTGCACCTGGACCCAACCTCCAAAGCCATCAGCGCCCCTCCCACCTCCACCTCCACCTCTCCCACCGACCCCCTCACCACCGAAATCCAGTACCTCAACGCCCTGCACCGCTCCCTCCTCGCCCTCGACGGCGCCACCCCGCCGCCGCCACTCCCCGTGAACCCCAAACGCAGCGCGCAACTGACCAAGATGCGCGAACAAGGCAACCTCGCCTTCCGCAAGGCCCAGTACGCCGAAGCCGTCAAACTGTACACGTATGGCATCGAGATGGGGCTGGGCCGGCCGGTGTGGGAACCCGCGACGCTGCTGCGCGACGAGGTCGGCGCCCTGTTCGCGAACCGGGCGCAGGCGCACATGGCCTCGCACCTGTGGGCGGAAGGCTGCGTCGACGCCGACACCAGCGTGGCCTTGGTCAAGGTCGGGAACGCAAAGGGCTGGTGGCGCAAGGGGAAGTGTCTGGTCGAGATGGGCCGCTTGGTCGAGGCGAGGGAGTGGGTGGCCCGGGCGCTGGAGTTTGAGGGCAAAGAGGCGGATCTGGTGGCGTTGGGGAGGGAGGTGGAGGGTTTGATTGCGAGGAAGGAGGGGAGGGGGGTGGGGAGATGAGGGACGAGATTAGGAGGGACGGAGCATTCCAGGTGTTCTTGGTGTTACTGTGCTCGACTTTCGCTCGAGGAGGATATGGGAAGGATGCCAAACTAGACCTATCGAGTGTACAGCGGATCTTCGTGTGTGGGGTTCTCCCATGGACTCCTATATAGAAAACCCTCTACCCACTGCAAAGCAGTATATCCAAACCATCACTACTGCCAAACTCCGCTCGAGAAAGTATTTGATCGCAAATCATCGAGTGTAATCAGCCGCAGGAAAACTGATCCTACCGCCGCTCGCATAGCGGTCGTGATCATGGGTCACAGTAAGAACGTCGTGGAATGAATCGCCAGACACGTGATGGGTGCAATAGGCTCCACCGGCGTGATACGACGTGTCATACTCTTCCTGCCGACCTCTCACCCGCCCATCTGCTCCTCCCCAGTCCAAAGGTCGTCCCTGGTGTCCTCGCTCATTGGCGTCTGAGGTGTGAAGCAAGGCATACTCGTCGTCTTCTCGGCGACCGCGGGGTTCCGGTTGCAATCCTACTTCGTCATCGTACTCTGCATCATGAGGATTCGACGAGAAGGCATCTTTCGTCTGCGCCTCGATCGACAACGGATCCGACATGTCCGGCGTCGCGCCGGGGAGCGTGCCGGTCCGACGATAGTACATTGCACCATGTATCGAGATTGCGCTCGTCGCCGCGAAAAGGACACTAAACACCACCGATCAGCACCGCCTCAGCCACGGAGTAAGCCCGTGAAGATTGAACCCTACCAAACCACCACCCCCATCCCCACCGTCGCCTGACTCAACTTGCACTTCGCCTCCGGCCCATAGTCAAACGTCGAACAATCGCCGCCCTGCACATTCTTCTTCGCCGCGCCCGCCCCGATGCCCGCCGCGTTCCACGTCGCCACCGCGATGAAGGCCGCGAACCACAGGATGGCGAAGACGACGTCGATGGCGGCGAACGCGTACGGGTTCGCGAACTTCCGCGTTCGAGGCCACAGCGGGACGGTCGTCAGGTAGACGAGGGCCGGGACGCTGAACCAGCACTGAGAATCGAGAGCACTTCAGCACGTCGACTTATGTGTATGCCGTACGTATGTCTCGAGCATGCGTGCGTCGAGGATAGGGTACTCACCAGAGCGAAGAAGTACCGCGTCCGACCGTCGGTGGATCCGTCTTGCGTGAAGATGGCGATGGTCAGGCACCATCCGAGGAAGATGGTGAGCGCCTGGATGGCATGCGCCGCGTTCTTGGCTTTGCCTAGGTAGCTCGCCGCTATTTTCATGGTGAGGATGTTCTTGTACGGTTCCAATATCTGAACAGCAGATGTCTGAGTCTGCGGTAATTTGCCCTTCACAAGGAGGTGTCCCACGCCTATGTCTTGTATATGAAGCCCAATAATGTGTATTTGTTCAAGACATCAGCACAAGTTTCGAGGGAAACGCAATGTGTAACGCAAACTCAATGAATTTCTCGCTCGAGCCTTGAGGACTAGGGGTTAGAAGAGGGACGGGCTGGGGACGCCTTGCTCGAAGGGTATCGAGGAGAAGGCAATCATGGCGGCGAGATGCAGAAGCCGCCTCGCGGGCTGCTGAGTACGGGTTGTGACTCGTCAGCCTTGCAGCGGAAACACAAAAACAGGGTCTATAAATAGCATCTAAAGCTAATCTCCAGATTCTAGTCTCGCTCGCTTGAAACAACTTTTACCCCTAACCCTAAGTGGGGTACTCCTAAACTTTTGTGACTAGCCTTCGGACATCATGTCAACCTCAGATGTCATCCCTGAATCTACGAGGTAACGTCCCATCTTTACCGACTTCAATCATCGCCCAATCTATGCCCGTCCAAGGGAACCCAAAAGAACAGAACTCCGTCAATTCCTAACCACGCCACCTACGCCAACCCAGCTCTCACCCTTGCCAACGTCAGCGCCGCACCCGCCAACCGTTCCAACGTGGTCCTGTCAATGAGCGCCCCACAATCACAGTGGTTATGACAGGCCACAATCCCCGGCACCATGTCGAGCAGGTGGTCGTCCATGACGCATCGGATGTCGTATACCTGATTCGAGGCTTGATAGACGCACTGGCATCGCGCGGGCCCACGGATGCACCAGTCCAACAGCGACGCGAAGGGTGCTCCCTGCGCGTTGCCCAGGGTCTCTGGTGGAGGAAGGTTGCCGTGGCATTGTGCGAGCTGTGAAATTGTTGAAAGGAGTGTTAGTCAGGTTCGTTTTGTGAGTCGGGTTCGTTTGAGGCTTCTGTTTGTGGTTGTTTGCTGGTGTACGGGGCGCTGTGATGAATTGATAGGTCTGAGAAGGGAAGTGAGGGAATTCGCGAGGGCAGGTGGGGAGAGGCTAAAGGGCGGGACCAAGACGAACCGCATGAATCGGTAAATCGGCCGCCTCAATGGGAGTTCCTGAGCCTGATGATGATGTTGTCGTCGATATCCTCTTGTACTCGAACCGCATCGCTCCTCTCTCTGTCGGTGAGTCTGCTGTGCTGGAGGAAGGGTCGAGGTTCGTCGACGACGCTGACACGAGTATTGCACTCAACGCCGTCAAGACGTGAAAGAAGGCAGTAAGATGCATCGTGATAGAAGAATCACAAAGGGGTTCGAATCTAAGTAGGTATCATCTAGAAGATTCGACCAGGAGATGACATAAAGATATGAAATGACGAAGAGTGGGTAATATATGAGCCCACCGAGCGAGCTATTGCCATTGAAGGAGAGTGAACCCCGCTTTGAAGTAGCTCGTTGTCCTCTGTAAGAGATATGAAGACCTGCACATGTCGCAAGGAAACAGTTACAGTCACGGTTTCAGAGTGAGTCTGCATCCCCAGGCACACTGACACTGCCCGTTGCTCAGCTCAAGTTTCCGCTCGAAAGACTCAACGTCAGACCAGGGTCCAGGAACAGGGCCCAGGATCTATGGGACCACAAAAATCCGATATCTGGGGTAGAGCGGGCTCGGTAGCAGATGCGACCTTCCGCGAGTCGTTCGCATTAGCGGAAACAGGTCGGATGTCCAGAGTCGGAACAGCCTCAGTGACCGCAAGTAGTACTCGATGGTACCGTGCGAATATCGATTGCCCCAATGCGTCAGTGTGCGACTATGTATAATGCAGGGTCCTCGAACACGCTTAGTCGCATCACGGCCACCTGTACTTCGTTCCCGACTTGACACGAAATATCTTCCATGTGGGGTTTCAAACACCCACACAAATCACAGCAGGGAACAGATGCGAGAAATAGGATGATAAGTCTTATACATGAATAACAAGAACACTTATCGCTGCTGCTGCTGCTGATGCTGCTGTCGTTGCCATTGTTGTCGTTGTCGTTGTTATATTGCCGTCTGAAGTCGCCAATCCAGGGCTTAGTCATGGGCTTGACCGCGCCACATCTGGGCTGTGCAGTGTGGGTCTTCAGAACCGGCAGCCGGGATCTTAGACGGGTGGCCAAGGTCCAATGAATTTCTAGAGTACAGCAAATGTGTTTGATCGCATGATAGATTGGGACAAACGGAAGGGGAGTCAGTAAGGCCAACGGGAAGCTCGTGTGATGGTTGGAGTACTATCGAACTGTGGAGGAAAAGTACTATAGATTCGCTTCTATCTACAAAATATGCATGACCCGAATTCAGACTAGAGTGCTGACCTTGTCAGCCGCATTGAACACGGCCACCGCTGTCAGCTTATTGGCCCTCTGACTTGGTGTGGAGCAATAGCTGGGAGGAACGTCGAGCGCCGGGTTCTTGAGGAAAAAATTCCTTGGCCGCAGCAACAGCGTCATCGGTTCCGCCGGCATGATTGGATAATCTTCCGGCGCTGGGAAGTGGGTGATGCCAAAGGTGTGCCATAGGACGATGTCGGTGTTGTCGATGCTGACGTCGCTGCTGTCCTCGACCCACGCCGGGAGTCCCATCGACGGCTCGCCGGACGTTTGAGGTACGTGTCGGCCGGCAGGATGGATCTGGTCATCGTCATCTGCAATTACATCGTTAGTGTCTCTATTGTTGAGTCGTGTCGGCCTTATGACTGCTTACATTTGGTGACATGTACCGCATGTCTGGAGAACCCGGCTCGTTTCCACACGAGCCCACCAGCCTTGGGCAACAGTGCGGGCACCTCGCGGCTCACCAATTTATAACTGACAGGCTTGTGACTGTGTGGATGCAGCTTGTTGGTGTTGGCCATGTCCCATGTCCGGCTGGTAGCGCCGTCGTAGTCGGCCATGGCTTCTTTCGGAGTAGTGTACTTGGTCTTGTGGGCGTAAAAGGCGTTTCCGTGCTTGTTCTCAGCGCTACCCACTTCACCGGCACCCTGTCTGGCATCGACCTGGAAGACCGTGTTCTGAAGCCCGTCGATGTTGGGATCGATCCTCATGCAGAAGAGATGCTGATGATTGTGGGCGTTCACGCCGGGGTAGACTTCGGTTCCCCACCCTTTCGTATCTTCGCCCGGGTTCATGGCGTAGGTGTTGAGGATACCAGTAAGCTTGATTTCCAGCTGGATGGTACCATCTTGGTGGAAGACCCAGTAAACACAGTATTCGTAGTTCGCCGCCGTGAAGACGTGTGAGATGAGCAGCTTCCTGCCACGGGTGACGATGACAGAGTCATCACGGAAATCGGTGTGCTTGAAGAGAATGCCGGCATCCTCTTCATGAACGCAGATCGCGTTCTTGATCGTGGTGCTCGCGCCAGCCCGGTTAACAAAGTCTGCATCCATGTAGTGAATGGCACCCTTGCAATCACATCCCAGAGCCAAGCTGTTGGTCATGTAACCTCCACCGTATTCTCCGAGATCAAAAGCGTGCTTCCTGTGGTGCGGGTTCTCTGGGTTCCCGTATGGAACGACCATCTCGGCGAGCGAAAGCCGATAAAACGTCGATCTTTCGTTGCCCTTGTCGTTATAGGTGATGTTGTTGAGTACGATTCCTTCGCGGTAGTTGAAGCCAACGTGGATGTTCCAGTTCTGCCAGTTAACAATGCGACCATTGACCTGAAAGGAAACACCCTCTGGCTGAGTTATGTTGATCGGCTTCAGACCTTTCCGATATCCTCCCTCGGCCTCCACCGCAGCAGGAGTGTAGTTGCAAGCGGGAGCTTTGTTCACAGGCCTCCGCACCGGAGGGATATCAATGTGATCAATTGTCTGTGTCGACGCATTGAAGATTGGGGTAAAGTCAAGAGGGAATGTATACTGGCTATCATCCGGATGGGGTCGGTAATACATCAGGGCTTGCTGGAGCCGGACGGAACTTCCAAATCGATCGTCATAGCCGATCGTCCATGCTGTTGCCGGTTAGTAACGAATCATCCTACGTGCTCTTGTCGTACTCACGGTCACAGTAGACCTTGTGCATATCCTCCTTAGGTATGCCAATGATCTGACATTGCTCGATAACCTTGGGATCTTTCCTCACAATGAATTCTACGATCTGAAGGTCTTCCATGGTGATCTGCAATCGTTAGCCAAAGCAGGCCTTTACATTGGAACAGGGGCAAGATGAATACCAGGGGTTGTACACCCTCTATTGACTCCCATTTCACAATCTTCTGCTCCTTTAGATCCACCAACCCGTCGTAGACCTTGCCCTCTTTCGCAATTGCAACCACATCTGCCACTCGGCTGGGTCTCGGCGTATGGTCTGGGTCTGCAAGCCATCGCAGCATATCCGCCTTTCTGGGTTCCCACAGCGTCACGGCATTGTAGAAGAGGGACCCATGCTCCTTGCGGATGATGGCGACGGCGGACTCAATCTCGGTACGAGAGAGAGGGTCAAATGGATGGGGTGGAGCCGCAGTGCCAGTGACATGCTGGGCGACTTGCTTCAGACGATCGAGAACCATGATATTTGATTTAAGAGAGAGAATAGGGGCGATCGGGTGTTTCGTGGAGATATTGTAGAAGTGAGGGGAAGGTTGAGTGACACACGATGTTTATAGATCTTGGAACACACAGTATCCGACTTGCCCTTACGCTAGTGCGCATGCAATAACCTGATAGAGTAAGAGAGCAACGAAGACAAAGGCGCATATATGTGGGGTAATAATAATAAGGTAGGAAGGCAACCATCACTGCAAGTAATGGACTACCCCATATTTCAGGTGTCTGAGGAACTGTTGATACCTTACGGAGCACATGTTTGTTGATAAGGGTAAGGATAAGGATCTATTTGCCTATCGCAGTCTAGCGCCGCCCTTCGGTTTCCTCACACTCCCCTTCTGGCATCTCAGTCCCATCCATGGATGGATCCCGTCAGAAAATATAGCCGGAGGAGAGTTAAAGATACAGATATCGATGGGGTAGCTATACACGTAAAGGTAAGGTATATGAAGATCAGATAGCTTCCCTCGTCATTGAAGTGCCCCATAAGTTATCAATATGATACAAGACATTCGATAACCCTAAACCCGTCCCGCGCGTCGGTACCATAGTATCAGCGACTGCGGAGGACGTTGCCATACTTTACACTTCGAGAGTTCCACTCTTGGTCCTATCCGAAGCCTAGAGGTAGCTTACTACTTCAAGGGTTGGAAGTGATCAGAACAGTACTCAGTACAGAGTATCAGCAAGGTCGGTTGTACTTAGGAGGATATGAATGAGGTGCTCTGTTCGGAGACCCTATCTATCACAATCAGGACCACATTAGTAGCATGAGCTGATGCATCGAGAAGCTACACATGAACAGGATCCAAAGAAGATTCTAATATTGATGATTCGCCTCCGGTTCGCCGTAGCTTTTGCTGCCTTTGAGCCAGCCTGATCGGCCTCCAAACGCCGGCCGAGGAGACGACGACGACAACGAGGAGGATGATGTTACAGGATCTTCGAGATACGCCAGATAGGAGACCCACGCAACGACACCAGGACCGCTCTGGACAAGAGCGAAGAAGAGAATCGCTCATCCCTTTCCGAATTGAAAACCACCAAATACCCCTGCGCCCCCGCCTGGCGTCAATGGTCCGATACCGCCTCCATTGCCTTGATTTACGAGATGCTGTTGACCGGAAGCGTTCGTTAAACCGGTATTACCGACATTAGGAGTGCCCGGCGCACCGTTCGTGTAGATGGTAGCACCATTGAGGTTCGGTGTTGACTGTGTGTTCGAAGGATTGCCCCCGACTGGGCCGCCTGCCGCGGGAGCTTCGATGCCGTTCAGACCCCATACCTGACCCAGATATACGTCCTCGTCGATCACCCCATTGAACACGACACGACGCACCTCCCAGAAGATTTTCCCGGTGACCCACGAATCCGAGCCTGCCTGATGCGCCGTACCCAGCCTCTTGACCCCAAGCTCGTCCGCGAGATCCTGCAGGCCAGATTTCTGACCCAAATTGTTCATTACTTGCGCTGCCGCGGCCGTTAGAGGCACACCATTTACTTCTTGCTTCCTGCTTGCGTGTTTCATAAGAAACTTGATGTCGTACAGCGCGGGAAAAAATATGAGTAACAGTTCCCGAAACTCGGCCTCGTCATCCGGTAAGGGTTTGCAGAGCATAATCTTCACAAGATAACCAAAGTCATAACCTGAGTGGAAGGAGATCCAGTGGACATCGTCCAAGAGCACCAGCCCTGATGTCATCAGCAGTGCTCCAAATTCCAACGGATCTATACCATTCTTTTCGTGCATGTCAAAGTCAAGGCCAGCCTTTTGAAGAAGCACTATAGACTCCTGAGCGTACATGTCGTTGTTCAGTGAGAATCGGAAGTTGAATTGCCAGGTACAAGGGCAGGGAATAAGGTTGTTCGGGTAGGTCGAACCATTTGTCCTCGAAGGTTCCGATGGATGTGGAGGAGGAGGCTCGCCATCCTCAGCAAAGAGTGTTATGCCTAGCTGTATCATCTTGAGAAGGTCGACATTGCACCTTAATGTTTGATAGTGGTAATCGGCTTTCGTTGTGAATGAGCCCATCGGTCTTGCAACGATGCCAGGAAACTCAGTATCCTAGCAAACAACGTGAGCCCGCAATCTTGTTCGAGAAAAGCTCAGCATGTCGATGGCTTCCACCTACCATGCTAATATATGGATACTTTTCTATCAAACCACGTAGAGCTTGCATCTCGTGCGCAAGATTCCCTCGCCATACGTCGCGTATTCTGCTTTTCGTAGGCCCCCTCCCATCCGTGCTAATGCGTCCCAAGGCATCCTCGGCTTGCCGTTGCTGAAGTGCTGCGCCGTGTGCAAAACCCATCTGGGCAGCATGACTGGCTAACCCACTGCCACCTCCGTTTCCCAGCGTAACCCCTCCACCGAGCGCTCCTGATAAGCCATTGCTCCCAGCGGCAAGTGTGAATGGATTTTGACCGGGGTTGATATTGTTCGGAGCAAAGCTAGGATGTGCACCGAGCGACGGTGGGGGAAGGCTATTGGATCCAGAAGTATGTGTTGAATGATGTTGTAAGTGTGTTTGTTGAAGGTGTGCGAACGGACCCGAGACCATTTGAGGGCCGAATCTGCTGTTGGGTGGCATCGTTCATGCCCAGGTTACGAGACGATATGACCAAGATATGAGGATTGCCTTCTTCCACCAAGCATTCCTTGGGAGGTTGTTGTTGTATGAAGCTGCGGATGCGACTTTGGATCTTTAATCTTCGAGTTGTAGAGAGTTGCAGTAGCGGACGCGATATTGAACTCTCTAAGGTTGATTGTGAACTCAGTCTCGCGATGCTACAGAGAGCAGCTTACGTAAGCCAGTCGAGACGAAGAATATCGTAGCACCGCCATCACACTACTTTGCTTAAGGGATCTTGGTGAAGAATCACTTCTCAGAGACACAGGTACCTAAGTTGCTCATAGCCAAGTTGCGGAACTGTATTCTCAAGGGACTGACGTGCAACAGTATCCCACCTATGCAATGGCGCCTCCACGAGGCAACCCCACTGGCTTCGACCCCAGGAAGCTTGCAGCTTCAGCGGGTATGCCAGCAAAAGACCCATGGGCACGATTGTGAGTGTTGATTGTTCTATGTATTTCAGCAACTTCATCTCCCCTTCACTTTTCTTACCCAGACTGATTCAATTGTCACCACAGTGAGCAATGGAGATATACTGGCCCTTTCTCGAGATGGAACCGATTCAAAGGCGGTTTCCCGGGGTTGGGGATTGCAACGGTAGCTTTTGCAGCATATTGCGGATACGAGTACTTGTTTCTGAAGGATGATCACCATGCGCATCCGGCAGCAGGGCATGGAGAAGAACACCATTGAACACGGTTGGAGTACACATACTATTCCTCTGTGGCACCTGGCGGATATGATCAGAAGAGGGTTTTATCAAGATGGTGTTCACACAGCTTCGCTTTGTCATGTGGGAGCGTCGAAGAACAAGGTACACTGGAAGACCTGAGGCATACTGTATATATGATGATTACGCCTCTTGGCTGGGACAATACTGACTGTGATATTGGACTTGGGGTAGGGAACCCAGTTTCCGTTGCTCCACGTACTCGGAGCATTGTTTCGACCTGAGTATCGATTATGACGGGTAATGTCATGGCCCAATCGATGTACCTGTAGAAGCGTAGGTACCTAAATGTTCGGGTTATGTCGTGAAGCAGTAACACAATATGTTTGATCATTACTACATATCTGGTGCAAGCAGGTCGATATTGTGCCCAAAGCCTTGGTTCGACCGAAGCATGTAGCACCTAGTACGAACCCCGACTTCAACATCATGTATTCTGTGTTGCTGAACACTTCACGGTAGCCACAGACGATCCGACCTTTGCAGTATATAATTCCCCGAGTTCGGTAGAGAATAATAACTATGGAGAACGACGCTGTTCTAGACGAGGATGATGCCTTGAGGGCCTTCCTACCAACATCATTTGGGAAGCAGTCAAAGGGAGCGAATGTCACCGCTCAGATCGACCGGTCTAAGAGAACATTATCGCGCCTTGAAGATGACGACCGGGTCGGCCCTGATCCTCAGGATGAAGCGCAGGCCAACGGTTCTGGATCCGTTGGAGTAAGCGACAAAGATTCCGATGCGCAATCAGACAGCGACGACGAGGATGACGAGTTCCCAGTCTCCCATGAGCTGGTCCTCAAGACCCATGAGCGAGCCATCACCACGATCACAGTTGACCCATCGGGATCACGACTGATATCGGGGTCCAATGACTGTACGATCAAGCTTCACGATTTTGCATCTATGACACCGACGACTCTGCGAGCCTTCAAGTCTGTCGACACTACAGTCACAAAGACCTCGTCCAACTCCGAATCGCACCCGGTGTACCATGCCGAGTTCAATCCAATCTCCCCCGGCCAGGCACTCGTTATATCAGCCACACCACAGGCCAAGGTTTTTAGCCGGGACGGAGAGGTCCTCACGGAATTCGTGAAAGGCGACATGTATCTCCGGGACATGCACAATACTAAAGGACATGTATCCGAGATTACAACAGGGACATGGCATCCTACGGATAAGAATTTGTGCGTTACAGCTGGTACAGACAGTACGCTCCGGATTTGGGATGTCAATATGAAGCGTGCCCAGAAGGAAGTTATTGTGCACAAATCGAGAGTGGCGGTATCGGCAGGGAGGACGAGAATGACGGCCGTTGTCTGGGGATCTCCTATCCAAGGAGGGAAGAATATCCTCGTCGGAGCGGCCTTGGACGGCAGTATCGTTATGTGGAGCGGCGAAGGACCACACACCAGGCCCGCGGCAGAGATCAGAGATGCGCATAAGAGAGATACGTGGACGGGTGGGATCGACATTAGTGCTGACGGTCGGACCGTAGTCACTCGGGGAGGAGATGATACCATAAAGCTGTGGGACACACGAAAGTTCAAGACACCGATCAGTATCGCCGACCATCCCTCAACCTCAAGCCAATATCCTACGTCCAACATCAGATTCTCACCAAATTCAGCGAGCATAATTACCGGATCTCCATCCGGTCATCTGCACATCCTCAACCCTGCTACCCTCAAGCCAGAGCTTGTGACATCTATTACGCCCGGATCACCTCTTATCACCGTCCTGTGGCACGACAAGCTGAACCAGATTATCACCGGCTCCGCGAATGCAGAAACACACGTCCTGTACAACCCTAATACCTCTACTCGCGGCGCTGCATTAGTCATGTCTAAGGCACCCAAACGTCGGCACATCGACGACGACCCTACCCTCACCACGGATCTGTCGCAAGGACTATCAGGAGACAGCGTCGTCAATCCTAACGGTCTTCTTTCCGGAACCAACCAAGGCTCTACCAGCTATGCGGCACGACATCCCACCGTCGGCTTGACCGCTTCTGGTAGGTCGCGCGACCCGAGGAGGCCACATATACCGATGACCACGCCGTTTGCCAAAAGTCAGCCCGACGAAAAACATATCAAGGAGCACATACCGCTCAGTTCCATGCGCGACGAAGATCCGAGAGAGGCGTTGCTGAAGTATGCGGAGAAGGCCGAGAAGGATCCCATGTTCACCAACGCCTGGAAGCTAACGCAGCCCAAGACGATATATGCAGAGTTGAGTGAGGAGGAAGATGACGATGGGGGTCCGGACAAGAAGAAGGCTAGACGTTAGACATGGCGAGTAGTCATTAATCGGGCGCGACGGCATGGGACAACTGCACGGGCGAACAGGGTCGCAATGTCTTGTAGTTTGCATTTCACACGAAGCATTTGAGCTGGGAGCAACACCAAGATGATACATATTATGACTGGATATATTTACAATGAACGGCAAATGATTAACGACCCTCTACAACAGCGAGTCTTGTATGAACATCCCTTCTCCAAATTCCATCACAACAAATCCTCTATTCCTCAGCAAGACTCTTACAAAGCAAAAGCAGCGGCGAGAAGAACGACGAGGCCACCGACGCTGCCTCCAACTTTGGTCGCAGCACCGGTGAAGACGGGCATGTTCGAGCCGGTCGGGCTGGCCATGGTGCCGTTGACGGGGATGGAAGTGAACTGGGGCGCCACGACGGCGGAAGCGCTGGAAACGGCGGAGCGGGTGACCATGCTGGCGCTGGAGGAGGTGCTCGATGGGCAGGGGCTGACCATTACGGTGGAGCTAGCGGCCATGGACGAACTGTGGTGCCACCGAGTCAGAGTCATTCACAACAAGTCGGGGTCATTCCCCGTCTGCCAGGAAAGGACTTACGCAGCGGTTGGCATCATCGCGGCAGCAGGGGCGGAGGAGGCCATGGACATGGGAGCGGCGGAGCTGCTGGCGGTGACGGGGCAGACGGTGGTCGAGACGGCAATGGTGCTGGTCACAACCATGGTGGAGTGGGCCGGGCACGACGTGACGGTGGGAGCGCAGCTGGTGATGGTGATCTCCTGGGTCGAATAGACGGTCGAGGTGGTGTACTGGACGGCCATGGATGAGTTGGAAGCTGCCATGCTCATGGCATCCGTCGCGGTCGCGACCGAGGCAAGGCCTGCGAAAAGAGCGGCGGTAGAGTACTTCATTTTGAAAGTGATTGTTTTTTGACTTGTATTGCCCTGAACGAAGGATGGCAAGTAGTAATTATTTGATAATACAGATCAAGAGTCAACGAGCGATGTAGTAGTGATGATGAGAAAAGAAGAGAGAAACAGAGATGCTGGGGGGATTTGGCCGCCATTTATACGGACACTCTCCTTAAGGGGGGGATCTGGGGGTGATCTGGTCTGCCCAATTTAATATCGTTCTAACCCTTCAAACTCTGTCTGCGCGCTAAAAGACTTCATTTCATGCAAACCTGGAAAGCCGCCCGTCTCAGGCCCTGGCTAGACCTATTTGGAAAGGATAGCGCCGGCTCAATCTTAGCCGGGCATGACGCTAACCGAAAAGAAGCAGGACCAAGAAAGCTAACTTAGGTACCTAAGGTACGGTAAGCCAAGTCAAATCTCTTGCTGGCATTCTCCGTCTGTCTTGAGGTAAGCAGTTGCAGTACAAATGGGTAGATACTGTATCATGGTTGATCTGGCCGAACAGTAAAACAATCTTCGTCTTTTGCAGTTCAATCGCAAGCAGCATTGAATGATCTCTCTCCATTTTCGGTCATGTGAAATTTCCTAGCTTTGCTTGTTACCCACGCTGATATGTCTGGGAGTACCAAATCCAGTTATCATACCGTAACTCCCCTTGTCTCGCTGCCTGCGTGGTTTCATAGTGTCCGTCTATACGAGCTGAAGGGGATGTGTCTCCAAGTACTCTTCGAGAGTGGACAGTCTGCCTCGGGCGTTCTCAGCAGCCCAAGCAACCAACTTCTCGGAATCTGGGCCGAAGTAGCCGAACTCCTCCGGGTAGCTGAACACTTCACCGAAGCCGTCAGGCTCGAATTGTAGGCTCTTCTTGAACTCCTCAAGCAGGACCTGTTTGTAGACGACGGTTTTGCCGGTGGTCCTGGACTTACTTCCTCCCAGCTGTACAGTGCCGCGGCGGCGCAGAACGTCTTGCCTGTGTACTTGTCGGGCTCTGCGAGGATGGCGCCCACGAACTTGCCTGTGTCCCCGACAGCGTCGATGTAGGGCAACTGCGTCCTAGGTTGGTGTGGCGGGCCAGAACACAGGTGCCATCGGGAGCCTGTCGTGGAGCCAAGAAGGTCTGGGACTGGAAATTCTCCATGAAATATCCTGGCGAGCAGAAGGCGCTCTGGATGGAAAGGCCTCGAATGTACTGCTCGGCTTTAACCTTGTCGTCTAAGGGGGTGACCTTGGTGTACTTGCCGCCAGAGATCTCTTTGACTGGCGGCAGAGTGCTGAAGATGATGTAATCGGCACCTTTCTCGACAGCGACGTCGGCGATCGTCTTGCCACTATTGTACTCGACCTCCAAGCCGTCGGGGCCGAAGGAAGGCGTTGTCATGGCGAAGACGGTGTGCGCGCCGGTCAAAGCTGTCTCGACGGACGCCCGGTTGAGCACATCACCCTGAACGACTTCGACCTTCTCCTTGAGTTGCTTGGCCTTTTCTGACTGGGCATCACGGATGACTGAACCGCCTTGTTGGCCGGTAGCGCCAAAGACGGCAAGGATTTTGGACATGTTCTAGTTAGCGTATTTTGGGCAAAAGTCTCGGGATGTTGATTTTGTGAATTTTGCCCCTTTGCTAGGTAGCACTTGAGTTTGATCATAGTTCTTAAGGAGGTATCCTCGATCCTATTAGGTATGCCTGTTTGAGCTGACAAATGAGAAATCGTCGACTTGCTGAACAAGCGGAGATGCATTGGTAATCCGGAAGCCGAAATCCACAACGTTTAATTCCCTGCAGAAATGGGACAATAAACTGGGGTGCACTTGGAGGATATGAGGACAAGAGACTAGGGAATTGGATGAAAACAGGCAAAATCAAATGTCAAGAAGGTAATTCTTGTATCAACTTGCAGAAGTGCCTGCTTCTATCCTTCTGGTTATTGGACGGAGGACATCCTTGACTTTGTACTGCTTGGCCAGCAACTCAGCCTTGTCTTGTGGAGTCCAGGTCCCTTAGGCTGGTCCGTCTGGACTCTGATATATACAATGAGCACACCCGAGGGCTGTGGCTGTGCATAGTAAGACCTTCCCGAACGAGGGCGCTCTCGACTCACTTTCCCCATCCCATCAACGAGTACTTATCCCCCAGCATCACCACCCACGACGGCGAAGGCTCCGACCCCCTCTCCTACACCAACATCAACATCCACACATACTTCTGCTTCGGCACGCCCCAAACCGCACGCTTCTGCCCCGCTTTTCCCCGACGAGTCCGACAACGGCTTCGCCAACATCATCGGCCTGAACGCCACGCACGGCCTGCTCCTCACGCGCCCCACCACCCCTACCTCCCTCCTCATCACTCTCGGCGCCGGCCTCGCCGTCGTCGACATCTCCAGCGGCACGGCCGTGTGCGCCCGCCCCTTCGGCGCCAGCGCCGGGTCCACCGACGAGTCCACCTTGAGCCAGCCCGGCTCCGTGCTCAGCCCCGCGGACAGCCGACTCGACGCCTTTGCCAACGGCACCGGCGGCACCGTGCTGCTCGCGCGTGTCCCGCCAGGCTAGGCGTTCGACAGTCGACGCGTACGAGTACTACCACGGCGTCGACGGCTTCAAACACGGCCGCATCAGCCCCTTGAACCTCACCTCCGACGCGCCGGAGCTGCTCGGCGACTTCACGGCCGAGCGGGGCGCCGTGTTCTGGAGCGAGTACCAGCGCTTCGTCATGCTGGGGACCGCACCGGGGGGTGGAGAGGCGCCGATTAACTCGCCGAATCCGATGACGGGGGGTTTGTGGCGGAGGATGGGAAGTGGTTGCTGGTTACGTATACTAAAAGATAGTCAGTTGGGGGAGGCGAACATCACATTCGTTTAGGGTATCACGGTCATTGAGGGAGTGATTTGTACATACTGATTAGATTTGCGCATATACAACCATTCCACGCTTTTAATTTGGAAGGTGTATTGATCTTGTACTGGCTGGACACGCTGTGCTCGGATTGGGCTACAAGTGATTCTTGTCTAACATGTCTCCAACTTCTCTCACGAGAGTGCGCTTCTTTCATATCCACGCTCAGGAAGCCTTCCATGGACCCGAACCTCGGGGCCAGTATAGAAAGCGTGCCGCTCGTCTACACTGAGAGGATCGTCTAGTAACTATCCAGCAGGGTGTGCGTCCACCAGGTCTCTCCTAGCCAACGACTACCTTGAACTCATTGCCTCTGCGATCCAGACTGTCTCAGTAGAGTCTAGTACCTCTATGAGAACTCGGTACTAGTAGGCACTGCCGGGACCTTCACCTTTTGAACTCTTCCATTGCTTGTAGTCCCGGCAAGTAGTGGTGCTCGTAATGGCCCAGAGCGCGGATACTGAAATGGAACTTGTAGTTAGGATACTCGATCATGCTGTAGGCACACTGTATCAGTCCCCACCTATCCATTATACCGACCCCACTGACCATGTGCAGTTGAACACGCCCTCGATCCCCTGCAGCCACTCTCCGTTCGGCAACTGCCGCCCCTTGATGAGCTGTCCCACGCCATTAGCACCCTCTCCCTCACCGCCAGAAGCAAAGCACTCACCTCCAATCCTCGTTCCACCACCCTCTTCTCCGGATACCTCGCAGCCATAAGCGCCAGCGTCGCCCACGCCGTATTCAAACCTGGCTCCGCTCGTGCGGGACATACTCCCGCCGCTCGCAGCTCACCGGATCCTCCCCCATCGCCCATCCCCCCTCTGCTGTTCCACCAACCACCCACATGCCCTCCTCACGCGTTCGCTCCCGTCCCACGTCTCGCCCACGGCCGCCAGCGCCTCCAGCGCAAGAAACGTCCCGTACGTAAAGCACACAGCCCAGCTCCCATACTAGCTCCCATCAACGCGCTGCGCCCGCCGCACGAAGCCCGCGGCGCCGTCGATGGCGCGGCGGACGTCGGCGGCGCGGCGGACGTCGGCGGCGCGGTAGGATGGGAGGTGCGTGCGGAAGAGGCAGAGGGATGTGAGCACGGCGGTCGTGCATTTTGGGTAGGAGTACTTGACCATGCAGCGGTCGAAGAGCTCGGCGGGGTTGAGGAGCTCGAGGGCCGGGCCGGCACGGGCGCGCTTGTAGGAGCCGAAGCCGTGGTGGGAGTTTTGCATAGTGAGAATGGTGTCGACGCAGTCATGGAGGCGGCGGACGGAGTATTCGGAAGTCAGGGTGCTTACTTCAACTATCTTGCTTTCACATAAAATGTCAAGTCACCTTCAAATCTCAAGCTGTGTGCATGACCCTTGCAATTCTTGCTTGCAAAACTTTCACACTTCTTGCAATACTTTTGCAAGTGTTGCACAACTCTTGCAAGTTTCACAACTGTTGTCTGCATTCTGCAGTTTATTTTACCTTCTCACTGCTAATCTTGCCCTCTCATAAACAGCACATCTTACTTCTCATTCTGCTCTCTGTCTTCTCAGTCATCTTGTCTCAATGTGCAGTGATGCCGGTTATTGTATTGCAAGGATTGCAAGCAAGAATTGCAAGTCTGGGCGAGCATTGCAGCAGTGTTGGCGTTGGAGCGCTGTGGTGTGCAGCCCTTTTGTTGTTGCAGCCCTTTGTGGGTGTTGCAGACATTGCAGCAGTGTGCAGTCCTTTTGCTGATGTTGCAGCCCTTTTTCTGGTGATCAGCCATTTTGCTAGTGTTGCCCATTCGCTGGCATTGCAGTGGTGTTGGTGTTGCAAGCAAGAATTTTAGAAGAATTGCAAGAGCTGTGCAATAATTGCAAGGGCCGTGCAAGGGCTGATGTACACAAAAAGCCATATATGAGACTTCAACTGACTGAATCTTCAAAGATCTCAGCAGCTGGCGCTGAGAAGCTGTTGCCACAACCAGCAACCACATCAGCAGCGTTGCAGCAGCGTTGACGGTGCAGCCCTTTTTGCTGGCAGCAGTGACGTTAATGTCGGTGTTGCCGCTCTTTCTCTGATGTTGCAGCAGCATGCAGGGCTTTTTGCTGGTGTTGGCATTGGTATTGCAGCGGTGTTGATGTTTCACTGGTGTTGCAGTGGCGTGCAGTTCTTTTGCTGGCGTTGCAACGGCGTTGGCGGTGTGCAGTTCTTTTTGCTGGCATTGTGTTGCTGTGGCGTTGTGTTGCAGCCCTTTGCGGGCGTTGCAGCCCTTTCGCTGGCATTGCAGTGGTGTTGGTGTTGCACCGCTTTCACTGATGTTGCAGTGGCATGCAGCTCTTTTGCAGCGGCGCTGTGTTGCAGCTCTTGCAGCAACACTGATGGTGTTTCAGTGGCCTGCAGCCCTTTGTGCGCGTTGCAGCCCTTGCAGCAGTGTGCAATTCTTTTGTTGGCGTTGCAGCGGCGTGGCCCATTCACTGGTTGGCGGCATTGCAGCAGCGTTGATGTTGCAGATCTTTCACTGGTATTGCATCATACAGCTCTTTCTTTCACTGGCGTTGCATTGCAGCCCTTTCGCTGGCATTGCAGCGGCGTGGCCTTGCAGTCCTTTTGCTGAGTTTGCTGCAGCAGTTGCAGACATTGCAGAGGCGTTGTGTTGCATCCTGTTCGCTGGCATTGCGTTGGTGTTGCAGCGCTTTCACTGGTGTTGCAGCGGTGTACAGCCCTTTGTGGGCGTTGCAGCCCTTTGGCTGACATTGCAGAGGCGTTGCATTGCAGCCCTTTCGCTGACATTGCAGCAGCATTGGTGTTGCAGCGCTTTCACTGGCTTTGCAGTGGCATGCAGCCCATTGCAGCCCTCGCAGTCTTTTCACCATTGCAGCAGTGTTGGCGTTGCAGCAGTTTTGGCGTTGCAGCAGTGTTGGCGTTGCAGCGCCGTGGCATGCAGCCCTATCGCTGGTGCTCAGTCATTTTGCAGGCATTGCAGCAGTGTGCAGCTCTTTTGCTGGCGTTGGCGTTGCATACTGTGACAACACCTTTGCAGGGTTGCAGCCCTTTTGCTGACGTGCAGCCCTTTTGCGGTGGGGTTGCAGCCCTTTCACTGGCATTGCAGCGATGCGCAGCCCTTTTGGTTGCAGCGGCGTCAGTGTTGCAGTAATGTTGATGTTGGTGTTGCAGTGGTGTGCAGTCCCTTTCAGCCCTTTGCTAAAGTTGCAGTGATAGTGATGTTGCAGCAGCATGGTGCTGCAACGCAACACTGCTGCAACGTCAACACTGCAACGTCAACGCAAACAAAATGGCAACACTGCTGCAGCATTGAGGGTTGCAACACAACACTGCTGCAACGACGAGGGCTGCAATGCAATGTCGCTGCAACGCCAGCAGAAGAACTGTGATGCTGGGGCTGCTGCAATGTCAATGTGCGCTGCAATATGAGAGAAAGGGCTGCAACACCAGTCAAAGCCGCTGCAACACCATAGAAAGGGCTGCAACACCATGGCACTGCAACGCCAGCAAAAGAGCTGCCATGCTCACAAAGAGCTGCAGGCCATTGCAACATCATCAGTGTTGCTGCAAGAGCTTCAACACAGCATCACTAACCCCACTGCACACCGCTGCAACACCAGCAAAAGGGCTGCACACTACTGCAATGCTGCTGCAATGTCAGTCAAAGGGCTGCAATGTCCACAAAGAGCTGCACACTGCTGCAACAGCAAAATGGCTGCAACTTCACTAATGTTGCTGCAAGGGCTGCAACACAGTGCCGCTGCAATATCAGCAAAAGGGCTGCAATGAGCTGCATGCCACTGAAATAGCTGCAGCACTGACATTGCCAGTGAAAGAGCTGCAATGCCTATCCTTAATGAGTAATTCCAACGTACGTAGACTGGAATTATTTGTTAGTGCTGTGATTTTACCGACAGGCGGGTATTTCTCAAAATGGGGGGTACACTGGAATTATTTTCGCAATTGATTGTAATTAGGTTCCGTCCCAAATTTGATAAAGCTTTGGTGAGCAAAGTTGGAGTTTAACTTTGAAATTATTAATTGCACTTTTCAGATTTACGAGATCCGTCGTGGTTGTCATAATGCAACTGTTGCAAAGTTGGGTGTCAGAGGGTTCAGTTACCGTTGCGATTTTTGCATGCGACTGTGCAGTAGAGTGTAGACCCGCTCAATAAATAATAGCAGGAGATTTGGGGTTTCTTTGTATTTACCATATCATTGTGCGCATCAGAAGAAGCTATGGAATTCCAGATTTTCAACTATATTGAGCTACTAGATAGTCCCTCACTTGTGGTCTGCAAGCAATGCCAGCATGCAGTTTGGCTCAAGGAAGTTATCAGGCATTTTTGTGGCGCAGAGCATGATTTACCCAAGGAGATCATCAGACAGATTATCATCACTGTACAGGAATGCAAAGAATTATACCAGTATCCGACCCAGCTAGAATCGCCTATCCTTAATGAGTAATTCCAATGTACATAGACTGGAATTATTTGTTAGTGCTGTGATTTTACTGACAGGTGGGTATTTCTCAAAATGGAAGGTACACTGAAATTATTTTCACAATTGATTGTAATTAGGTTCCATCCCAAATTTGATAAAGCTTTGGTGAGCAAAGTTGGAGTTTAACTTTGAAATTATTAATTGTACTTTTCAGATTTATGAGATCCATCATGGTTGTCATAATGCAACTGTTGCAAAGTTGAGTGTCAGAGAGTTCAGTTACTGTTGCAATTTTTGCATGCAACTGTGCAGTAGAGTGTAGACCCACTCAATAAATAATAGCAGGAGATTTGGGGTTTCTTTGTATTTACCATATCATTGTGCACATCAGAAGAAGCTATGAAATTCCAGATTTTCAACTATATTGAGCTACTAGATAGTCCCTCACTTGTGGTCTGCAAGCAATGCCAGCATGCAGTTTGGCTCAAGAAAGTTATCAGGCATTTTTGTGGCGCAGAGCATGATTTACTTAAGGAGATCATCAGACAGATTATCATCACTGTACAGAAATGCAAAGAATTATACCAGTATTCAACTCAGCTAGAATCACCCATTGCCATTGAATGCCCATTTCATTCATTACAACTTCATCACAATGAATTATTATGCCAATTTCAACCAGGACATTGCCATTATGTCTGCATTACTGAGAAAAGCATGTAGAAGCATTTATGACAAGCTCATTATGCATTACAATATAGACAAAAAGAGTGGCCAATAAAGTGTTAACAAGAATGACAAGAAACTGCAGATAGCTCAGTACCATGAGTTTCAGTGGTGTGTCAAAGATTTTTCCCATCACATAAGGGGTCACAGTATTTCCAGGTGTGACAGCCAGACAAGGTGCAACCATAGACAGCAGATTGCATTGTACCAGTATGGGATCAAGCAGTCAAGACCATGAAAGAGAGAGTTAAGAAAGTTGAAGCAGAACATTAGAAGATGATCATGAAGAAAACTGATTGAGAGGTAAATCAGTAGTTAGAATGAGCTAAATGAGACAAGTATCTGGCTGACATCAAGGTAAATAAACTGCTGAATTGTGTTGCAGCCTCTGATGAAGAAACTGAGTGAGAGTTATAAATAATTTGACAGAGAATGAATTGCATGATTCAAGAGTGCTAGAACACTGTTGTTTTCTGAGCTGAGTTATATATTTAGTTTAAAGCCATTCAAACTGAAAAACACCAGACTTAATATACTTCATTGAAGAGTTACATGAACTGTAAGGCAGTTGTAAAGCATGCCTGACCATGAAAGCAGATTTTAATGTTCATTAAGTGTACTCAGAGAGAACAGAAGTGAAGAAAACTCAAGTATAAGTTGAAAAAAGAGCAAAAGAAGACATGAAAGCATTTGTGGTGAGTTGTAGAAACAGAGTACATGTGAAGTCAGAGAGTTATTGATAAGAAGAGCAGAGAAGAGTTTGATGATCATTTAGAACAAGATGAATCTCAGTTAAATGAATTGTTGCACACATGTTTAAATTTTTGTTTCACATTATTACAGAAGCAGTATTTAAAGAGTAAGTACAGCAATGTTTTGATTTGTAAGCTGACAGTATTGAGAGTTTAAATATCAGAAAGTCAATGGGGTTGAATGAGTTCAGATAACTATCTGCTCATATTATTAAAGATGATCAAGATTGCATGTTTTATGATTATTGAACAGGTGTTTCAGAAGTGAGAATAAGATATTAGTGACAGCAGTTCTGACAGTGAGTTAAGTTTATCAGATATAGACAGTGAATTGAAGTATGAAAAGAGGCTAGAGTGTTTAAAGTTGATTTGAAAGTACATGAATAAATTTATGATTTAAGAAATCAATAAGGTGATGCAGTGAATGTTGAATTTGTAGACATATAAGTTGAAGATTCATTATAACACCACTGTAAAAGAGTTCATTGACTGAGTTAAAGAGCAGATTAGTTGAAAGAGTTCAGTGCAGTTTACTATAAAGCAATTATGTAAAATGATTAAAGAGTTAATTTAAGAGAGTAGAGAAGTGTTATTTTATAATTTAATGTTAATTAAGTTTAAAGTGAAGATTTCAGTCATTCTGTGGTCATCATTAAGAGATAATTCACAAAACAAAGAGATGAGTTGAAATTATTTACAGAATGAGTGTAATATATGGCCAGTGAAAGAAGATACATGATTGCAGATCTAAATTAAGAAAGATCAGGCATTACAAGATTGATTCATTTAAGAGAGTACTGCATCAGATTGAGACTGCAAGAAGATGAAGAAGTATTTAGATAGAGTTGTTTAATTTTAAGATTTGTTATTGGTTTTAATGCATATTACAGAAAGTTAACCTGCACAAGGTTCTGAGATCACCAGGTTACAGCATAGCAATGGTGTTAAAGAGTGATGACAAAACATTTTCATTGAATAGAACACACCATTTAGTAAAGAGAGTAGTTGATTAAATTCAGAGACATTGATGGTGTTTGTTACTCAGTATCATAAGAGGTATTCAATTTCTGAAAAAGAGAAAATCATTCATTGTTATTTGCCACACATAGTTAAGAAGTTGTATGTATATTTTGATTGATTAGTTCAGTCATTTCAAAGAGAGTTAAATGTTTTATTATGTGAGAGTAAAGAGTTGTTAGTATTGGTTTAGCTCATGAACTATGAAGGCAAGATTTGAAATACACTGCAGATAATAAGAGTAATGAAATGAGACAGTTAATGATGAATAAGAGTTTCATTCAGAGTTTAAGCATGACAAGAGTTAGTCATTAAGATTAGTTGTTGATTTTTATGCAAGAATCATGTATTTAATTACAATAAAGAGAATGAGAAAGAGAGATTTAATGTAAATTACTTAGAAGACATTCACAATGTACAGGCAGGTCATGTCTCATGAATTGCAGAGAATATTTATTTACACAGAATTATAAAGATGAGTAAAGTTATAGTTAGCATGCAGAAACATTTTTACCAGGTTAGTTAAGAGTGACATTGATTTTTAAGTTTGAATATGAATTAATTTTAAGTGAAGATAGATCAGAAATGAAAGCAGATTGATAATAAACAGAGTGAGTTGCAACTCAATGCATTGATTGTCTGTGAGAAGTGATTATAATGAATGAACATTGTGAGCAAGTTAAAAGAGATATTGAGAGTTAAGATTAAGTTTTAAGATTATTAGCAGATAGTCATTCAATTTATTATGTAAGAGAAGAATTGTGTGACTTAGGTGATGAGTACTGAAGAGAGAAAAAGTTTGTTGTTTATGTTATCAGCATAATGTAGTTTCAGTAAGATTAGTATTGTTGTGGTTCTGTTGATTGCATTATGTGCAGACATGTTGGTTTAATGTCAGAATTTGCAAATCTTATGTGCAGAATGAAATAGCCAGTATTAAAAGAAGTGTAATGAGAAGTAATTGATGTTTGTAATGCCAGAGTCTGCAGTTAAGAAGAGGTTTAGATTGTAAATGGTGAGAAAGAAGATGGCTCAGCAGTTGAACTAAATATACATTAATGAATGCTATATGATGTTGAACAATTAAATTGATTTTTGATGAAAGTTGCAAGAGATGAGTTAATTGAATTCAGTAAGAGTGCAGATAGTGTTGTTGACAGCTACATTACTGCTCAGCTGCAAGCACAAGTTATGAAGATAGATAAGCTGAAAGAAGTTACAAGTATAGATGTTTTGAGTCTTTATGAGTTGAATTAAGATTGAATATTATACTATATGAATTAAGAGCCAGAGCAAGAGTTTTTCTGAATATATAGTGATGATTAAGAAAGCATTCACTAAGTATTCAGTTAACAAGGTGGTAATATATTGCAACACAGTCAACATAACTAAGAATTTGACTAAGTTGTTGAACTGCTAGGCATTTTACTATGATGCAAAGAAGAAGATATAGATATTGCAGTGATTCTGTATTGAGAGGCAAATGATGGTGGCAATGAGTGCATTTAGCATGAAGATTGATATTGTAGATATCTGATTGATTGTTTATATTGGTTAACTGTGTACATTATTGAATTATGCACAGAAAAGTGACTATGCAGAGTGAGACAGATTGAAGAGTGAAGTAATAGTGATAATTTGACAGTCTTAGTTCATGAAAGTCAGTCAAGAACTTAAAGATTAATTGGTTTAATTGTTTGTTGAAGAAGCAGAATGCAAGTGTGAGATATTAGATAAATATTTGAATGAGTGAAGAGATCAGATAGAGTGTGAGAAAGAGAAGGTTAAATGCAAGATATGTTGAGATAAAAGATAGGTTAACATGTAAGAGACAATAGTTATGAAGTATAAAGAGAAAGAGAAGCAGAAGAAGATAAGTAGTGAAGAAGAGATGAAGAGTAAAGTTAAGAAAAGATAGCAAGAAGAGTTAAGCAGTGAAGAAGAAAAAGATGAAGATGTTGAAGAGCTTAAGATGATGTAGCTGAAACAACAAGTAATAGTAAATGAGTGAATGACAGCAATTAAAGAGGTTGTGAAGAAGACAGAAGAATTGTAAAGATATTTAAAGAATATCTGTGAGACATGTTCATTTTACTGATAGTGATTAAGGAAAAAGCAAGAACATGTTTTGTTTTAATGTTAGAAGTTAAAGAAATTCAATGCATAGAATTGATTTAAGATGTTGTAGAGAATGATCTGAAAGATACAGTGTATAGTATAGTACAGTAAATGTATAAAGTGTTTTGTGTCAGTGAAATGGTGCAATCAGTTTGAGAGAAGAAAGAGTGATAGTTATGAAGAAGTGAAGACAGAATGAGTGAGAAGATATGAGTTAGAGTTGTGTTAATTTGATGAGATGATGTTGAGAGAATATATAGTGAGATTAAAAGAAGATGAGAAGTTTTGATTGATGATGGTGAAATGGATGTGAAAATTGAGGTTGAAATGAAAAAGAAATGAGAATTAAATATGATATTTTGAGTTGTGTAAAGAATGAGATATAGTTAAAGAAAACAAGTTATTATGAGAGTTGAGGCAATTTTTAGGATGGTACAAAGATGAATGATTGCATTAGAGTTAAGATTTGAAGACAAAATGATAGAGAGTAGATTTAAGTTATAAAAAGAGAAGAATTAAACAGAGAGAAATTGAATGTGAAATGAAATGAAGAAATGTATAAAACAAGAATGATTAAATAGAGTTAAAGGTTTAAGAAAACAAAGTTGAATTTGAGATTATGGTTTTCCATCAGCAGAGGTAGGGTTGAACCGGAAGGCGAGATGGGTGGGACGGAGGGCGGGACGCAGGGCGGGACGGGGACGCCGGGTACCGCAACCTATCCGAGAGGACGGGTTCATTTCCACTGGAAATGCGACAGACTCGGCTAGCGTCGGGGTTCAGGCTAACCGAAAACCGTCGAATCTCGGTGGGAATGAACAAGTGGGAATGAAGCTTGGG